>Ga0075430_100000324_pt1 | contig 34071 bp, 39 predicted proteins | sample RhiMetdeltSRZDD4_FD_75294 | JGI IMG/M metagenome (GOLD analysis project Ga0075430, IMG submission 75294) | Populus rhizosphere microbial communities from Tennessee, USA - Rhizosphere MetaG P. deltoides SRZDD4 | ecosystem: Host-associated > Plants > Roots > Rhizosphere > Soil | place: USA... | reverse complement strand
GCTTCATTTATGGCCTGCTCTACAGGATATGTTATGAGAATGGCTTTTCTTGAATTTGCCATTTATTCCTCATCGCTATTGGCACTGATGTATAGCTTGATCCCCAAGTATCGTTCCAACTTTCTTGCAAATATCTCATCAGGTTTGAGCGAGCCTGTTTCGAACTTTTTGAGAATCTGCGCCTTCTCATTCATCTTCATGCCGAGCTGTTCGTGTGTCAATCCCATTTTCATTCTAGCTTCTCTTATCAGACTTGCAAAATTAGGCGTAAGGATAGTTTCATCCGCTAACCCTATCCTTTTCTGTGGTTTTATTGTAAGCGGTTTTTTCTTCTTGACCGAAACCTGCGGCATTATATAGGGCTTTCCTCGTTTTGAGCATGCAAGGCAAACATTGAACACCGTGCCATCTACTACCACCATCTTTTTCTCAAAAGTCTGGTGCCCGCAAAGCTCGCAGTATGACATTTGAACCAATATGTGAAGCGCGGATTTAGCCTTTTCTTAGAGTCTGCTGAACTGTCATGTTGATCACTATTTCGGCAATATCACTTGCGTATTCTGCAACCCTGCGAATATTCTCAGTTATCAGCTTGATTCTATATAGTTCATTGATATCTCTAGGCTTAGACACAGCCCTTAGTATTGCCTTTTCCATCTCGTCTATCTTACGTGCCTTTTCAATTGCTCTATCCGCAGCTTCATAATCACGTTTGAACATGGACAAACATGATTCGTCGAGTACCTCAAGGGCAAAGTAGCACATATTGGATATTTTTTCTACAATGTCTTTGTTGAGCGGCTGGCGTATCTCTATGACATCTTTGGCTATTCTTACTGCATGGTCTGCCACTCGCTCAACGGACTTAGCTATCAGTCGGTATCCTAAGCAGTTGCGGGGCTCTTCAAGCCCTATCTCTTTCAGCAAATATTCATTCTTGATTGCTATCTTCAATTGACGCACAATGTAAAAGCTGAACCTGTCAACCTCGTCGTCTGACTTGATTATTTCCTCTGCAAGCTCGACATTATTCTCTCTCAGAGCAAGGAGAGTATCACGATACATTGACTTGGCGATAAGTAACATTCTTTTGAATGCTGTATCGACAGACAAGTCAAGTAGATTGATAAGAACTTGTAATGTAATGCCTGTAGCCGAGTCTGCAATGATCTCTGTGCCCATGAGGACGCGCCTGATGCTGTTCTTGATGACTTCTCTTTGTTCCACAAGTAGCCTGTCCTCTTTGGGAACAACATTGATCACGTTAAAGCCAAGAAAATAGAGAGCAATCAGCTTGCGCGCAATAAAATACGGGTTGTGATCTCTACCGACTTCAATTGTTGCCTCCCTTTGCTCTTTGATGGGTCTCTTTGATGCAGGCGCTATTTGGAGTGTTGAATTGCCTTGTCTTAAAATTATGACGTGGTCTCCCTGCTTCAAGCCTAAATCCTGTATCCATTTTTTTGGTAAAGAAACAATGTAAGAAGAGCCCCCTGTATATTGTAATTTTCTAGTCTCCTCTCTTTGTAAAAGACCTTTCTCATTCTCATGCTCTTCGCTCTGCATTTCTTCCATTTAGATGCCTTTTTCTAGTGGTCTATATATTTGTATTCTATATCTATATAGATGAGCTAAGTAACAGGTGCATTTATGTAGTGTATGTTCAAAATACGTGATTACACTTGAATCCTCTACCGATCGATACAAGAGAAAAAGTGTGCAAGCACGTCGATGCGATATTCGGGCCAGGGGTCTCAGACGCTTTGCCTGATGATATTCAATTCAGCTTTTCAAGGCGTACAGGCAGAATAAAGAACTTTAGTATAAGTGGCAGGCTGGCTATAACACTGCGGACCGACGGAGGGCTTGCACTTACTATAATGGGTGCCCAGTATCTGCTTGAGAATAGTAAGCAGTTCTGGGAGAATTGCGTCAAACCTATGCAGGAGGCCGTGCCATTTGTAAGTGAAGGTCGGTCGCTCTTTTGCAAACACGTCGAGTGGTGTGGTTCAAATATCAAAGTTGGGTCAGATGTCGCAATCATCAATGGAAATAGTAATAATGGAGGCAATGATACGAGAGTGATCGCTGTGGGTGTTGCAATATTGTCTTCGAGACTGATGAAGCAATATCACAAAGGCGTGGCTGTAAAGGTTAGACAAGGAATAAAAGGTAGAATAGGGTAATCGACGCACAGTATATGATGCGCGGCAATCGAGAAATGAGGCGCATGCTCGATAAGATGGGCCTTGACATGAAGACAATGGATAATGTAGAAGAGGTAATTATCAAGACCGATACAAAAGAGCTTTACCTCATCAAGCCGCAGGTAATAGAAATGAAAGGCAAAGACAGCACTATCTTTCAAGTTATTGCATCAGACATTGAAGAAAAACAAAGAGAAGTCCCTACGTTTAAGGAAGAAGATGTTATACTTGTCATGCAACAGGCTAATGTTTCTAGAGAAAAGGCATTACATGCCTTGACTGAGAGCAAAGGAGACATGGCACAGGCTATCCTTAGCCTTGCCACCTAACACTTAGTTTTAATATCCCTCTTTACTACTTTTGATTTCAGACTTTGGCAAAGGGAAAGACGACGCATACTGACATTCCACCACCGACTTCACATTCTGCAGTTGAGAATATTGTTAGCGCTTTGTCCCAACTTGAAAATGACATAGACGGAATGTATGGTCGCGTCGAGGAAATGAAGAGGCGAATAATTGCCCACTCTGATGAAGAAATTGAGAAGCTAAAGCAACAGATAATCACTCTTGCAAACCAGGAAGCCAAGCAAATAGTGGACTCAGCTAGAGCGGAGGCCGAAGCGGAGTCTGAGGAAATAGGGGAAATTGGAAGAGCAAACCTAGCTAACATTAGGAAGAACATTAAGGCATCATTTGATGCGACAGTTGATAGCATAGTTCAGGCAGTTCTAGGAAATACTACTACTCTACCGCCTCCTAGCCAAAATACAGAAAAAAAATCACAATCATCGTCATCTGCTGCACCTCAACCTCAACCAACCAAGGTTCAGAAATATACCTCAGACGGCAAGCCAGTTAGTTAATCCATAAACTTTAAAAGTGTTTCTTGTTTAAGCTCGTTGTTGATGAAACGCCCCTGACCGAGGAGGAGCTTTCATATCACAAGATCACAGTGGCAACTGTTCGCGGCCGTCCCTACTATAATATAACATGCGCACTAAGGCTAATGGAGCTACAGTTTGACTCGTTATCGCCAGAGGAAGCTGCAGTATCAAATGCTAAAGTCATTATCACTACCCAAGATGAAGCGTGTATTGTAAACAAGAAAGGAATCGTCATGATTGACACCGAACTTGAAAAGTATCCTGTAATTGCCAAGGCAAAGATCCTGCGGAGTATTATGGGTGAACGGGTAATAGATGATCAGCTGATCATAGGAATAGATCCAGGCAGCAGGATCGGGATATCTGCCATCTATCTGCATCATGAAATTTCAAGTGCAGTTATCGAATCTTCTCTTCTAGATGCGATTAACCACGTTGCGGCTATACTTGGAGGCATAGAGTCGAGGAAAAAAGTTGTGAAAATAGGCGATGGCAATATCGCTATGGCAATGCAGATCGCCCATAAACTGAAAATGAAATTCAATGATAGCGTTAGTATTGAGATAGTAGATGAACACGGAACCTCATTACCTCAATATGCTGAGGCTAACAGACGTGGGATACGGGACAAATCATCCGCAAGGGTAATAGCATTTAGAAGCGGAAAGAACTTTACACTAAAATAGACTTTTGATTCATCATCTTTTTTCATCTAAGTTGATGCTTGGTGGAATGATGAAATTTCTATTTTACTTTTATTTTTCCAAAACATTTATTGTAGAAATTATATCATATATGCACTAGATTTTCACTTGATTGGATGGGTTGTCGATTTTTGTGTTTACGGTTTAGCTAATGTTATTGCAGCATACTATATGGTGATCTATATCTGACTGAAAAATTCCGAAATCAGAGGCACTGCTAATGCGTGTAGGGAGTTACTGAATTGCAGTCGTAGTCTTACAGACAAATAACGAATAAACCTGCTGTTTTAAAGTTTTAAAGAGAAAATAAATTGTTTAAGAGAGATCATTAGAACAAGATTTTGCCGCGAAAGTTTAGTCTAGTTCCAACTTGAAGTCTGATTAAAAAACCTGACCCTAGTTTGACTAACAGTGGATGCGACCTAAAAAAATATTTGAATTTAATTATGAATGTGACTGCTGGTCTTTGATAGTACTTGTCCCGCATTGAAACATTGTTGATATTTTCTTCATCTTCTTCCTTTTTGAAATCTATTCTTGTATCTGTTCTTGTTGTTTTTATGCACTTGCGAACTGGCGTAAAAGATGCGGTCACCGGGATTCGAACCCGGGTTATAGGCTTGGGAAGCCCATGTCATAACCAAACTAGACCATGACCGCACCTTAGTAATAGGCGGATTGCCAAGGATATTAAGTCTTGTTGATGGATGCAGTTTGTTAAATGTTCTTCAACATAATCGGTCCTGTTCGATTAGAGACTGTTGCTAAGCATTATACAATGCTATTGCCGCTGTAAGAATATTGTAGCCAGTAGCTAAAAAGCTACCTGCCTTGAGTTCCTGATCGGTATTGTTGATGGTCTCCTATTTCTCTTTTCTCCTGCCCATACCTTACAAACCCATAATGCATACAGATTTTATTTTATCATTAACTGTGGTGCAAGTGTATCGTACTAAAAATACCTCAGGATTATGAAGTTCCTGGTTACAATCTTACTAACTATCTAAAGCTGTTTTTATGGTCTTATTGTTCTCCTTCTTGCTTTGAATTTCAAGGAGAACACTATCCAAATATGTCTTTACATCTTTTTGTTCTAATGATGGTTGTATGCCGGTCTGGTCTTTGATAACCTCTCTTTCTTTTTCTATGATATCTAAAACCCTCTTTTCTTTCTCATCTACTATTTTGTGATATTGTATGCACTGATGTTGTAGAGCAATGAAGGCTGCTGCGTTTTAATAAAGTAGACAATATTTTTTGTCCTCTTTTATCTAAAGTGGATTGTGGATCACGTTGTTAAAATGGAACCCTGGCAAAAACAATGGATCTTGAACTTAATGGGCTCTTGTAATGGCAACAGATTATTGGCAGTAAAAAGAATGTCTGAAATTTCTAAGAAAGAAATACGAGAATGTTGGGTATTATTAGATGAAGTCGTACCCATGAGTACTGTGGAGCGATTAAGATATTGTTCGCTTGGAGTAATGGATGGACGTGATTCAGGGTAGCCAAATTTGTTGGCTTCTAGCTGTACAAAAGATGAAGAGAAAATTGGCCCAAGAATAGGGACTTACGTCTTGATAAAGACAATACCTCTGCGTAAGATTACTCATTAGCCATTAGTTATCGTAGCCCTCGCTGTCCTCGATCATCGTTTTGCAAAGTTCTTTCTTGTTTATATATTATTATCCTCATCATTATCTTGGACAATTAATTGACTGTTTGTTTTGAGTGGTTTTTGTGTAACGTAGAAGTTTAATTATAAAGATATTGCTAGAATTACTTCCTACCTAAATTGATAATCCCTGTAAAGAGAATAAAAAAGCGACTTAGAAATTAGTTCGTCTGATGGTGACATTCCAAGAAGGGATTACACAATAATAATATTGTAACTAATATCTTAACGCTCAAATATGTTACAGTGCTTAGAAAGCAGGTGGAAGCGCCACCAATAGCAAGCAAACTTGGTCAAGAAGAAATAATTTACCTTGACTGGAATAACGCCTTTAATATTCTAGAAAAAGCATACAGATCCGGCCTTTTTGTTCTGGTTATTGGCCCAAAAGGTACCGGCAAGACTACTCTTGTAAGAAGGTTTGCTTCAGAAATGAACAAGGAACTTGATTCTGTGAATTTTTCACTTCGCACTCGAGAATCTCATCTGGTGGGAGCGAGGACCCTGGACAAGGGTGAAATAAACTTCGTCGAAGGTGTATTGGTAAAGTCTATGCGCAATGGCACTCTGTTATACCTTGATGAGCTAAATGCGGCAGAGGCAGACGTGCTGCTGCGACTTGACGAGGCGCTAGATGACAGACGACAGCTAGTATTAAAAGAAGCAGAGGGGCAGATTGTCAAAGCAACAGACGACTGGTTTGTAATAGCTACGATTAATCCATTATCGCACGTTGGTACGAAGGAGTTGCCCCCTCAGCTGCTGAGCAGATTCCCTGTAAGGATGAGGCTGGACTATCCGCCGGAAGATATTGAGCTTGATATTGTTAATCGCCATGTGACAATTGACGATTCAAAGGTCAAGGATATCAAACATGCAATCCAGCTTGCCAAGAACCTGCGCGAGGCAGCTGCAGTTGAAGAGCTGTATTACAGCCCATCAATACGGGAGACAATAGCGTTTGCTAAGATGCTCAACACTGGACTATCTGGAAGGCAGACTGCTGAAATTGTATATGCCAATGTATATGACCAATGGGGACAAGTCGAATATCAGAAAGTACTGGATATGATAACGTCCATCTTTGGCGACCGATAAATGATCAAAACCCCAAACCCTATAATGCGAAACGATGTTTTGCTAGACATTGCAACTTTTCTTGCTCGGAGATGGTCTGGAAACAATAAGATAGTTGTTATTCTTATGCCTGACAAACCTCCAACTGCCAAAGTGGACAAGAATCAGATCGTTCTTTCTCTTCTCAACTACTATCCCGGCACGGACTTTCAAAAATATAGACAGTGGCGTGTAGCACTCTGGTTTGAATCAATGAGAATGAAACACTCCTCTAAGGTGTTGAGTAATGAGCATGCTTTTGGGTTTTTACTCAACACACTTGAAACAAAGAGAATCGAGATCCTTGGCTTGCGAGAATGGGAAGGAATGATCAACGAGATTATGTTTAATGAGGGTATTTCATGGATGTCGCGTCAGTTATTGAATTCCATATATGGCCGCTACAAAATAGCAGAGGCATTTTCACAATATTTTCTCACCGGCTACTTGAAGGGTGAGCTGTTTGGTGGTGAATTTGATAAGGTGAAAAAGGCAACTGATTATGCAAATGAAATAGTAAAAGAAGCTATAGACAACAACTACGACACAAACTGGATGGAGCAGCATATTCCAAAACTGATCAAGATGCTTGAGCTTGATTCCCTAGTTTCGATCCCTGTATTATCTCCAAGGACAAGGGTCGGTGCTTCACTTAACCAGAGTGACACCTTAAAGCAAGTAGAAAAGGTGGTGCAGACACAATATAAGAAGGACGACGTACAGAAGAAGACTAAAGAGGTTTACGAAGGTCGCGATGTGCTACAGGAATTCGAGACTCTTATCGCCGAGAGCAAAAAGACAGAGAGCAAAGGCTATGAGTCATTGGAGAACTTTGGTCTAAGTGTGCCAGACAAAATGGATCTTGACGAGACACAGATCTATGATATTGACCTAATACAGAAGGTCAAAGCGGCATTTAGAGACTGGAAAACAGGATGGATCGAGCAACACGATGAATCTGGCGACGAGTTTGATGTAGAAACCTACATCGAGGCATTGCCTAAGACCTTTCTCGCTGACTTCAAACTCTCAATCAAGACCAAGGTTGTAATATTGCTTGATCACTCTAGTAGTATATCCGATGTAGAGTTAGAATACAAACAAGCTACGATCGCACTGTGTGAAGCACTGCACTATCTTGGAATAAAATTTGCGGTCTATGCATTTAGCACAGATAACCAACAAGTAAAATGCTGGATCATCAAGCCACCCAACATCAAATGGTCGGTGGTGAGTGCTAGGCGACTTGTCCAGATTAGAGCAAGTGGTGGCACTCCGTTGGCAGAGGTTTATGGTCTACTCCTGCCTGTGCTCAAGTCATTCAAGCCAGATATCTTTGTCACCCTAACAGACGGCGAACCATCAGACTTTGATGCAGTAAGACAGATGGTGCTCTCGTATAGGAAAATGGCCATCCATATGATGGCAATAGGAGTTGGTCGCAACCTAAATGACTCTGTCGGTATAGGACACAATTTAAAGTACCTAGACTACGAAAAGGCAATCTCTGTCAGTCGATTACAAGATATTCCAAAAAAAGTGATCAAGTTGCTGCGCAGTAGTTAGATGACTAGATTTGGATTCTCCTTCTTAACCTTTTCCCAGTCACTTAAGAAAGTAGAGAGTCCCTTATCTGTCAGTGAATGGGAAATCATTTTGCCAAGTATTTCTGGTGGAAGTGTCACAACATGCGCACCAATCTTGCCGGCTTCGATGACGTGCAGAGGATGGCGAATACTTGCAACAAGGACTTCTGTGTTAAATTGGTAATTTTTGAATATCTGCATTATTTCGCTAATGATTGTCATACCCTCGTGCCCTGCGTCATCCAGTCTACCAATAAATGGACTGACATAAGCAGCACCGGCTTTGGCAGCAAGGATCGCTTGGTTTGCTGAAAATATGAGTGTTACATTTGTTTCAATTCCTTGCTCCTTTAATTCCTTAACAACCTTCAATCCATCTGGGATCATAGGAATCTTGACTACAACATTTTGTCCATATTTTTTGAGCCTGTGGGCCTCCTCGATCATTTCCTCCATTGTAGTCCCGATGACTTCAAGGCTCACTGGTCCCTTGACTATCTTTACTATCTCGCGCATGGTCTCAGCAGGGTTACCCTTCTCCTTTGAAAGCAGTGTAGGGTTTGTAGTGATGCCATCTATCAAGCCCATATCGCTGTACTTTTTGATCGATTCAATATTTGCAGTATCAAGAAAGATCTTCATTATTTTCTGCTCCTGCTTCGCGCTTCAAGCACTGCATTTGCTATTTCAGCTGCAGTTAAACCATAGTGCTCCAAGAGCATATCGATTTCCTCATCACGCGCAGACTCACCAAATATGTCACGGACTCCAATGCGCTTGATAGGTACGGGGTAAGTCTCGCCAATAACTTCAGACACTGCGCCTCCAAGACCCCCAATGACGCTATGCTCTTCAGCTGTAGCTATGGCACCCGTCTCCTTGGCACATCTAGCTATTAAGTCATTATCAATTGGCTTTATTGAAAACATATCAACTACCTTGCAGGAAACGCCTTTTCTCCTCAGCTCTTTTGCTGCTTCGAGTGCCCTGCTTACCATAAGACCACATGCAATTATTGTGGCGTCGGAGCCATCTTCAAGAATATTGCCTCTACCAAGCTCAAATGCACTTGATTGGTCTGCATAAATTACATCAGATGAGGGTCTTGCAAGGCGCATATAAAATGGGCCAGAGATAGAAGCTATCATTCTGATAAGATACTTGACCGCTACTGCGTCAGCTGGCACGAACACCCTCATATTAGGAATTGCTCTCATCTCTGCAATGTCTTCTATCTGCTGATGAGAGGCTCCATCTGGTCCCACAGTAAGTCCTGCATGAGAGACAACTAGCTTGACATTGAGGTAGGGGTAGCAGATAGTGTTGCGGATCTGATCAACGCACCTGCCAGGGATGAATGCAGCGTAAGTGCTGGCAAATGCAATCTTGCCGGCTATTGCCAGACCAGCTGCCACTGAGACAATGTTTGCCTCTGCAATGCCTACATTGAACATTCTCTCAGGATACTTATCGCCAAACTTTTTCGTCTTAAGAGACTCAGTTGTGTCGCCTCCTATGCACACAATCCTAGGATCATTTCTTCCAAGCTCAACAAGAGTATCTCCATAGGCTCCTCTCATGTCTGCGGTTCTTTTCTCGCTACTTAATAGCATGTAGCTCTTCCTCTATCCTAAGCTCATTTGCATACGGAATCAATATATGTTTACGGGCTTTCATCCAATCCGCCCTTATGTTAATCTGAGTCGCATGGTTAAGAAGTCTTCTCTCAAGTGCCACTTCCGCCTTGTGTCTTAGATGAATTACCGCGCCGTGAATATCTCCGCCGCCATATACCGCAGCCCCCGCCACAAATATCCTTGCACCCGCATCGTATGTTTGCTGTAACGTGGTTGCATCGATCCCTCCGTCAGCTTCAATGTATCCTCTAAAGCCATGCTGTCTCAGTTGCTTGTTAATCCCCATCATCTTGTCCAATACTTCTGGCATGAACTTTTGGCCCGCAGCACCAGGGTTGACCGACATAATGATAACCACATCTAGATTATGCAAGCAATCGTAGAGCCACTTTGGCACATCGGTGCCTGGATTAATTGCAATGCCTGGGCTAATTCCTTTGTCGACCAATCTTTCCTGAATTTCTCTAAACTCATTTTCGGTGCATGCCTCTACATGTACTGTAATGATATCGCATCTTGCATCGATGTACTCTTGTATACTCCCAAGTGGATTTTCTATCATCAAGTGGGTGTCAAATGGTAGACTGGTCAGTCGCCTTAGCTTTTTGATAGTGTCTGCAAAGAACGTAGTATTTGGAACAAACCTGCCATCCATCACATCTAAATGAATCATATCGACTCCTTCACGCTCAACCTTCCTTATTTTATCTTCATAGTTCTCACGTTCACCTGCTATTATTGAAGGTGCAATCAGGCATTCGCTTTCTAACTCTTCCAGCAGCACTTCAGTTTGCCTTTTGGGTGGTGCTTTTCCATGCCACTGAGGATTATTTGCCATATGGCGAATACCATTTCCTTTGACTGTATTGGCAATTATCATGACAGGCTTATCATGCACCTGTGACGCCCTGTTGAGCGCGTCCAGTATTTGTTCAACCCTGTGACCATCTACCTCAAAGACCTCCCAGTTAAATGCAGCCCATTTATCCTTTATGGGATCAAGTGGCATAATATCTTCAGTAAAGCCGTCCTGCTGGATGTGATTGCGATCCAAAATAGTGACTAGATTGTCAAGCTTGAATTTGCCAGCGGCCATAGAAGCCTCCCATATCTGACCCTCATTTGACTCGCCATCGCCAATCAATACAAATACTCTGTTCTTCTTGCTCTCTAGTTTTTTTGCAAGTGCAATGCCTATGCCGACTGAAAGCCCAATCCCTTCTGAGCCTCCTGAGTATTCAATACCTGGAACGCTATGATGCTTTTGATGTTCCGAGTACCTTACGGGGTGCCCTTGAAGGCGGGAACCAAGTTGACGGAGTGTTCTAAGCTCATCAGGCTGAAAGTAGCCTGCAACCGCAAGTGCCGAGTAAAAACCAGGTGCCGAATGCGCCTTTGAATTAATGAAATAATCTCGCTCGCTCCAGTTTGGGTTCGATGGATCATGTTTCATCCTTCTAAAGTACAAAGTACCCATTATTTCAGCAGCAGAGAATGAGGCACCTGGGTGCCCTGAACCCGCTTCAGTGATGCCTTGAATTGCCCACATGCGAGCATCTCTGATCTTCCTCTTAAGGTCAAGGTAACGCATGTTAAGGCCCATAATGGTTCCTCCATGTAAACAACAATATAAGAAAAAGCTTCTTGCAAGAAATAAAAAGATATAGATCGATGGTCTTTTGCAACTTAAGATTTAAAAGGTCGAGAACATATTTTTTATATATATACCTTGTCGTCGTCAGCGTCATATTTCAAACGCCCTCTTCTTATTTATGATGACAAGTGCTATTCTTGCGCCAAGTTCGCCAAGATGGCTAGCATGCTTTCTCGCAGCTGGATAAGGACAGCTGGTCACTACTATTCGCAGGAATCCAAGGAAGCCAAAGAAATGATCTTTCCTAGCGACTATGATGCAACTAAAATGTTCTGGCTCATCAACAGGAGCGGCGCTTATGGCGCCCGATCGGGTCTGCTGCCATTGGCAAAGGAAATCTTAGTAGGCATTTTACGAGGAAGAGGAAAGGTTAGTAATATAAATGCCTCATGCGAATTTAACATTACTACTGACAACAATTTGTCGTGCTATACGTCCACAGGTATATTAAAAAGGATTATCGGCACCCTTCGAAAGGGTACGACATTCACCTTTAACACATAGTAGTTGTCATTCTCTTTGCACGATAGAAGTTATGTGAGTGCAATAGCTATACTGTCATAATATCTGCAGACGTTTGTATTCTGGGATAATTTAGATTGTATATATTGATTCGACCTAACAATGTGGAAGTTAATCTAATGGAGCATAGATGATTGCTATGTAGTCAGGAGATCTTGTCTTACACGTTATTTATTCTGTTATAAACTTAAAATAAAGTTGATACTGGACTCTAGCATATCGTGGTGCAGGTCAAAGTCGAGAAGGCTAGGATAGATCAAAAGCAGACTTCACTTCTGGTGATAGGTGTATTTGAAGGCGACCAGGACTTTCCACATTCAAAAGATCTAGACCCCTCAGTCTCTTCTTCAATTAGAGAAACGCTAGAGAACAAAGAATTCCGCGGAATTTTTGGCTCCTCAATAGTAGTCTATACGTTGGGTAAGGGGTCAATGAAAAAGATAATACTGCTTGGTCTTGGCAAGCGAGAAAAGTTCATAGATGAGAGTGCACGAATCTGTGCGGCTAAGGCAACACAGAAGGCTCAGGAGTTAGGAATAAAGGAATTTTCAATGTTGCAATTCTCAAACCTTGATGATGGGCTTGTTGAGGCCATGACAGAGGGGATCGCTCTTGCTTTATACTCATTTGATAAGTACAAGGAGACCAAAGAGCCGGCTTCGAAAATTGAAGAGGTCACAATATTGATCAATTCTGATTCCCTAAGATTTCAATCTGTTGTTGAGAAAGCAAACATTCTAGTCGAAGCGGTAAACTTTGCACGTGACATTGGCAATCTGCCGCCAAATGACTGTCCCCCTGCTCATCTAGCAAGTATCGCGGTTTCACTAGCGCAAGACTACGGTATTAAGGCACGAATAATGGACCGCTATGAGCTTGAAAACATGGGGATGGGTGGTATTGTGGCGGTAGGCAAGGGGAGTAATAACCCGCCCAAACTCATTGTCCTTGAGTATACAGGCGCATACGACGCTCAGCAAAAGCCATACCTTTTGGTAGGCAAGGCCGTGACTTTTGACACTGGAGGCATTTCTATAAAACCCAGCGAAAAAATGGATGAAATGAAATTTGACAAATGTGGTGGCTGTACGGTCCTAGCCATTATACGGGCAATCGCTTCGATGAAGTTAGCAGTCAATGTTGTAGGCATTGTCCCATCTGTTGAAAATATGCCGTCTGCTACTTCGTACAGACCTGGTGATATCATCAGAATGTACAATGGCAAGTCAGTAGAAGTGCTTAACACCGATGCCGAAGGTCGCATGATACTTGCCGACGCCATAGCATATGGAATCGCCACGTATGGTCCAAAGGCTGTAATTGACTTAGCTACACTTACTGGTGCTGCGATTATTGCACTTGGAGCCAATGTAGCCGCATTGATTGGCAACAACAAACAGTTGATAGACAGGCTGCGAAAGCTATCTGATAAGATGGGAGAAAAGATGTGGGAGCTTCCACTATACGATGAATATCACGAGCAGATCCGGAGCCACTATGCAGATATCAAGAATATTGGAGGCAGACCTGGAGGAGCAATCACTGCAGCAGCGTTCTTATCTAATTTCGTCAACGATGTCCCCTGGGTTCATATTGACATTGCTGGCACTGCATGGACGCAAGAAGGAACCCATGAGAAAAGTTACAACCATAGAGGAGCTACCGGTTTTGGAGTTAGAACCCTTGTCAAACTGTTGATGGAAGACGAAAAGCAGTTAACATCTTGATAGAGAGTATATGCCACTGTTCCCGCTGAACATACTTGTGCAAGCCCTGGAAGATCGGGGCTTTAGTTGCAGAATAGGCAGCATAGATCTAGATGTGCATCCTAAGAAAAGACCTTACTTTGAACGATGGCTTTCAAATAGGGATGGTTTTGTTCGGTTATTAAGCGGCAACATTGACTTCGTCGGCATAGAAGAGGTGATGCGCATGGGACCCTTCTATAATATCTATTGCCTTGTAGAAAATGACTTTATTGTAGATACTGACGATAATGCCCACATGTTGCTCGACGCTGCGCCGTATTACACGCTATCCAACGGTAAGGTGATAAACATGGGATGGAGCGGCGGCGTGATCGCAAACATGCTGGCAAAAGATACAACATTGTCAAATGACTTTACAATAAATATAATGAAGGAAGAATTGAAAAGGATAAAGATAGAAGCAGCAAACTATTGTTGCGTCATAGAAACACAGACATGGGAGCCGGCCGGTCTTGCGGAGGTCTTTTCCGCAATAGATAGGATAGGCTATAATGTGAGGCAATTGCTAAAGAGGATACACCTAGGCGACTATGCTCAAAAGTAAGGGGAGAAAAATGCCAGCACTGCCGCTTCCCGACCGCTCTCGCAGGTCAGTAACACAGCAGCGACAGCAGGTTTGACTTCCGGGTTCGGAATGGGACCGGGTCGCACCCTGCCGCTATGACCGGCTTATTTTAAGTTTGGATAAAGGGCTAATTGAATGTTGCTTCACTATGAGAGGGTACAACAAATGATGAATAATGAATAATCTCTTCCTCAAAAAGATGCTATTGGAACATAACATGTATAATTTGTTGCCAGCCCTCACCTTCATAGCAGGGGCTTGTCATTAATAAATAAAATCCATGTGAAAAACCATATCATGTACATGATGTCGAGGCCAACCAAACGTAAGGCTCAAAAACAATCGAACCAAAATAAAGCTGGAATGTTTGGAAAGGCAAAGTGCAAGCTCTGCGGGGACGAGGTCCGACTTGCATTGAAGCATTTGAGGGACAAACATGCGGAGATATATGGCAGAGAAGTAGCGGGCAAAATGAAGATGTCCAGTGTTATGAAAAGGTACTTTGTTGACTAATGACACATCTTGAAAAAATGATCAAATGATAATACCCTTGTAGGGTATTTGGTTCCGAATAATCCTAAAAAATTTTGAACATTTTGGTGGTTGAAACGGTATGTATATAATGCATTATTGCAAAAATTATATGCAATTGGGTAATTCTGAAGCAGAAAATACTCATCGTGTTGCAGTACTTGACGATGAGTTATGCCAACCAAAAAAATGTGGCCTAGAATGCATCGTCTACTGTCCAGTAAACAAGACGGGTGGCGAATGCATTATCCAGCGCCCAGATAGCGGCAAAGCTCTGATATCCGAGGATTTATGCACAGGGTGTGGCATTTGCATCAAGAAATGCCCTTTTGATGCCATAGTAATTGTCAATCTTGCAAAAGAACTCTCTGAAGACAAAGTCCATCAGTATGGCGTCAATTCCTTTAGATTCTATCGCCTGCCTACTCCAAAGAAAGGTGCAGTTGTTGGATTGGTTGGAAGAAATAGTATGGGTAAGTCTACAATTGTCAACATTTTGTCAGGTAATATGAAGCCCAACCTTGGCAAGTATGATCAAGAAATTTCATGGGATGAGATCCTGAAATATTATCAAGGCACTGAAATGAAATCCCATTTTGAAAAAATAGCAAATGGTGCAATGCGCGCTTCAATAAAACCGCAGCTGGTCTACCTCATACCAAAGGCATTCAAAGGGACGCCGAAGGAACTGTTGAAGAGATATGATGAACGCAAAGTGACTGACAAGCTAGTGCCACAACTTGGTTTGCAGAACATTTTGAATCGCGATATTGCACAGCTGAGTGGTGGCGAACTCCAAAGACTTGCGGTGGCAATAGCTGCAGCAAAGGACGCTGAATATTATTTCTTTGACGAGCCATCTTCGTATAACGATGTCTATCAAAGGCTTACAGTTGCCAAAGTAATAAGAGATCTGGCGGAGCAGGGCAAGAATGTGATGGTTGTAGAGCACGATATGACGCTTCTTGACTACCTATCTGACTATGTTCATATTATTTACGGTGAGCCAGGAGCATATGGCATCGTTTCTGGCATGCAGAGCACAAAAGTGGGTATCAACAATTTCCTTGAAGGCTTCCTGCCTAATGAGAATGTGCGCTTTCGGGACAAGGCCTTTAGATTTGATATTACTTCTTCAAATGAAGATCTCCTTCTGGATATCCCAATTGCCAGCTATGGCGACTTGACCAAATCCTTTCAATCATTTAAACTCAATGTGTCGGCTGGCAAGATAAGAAGAGGTGAAATAATTGGAATAATTGGTGCTAATGCACTTGGAAAGACCACTTTTATGCGCATGTTGGCAGGCGTGGACAAGCCTGATACGGGAAAAATAGACGTGGGTGCCACCATATCTTACAAGCCACAATACCTGAACCAAGAGTATGAGGGGGACGTACGATCACTGATGTATATGGCATATCTGAACCCCATTGAAGGATCAGCTATAGAACAACAGATCATTGTTCCCATGGGCGTAAAGAAACTTTACGAAAAGAATGTCAAGAACCTTAGCGGTGGGGAGCTTCAGAAGGTTGCAGTAGCAGCTTCCCTCCTACGCCAAGCAGATATTTACGCCCTGGATGAGCCGTCTGCATTTCTTGATGCAGAAGATAGAATAGCAGTAGCAAAGTTTCTCCAACGCTTCATAAGAGCCCAGGGCAAGTCTGCAATTATTATTGATCATGATGTACATTTAATCGATCTGGTGTCCGATAATTTGGTGATATTTGAAGGGCAGCCAGGCCTTCAAGGATCTGCCACTGAGCCTATTAAAAAAGAGGAGGGTATGAACCGCTTTCTCAAGGAACTTTCGATTACATATAGGCGTGACGAAACAACGGGCAGACCACGGGTCAACAAAGAGGGCGGCAGGCTAGATCGCGAACAGAAGGAATCTGGCAACTATTACTACATGAAGATTCAGTAAATGCCTCACATGCTGAAAAACACGCTATCCAACATTCTATCGTCAGACGAGGTCTCGCAAGTATATTCTGCATTTGACCAGATAGGGGATATTGTAATCATCAAGATATCTGACGATCTGATGCCAAAAAAGAATCTTATAGCTGATGCGATACTCGCTCATGTTAAGAGTGCGAAGGTAGTTTTTGCTCAGGTCTCGCCAGTAAAAGGCGATTATCGGGTGCGCAACTTGAAGTTTGTGGCAGGCGAGAACAGGACAATTACCGAGTATAAGGAGCATGGCTGTAGGTTCAGAGTGGATGTCGCTAAAACATACTTTTCACCTAGGCTCTCAACAGAGAGGTTCCGGATTGCAAACATGGTGAGTGAAGGTGAAATCATAGTCAATATGTTCGCAGGAGTAGGCACCTATTCAATCTTGATGGCAAGAGTGAACAAGATGTGCAAGGTCTATAGCATTGATTCAAATGCTGCAGCAGCAGAATTATGTGAAGCAAATGCTAAGTTAAATAAGGTGCAGGACAGGGTTATCTCAATTCATGGCGATGCTGCGAAAGTAATAAAAGATAAACTTGCAGGTCGTGCTGACAGAGTGCTTATGCCACTTCCTGAGAGAGCTAAAGACTTCATTGATTCTGCGGTACTTGCACTTAATAAAAAAGGTATAGTGCATTATTTCGTTCATATCAGGGCGGATAACAAAAAGACCAGTCAGGAGCTAGGATTGCAGGATACGCACAACGCTTTTGTAAAATACAACCATGTTGTGCAGCAAGCTAGAGTGGTAAGAGGAGTGGGCCCAAGGATGTATCAGATAGTGGCCGATGTTTCAGTGACAACTAGTTCTGCTTTTCCTCTTCCCTTGGAGCAGTAAGCATTGTATATCCTATCCACCCCAGTACAGTCAGAAGGATTGCTACTGCCCCTAAAGCGGTAAGCTGAAGTATGAGCATACCCCATTCTGTTCCAAGTAGGAAATATGCGTAAGCGATAAATGCTACGATAGAAACAAAAAGAAGGATAGCGCCGACTCCTTTGCTTCCCTTCCTTTTAACATTCATAGCGGATAGGCATTTGCAGCATCTTAAAAATCTTTTAAGTCAATTCTAGCGCCATCAGGTAAGCGTCCTCGCCGTCCCTGTAATAGGATCGCAATCTAGATTTTATCTCAAAACGCAATTTCTGATACATATTGATTGCGCTTGTATTGCTGACTCTTACCTCTAGATATATTTCGTCAGCTTTTCTATACATTACGCCGTTAATTCCTTCAAACATCAATGCCTTGCCAAGGCTCTTACCTCTGTGCTCTTCTAACACTGCGACAGAAACAACGTGGCCCTTCTTAACAAAGCCTAGCTTGCGAAAGTTTGAAAACCCAAACTCGATCTTGCACATAATGTAGCCGACTATTTTGCCATTCAGCTCTGCAACGATGAATGCCTCCGGAAGCTCTCGCAGAATTGATTCAAAAAAATAGTCTGAATAGTGCTCGGGTAAGGCAGTTATGTTAATCTCAATTACCGCTTGAAGATCACTTACTTCGCAGCGGCGTATTACATAGTCGCCTACTTTTCGCAGAGCTGTTTGCAAAGTAATAATTACAACAACAGAAACACACTATTTAATCTTACACGTCTACTGTGGGATAACAATATTTTAATTGGATTAAACCCAAAAGAAAATCCCCGTGGCTACCATCTTTCTTAACGGCGATTATTCCCGTGTAGTTCCAATAGTTTCATCATTATTTACATTAAAAGATACTCAACTGAACGTCAGAGAAGACTACATTGAGTTCTTGGTAGCTGAAAATGACATCAAGGATAAGTTCCCGATCTTGATCAAGGAGATGAACAAGATCGGCATGGTCCCCACTGCCAGACGGCAGAAATATTTCTCAAGGCTGATGCCTGCCTTATCATCCACAATAAGGCTCCAAATAGAGGACGGTATAGTTATTACCGTATTTAAGGTTCCAAAGCAAAAGATTAGAGCCAAAAGACAGGTGCCTTTGCATCTCATATTCTTTGTTGTCGCCGTCACATTTGTATTCTACGACGGTTTTATGCGTTCAGGCAGTATATTTGCAAAGACGTATGTAAGCGATCCTATCCTGCTTGCAGTAGCTTATACAATCTCGCTTATGGGTATATTAGGAATACATGAGCTTGGACACATGGTAGCTCTTAAGCATTATAACATCAAGGCATCATGGCCATATTTTATACCCGGGGTCCCAGGTTTCATACCGACGTTTGGTGCCTTGATAACACAGCAGAGCAATATGCCCAACAAGAATATCATGTTTGACGTAGGCATTGCTGGACCAATTGCGGGGTTGATAATAACGATAATTGTATCAATCTATGGTTCCGCTATATCCACCCTAATACCTGTAGAGGAGTACCAGAGGCTATCTGAGGAAAACAGGTTGTTTTCATTCAATACTTGCTTGCTCATGGTTGCTACACTCCATATGACAGACAAGGTAGTTGAGGACACAGTCTTGATAATGTCTCCTCTTCTTTTTGCTGCATGGATAGGGTTTGCACTTACGTCCATCAATCTTATTCCTGCTTGGCAGCTTGATGGTGGGCACCTTGCTCGTGCCATGTTTGAAGAACGTTGGCATAGAATTATCACCTATGCAGGCATAGGAGCGTTGTTCATAATGGGATTCTGGCCAATGGCAATATTAGTTCTGATACTTAGTCAGAGGATCCCCAGCAATATCCCCCTAGATGATGTTACATCCTTATCTCCAAGGCGCAAGTTGCTCTTTTTCATAACCCTTGGGATCGTTATAGTGACTGCGCCCATCCCAAGTTCTATCCTGCCTTGGGCTTGAGCAGGGTTATATCTGCATTTGATAATAGGAGTGTCCTGAAGTTCTTGCCATGCTTTTCTTGCAGTTTTTGCAAGACGTCTTTTGTGCCAGAATAGGTCGTAAAACCAAGTTTTGTCTTGGTGTAATAATGGGGAAGAGTAGATACAAGTCCCATATCATATTTGACTCGCAGCTCTTCCATGAACAGTAAATGTTCAAGGCCATCAACATATGGGCTTAGGTGCACTTGCTCTTGTTTAAGCCTACCTTCTATAGACATCTGAAGGGCTCCACCACCAATTCCTTCGCGAGCTTCTGCAAGCAATATTGCCGTGCCACCCTCTTTGATGATGTGGATAGAGTTCCAAAGTGAGTTGAGCGCGGTGGCAAGCGTTGAATGTGAGCTGGCTTCCTCGCTTGCACTTATTATGGCACATTTAACCAGCTCTGCCTCTAAGGTCGAGATTGACTTAAGCTGCTCAATTGCCTTGTCAAACGCTTCCTTGATGCCTCCAACATGTATACCCCTCACATTGTCGCCGTTAGCCACCAATTCAATAGATAACGCGGGTATACTCTCAACTGCAGAAGTAGCGATCTTGAGTGGATTTCCTTCAATTCCAGGTGCTGGTCTGTTGTCTTTTCTTGCGTTGAATGCCTCTGCCATCTGGTCTGCAAGCAAATTACGCAGTAAAGCGGTGGGTGCACCTGAAAATCCAAAAAGTGGATCGTATGCAACACTTGAAACAATGATGGTATTTTGAAATTTGGCCATTCGTTCATTCAGTGACTGATAGTCAATGCGATTGACTGAGATTGTTTCGATACCAGTCAAGTTAGCGCGCAGGGTACTTGTGATCTTGTGCGGAACATCGATTGTGAAGCTTAACCCCTTTGCATGAGCTTCCTGCGCAAGCATCGTTATAGTCTTGGCAGCTGCCTTTGAGGCAGACAGTCCTAGGATGAGAATTTTATCAGTTAGGGGCATACAAGATGTTATTGCTGTCTTGACATCTTGTTCCAGTGGCGCCTGAAATGTGGAAGAGATCTGGTTTGCTATATTTTCGAACTTGATGTCGAGCACCACATCAGTAGTGCCGTATCTCAGCCAAATCTCAGGCATAGAGTCCTTGTACTATGAAGGATTAAAATAAATCCTTTTTTACATGTAAGGTGTGTCGTTACCTCCTAAGGACTTTGTATTTCAATTTGCATCCTTTCTACTCAAGAGCAACTCTTTGAGGTTTGGAGTGTTCACTCTTGCAAGTGGCAAGCAGAGTGCTTACTACATTGACCTGCGAGTATTGCCTAGCTTTCCGGGATATTTTAGGCTTGGAATAAGTGCATTGAAAGATGTGGTGGCAGAAAAAGTAGGCCGATTTGACATATTTGCTTCAGTGCCTACCTCAGGGCTTGTTTTTGGCTCTGCCCTAGCCTATGAAATGAACAAACCCTTCATTTATGTCAGAAAGGACCCTAAAACCTATGGTACTAACAAAATGATTGAAGGCTTCTTAGAGCCGGGTTCAAAAGTTGTCATTGTAGACGACGTTGCAACGACTGGTACTTCTCTTAGCAGCGCAGTCGAAATTATACGGGCTAACGGTGGTACTGTGGAAGATGTGGTGGCGCTTGTAGACCGGCACGAGGGTGCGGAAGACAAATTAGAAAAAATGGGAATAAGACTAAGCCCAGTGACAGGCATCAACGACATTGTAAGCGCTCTGTATAATGCCGGCTTGATAGACGAAAATGCGCTAGAGTCGGTGCTAAAACAAATGGTTACACAAGGAGAGTATGAAACAGACTAACTAACCCTCATAGATCATTAGATTCTTCTCTTCCAAGAGTGTATGTAAGTTATGCACTGCTCTGTACACTTCGCTTTCTTTCTTGGCACCTGTGCACACGAGCTTGCCCGATGCAAACAGAAGTATGACAGTCTTGGGATCCAACATCCTATGAATAAGACCCGGGAACTGCTCTGGTTCATACATACTCCTTGGCAGGACCCTTGCTGCAAGCTCTAAGTGGATCTTACCTCCGAGGCTTGCCGATGCCACTATGTTTTGGATCTCAATTTGGGGTTCATGCTCGAGAGGTATTCCTCCCTTTTTAAGCTTCAAAACAACGCTCTTGACAGCCTGAATTGCCATCTTTTCGGACTTGGCGCCTGTGCAGACCATCTTGCCAGAGCTGAATATCAAAGTTGCAGTCTTGGGTGATCTAAGCCTAAAAACCAAACCAGGGAATTGATCAGGATGATACTCCACGTCTGGAAATATTTGAGTAATGAGGTTGAGGTTGACAGTCTGGTTCACGGTAGCAGAAGCTACTACATTCTCTATGCTTACAATTGGCTTGGTCTGCGGCATATGGGCCTTTATAAAGGCGCTATATATATACCTGCGTGCTAGAATTTTCAAGTAAAAAATACATGTGGCAGAAATGTGTGAGATTTGAATTTTTAGCTTTAACTATGCGTAAGTTTACTGTCTACCTGTGACTATTCCCCGATTATCTTTATTAGTACTCGCTTTTGTCGCTGGCCGTCAAATTCACCATAGAAAATCTGCTCCCATGGCCCAAAATCCAGCTTGCCTTTTGTTATCGCTGCTACTATCTCACGTCCCATTATCTGTCTCTTTAGATGAGCGTCTGCGTTATCCTCTCCAGTACGACTATGGAGGTAACTTTGCGGTGAATAAGGCGCAAGATTCTCCAGCCATCTATCAAAATCATGGTGCAAACCGCTTTCGTCATCATTGATAAAGACACTGGCAGAGATGTGCATAGCGTTGACAAGACAGAGGCCTTCTTTGATATCACTTTCTGTCACGATCCTTTCAACATGTGGCGTGATATTGATAAAAGCTCGCTTAGTTGGCGTGTTGAATATAAGGTATTCTGTCTTGGATTTCATGTAGGGGGCTTATCAGAATTGCCTGCTGCAGCAGGTGATGCGTCTTTGTTGTTGCTGTTACTGTTCTTTTTATTGAGCCTGCTGAAGAACAAGATCGCAAGGATGATTGCAATTATGATATAGTTGACAGGTGGACTGATTACTTTTGTTATTACACCGATGCCGGGTATGACATAGATCACTTTGCCAATGTAATCGTCTTGTCTAATCGGGTAGTCAGTACCTGGTATCGATCCAGGATTGGCGTCTCCTCGTGTTCTAACTATTCTTTCGCCATCCGCGTCCAAATCAATATCAACAATACGGTGGACTATGACCCTGTCCCCTCCTTCAGGCCTATTGAATACAATGATGTCGCCTATCGCAAGGTCCTGCCAAGATCCGGCATCTCTTACAATAAGAACGTCATTGACTTTAAGCACTGGCTCCATGCTACCACTTGAGACAACGTAAAACGGGTTAGCCCCAAACACGAACCAAATGCCGAGCCAGACTACAAGAACGCCGATGCCAATGATTATAACATCCTTAATGGCAACAGGCAGTCTAGACTTATCCTTATCTAGCAATGGAGAAAGTAATCATGGCACTCGTTAGATAAACTTTTACACTCTAACGCATGTCAAATTCTTCCATTATCGACATACGAAGACGCGGCATCTCAGACATCATTATCGACAAGATGTCTATGATTTCGTCCTTATCAGGTTGCCTCCCATTCGCATTCTGAAACTGTGCGATAAAATTGCCCATAACCATGCCAGAGAGGAGCCCGTATGCAAAATCCTCTATGTTGCCCTGATTTGGCATCATCTTGCGCGCAAGTCCTATTGGTATTTTTGGATCGCGAATTGCTGCCTTTATTAGCGACACCAGATCCTTTCTATCGCTGTCTGTCAGACCCATTCTGTAGGTATCTCTAGCGTGTTTGTTTAATAATGCTAACATTTTTTATTAGCTAATTGTTGTAGGTTGTTGAATGATAAACAACACCTGCTCTGTAGTTCTATTGGAACTCGGTATGGCTGCATTTGACCCAGCCGGCAGTCTTGTAGTGGCCAAAAAATTCGATGATGCAATCAGGTCTTATAGACTGCTCAAGAGCGGAGTGAATCTTGATGAAATAAGATGGTTTGTTGAAAAATTGCGTTCATTCGAGCCTGTATCAACAAATGATGCAAGCATTGTCTCTGTATTACGACAGGCCGGCTTGAATAGTCAGCTGATGCCTGAAGACCAGCAGCAATATATCCAAAACAGCAAGCCTACTCTTATAGTAAAGGCCGGCTTTGCCGACACTGAACAGGATGCACTGCAAGCGCTGCGAGAATTTGCGATAAACCTCTCTTCCTCTAGAGTAAAGGAGGCATCTGAGAAGCTCGATCTTCACATCATTCAGTCTATCAATGCCCTAGATGAGCTTGACAAGATAATCAATACGGTGGGAGCAAGGATGAGAGAGTGGTACGGGCTCCATTTTCCAGAGCTTGACAACCTTGTTTCAAGTCTTCTTGTATATGCTCAGATAGTAAGCAAAGCAGGTTTGCGAGAAAATATCATTGTAGAAATTTTACAAAGTATTGGATTGCCTGAGAAAAAGATTGAAGTTATACTTGATGCTGCAAAGCGCAGTAAGGGCGGGGATATGACGCTCGAAAACCTTGTAATTGTCAAGCGGCTTGCAGATGAAGTCATTGCACAGTCAGACCTGCGCAGAGTGCTTGCAGACCACATTGAAGTTTCAATGGAAACAGTGGCTCCGAACGTCAAAGAATTGCTAACTGCGGCAGTTGGTGCAAGGATAATCTCAAAAGCCGGCAGTTTAGCTAGACTCGCAACATTGCCTGCAAGCACAATCCAAATATTAGGTGCCGAAAAGGCGTTGTTCCGTGCACTTAAAACAGGTGCCAGACCGCCAAAACATGGATTATTGTTCCAGCATCCTCTCATTCACTCTGCGCCCAAGTGGCAGCGAGGCAAGATCGCAAGAGCAATTGCGTCAAAGGTTGCAATATCTGCAAGGATCGACTATTATCGCCACAACGGCAAGGACAGCACTGTATATGGTAAGCTAAAAAGGCGTATTGATGAAATACGAGAGAAATACCGAGAGCCAATGCCTGAAAAGGAGCGGGATAGAAAATACAAGGAACACATTCAGCGTCAGCGGCCCTTTAGAAGAAGCGACCTCGATGTGACAAGAGATAAACACGATAAGAGAAAGAAGAAGGACAAAAGGAAGAGATTTGGAAAGCGACGACGCTATTAGATGGATTTCAATAAACGGCGAGAAAAATGCCGCCACCCTCAATCTCGTAAAGGGAGACAATGTCTATGGAGAAAAGCTTGTAAAATATGAGAATGAGGAATACCGCATTTGGGATCCTTTTAGAAGCAAGCTTGCAGCTGCCCTCAAAAAGGGAATGAAAAACATGCCCATAAAGAATGGTAGCAAAGTATTGTATCTTGGTGCGTCTACTGGCACAACTGTGAGTCATATATCTGATATCGTCGGACTATCGGGCATAGTATTTGCAGTTGAGCCGGCGACAAGAGTCGCAAGGGAACTTATTGAAAATGTCGCTTCAAAGCGCAAGAATGTAGTTCCTATACTTGAAGATGCACGGAAACCTCACTCCTATTTTGCAGTATTTGGCAAAATCGATGTCATCTACTGTGATATTGCCCAGCCTGACCAAACAGACATTGCGATAGCAAATTGCTCGATGTATTTAAAGACAGTAGGAGGCATAATGCTCTTGGTGGTCAAGACAAGGAGCATCGATGTGACGATGGAACCGAGAGTAGTAGTGACACAGGAGGCAACGAAGCTGAAAGAGCATGGTTTTCGAATAGATCAGATAATCAACCTTGAACCCTTTGACAGAGATCATGCCATGATATGTTCCATCTATGGGTCTTAGAGTTTACACTGGGTTATCTCGCCAAGCATCACCCGAAGAGGCTTCCATGACTTTCTTGCGAACTCAGGAGCAGAGCCATTCTTGGCTACCCAGTCTCGGATAAAACGCATTGTGCGCTGATCCGAAGGATATCCGCTGCCTATACTTCCATATATGCTGCATATATGCTGGATCTCTTTGTCCCTTGTTATTTTAGCTATTATCGATGCAGCAGAGACGACCATATTGATTACATCTGCATGATGCAGCGAGTATAATTTTGGTTTACAAGTAAGGTGACATTCCATGTACTCCCTGTATCTCTGCGGATTGACATCGCAGCAGTCAACATAGACTTCATCTGCCCTAATAGCGTTTATCACACTGGCCATAACTCTTGCTTCAAGTCTGTTAAGTCCTCTTAATGACACGCTTCCATCAACTTCGACAGGGTCTATCTTGTGGATGCAGACAGAGTCTGTGACCTTCATTATCTCATCAAAAAGCCTAGCACGCTCTTTAGGGTTCAGAGCTTTAGAGTCCTTGACGCCCATCTTGTGCAAAAGAACAATCTTTGACTTTCGTATACTAATACCTGCAACAATTAGGGGCCCAACAATAGAGCCACGACCTGCTTCGTCAACTCCCCCAATCAAAATGCTGTCGTCATGCCATAGCAAAACTGTTGAATGGTATACCAATTTGTGGGTATTTATGTTCTTAGTTCTTTTTCAAAAAACAGAACGCTATCATTTCTGCTGTTATAAATAGCGCGTTATTGCAAAGCTGCGATATGGCAGAATTTGTTAGGACAATTGAGGGTAGAACGATACTTATTGTCCCAGAATCCGCGGTCACCTCAAAAGTTCCTTCTAAGATGCCTGCCTTCTTTAATCCTGCTGCTAAGCTTAACCGTGACCTCTCGATATTGGCCTATAGTGCTTTTGCTGCATCACTTGGGAAAAAAACATTTGCCGATTCATTCACGGGCGTTGGGGCACGCGGTCTTAGAGTTGCAGTTGAGGTCCCAGCAATAGAACAGGTTTACTGCAATGATATTAACGGTGTTGCAATTGAAGCTGCTAAAGAGGCTGCCAAGCTTAATTCTGTAGCCGGCCGGTGCTATTTCTCAGTTGACGAAGTGTGCAAGTTCCTAGTAAGCGGCGACAAGGAAGGTGATCGCTATTCCATAGTTGACTTAGATCCTTTTGGCACTCCAGCTAGGTATATGGACTGTGTACTCCGGTCTGTGCTAGACGGCGGTCTTGTGTCAATAACTGCGACAGATACCGCCGTCTTATGGGGAGTTTACCCTAAAGTATGTCTGCGTCGTTACTATGGCAGACCACTCAACAATACCTATGGCAATGAAACCGCGATCAGGCTGCTACTTTCACTCACTGCTTTGACTGCCTCCAGGCTTGAACTTGCTATTCATCCAGTATTTGTGCATGCCACAAAGCACTATCTTCGCGTTTATGCAAAGATATCGGTCAGCAGTAGCCAAGCAAATGACGTTTACAATAGTATAGGCTACATAATGCACTGCTCGCACTGTGGCCATCGTTTCAATACCAAAGAGTGCGGAAAAGGTAAATGCGAGCTATGCAACACCGGCTTGGGTGTTGGAGGTCAGCTCTGGACAGGATCCCTACATGACAAAGAATTTGTTAAGAAAATGTTAGGGCAAGACCCGGATAGACAGTGCAAAAAAGTGCTCGAAGCGGCAGAAGAAGAAGCATGTGAAATACCGTATTATTTCCGGGCTGATGAAATCTCATCAAAGCTCAAATCAAACACGCTTTCAGTTGACAGGATAATCGAAAAACTGCATGCCGCCGGCTTTGTTGCCTCAAAGACTGCACTGAATACCAGTGCATTCAAGACAAATGCAAGGATAGACTCGATTCTTGATATCCTGAGCTAGAATGGCATAGCATTTACCGAGTTGTCTACATAGCCTTGCCATTCTTGTTTTAGTGCATCTAGTTTAAGGTTGGAATCGGGCCTTGCATGATTCTCCTCGATTATTGTTTGCATCGTGTCAAGGTATTTCAGAAAGATGTCAAGTGCCTGAATATAGAAGTCATAGCTTTGTTGCCATTCTTGAGCCGGCGAGGCACTATCAAGCTGCTGTCGCATATTCTGTATGTCGGACCGATCACGACTTATCTGGCTTAGTATGTCGCCACCGGTTACTTCTCCACTTTTCCATTCCTCAAAGTTTGATTCGATGGTGGTTGCCAGGGTATTATGCCGAGAATACACGTCGGAAATGATCCCATTGTCGTCAGGGGGAAGGTCAATCATGTTGCCAGGGCTGCTCTGTGGTATGATCCATATCAGAAAACTCGACCCAACTATTGCTGCTGCAATGACTGCTGTGATGGCTACGCCCTTCTTGCTGGCCAACCATCATAACTCTAGTCTCCTATAATAAAAAGGATATCAACATATACTTTATCTCAGAAATCGTAAATATGAGTTCAGGTCAACAGACGCCATATCAAATAGGTAAGATAAACTATCGCAAGAACCTGACTCCCGATCTCGCAATATTCAGAATGCAGCCATCAGATGGAAGATCTGTGCCTGACTTTAAAGCAGGTCAATTTGTTGCACTTGGACTGAAACAAGATGGTAATCACAGCATAACATACAGACCATTCTCACTGTCATCACCTCCTGAAGAAAAGAGGTACTTCGAGTTTTACATTAAGTCTGCATCAGAATATGTAATGAGCAAATTTACCGGCACTCTTTTCAAAATGTTTGAAGGCGATCTCCTTTACTGGCGCAACCCTGCTGGCTCGTTCACCATTGAGGACAAGAAGGCCGAGGGGACACCAGACACAAGACGACTAGTATTAGTTGCGTCTGGAACCGGTCTTGCGCCTTTTATCAGCTACATTCTCCATTTAAAAAACATTAAGTCAAAAAGAGAAATAGTATTGCTTCATGGAGCAAAATACGCCCAGGAGCTTGGTTACTATGACTTGCTTAAGAGTATATCTGCAAGCGATTTGAATTTCAAATACTTGAATACTGTCAGTAGACCTGACCAGAAGCTGTCACGTGACTGGAGTGGGAATGTGGGTAGAGTGGAGACTTTGCTTGTAGACAAAGACATTTGCAAATCTCAACTTGAAAAAACAGTTGGCGAAAAAGTTACCCCAGAAAACTCTTTCTTTCATATATGCGGTTACCCTGGAACTATCAATGCAGTCATTTCGATCCTAAGCCCGCTTGGGTTTGTCACTAACCGCAAGAAACGGGAGGACGGATCATTTGATATTAAGATTGAAACCTACATAGGATGATGCTAGCAAAACCCTCATTATCCTGTGCTACTAATTAACGACAGTTGTCATATTATGCAGCCAGAACTATGCGCTACCAAGGATCAATGATGGTCGACATCTGCGATATAGACTTAATTGGGACAAAACTGGAGCAAGATGGACTTGTAATCCACCTTACAAAGGAATATTATCAACAGGAAGTAATTGAGCAGAAATATGCCGGGCAGCTACTTCAGAAATGTGACATTGCAAACCTTGTAGGCAATAGGATAATAAAACAGGCAATTGAGATGAAACTGGCAAAAGAAGTTAGTATAAGGAAAATTGCTGGTGTGCCTTTTCTCATGATCTACAAATTTCAGCACTGATGAAAAATCTCTCAAAGTAAAAATCAACCCAGCAAAGAAATATTCTAATGCTAGAAGGGCAAGTTCTAGATTACAGCGATCTTTGTTTATTGATTTTGTTTTCTGTGTCCATTAATGTCTTTTTTTGCCTTCTCTTGTATACCCCCTCATTTTAAACAGTCTTCCACCGTATCTGCCTTTGACCTGAGGGTTTTTCTATCCTACGCAGAATTTCTTGTAAGCATCCCTCTATATTATAAGAGGGAAGACGAGTCTGTGTTATGTGTTATCCTGAGGTGCATGTCTAGTTTGAATATTTTATTGCCTATCCTAGCATTACACATATAATAAAAGAACACTAACTTTTGCATGTTGTCCCAAGAGGAGCCTGATGAGCAGCTGCCAAGAGAAGAGAAGAACAAGGCCACAGCCAGAGCTGATAGATGGCTCTCAAAATATGAACGCAAGAGTAAATTCCTAAACAAGATGTCTGAAGATTACGACGTTTTTGATAATGTATTTGATGTGCCCACTCTCATGACGATAAACAAATTGAGGCGCGATGGCATTATACAGTCTATCAAGAGCTCACTTGCTGCAGGTAAGGAATCTAAAGTATACCTTGCAGTTGCGCCAGATGGATCACTTCGAATAGTCAAAATATATCTTACGGTAAGCGCCGAGTTCAAAAAGCGGATGCAATACATTGCTGGCGATCCTAGATTTTCGGACATAAAGCTGGGATCTCGCAGCCTTATAATGACATGGGCTCGAAAGGAGTTCAAGAATATGTTGACAGCCCATGCCGTAGGAGTAAGGGTACCTTTGCCGATAGCAGTCAAGAAGAATGTGCTTGTAATGGAGTTTGTAGATGATAGCGAAGGTAATCCTATGCCTGCACTAGTAAATGCAGAAGAAATCACGTTGAACGACTATCAGCAAGTGGTCGAACAAATGACGATGCTGTACCAAAAGGCCAAATTGGTGCATGCTGACTTGTCAGAGTACAACATTTTCAAGACAGGCCTCGGCATCATGTTGTTTGACTTTGGATCTGCTGTCGACATTCAGCATCCAAATTCCAAACAATACTTATTGCGCGATGTTATGAATATAAACAGGTTCTTTGAAAAACGAAGAATTGAGGTTCTCAACACTGCTCAAGTAATGGGAACGGTTAGAGGTGACATAATATAATGAGCTTCCAGCATACGGTCAAGATCCCAAAGGAGAGAATAGGTGTTTTGATTGGCAAAGGTGGAAAAGTAAAGCAGCAAATTGAAGAAAGATGTGGCGTCAAAATCGAGATCGATAGCGAGAGTGGTGATACTATGATTATAGGCAATAGTTCTGCTGATCGTCTGGAAGCTTTTCGGGCGGTCGAAGTGATAACCGCTATTTCAAGAGGGTTCTCGCCCCAGCGAGCTTATCTTCTCTTTGAAGACGAGGAGCTAATATTCCAACAGATCGATTTGCATGACTACACTGGCAAGTCTCCAAACGCCCTTGAGCGTGTCAAGGGCAGGATAATTGGTGAAGGAGGTAAGGCTCGTAGAATGATTGAAGAGCTTAGCGGCTCCTATGTATCTGTTTATGGACATACTGTATGCCTTATTGGGAACTTTAGAGAGATCAAGCTTACAACTGAAGCGATATCCATGCTCGCCAAGGGTAGCATGCACAAAACCGTCTACAATATGCTGCAGGGTGCAAAAAGGAAAGACAAACTGGACAAGATGCGCCTGTGGGAAGAAAATCCTGAAGAAATTACGCCCTCTGACTCTTAATGCATGTATGGTGGGGCTATAAAATCAACGATTATTTTGCATTCTTTTTCGTGTCTAGCTATGTATGCCTATTGACCCAAGCTGCGATATCTTAACTAGTGGCGCAAGATTATGAATCATTGTGCCACTTTCTTATTTCTCTCTATTAGCCTTCGCCCCAGCGTTTGAAGAGACTGTGCCCGATATTGAATTGATCAAGCACCTTTCCTACTAAGTGGTTTATCAAATCATCCATTGTCTTTGGCCGGTGATAGAATCCTGGCATAGCAGGCAGAATTACCGCATTAGTACTAGCAAGTTTGGTCATATTTTTTAGATGTATTTTTGACAGCGGAGTCTCCCTCGGAACTAGAACAAGTTTGCGCTGTTCCTTTATGCAAACACCTGCCGCTCTTGAGACTAAGCTGTCGTCAAGGGCATTTGCAATACTGGCTAGTGTTTTAGTGCTGCATGGAATAACGATCATGCCATCAACTTTGAATGAGCCACTTGAAACAGGTGCGGCCATATTGTCACCTTCGTAAGACCTTGTTGCAAGGGATTTAACATAGTCTACTGTGCTGTCAGTTTCTATCTTTATGTTCTTGGCACCCCATTCTGTGATAATAAGGTGTGTATCAATTTTTAGTCTCTTAAGAACCTCTAGTATCCTTATACCATAAATGACACCTGAAGCTCCAGTAATCGCGATGACTAGTCGCAAGCAAATGTGTGATTGTCTTGCTTGCTATTTAATGATGCCTGCAAGCATTTAATAATGAAATAAAATTGCGTACTAAATAGGCGTTGCTGACGGTCTTTGGCACAGTTGCACTAGACACAACTCGTACTCCTTTTCGGACAGAGACCCGAATATTAGGTGGGGCTGCCACGTTTGCCTCTGTTTCCTCAAGCCTATTTACCGCTACCTCGATAGTAGCAGCGGTGGGGTCAGACATGCCCAATGAACATATAAGTACACTTAGCTCAAAGGGTATAGATACAAAGGGAGTAATCACCATACCAGACGGTAAGACATTTCATTATGATTCTTCATTTGATTACGATCTGTCAAACAGGACTACTAATAAAACTGAGCTTGGAGTCATAGCCGGCTTTGATCCTGTAATCCCTGATGATTATATCAATTCTGATTACGTATATCTTGCAAATAATGACCCCATGCAAAACATTAAGATCCTACGACATTTCCAGAAACCCCGGCTTATAGTTTGCGACACCATAGAATTCTGGATAAATGGGAGCCGTGACGACGTAATCAAGATGATAGAGATGACAGATGGAGTAGTAATAAATGACAATGAGGCTAGACTCTTGTGCAAGGAGCCTAACCTTGCAAAATGCGCCAAGAAGATAATATCATGGGGTTCAAAATTTGCAATAATCAAAAAGGGTGAGAACGGTGCCACTCTATTTACTAAAGAGGGACTAGTGTTTCCAGCGTCCGCATTTTTTCTTGACGAGATAGTTGACCCCACTGGAGCTGGCGACTCATTTGCAGGTGGCTTTCTTGGTCATATAGCTCGCAAGGGTATGACGGACTTTACCACGATGAAGGAGGCGGTGATCTACGGTAATGTAATGGGCTCATTTGCTGTCGAAGACTTTGGCATCAAGCGCCTCCTGTCTATAACAAAGGACGATGTAGAGGACCGCTACGAAAAATATTGCAAGTTAGTGCAATTCTGACCTCTTGTTCTATACACTAATTTTTGCCTGTTTTCCACCTTAAATGAGGTTCATTTAATTTCAGGTATACTTTGCTTATTTTGGTACGACGGGAGTTCTTTAATCTGTAGTTGTGACATCTCAAATGCAAACTTCTCTAGAAAAGTCACTGCTTGAAGGTCAGTATTCAGTCTGTACATGCTCGTCTTGCCGATTTTTCTGCTGATGTAGATCAATTGGTTTTTTTCAAGGTATGGCAGCTCTCGAAAGATCGTTCTAAATGATAACCCTGTTTTCTTTGCTATCTCTCCAGGAGAGTAATCAAATTCTTTGTGGTCAAGGAAAAAGTCCATTATCTGAGAAACAGCCCGTGAAGAAAACACTTTGGAAAGTACCCCGTCATAGTCTGGACTGACGTCAATTTCTCCTGTGGACATGATGTTATTTGAATATGGACATATTTGTTCCTTGCTATTGCAAAGAATACGCCTTACTCTATCAAATAACCATCGTTTTATGGATAAAAAGGATTAATAGCGCAATTGTCCAAGTATTGGCGTGAATACATTTGAGGTTGCTGTCTTGCGTATTCTCATCAAGAGACAGCAGCAACCACTGAAATTATCTGTTCTGGTTAGTGGCTTTCCTGATGACTCTGAGGATAGCGTTCTTTCTGCAATCTCTAGCTTGAGGCTTCAAGGATATATCATGTTAGATGATTATCAGCCCAATGGATATGTATCCATCAATCGAGAGCGGCGAAAAGAAATTCTGCAGATTGTCGATTCAGATATAAATTCAAACAATCCAATCGGCCCGCATATAAAAGAGAATTATACTGGCACCCATATCAAGGAGAAAGGAAGTTTTGGTCAGATTATTGCAAGATATCCTATCTCGCAGACAATAAGAGCCATTGCCATTTCTTCTTTGCTAATTGTTGGGCTTGTCATCGCTCTAGGAAGTAGTGTCTCTACAACAAGCCCAGACACAGAATCAGTCGTCTACCATCAATATGTGCCTCATGAGAAGTGGAGTGGTGCTTACGGAATATATGATCCTGGCGGTGTCAATAGTCCTGCTTCATCATCCTTACCTGCCTCTGCATCTTTCGTCTCTGTAAAAGACTGTAATCAGAACCCATCACAGCAGCAGACTTAGTATTTCTATGCGTCGATATGGGAACTAACTGAAAATTAGTTTATTATATGTTGTCAAGCCTAAAATGGCGCTTTATTTTTTATTTAGAGCATTATTGTAGGACAAATATAGACGGCTAAATTGACATTTTTGTTAACATATAAATATATAGAAACTGCATGATATGGCCATGAAAGACATAAGATTTATCGTGCTTAGTGGCTTAACGACAGTATTAGCAGACATGTTTGTCATAAGGTCGCTGCAGGAAATATCTAACCAAACCCGGATGGGAATTCCCCAGCTGAACGGCTCGGTAAACATAGTAGAGCAATCAAACCAATTCATACAAGATAGTATCCAAGTGCCTTTTGCTACTGCATTGGAAAC
>Ga0075430_100000319_pt1 | contig 34222 bp, 35 predicted proteins | sample RhiMetdeltSRZDD4_FD_75294 | JGI IMG/M metagenome (GOLD analysis project Ga0075430, IMG submission 75294) | Populus rhizosphere microbial communities from Tennessee, USA - Rhizosphere MetaG P. deltoides SRZDD4 | ecosystem: Host-associated > Plants > Roots > Rhizosphere > Soil | place: USA... | reverse complement strand
GGAGCGTCGCCATGAAACTGATTCGCATCCTGTCCGTCGCCGTCCTGCTGGTCCCCGCGCTGCCCGCGCAAGCCGCCGAGGACCCGTCCTCGACCACGCTCAGCCACGCGCTGACCCTGGTGCACATGTTCGTGCGGATGGCCGCCGAGTCCGACTCGTCGCAGGTGAGCCTGCGCGCGATCGACGAGGTGCTGAGCGGGCGCAACGCCGCCGCCAACGAGGCGGTCGCGGGCCTGATGAAGGACGTGCTGGCTGACGTCTCGCCGGAGAACCGCGCCACCATCGCCGCGATCGGACGCGACTTGGTGGGCGTCGCGCGCAAGAACCTGCTCGGCACGAGGCCCGGGGAGACGCTATTTCCCGACCGCTCGCTCGACGCGCGCAAGGAGCTCACGGCGATGGGGCTCACGTACCACGACTCGAAGCAGTTCCTCGACGCGGTCAAGCGCAACGACACCATCGCGGCCGAGCTGTTCATCGCCGGGCGCGGCGTGGACCTTTCCGCGACCGATTTCTGGGGTCGCGACGCGGTCGATTTCGCGCGCCGCAACAACAATGAGCGGCTCGCCCAGCTGATCCTCAAGAGTCGCCCCGCAACGCGTTCAGCGCAGCCAGCGCCGAAACCGCTGCCGTATCCGTCCTGAGCACCCGCGGCCCGAGCGACGCCGGCACGAAACCGGCGGCCACGAAGGCCGCTTCTTCCTCGGCGGTGAAGCCCGCTTCCGGGCCCGCGGCGAGAACGAAGCTCGCGCCTTCCAGACTCTGTTTCGAGAACGACAGCTGAGCGAGCGGGGACAACAGAACTTTCGTCCCCGTACCGCTCGAGCGGTATTCCGTGACGGAAATTAACGGCATGACCTCGGGGATGCGGTTGCGACCGCACTGCTCGCACGCCGCGATCACCACCTTCTGCCAGTGCGCGCGGCGGCTGTCGGCCCGATCCCCCTTCGGCCGCGCGACCGAGCGTGCCGCGAGCACCGGCTGCACTTCGGCCACGCCGAGCTCCACCGCCTTGCGCACCGTGGCGTCCATCTTCTCGCCGGCCGACACGCCCTGCACCAGCGTGACGCGAAGCGGCGACTCGCGCTCGACCGGCCGGTGCTGCAGGAGGTCGATCGCGATTCTCAGCCGCTGGATCGAGGCGATGCGCGCGGCAAACTCGCCGCCGCGTCCGTTGAAAAGCGTGACCTCGTCGCCCTCGCGCAGCCGCAGCACGTGGATCGCGTGATGCGCCGAGTCCTCCGGCAGTGTGCAAACGCTGCCGGCGCGCAGTGGTGCGTCGAGGTAGAAGCGCGGCGCCATGCTAGGATTTTTGCATGAAGGCACCGCAATTCGATCTGTTGGGCGTCGACGGCAGGCGCCACTCGCCGGCGAGCGCGCGCGGCGACAAGGGCCTGATGGTGATGTTCATCTGCAACCACTGTCCCTACGTGAAGCGCTCGATCGACCGCATCGTACGCGACTGCCGCGAGCTTGCCGGGCGCGGCATCGGCTCGATCGCCGTCATGCCCAACGACCCCGCGTACAACGGCGAGGACTCGTTCGACAACATGAAGCGCGTCGCGCGCGAGAAGGACTTTCCGTTTCCCTACGTGATCGACGAGACCCAGGACGTGGCGCGCGTCTACGACGCACAGTGCACGCCGGACTTCTACGGCTTCGACGCCAATCTCGAGCTCAGGTACCACGGCCGGCTCGACGAGCTAGTGCAGGCGATGACAGGGACGCCGCCGCAGAAGCCAATGAATTCGATCGGCTGCTCCGTCAAGTGGCGTAAGTAGCTACATCGTTGCGCCGATGGTCCACGGCGCGAACTCGTCGTCGCCGTAGCCGAACTCCTCGCTTTTCGACTTCTTCCCCGAGGCGGTTTCCAGGATCAGCCGGAAGAAGCGCTCGCCCGCCTGTGCGATGGTCTCGGTGCCGTCGATGATGGTGCCGCAGTTGAAGTCCATGTCTTCTTCCTGGTGCACGAAGAGCGGCGTATTGGTGGCGAGCTTGAGCGAGGGCGCGGGCTTGCAGCCGTAGGCCGAGCCGCGGCCGGTGGTGAAGCAGATCATGTTGGCGCCGCCCGCCACCTGCCCGGTGGCCGAGACCGGGTCGAAGCCCGGCGTGTCCATGTAGACGAAGCCCTTGGCGGTCACCGGCATCGCGTACTCGTAGACGTCCACCAGGTTCGTGGTGCCGCCTTTCGCCACCGCGCCGAGCGATTTCTCCAGGATGGTGGTGAGCCCGCCGGCCTTGTTGCCCGGCGAGGGGTTGTTGTTCATCTCCATCCGATTGCGCGCGGTGTATTCCTCCCACCAGCGGATGCGCGCGATGAGCTTTTCGCCGACTTCCTTCGAGACCGCACGGCGCGTGAGCAGGTGCTCGGCGCCGTAGTTCTCGGGTGTCTCCGAGAGAATGGCGGTACCCCCATTTCGGACCAGCAAGTCCACAGCCGCCCCAAGCGCGGGATTGGCGCTGATGCCGGAATAGCCGTCGGAGCCGCCGCATTGCAGCCCGAGCGTGAGATGGCTTGCCGGCACGGCCTCGCGCTTCACCCTGTTCGCCTCCGGCAGGATCGCCTCGATGCGCGCGATGCCTTCGCGAACCGCCTTCATCGTGCCGCCTTTCTCCTGGATGGTGTAGGCGTGCAGTCGCTCGTGGCGCTTCAGCGCCTGCGTCGAGAGCAGGTTGTTGATCTGGTTCGCCTCGCAGCCCAGGCCGATCACCTGGGTGGCGAAAAAGTTCGGATGGCGCGCGTAACCCGCCATCGTTCGGCGGAGCACGTCCATGCCTTCGCCCTCCGAGGCCATGCCGCAGCCGGTCTTGTGCGTGAGCGCGACGACGCCGTCCACATTGGGGTATTTCTCCAGGCGGTTCTTGAAATGGTCGGCCACCATCTTCGCCACCGTCGCCGAGCAGTTCACGCTCGTCAGAATGCCGATGAAGTTGCGTGTCGCGACGCGCCCGTCGGCGCGCACGATTCCCTGGAAGCTGGCGCGCGGCGAAACGTACTCAGTTGGCTTTTCTAAGGAACAGAAAGCGTAGTCGCGCTGGAAGTCCCCCATGCCGAGGTTGTGCACGTGCACGTGCTCGCCGGCTTTGATGTCGCGCGTCGCGAAGCCGATGATTTGGTTGTAGCGGCGCACCGGCGCGCCTTTGGCGATGTCGCGCACCGCGAGCTTGTGCCCGGCGGGAATGGTGACGACGGCGCTCACGTTCTCGCGCGTCACGCGCGTGCCGGTCGCGAGCTCCATGCGGGCGATGACGACGTCGTCTTCGGAATGGAGGCGGATCGTGAGTTCGACGGCTTGGAGCATGCGCTACCTCTTCAGCGGATGGCCGGGCATCAGCGCGTAAGGATGCACCCAGCCCGGCAGGGCCTTGATGCGCTCGAGCCAGGCGCCGATGACCGGAAACTCCGCCCAGCTTACGCCGAACTCCTCGGGCCAGAACAGGTAGCCGCACAAGGAAAAATCGGCGATCGACGGCTCGTTGCCGGCTACGAAGCGGCTGTCCTTCAGATGTCGGTCGAGGATCACCAGCGCGGTCCGGACCCGGCTGCGCAGGAATTCGTGCACCGGCGGCTCGCCGACCTTGGCGAGCGTGACCATGAAGCGCAGCGTGGCGATGTAGCTGGTGAGCTTGTGGTTGTCCCACAAGATCCAGCGCAGCACCTCGAGGGGGTCTTCGCCCCGAAACTTTCCAAAGTGATCGGCGAGGTAGTGCAGGATCACGCCGGACTGGCTGAGCCGCTTGCCGGCGTGCTCGAGCACCGGGACTTCGCCCATCTCGTTGATGCCCGCGCGATACTCCGGCGTACGGGTCTCGCCGTTGAAGAAATCCACGAAGCGCGGCTCCCATTTCGCGCCGCAGAGCTGCAGCATGAGGGCGGCCTTGTACGCATTGCCCGACTGGGCAAAGCAGTAGAGCTTGAATTGCGCGGGGTCAGTGGTTGTCACGGGGTACGAACGGGCCGCTCTTGCCGACGAGGAAGTCGAGGTCGGCGCCGTCGCTCGCCTGCTGCACGTGGTCGTGATAGAGCTTCCAGTAGCCGCGGTCGAGATGCGGCTGCGGCGCTTTCCAGGCCTTTCTGCGCGCCGAAAGCGTTTTCTCGTCCACCAGGAGCTCGAGACGGCCCTTGGCGACGTCGAGCTCGATCTCATCGCCATTTTCGACCAGGGCGAGCGTGCCGCCGGCGGCGGCTTCCGGGGAGACGTGCAGCACCACGGTGCCATACGCGGTGCCGCTCATGCGCGCATCCGAGATGCGCACCATGTCGGTGATGCCCTTCTTCAGGACCTTGGGCGGCAGTGGCATGTTGCCGACCTCGGCCATACCCGGGTAGCCCTTCGGTCCGCAGTACTTGAGCACCATCACGCAGCGCTCGTCGATGTCGAGCTTCGGGTCGTCGATGCGCGTGTGGAAGTCTTCGATGCTCTCGAACACCACCGCGCGCCCGCGGTGCTTCATCAGCTTGGGCGTCGCCGCCGAGGGCTTGATGATCGCGCCGTCGGGGCAAAGATTGCCGCGCAACACGGCGATACCCGTGTTTTCCTTGAACGGCCTGTCAAAGCCGAAAATCACGTCGCGGTTCCAGCACGGCGCGTCCTTCACGTTCTCCCACATGGTCCTGCCATTCACGGTGAGCGCGTCCCGGTGGAGCAGCTTGTTCTCTGCCAGCTCCCTCAGGACGACGGGCAGGCCGCCGGCATAGTAGAAGTCCTCCATCAGGTACTTGCCCGACGGCATGAGGTTCACGAGCGTATGTACGCCGCGCCCGAGCCGCGCGAAGTCGTCGAGATCGAGCTCGACGCCGATGCGGCGCGCGATCGCGGTGAGGTGGATCACCGCATTGGTCGAGCCGCCGATCGCGGCCAGGGCGCGGATGGCATTCTCGAAAGCTTCCTTCTTCAGGACTTTCGACAGGACCAGGTTCTCCTTAACCATCTCGACGATGCGCCGGCCCGCCATGCGCGCGAGCACGTTCCGCCGCGCATCGACCGCCGGAATCGCGGCGTTGCCCGGCATGCCGACGCCGAGCGCCTCGATCATCGACGCCATGGTGGAGGCGGTGCCCATCGTCATGCAGTGGCCGTGCGAGCGGTGCATGCACGACTCGGCCTCGTGGAACTCCTCGAGCGTGATCTTGCCCGCGCGCAGGTCCTCGGACATCGACCAGGTGTTGGTGCCCGAGCCGATATCGCCGCCGCGGTACTTGCCCGAGAGCATCGGGCCGCCGGAGACGAGGATCGTGGGCAGGTCGACGCTCGCCGCGCCCATCAGCGTCGCGGGCGTGGTCTTGTCGCAGCCGGCGAGCAGCACCACCGCGTCGAGCGGGTTGGCGCGGATCGACTCTTCGACGCTCATCGAGGCGAGGTTGCGATAAAGCATCGCCGTGGGCCGCATCAGGGTCTCGCCGAGCGACATGACCGGGAACTCGAGCGGGAAGCCGCCGGCCTCGAGGATGCCGTTGCGCACGTGCTCGGCGAGCACGCGGAAGTGCGTGTTGCACGGAGTGAGCTCGGACCAGGTGTTGCAGATGCCGATCACCGGGCGGCCGTCGAACTGGTCCTGCGGCACGCCGCGGTTCTTGACCCAGCTCCGGTAGATGAAGCCGTAGATGTCCTGCCGGCCGAACCACTGGATCGACCTTGGTTTCGGCTTCTTAATAAGTCGCTCTCCCCCCGGAAATGTCGAAGACGCCCGCGGTGGTGAAGCTGCAGTCCGCGCTCGCGAGCCAGCACGCGAGCGCGGCGATCTCCTCCACCTTCACGAAGCGGCCCATCGGGATCTTCGACAGCATGAATTTCGCGAACTCGGGCGTGACCTGCTCGAGGATCGCGGTCTGCGCCGCTGCCGGCGTCACGCAGTTGACGAGCACGCCGGTCTGCGCGAGCTCCTTGCCGAGCGACTTGGTGAAGGTGATCAGGCCGCCCTTGGCCGCGCCGTAGGCGGCGGCGTTCGGGTTGCCTTCCTTGCCGGCGACCGACGCGATATTGACGATGCGCCCGTAGCCGGCCTTCGTCATGTGCGGCACGACCGCGCGGCAGCAGAGGAAGGGCCCGGTGAGGTCGATGTCGATCACGCGGCGCCATTCGTCGACCGGATAGTCCACCACCGGCATGCTCGGGCCGGCGATGCCGGCGTTGTTGACGAGCACATCGATCCTGCCGAATGCATCGAGCGCGCTCCGGGCGCCGCGCACGACGGACTCGGCGTCGGTCACGTCGATCGCGTCGCCGCTGGCGGACTTGCCGAGCGCGCCCAGCGTCCGGGCGAGCAGCTGATGGTCGCGATCCCAGATGCGAACGCGCGCGCCGGAATCGAGCAGACGTTGCACGATGGCGAGGCCGATGCCTTGCGCGCCGCCGGTCACGATCGCGTTCCGGCCCGCGAAATCGAGTTTATTCATGGGAACGCGAAGTATAATCGCCGCCTTCCCATGGCAGGACGCCTAGCAGGAAAAAGCGCTTTCATCACCGCCGCCGGGCAGGGCATGGGCCGCGCCGCCGCCATCGCGTTCGCGCGCGAGGGCGCCCGGGTCTGGGCCACGGACATGAACGCCAAGACGGTCAGGGACCTCGAAGGCCAGCACGGCATTCGCACCAGCGTTCTCGACGTGACGGACGAGAATGCCATCGCGCGAGTCGCCGGCGAAGCCGGCGAGATCGACGTTCTCTTCAACTGCGCGGGCATCGTGCACCACGGGTCGATCCTCGACGCTACGCCGAAGGACTGGGACCAGGCCTTCGCGGTGAACGTGAAATCGATGTACCTCGTCACGCGCGCCTTCCTTCCGGGAATGCTGAAGAACGGCCGCGGCTCGGTCATCAACATGGCCTCGGTCGCCTCTTCGATCCGCGGCCTGCCCAACCGTTTCGTCTACGGCGCGAGCAAGGCCGCGGTCATCGGGCTGACGAAAGCGATCGCGGCCGACTACGTGGGCAAGGGGATCCGCTGCAACGCAATCTGCCCCGGCACGGTGGACACGCCGTCGCTTCAGGGACGCATCAACGCGTTTGCCGATCCGGTACAGGCGCGCAAGGATTTCGTCGCGCGCCAGCCGATGGGGCGGCTCGGCACGGTGGACGACATCATGGGGATACTCGTGTTCCTGGCCTCGGACGAATCGCTGTTCGCGACCGGGAACGCCTATTCGATCGACGGGGGGATGACGATATGAAACTGTGCCGCTACGGCAAAGCCGGCTACGAGAAGCCCGGCGTGATCGACAGCGAAGGGCGCCTGCGGGATCTTTCCAAGGTGGTCGAGAACATCGGACCGAACGAGATTTCGCCGCGCGGCCTGAAGATGCTCACGCGCGTGAAGCCGGAGACGCTGCCGCCGGTCAACGGCAACCCGCGCTTCGGCGTGCCGTACGTCGGCATCGGCAAGTTCGTCGCAATCGGTCTCAACTACTCCGACCATGCGAAGGAAGCCGGCCTGCCGATTCCCTCGGAGCCGATCGTCTTCATGAAGGCGACCACCTGCATCAGCGGACCGACCGACGACGTGGTCCAGCCCAAGAACTCGACCAAGCTCGACTGGGAGGTCGAGCTCGGCGTGGTCATCGGCACCCAGGCGAAGTACGTGGAGGAAGCCGACGCGCTGAACCACGTCGCCGGCTACTGCGTGATCAACGACGTTTCCGAGCGCGCGTTCCAGATGGCGACCACGCAGTGGGACAAGGGCAAGGGCTTCGACACTGCGGGGCCGATCGGGCCCTGGCTCGTGACCACCGACGAGATCCGCGATCCGCAGACGCTCGACATGTGGCTCGACGTGAACGGCAAGCGCATGCAGACGGGCAACACGCGCACCATGGTCTTCAGCGTGGCCAAGATCATTTCGCATGTCAGCCAGTACATGACGCTGCTTCCGGGCGACGTCATCGCCACCGGCACGCCGCCCGGCGTCGGTCTGGGCATCAAGCCGAACCCGGTATTCCTGAAGCCCGGCGATCTCGTGAGCCTCGGCATCAAGGGCCTCGGCGAGCAGCGCCAGCGGGTCGTCGGTTACGCCGGCTAGTAGCTCATACAAGCCGCGTTGAGGATCCCGGCGGCGAGCGATACCGTGCCGAGGACCACGCCCGCGGCCACGCGCCCCTCGGGGATGTGGCGCACGATGCCCGGCATCAGCGCGCGCACCACCAGGTAGACCACGATCTGTACTACGAGCGCGACGGCGGCCCATACCGCCATGTCGAGCGCGTTCACGCTCTGGATCACCGCGCTCGCGAGCGGCAGCACGAAGCCGAGCAGGCTGCCCGAGACGCTCGCTGCGGCGGCGGCATTGCCTTCGCGGATGAGGGCGAACTCGCGGTACGGCGTTACCCGCACGTAGATCGCGAGGTAGACGACCACGAAGAGCACCGCGAGCACGAAGTAGAGCAGGAATGAGCCGAACCCGGCGAGAGAGAACTTCAGGAATTCCACGGTTTGCTCCTCACGTGAAGTAATGGGGCAGGAAACGGCTGGAGTTGCGCGTGATCGGCGAGTCGTCCTCGCGGATGCCGATGCCGGCGGGCTCGTCGCCGACGATCCAGGAGCCGATCACGGCGTGGCGTCCGTCGAACTCGGGCAGCGGCGCAAGGCCCTGGTAGACGAACCCTTCGTCGCCATACTCGCCCGGTTGCTCGATGACGGCGGAGCGGCGCTTGAGCGTGACGTTCGAACCTTCGCGCGCGAGCAGCGGCTTTTTCGCGTATTCGCCGGCGAAGCGGCTCTCGTCGAAGTACGCGGGCAGCAGGTTCGGGTGCGCGTAGTTGAGCTCCCATAGCACGACGAGGAACGCCTTGTTGGAAAGGAGCATCTTCCACGCCGGCTCGATGAGGCGCGCGGGCCGCGCGAGCAGGTGCCGGCCGAACTCCTCGCGCACCAGCCACTCCCAGGGGTAGAGCTTGAACAGCGTCTGCACTGCCTCGTCGTCCAGGTCGACGAACCGCTCGCCGTCCCAGCCCACGTCCTCGATGTAGAGCCGGCGCGCGTCCCAGCCCGCCTGCAGCGCGCAGTCGCGCAGGTATTCGACGTTGCCCAGTTCTTCGGGGCTTTCCTTCACACAGGACAAGTGCAGGACGTTGTCTCGAGACGGACGCATCATCGCTTTCCAGCGGTCGATGAGCTTCTCGTGCAGCGAGTTGAACTGGTCGGCGTCGGGCTTCAAGTCTTCCAGCCAGTGCCACTGCACGACCGACGCCTCCAATAGCGCAGTGGGCGTGTCGGCGTTGTACTCGAGCAGCTTCGGCTCGCCCTCGCCGTCCCAGCTGAGATCGAAGCGGCCGAAGAGCGTCGGCTCGCGCGCGTGCCACGAATCGGCCACGAGGGTGTGGAAAGCCTCGGGAATTGCGAAGGCGGCGAAGCGACGCTCTCGCACCACGTGCTCGACGGCGGCGAGGCACAGTTGGTGCAGCTCGGCGGTGGCCGCCTCGAGCCGATCGACTTGCTCGGCGCTGAAGGCGTAGCACGCCGACTCGTCCCAGTACGTGCCGCCCATCGAGTGGTAGTGGAAGCCGGCCTCCTCGCAACGGGCGATCCAGTTCGCACGGGGCCTGGAGCTTTCGCGCCGCACTAGCTGACGGACGAGCGCCCAGAGCTGCCAAAGCCGCCGCGGCTGGTGCTCGATGACGAGCGGCTGCCGGACCAGGAGCGCGACGAGGAGGAGGTTCTGGTGGCGGCCGTGCCCGGGGTCCTCACCGCCTCCACGGCGCTCGGGCTCGCTTTCGGCTGTCCGCTCGGCCAGAGCGCGCCGTAGTAGCGCGGGCCGTAGTACCAGCTGCTGCCGTAGCGCCCGTCGCGCACCGGCTCGCACTGCTGCCCCTGGGGCGCCCAATCACGCTGGCAGTCGGCAAGGGAGGTATAGACGTCGCGCTGCGGCACGGGCTCGCTGCAACCCCCGAGTGAGCCGGCGAGCACGAGCGTGATCGCGGCGCTGCGTTTTCTGCGCTGCGGCATGAACCCCTCCCCAGGAAAGTGTAATGTGTCCCGCATGAACAAACGTGCCGATTCGAGAGAAGTCAGCCTGGAGCAGGCGGCGTTCTGGATGCCGTTTACGGCCAACCGCCAGTTCAAGAAGGCGCCGCGACTGCTTGCCCGCGCCGAGGGGATGTACTACTGGACTCCGGAAGGACGCCAGGTGCTCGATGGCACTTCCGGCCTCTGGTGCGTCAACGCCGGCCATTGCCGGCCTAAAATCGTCGAGGCGGTCAAGCGCCAGGTGGCGGAGATGGATTTCGCGCCCACGTTCCAGATGGGGCACCCGATCGCCTTCGAGTTCGCCGAGCGCCTCGCGCGCGTCGCGCCGCCGGGCTTCTCGCGCGTTTTCTTCACCAACTCGGGCTCCGAATCCGCCGACACCGCGCTCAAGATCGCGCTCGCCTACCATCGCGCGCGCGGCGAAGCCGGGCGCTATCGCCTGATCGGCCGCGAGCGCGGCTACCACGGTGTGAATTTCGGCGGCATGGCGGTCGGCGGCATCACCGCCAACAAGAAGGTGTTCGGGCCGGGCGTCGCGGGCGTCGACCATATCCGCCACACGCATGACCCGGCGCGCAACGCTTTTTCAAGGGGCCAGCCGAAGCACGGCGCGGAATTCGCCGACGAGCTCGAGCGGCTCTGCGTGCTGCACGATCCCTCCACCATCGCCGCGGTGATCGTCGAGCCGGTGGCCGGCTCGGCCGGCGTGCTCGTGCCGCCGGTCGGCTACCTGGAGCGGCTGCGCGAGATCTGCACGCGCCACGGCATCCTCCTCATCTTCGACGAGGTGATCACCGGCTTCGGCCGCCTCGGCACGCCGTTCGGCTCGCAGCACTTTGGCGTCATGCCCGACCTCTTCACCACCGCAAAGGGCATCACCAACGCCACGGTTCCGATGGGCGCGGTGTTCGTCAAGGATTCGATCTTCGAGGCGTTCATGCAGGGCGGGGAGGGGATCGAGCTGTTTCACGGTTATACCTATTCCGGTCATCCGCTCGCCTGCGCCGCCGGGGTTGCGACGCTCGACGTTTACGAAGAAGAGGGGCTCCTTACCCGCGCCGCAGGCCTCGCCCAGTACTGGGAAGACGCGCTGCACGCCCTCAAGGAGATGCCTCAGGTGGTTGACATCCGCAATTGCGGGCTGATGGCCGCGATCGAGCTCGCGCCGCGCGCCGGCCAGCCCGGCAAGCGCGCCTACGAGGTGTTCGTGAAGGCTTTCGAAGCCGGGGTGCTGATCCGCGTCACCGGCGACACGATCGCGCTGTCGCCGCCGCTGATCGTGCAAAAGTCTCAGATCGACCAGATTTTCGATTGCGTGCGCAAGGGGGTTGCGGGCACCCTCTAGGGGTTGGCATTACGCAGGGAGGGACAACAATGACATTGAACGACCGCACCAAGGTGCTCCTGCTGGCTGTCGTGCTTGCCGGCGCGGGCGCCGCCGCGTGGTTCCTGTACCTCGAAGAATGGGTCACTGGCGCGCCGGCGCCCGTGGCGACCCCGGCGAAGGCGAAGCCCGCGCCCGTCGTCGCGAAGGCCCCCGCCTCGCCGCTGGCGAAGCCCGCCGCGGAAGCGCCAAAGCCTGCTGCGGAGCCGGTCGCACCGAAACTCGCAGTCGCGGAAACGCCGAAGCCGGCCGTCGCAGAGGCGCCAAAGCCTGAGCCGAAAGCCGTGCCGGCGGTGACAACGCCCGCAACGAAGGCCGCGATGGTCCCCGTCGCTGCCCCGGCACCGGCCGCCGCGCCGCCGAAACTCGAGAAGCCGAAGCCGGTTGCCGAAGCGCCTGCGCCCGCGGCCGCGCCGCGCGAGGAAACGCCGCCCGCGACGGCGGAGGCCCCGCGAGACATGGCACCGCCGCCAGTCGTTGTCCCGATCCGGGCCGGCCCGGCCGTGCCGGGCCCGAGGTTCAACGATCTCACCACCGCGGTGCTCTACCGCGATGGCAAGGCGGTGGACGAGCTGCTCGCGTTCGGCAAGTGGCCCGAAAAGGCCGACGGCCGCGGGATCACCCCGCTCATGCTCGCCACGCTGCTGGGCGAAGCCGGCATGGTCGAGTCGCTGCTCAAGGCGGGGGCCGACCCCAACCGCCCGGGCCCGGGCGGCAGCACGGCGACCTCCATCGCGCGCGAGCGCAGCGATTCCGCGATGCTGAAGGTGCTACAGAGCCACGGCGGACGATAAAGAAAAGGGGGCCCCCGGCCCCCTTCCTTTATCTTATTTTGCTGCGGCCCTTACGACGCCCAGCCGGCGGCCGCGGGCCGGCTGCTTCAGGCGCGTCGGGATAACCAGATCGCGCACGAAGTTGGGCAGCGCGAACACGCCCTCGTGGGTCTCGCCGTTGTAGTACCGGAGATCCCCGAGCTTGCGCGCCTCGATCCGCCGGTCGATCTCGTCGGCGGTAAACGCCTTCGGGTCGAGCTTGTCCGAGCAGACCGCCATCGCCCACAGCGAGCCGTAGAGCGGGATGTACATGGTGTAGGGCCGCACGATGCGGAACACCGCGTTCAGCCGCTGGGCGAGCTGCGCCACGCGCTCCGGCCGCGCCACCGGCGAGCCGATGTGCAGCGTCAGCGCGCCGCCCGGCGCCAGGGCCTGGCGCAGCTGCTGGAAGAACTCGGTGGAGTAGAGCGCCTCGGCGGGGCCCATGGGATCGTTCAGGTCGAGCGCGATGAGGTCGAACTTCTCCTGCGTCTCGCGCACGAATTTCATGCCATCGTCGACGAGTATCCGCAGCTTCGGGTTGTCGAACACGCCCTGGTGCACGGCGTGGAAGTGGGTCTTCGCGACCTCGATCACGTCGCCGTCGATCTCGACCATGGTCACCTGCTCGACCGAGGGGTGCTTGAGCGCCTCCTCCGACGAGCCGCCGTCGCCGCCGCCGATGATCAGCACCTTCTTCGGCGCGGCGTGCGCGGTGAGCGCGGGGTGGATCAGGTTCTCGTGGTAGACGAACTCCTCCTTCTCGGAGGTCATGTTGAACCCGTCGAGCCGGAACAGCTTGCCGTAGTGCGGCGTGTCGTAGATCGCCATCTTCTGGAAGCGCGTCTGCCACTCGCCGAGCTGGCGCGAGGCCTTGATGTAGAACCCGGTCGAGTCGTTGAGCGGCTCCATCAGCAGGTGGCCGCCGCGGTCGACCTCGTGGCGCGCGACCTCCCCGGGCTGGAAGTAGTCGACCAGCGAGTCGAACAGCTTGCGGGCCTTGGCGGAGTTGTCGGCGCTGTAGTTGCAGACGTAGACGTCGAGCGTGAGCCCCTGGCGCTCGGGCCAGGTATGGATCGCCAGGTGCGACTCGGCGAGCACAACGGTGCCGGTGAAGCCGCCGCCTTCGAAGGTGTGGAAGTTCGCGTCCATGGTCGTGAGACCGGACGTCGCCACCATCTCGAGGCACTTCGCGCGGAAGCGCTCGCCGTCGAGCAGCAGCTGCGGATCGCAGCGGCAGGCGGTGAGGTCACCGATGAGATGCAGACCGTTCATTTCCACACCCTCCAAAATGCGAAGGCGCAGCCTGCCGCGTATCGGGAGTCCAGGCCACGCCTTCCATTAGCGCCTTGCGGCGCACAGTGCTCTTCGATCGAGCTCAACTCGTGCAAAACCTCCTGAGTTTCACGTTTGCTCTCGGATCTCTTGACAAACCGCGTCGATCAATCTCCGAGCGATCGAGATTTTGCTCGGAAGTTTAGGCAATTGCAATACTTCGAACCATTTTGCGTCGTCGATTTCCGCGGCTTGCGGCGTGATCTCGCCGCTCGCCCACTCGCAGACGAAGGCGATCATCAGCGAATGCGGGAACGGCCACGGCTGGCTCGCGAAGTAGCGCGCGCGCCCGATGCGCACGCCGACTTCCTCGGCGACCTCGCGCGCGAGGCACTGCTCGAGCGACTCGCCCGGCTCGACGAAGCCGGCGAGCGCGCTGTACATGCCGGCCGGGAAGTGCGGGCTGCGCGCCAGCAGAATCTGATTTTCCTTTCTTATTAGTGCCATGACCGCGGGCGCGACGCGCGGATAGGCCGACAGCTTGCAGGCCGGGCATACGCGCACGCGCTCCTCGCGCTTGGGCTCGGTCGGCGTGCCGCAGCGGCCGCAGAAGCGGCTAGTGCGGTCCCATTCGAGCAGCTGCAGCGCGCGGCCGGCGAGCGCGAAATGGTCGTCGTCGAGCACCGAGAACAGCGGCCGCAGCCCTTCCCAGGCCATGCCGGCGGGCGCGGTGGCGTCGGGACCGAGCTCCGCGGCCCAGCAGTCGACCCCGCCGAGGCGCCCTAGATACAGGGTATGGGCCGGCTCCGAGCCCAGCCAATTGTGGTTTTTCTGCAACGGCAGCCGGGCCCAGGCCGGCCGCGCGCGCACCCGCGGGTCGTCGCTCGGCTGCTCGAGCGGCCCCATCTCGACCAGCAGCTTGTCGCCGCAGAACACGAACCAGTGGCCGCCCTCGCGTTTCTCGTTAGAGCACAGCGCCTCGAAGCTCGCCGGCGCGCGGAAGGGAAGCTCGCTCATTGCCTCATCTCATTTCGCCTCATGGCGCTGAGTATAATTTGCACGTCCCCATGCTTTCCCCCGCCGTGGCAGCGAGAAGTCCCGAGGCCGTCCCTTCCGTCGCGAATTCAGAGCTCGCGAACGCCATCCGCGCGCTCGCCATGGACGCGGTGGAAGCCGCGAAATCGGGCCATCCGGGCATGCCGATGGGGATGGCCGAGATCGCGGTGGCGCTGTGGAAGCGCCACCTGCGCCACAACCCGGCGAACCCGGCCTGGGCGAACCGCGACCGCTTCATCCTCTCGAACGGCCACGGCTCGATGCTGCTCTACAGCCTGCTCCACCTCACGGGCTACGCGCTGCCCATGGAGGAGCTGAAGCGCTTCCGCCAGCTCGGCTCCAAGACGCCCGGCCACCCGGAGCGCGGCTGCGCGCCCGGAGTGGAGACCACCACCGGCCCGCTCGGCCAGGGCCTCGCCAACGCGGTCGGCATCGCGCTCGCCGAGCGGCTGCTGGCGGCGCGCTTCAACCGCCCCGGCCACGACGTGGTCGACCACATGACGTACGTCTTCCTCGGCGACGGCTGCATGATGGAAGGGATCTCGCACGAGGCTTGCGCGCTCGCCGGCACCCTGGGCCTGGGCAAGCTCTGCGCGATCTACGACGACAACGGGATCTCGATCGACTCCGACAAGGGCGAGATCCACCAGTGGTACACCGACGACGTGCGGCGCCGCTTCGAGGCCTACGGCTGGCACCTGGTCGGGCCGATCGACGGCCACGACGTTGAGGCGGTCGACAAGGCGATCAAGAAGGCCAAGCGCGAGAAAGGCCGCCCGACCCTGATCATCGCCAAGACCGTCATCGCGAAGGGCGCACCGAAGAAGGCGAATACCGGCGCGGCGCACGGCGCCCCGCTCGGCGCCGAGGAGATCGCCGCCGCGCGCGTGGCGCTCGGCTGGCCGCATGCCCCGTTCGTGATCCCGGAGGCCGTGTACCGCGGGTGGGACGCGCGCGAGGACGGCAAGCGGCGCGAGCGCAAGTGGAACAAGATCCTCAAGGCCTACCGCGAAGCCTATCCCAACGATGCCGCGGAGTTCGAGCGACGCATGGCGGGCGAGCTGCCAAAGCAGTTCGAGGAAGGGATCTCGGCGCTGATCTCGGCGTTCAACGCCAAGGGCGAAACCCTCGCCACGCGCAAGGCGTCGCAGAACGTGCTGGAGACCCTGGTGCCGGCGCTGCCGGAGCTGGTCGGCGGCTCGGCCGACCTGACCGGCTCGAACCTGACGATGGTCAAGGCCTCCAAGCCGGTGCTGTCCGGGGCGTTCTCCGGAAACCACGTGTTCTACGGCGTGCGCGAGTTCGGCATGTGCGCGGTGATGAACGGCCTCGCGCTGCACGGCGGCGTGATTCCCTACGGCGGCACGTTCCTCGTCTTTTCGGACTACGCGCGCAACGCCCTGCGCCTCGCCGCCCTCATGGGCGTGCGCGCGATCTACGTGTTCTCGCACGACTCCATCGGCCTGGGCGAGGACGGGCCGACGCACCAGCCGATCGAGCACGCCGCGAGCCTGCGGCTCATGCCGAACATGGAAGTCTGGCGGCCGTGCGACACCGTCGAGACCGCGGTCGCCTGGGCGGCCGCGCTGCTGCGCAAGAATGGTCCGACCGCGCTGCTGCTCACTCGGCAGAACGTGCCTTTCGTCCAGAGGAAAATGCTCGGCGACGTGGGAAAAGGCGGGTATGTCCTGTCCGATGCGGAAAATCCCCGCGCGGTGATCATCGCCACCGGCTCCGAAGTGTCGCTCGCGCTGGGCGCCCAGAAGCAGCTCGGCGAGGCCGGGATTCCGGTGCGGGTGGTGTCCATGCCTTCCACCACCGAGTTCGACCGGCAGGGCGCCGAATACCGGAACTCGGTGCTGCCGAAAGGACTCCCAAAGGTAGCGGTGGAGGCGGGCGTCAGCGACTATTGGCGCAAGTACGTCGGCACCGAGGGCGCGGTGGTCGGCATCGACCGCTACGGCGACTCGGCGCCGGCGGTGGACGTCTTCAAGCACTTCGGCTTCACCGCCGACAACGTCACGAAAGTCGTGAGGAGCCTATTAGGAGAGATGAGGCAATGATCAAAGTGGCCATCAACGGATTCGGAAGGATTGGGCGCATGGTCCTGCGCGCCCACTATGAGGGAAAGAAGAAGCACGGCCTGCAGTTCGTCGCGATCAACGATCTCGGCGACGCCGAGACCAACGCGCACCTCCTGAAGTACGACACCGCGCACGGCCCTTTTCCGGCAAACGTGCGCGTCGACGGCGACAGCATCGTGGTCAACAACGACCGCATCAAGGTGGTGGCGGAACGCGACCCCGCCAAGCTTCCCTGGCGCCAACTCGGCGTCGACGTGGTCCTCGAGTGCACCGGGCTTTTCACCAGCAAGGCGAAGGCGGGCGCGCACCTTCAGGCCGGCGCGAAGAAGGTGGTGATCTCGGCGCCGGGGGAGAAGGACGTCGACCGCACCGTAGTTTTTGGGGTCAACCATACCTCTCTCAAAGAGGGGGATACCGTGATTTCAAACGCCTCGTGCACCACGAATTGCCTCGCGCCGCTGGTGAAGGCGATCGACGACCGCATCGGCGTGTCCTCGGGCCTGATGAATACCATCCACTCGTTCACCAACGACCAGGTGCTAACCGACGTGTTCCACAAGGACCTGCGCCGCGCGCGCGCGGCCGGGCACAACATGATCCCGACCAAGACCGGCGCCGCCGCCGCGGTCGGGCTCGTGCTGCCGCACCTGAACGGCAAGCTCGACGGCTATTCGATCCGCGTGCCGACCATCAACGTCTCGATCGTCGATCTCACCTTCGTCGCCAAGCGGCCGACCACGGTCGACGAGGTGAACCGCGCGGTGAAGCAGGCCTGCGATGCGGACCTCAAGGGCATCCTCGAGTACAGCACCGAGCCGCTGGTCTCGTCGGACTTCAACCATAATCCGGCGAGCTCGATCTTCGACTCGACCCTCACCCGCGTCTCCGACGGCACGCTGGTCAAGGTGTCCTCGTGGTACGACAACGAGTGGGGCTTCTCCAACAGAATGCTGGACGTGGCGGCGGTCTTCGCCGAGGTTGGAGCCGTCGCGGCAAAGTAGATGAAGTTCAAGCGGATGTCGGAGGTCGACCTCCGGGGGAAGCGCGTATTCATCCGCTGCGACCTCAACGTGCCGGTCGAGGACGGCCGGATCGGCGACGACACACGCATCCGCGCCTCCGTTCCCGGCATCCAGCATGCGCTCGGCCAGGGCGCAGCCGTCATGGTCACTTCCCACCTGGGCCGGCCCACCGAGGGCGAGCTCAAGCCCGAGGATTCGCTCGCGCCCGTGGCGCAGCGGCTGGGCGAGCTGCTCAAGACCCGGGTGGCGTTGATCCGGGACTGGGTCGACGGCGTCGAGGTCACCCCGGGCCAGGTGGTGATGCTCGAGAACTGCCGCGTCAACAAGGGCGAGAAGAAGGACGACGAGGGCCTGGCGCGCAAGATCGCGGCGCTCTGCGACGTCTACGTGAACGATGCTTTCGGCACCGCGCACCGCGCCGAGGCGACGACGCACGGCGTGGCGCGCTTCGCCAAGGTGGCTTGCGCCGGCCCGCTCATGGCCGCCGAGCTCGACGCGCTCGGAAAAGCGCTGGCCGATCCCAAGCGCCCGCTGGTCGCGATCGTCGGCGGCTCCAAGGTGTCGACCAAGCTCACGGTGCTCGGCGAGCTGGCAAAAAAGGTCGACCGCCTGATCGTCGGCGGCGGCATTGCCAACACGTTCCTTCTCGCGGCGGGCAAGCCGATCGGAAAATCGCTCGCCGAGCCCGACCTCGCGGGCGAGGCCAAGCGCATCATGAAGAAGACCACCGTGCCGCTGCCGAGCGACGTCGTGATCGAAAACGGCAAGACCAAGGCGGTCGAGGCGGTCGCCAAGGACGAGGCGATCCTGGATATCGGCCCGGAAACCGCCAAGGCATTCGCCGCCTCGCTCAGGAACGCCGGCACCATCGTGTGGAACGGTCCGGTCGGCGTGTTCGAGAAGGAGCCGTTCGCCAAGGGCACGCAGGCGCTCGCCAAGGCGGTGGCAGCCTCCGACGCGTTCTCGATCGCCGGCGGCGGCGATACCGTGGCGGCGATCCACAAGTTCAAGGTCGACAAGCGCATCGACTACATCTCCACCGCCGGCGGCGCGTTTCTCGAGTTCCTCGAAGGCAAGAAACTCCCGGCCGTCGCGGCGCTCGAGGCGCGCGCGGATGGTTAAGGAACTCGTCTTCCAGACTGCCGGGCAAGGCCTGCAGGAGATCACCGCGCAGGTCGATGCCGCCGTGCGCGGCGCGGGAATCGAGGAAGGCTTGTGCACGCTGTTCGTGCGCCATACCTCCGCCAGCCTGGTGATCCAGGAAAACGCCGATCCGAGTGCGAAGCGCGACCTCGAGCGCTGGCTGAACCGGCTGGTGCCGGAGGGCGATCCTTTCTACCAGCACGACGCGGAGGGGCCGGACGACATGCCGGCGCACATCAAGGCCGCGCTGACCGCGACCTCGCTCTCCATTCCGATCCACAAGCGCAAGCTCGCGCTGGGCACCTGGCAGGGGATTTATCTCTGGGAGCACCGGCGCCGCGGCTCGCGGCGCGAGCTCGTGGTGCACATCGGCGCATAGAAAGTGAAATGAGGATATCGGCGGCGAATATCGTCGGCCGCGAGGTGGCCGACAAGCAGCGCCTCGAGCCGCGCTGGCTCATGGCCTTCAGCGCCGCGCTCGGCGAGACCGACGCGCGCTACTACGACACCGCCGCCGGCGTCTCGATGCACCCGCTGTTCCCGGTGTGCTACGAGTGGCCGGCGACGCGCGCGCTGCGCGAGCGCGCAGGGCTCGCGCAGCTCGATCCGCGTCTGGTGCATGCGCAGCACGACTTGACCATCCACCGCATGCCGACCACCGAAGTCCTGCGGATTACGGGAAAGGTGGTGGCGGCCACGCAACGCCGGCCGGGCGCCCTGGTGGTATTCCGCTTTGTCGCGCACGACGGCCGCGATCAGCCCGTCACCACGACCGACTTCAGCGTGATCTACCGCGGCGTGAAGCTCGACGGCGGCGAGCGCTCCATTGAAAAGGTCGACGACCCGCCGCGGCACAAGAACGCGCTGCCGAAAGTGGGCGAGATCGAGATCGCTGCCACTGCGGCGCATACCTACACCGAATGCGCGCGCATCTGGAATCCGATCCATACCGACGTGGCGTATGCGCGCGCCGCGGGGCTGCCGGGCACCATCCTGCACGGCACCGCGACCCTCGCGCTCTCGGTGTCCAGGGTCCTGAGCGCGTTCCGCATCGATCCGCGGTCGCTGCGCCGCGTGCGCTGCCGGTTCGCCGGCATGTTGCCGATGCCCTCGGTGCTGACCGTGTTGGCCTCCACCGACGGCACGTCCCTTGCCTTCGAGGCGCGCAATGCGCAGGGCGAGACGATCCTCGAGCGCGGCTGGATCACAGGGTGAACGGATCGGTTAAACTTTCTCGGACGTTCCCTCATGTTGCGTAGTACCAAAATCGTCGCCACGCTCGGGCCGGCATCGAGCGAGCCTGCCGTGCTCGAGCGCATGGTGCGGGCCGGCGTCGACGTGGTGCGCCTCAACTTCTCCCACGGCAGCGCCGACGACCATCTCAAGCGCGCCGCGCTGGTGAAGGAGATCGCGACCAAGGTCGGGCGCACGGTGGCGATCATGTGCGACCTGCAGGGACCCAAGATCCGCGTCGGCAAGTTCAAGGAAGGCAAGGTCACGCTCGAGAAAGGCGCGCGCTTCATCCTCGACGCCGGGATCGCGATCGGCGACGGCGACCGCTCCGGCCTCGACTACAAGGAGCTGCCGCGCGACGTGGAGCCCGGCGCGCTGCTGCTGCTCGACGACGGCAAGATCGTGCTCGAGGTTACCGACGTGCGCGGCGACGAGGTGCACACGCTGGTGCGGCACGGTGGGGTGCTCTCCAACAACAAGGGCATCAACCGCCAGGGCGGCGGCCTGACCGCGCCGGCGCTGACCGCGAAGGACATGGAGGACATCAAGACCGCGGTCAAGCTGCAGTCCGACTACCTCGCGGTCTCGTTCCCGAAGAGCGGCGCCGACATGTACATGGCGCGCGAGCTGATGCGCGCCGCGGGCGGCAAGGCGTTCCTGATCGCGAAGATCGAGCGCGCCGAAGCGGTGGGCGAACAGGCTCTGGTCGACATCATGCGCGGCTCCGACGGCATCATGGTGGCGCGTGGCGACCTCGCGGTGGAGGTCGGCGACGCCTCGGTGCCGGCGCTGCAGAAGAAGATGATTCGCCTCGCGCGCGAGCACAACAAGCTCACCATCACCGCCACCCAGATGATGGAGTCGATGATCTCGAGCCCCGTGCCGACGCGCGCGGAAGTGTCGGACGTGGCGAACGCGGTGCTCGACGGCACCGACGCGGTGATGCTGTCGGCCGAGTCCGCGAGCGGTCGCTACCCGGTCGAGGTCATCGAGGCCATGGACCGGATCTGCCGCGAGGTCGAGCAGACCCAGCCGCTCAATCTCGAGCAGGACTTCCTCGACCGCGTGTTCACGCGCGTCGACCAGTCGATCGCGATGGCCGCGCTGTTCACCGCGTACCATTTGAAGGTGAAGTGCATCGCCTCGCTCACGGAGTCGGGCTCGACCGCGCTGTGGATGAGCCGCCTCAACTGCGGGGTGCCGATCTACGCGCTCACTTCGCAGACCGCGACGCGCTACCGCTGCGCGCTGTTCCGCGACGTATTTCCGCTGATGGTGAAGTACGTCGGCCACGATCGCGAGGAGCTGCTGCAGGAAGCCGAGAAGGTGCTGGTGGCGAACAAGGTGGTGAAGGAAGGCGACCTGATCGTGCTGACCATCGGCGAGCCGATCGGCAAGAGCGGAGGCACCAACACCATGAAAATCGTCAAGGTCGGGGAGCACTTGAAACCATGAACCGCCGCGCGGAGCTCGCCTCCAGATTCATCGACGTCGAAAGCATGCCGTGGGAAAAGACCGCCTACGCAGGGATCGAGCAGAAGACCTTGCTGGTGGACAAGGAAAGCGGCGTGATCACGGCGCTCATGCGCATGGCGCCGGGCGCGCGGCTGCCGGACCACGAGCATGTGAAGATCGAGCAGACGTACGTATTGGACGGGGAGTTGCACTGCGGTGAAGGGATCTGCAAGGCCGGGCAATTCGTCTGGCGCCCGGCGGGCAGCCGGCACGAAGCCTGGGCCGGGCCGCAAGGGGGCGTGTTCCTCGCCATGTTCCAGATCCCGAACAGGTTCTTCCAGCCCGACGGCCGCGAGACCGATTTCCTCGGCAATGATTGGCAGAAGAGCTGGGGCCACGCGCTAAAGAAATAACGACCCGTCGATGAGCTTTAGCGACGTCGGCGCGCTCGAGGAGTTCATGACGCGGCCGACGCCGGAACTCGCGGCCGACCTGGCGCGCGCCGACGGCGACCTGATCGTGCTCGGCGTCGGCGGCAAGATGGGCCCGACCCTCGCGCGCATGGCCAAGCGCGCCGCGCCGGAGAAGCGCGTCATCGGGGTTGCCCGGTTCAGCGAAAAAATCCTGCAGCAGAAACTCGAGAGCCAGGGGGTGGAATGCATCCCTTGCGACCTGCTGGATCGTGCGGCGCTCGAGCGCCTGCCGCGGCCGAAGAACGTGGTGTTCATGGCCGGCCACAAGTTCGGCGCGAGCGGCGAGCCGTGGCTCACCTGGGCGATGAATGTCGCCGTGCCGCACATGGTGGCCGAGGCGTACCGGGACTCGCGCATCGTCGCGTTCTCCACCGCCTGCGTGTACCCCTATGTAGAGACCTCTGGAGCCGGCGCGACGGAACGCATTCCAACGACTCCACCGCCGGGCGACTACACCACGTCCTGCGTCGGTCGCGAGCAAATGTTCCTGCACGGCTCGCGGCGCTACGGCACGCCCGGGCGGCTGGTGCGGCTGTCCTATGCGATCGACATGCGCTACGGCGTGCTGCACGACGTCGCTTCCAAGGTGCTCAAGGACGAGCCCATCGATCTCGCGATGGGCTACGTGAACGTGATCTGGCAGGGCGACGCCAACGAGCAGGCGTTGCGGCTCCTCGCGCGCTGTACCACCCCCGCCTCGCCCATCAACGTCACCGGGCCGGAGAAGGTTTCCGTGCGCTGGCTTGCGGGTGAGTTCGGCAAGCGCCTGGGCAAGAAGGCGAGGCTCGCGGGAAATGAAGCGCCGACCGCGTGGCTGATCGACACGACCGAGGCGATGAAGGCCTTTGGCGCGCCGCGCGTGCCGCTCGCGCAGATGATCGACTGGGTCGCTGACTGGGTGTCGCGCGGCGGCGAAAGCCTGGGCCGGCCGACCCACTTCGACACCCGCGATGGGCGTTACTGAGGTCCGGCTCGGCGCCGATCACCTCGCCGGCTGCGTCGCGCTTTCCGCGGCGGCGGGCTGGAACCAGAACGCCGCCGACTGGCGCCTCATGCTCGAGCTCGGCGAAGGCTGGGGCCTCGAGCTGCGCGACGGCACGCTCGCCGCCTCGACGCTGGTCATCCCGTATGGAAGCTTCGCGTGGATCAGCATGGTGCTCGTCCTGCCGGGGCATCGCCGAAAGGGTTACGCGACGCGGCTTCTGCGCATCGCGCTGGCGGCGCTCGCGCGCGCGAACCTGACGCCGGTGCTGGACGCGACCCCGGCCGGCCGCGAGGTCTACCGGCAGGAAGGCTTTCGCGACGCATGGGGCTTCAAGCGCTTCGTCGTGCAGCGGAAAGCGCTGCTGCCCGCGCAGTCGAGCGTGCGCGGCCTGCGCGCCAGCGACTGGCCCTGGATCCTCGAGCTCGATCGCGCCGCGTTCGGCGGCACGCGCGAGGCGCTGTTGCGTTCGCTGGCCGGCAGGCTGCCGGATCGCGCGCTGGTGGTCGAGCGCGAGGGATTCATTCTCGCTCGCGAGGGCCGCGAAGCCACGCAGATCGGACCGCTGGTGGCGCGCAATGCCGAGGCGGCCCGCATGCTGCTCGAAACCGTGCTCGCGCGGTCGGGCGGCCCGATGTATCTGGATCTAACAGATCATGCCGCGCTCGCGCCGGCCGGACTCGCCGAGCAGCGCCCGTTCACGCGCATGGTGCACGGGACGGCCGCGGCGCCGGGGGACACGAGCAAGGTATTTCTGGTTGCCGGGCCGGAACTCGGCTAAAGTAACCAGCCGGTTAAAACCCCCGATGTACCACGACGAAGCGCAGGCGCTCCTTCGGCGCGGGACGGTCATTCCCGCGCACCTGCTCGCGCTCGACGCGGGCCGCAAGCTCGACTGGCGCCGCCAGCGCGCGCTCACGCGCTACTACCTCGACGCCGGCGCGGGCGGCCTCGCCGTCGGCGTGCACGCCACCCAGTTCGCCATCAGAGAAGCCGGTTTATACGAGGAAGTATTGAGGATTTCTCTTGAAGAATCCCGGGGCCGCGTGCCGCTGATCGCCGGCCTGGTCGGCAAGACGGCCCAGGCGAAAAAGGAGGCGCAGATCGCGCGCGGCCTCGGCTACCACGCCGGCATGCTCTCGCTCGGTGCGATGAAGGGCGCTTCGCTCGACGAGCTGGTCGAGCATTGCGCCGCCGTGGCGAAGGAGATCGCCCTCGTCGGCTTCTACCTGCAGCCCGCGGTCGGCGGCATCCCGTTGCCCGCGGCGTTCTGGCGGCGCTTCGCCGCGATCGACAACGTGATCGCGATCAAGATCGCGCCGTTCGACCGCTATCGCACGCTCGACGTGGTGCGCGGCGTGGTCGCGGCGCGCGCCGAGCAGCGCGTCGCGCTCTACACCGGCAACGACGACCACATCCTGCTCGACCTGGCGGTGCCTTTTTCGATCAAAAGGGATGGAGACGAAGTGCGCGTGCGCATCGTCGGCGGGCTGCTGGGCCACTGGGGCGTATGGACCAAGACCGCCGTTGATCTATTCAAGAGAATTCAAACTGGAAAAGTCGACTTGGCCCTCGATTCCCGCATCACCGACTGCAACAGCGCGTTCTTCGACGTCGCCAACCACTTCGCCGGCTGCATCCCGGGCTGCCACGAGGTGCTGCGCCGCCAGGGGTTGCTCGAGGGGACCTGGTGCCTCGACCCGAACGAACGCCTGTCGCCGGGACAAGCCGAGGAGATCGACCGCGTTTACCGCGAGCACGGCGACCTCGCAGACGACGCCTTCGTGCGCGCCAATCTGGAGCGATGGCTGTCGTAAGAAAAAGCAACGGGCGCGATCCCGCGCGCACGCGCGGCAGCATCCTGGCGTCTGCGACCGCCGAATTCGCGCGCTACGGGCTGGGGGGCGCGCGGGTGGACCGGATTGCCGAGCGCGCGGGGGCGAACAAGCGCATGCTGTACTACTACTTCGGCGACAAGGACGGGCTGTTCCTCGCGGCGCTCGAAGCGCGCTACGCGCATATCCGCAACGCCGAGCGCACGCTCAGGCTGGAGCACCTCGATCCGCGCGGGGCGGTGCGTCGCCTGGTCGGTTTCACCTGGAAATACTTTCTCGACCACCCCGAGTTCATGACGCTCCTGAACAGCGAGAACCTGCACCAGGGGCGCCACGTGCGCCGCTCGCGCCGCGTGCGCGAGATGCACTCGCACCTCGTCGCCATGCTGGGGGACGTGCTGCGGCGGGGCGAGCGCCAGGGCCTGTTCCGCAAGGGCGTGGATCCCGTGCAGCTCTACATCTCGATCGCCGGCGAGGGCTATTTCTATCTCAGCAACCGCTACACGCTGTCGCGCATTTTCGGGCGCGACCTGATGGCGCCGCGCGCTCTCGCGGGGCGCGCGCGGCACATCTCGGACATGATTCTTAACGCACTGAGGAGGTAAGCATGAGGAGGTTGTTGCTGTTGCTGGCCGGCGCACTTGCGGCGGTCCCGGCCTATTCGCAAAATTGGAAGCCGTCGAAGCCGGTGACCATCATCGTGCCCTGGGCGGCGGGCGGCTCGACCGACCAGGTGACGCGCATCACCGCGGCCGAGCTCGAGAAGCACCTCGGCCAGAAGGTGGTGATCGTCAACCAGCCGGGCGCGTCCGGCGCGATCGGCACCAAGAACGCGCTCGACGCGCCCAAGGACGGCCACACCTGGACCGCAGGGGCGGCGCAGGACCTCGGCGTCTACCGCGTGCTCGGCATGCTGGAGACGAACATCACCGATTGGCACCTTTTCCTGAGCGTGGCGAACGTGCCGCTGGTCAGCGTGAATCCGAACACGCCCTACAAGACGATGAAGGATCTGCTCGACGCGATGAGGGCGAAGCCGGGCGAGATCACCGTCGCCACCGCCGGCGTGACGTCGGGCGGCCACAACGCGATGGAGGCGATCGCGCGCGCCACCGGCGTGAAATATCGCCACGTCACGTACGACGGCGGCAACCCCGCGGTCGTCGCCACGGTCTCGGGCGAGACTCAGGTCACGACGCAACTGGCGGTGGAGCAAGCCGAGATGATTCGCGGCAAGCGCCTGCGCCCGCTCGCGGCGGTGGCCGACAAGCCGCTCGAGATCGAGGGCCACGGCAGGATCGACGCGATTACCCAGAGCGTGCCGGGAATGAAGATCCCGACCAACTACTTCGGCGTCTTCGTTCCCAAGGGCGTGCCGCCGCAGGTCGTCGCGACGCTCGACCGCATCTGGGGCGACCACATCATGCGCTCCGAGGCGCTCAAGAAGTACGCCACCAGCCGCGGCGCGCTGTTCGCGCCGATGTCGGGCCAGGACGCGCAGAAAGCCGCGCTGCCGGCGGTGCAGGCGAATGCCTGGCTGCTGCATGCGGGCGGCAAGACCAAGGTTTCGCCCGATACGGTGGGAATCCCGAAGCCGGAATGAAGAGCGACACCGTGCAGGGCGCGTTCTGGATCGCCGTAGGAGCGGCGATCTTCTACGCCTCGTGGAGCATGGACCGCCTGGTCAACCTCGGCGTCAAGCCTTTCTCGGCGCCGGGGTTGCTTCCGGGGATCCTGGGCATCTTCATCGTCTTGCTCGGCGTCGCGATGCTAGTCCGTGGAAGGAAGGAACTCCTGGAAACCGTGGAATGGCGGCGAGTGCTGCTGCCGCTCGGGATCTGCCTCGGCTTCGCGGCGGGCCTGGTGGGTCACGGGCTGCCGTTCTGGCTCGCGGCCTGGGTCTTCGTCGCGGTGATGATCTGGACGCTGCAGTACCGGGAACGCAAAGCGAAAGGAGAGTTGCGCCGGCTGGGCGCCGTCGCGGTCTCGGTCGGACTGGGCGCCGGCCTGGCGATCGCACTCGTGTTCCAGGAACTCTTTCTGATCAGGCTGCCGTGAATGGAAGGCCTGGCGGCTCTGGGGAGATCGATCGGCGCCTTTGCCGCCTTCTGGCCGATTGTCTACACGCTCGGCGCGACCCTGGTCGGCATCCTGATCGGCTGCATGCCCGGCCTCTCGGCGACGCTGGGCATCGCGCTCATGACCACGCTCACGATCAAGATGGCGCCGAACGACGCCATCCTGATCCTGATCTGCGTGTACGTCGGCGCGATCTACGGCGGCAGCCGCACCGCGATCCTGCTCAACATTCCCGGTACCGCCGCCAATGCCGCCGCCTGCCTCGACGGCTTCGCGCTGGCGCAGAAGGGCCAGGCCGGCCGCGCGATGGGAATCGCCACCACCGGCTCGGTGGTCGGCTCGCTCTTCGGCGTGGTTTGCCTGGCGCTCTTCACGCCGAGCCTGGGCGAGGTCGCGTTGTCCTTCGGGGCGTTCGAGTTCTTCTGGCTGGGCGTGTTCGGCGTGATGATGACCGGCAGCCTTACCGGCGACGACGCGCTCAAGGGCTGGATCATGGGCTTCGTGGGACTGTTCGCGGCGCAGATCGGGCAGGAGGGAATCCACGCCTTCAACCGCTTCACCTTCGGCTCGAACGACCTCGCGGGGGGCATTTCGCTCATCCCGGCGCTGATCGGCGCGTTCGGTTTCGCCGAGATCCTCATGGTGCTGACCGCGCCGCAGGCGAAGCCGGTGGTAAACAGCGTCGACTCGGTGCTGCCGCGCATCCAGGATGTGTTCCGTTACTGGAAAACCGTGCTGCGCTCGGGGGTGATCGGCGTCTATGTCGGCATCCTGCCTGGCGTGGGCGAGGACATGGCCGCGTGGTCGTCCTACGCCGCCGCGAAGCGCGCGAGCCCGGAGCGCGAGCAGTTCGGCAAGGGCTCGGTCGAGGGCCTGATCGCCGCCGAGACCGGCGACAACGCCTCGATTCCCGGCGGCATCATCCCAGCGCTCGCGCTCGCGATCCCCGGCTCGGCGCCCGCCGCGGTGCTGATGGCGGCGATGATCATCCACGGCGTGCAGCCCGGGCCGATGCTGATGGTGAACCAGCCGCAGTTCGTCTACGACGTGGTGACGATGACGCTCTTCGCCACGCTCGCGATCCTGTTCTTCGGCCTGTTCATGGTGCGGCCGCTCCTCAAGATCATCCAGGTGCCGCGCTCGATCATCATGCCCATCATCTTCGTGCTGTGCACCGTAGGCTCGTACTCGATCGCCTCGCGCCTGTTCGATGTCTGGATCATGCTCGCGGTCGGCCTCGCCGGCTTCGTGCTGCGCAAGCTCGGCTACCCGATGGCGCCCTTCGTGCTTGGCCTGGTGCTCGGCGACATCGTCGACAAGAGCCTGCGCCGCGGGCTGGTGCTGTCCGACGGTTCGCTCGCGCCGTTCTTCACCCGGCCGATCAGCGCCCTGCTTTGCGCGGTCGTGCTCTTCACCGTGTTCATGTACGCGCGCAAAGCATGGCGAAAAGGATGAGAAGCGGAGCATGAGAATCGCTCTGTGCAACGAAGTCATCGCCCCGATGCCGTTCCCGCAGCAATGCGAGTACGCGGCCAAACTCGGCTACGAGGGGCTGGAGATCGCCCCTTACACCCTGTCCGAGGAGCCGCATCGCATGGGCGCCGCCCGCATCGCCGCGGCGCGCGCGGCGGCGGAAGATGCCGGCATCGCGGTGACCGGCCTGCACTGGCTGCTGATCAAGCCCGGCGGCCTTTCGATCAGCAGCAAGGACGAAACCACCCGGCAGCGCACCGTCGATGTGATGTGCTCGCTCATCGACCTGTGCGCCGAGCTCGGCGGCAAGTACCTCGTGCACGGGTCGCCGCAGCAGCGGCGCGTCGAGGCGGGCGAGACGCGCGCGGCGGCGATGGCGCGCGCGAAGGACTGCTTTGCCGCGGTCGCCGAGCGCGCGCAGAAGGCGGGAGTCGTGTACTGCATCGAGCCGCTTTCGTCAGAGCAGACGCCGCTCATCAATACGCTCGAGGAAGCGGCGCGCCTGGTGGCGGAAATCGGCTCGCCGTCGATCAAGACCATGGTCGATTGCAGCTCCGCGGGGCGCATGGAGAAGGAGCCGCTCAACGCGCTCATCGATCGCTGGCTGCCGAAGGGCGTGATCGCGCACGTGCAGGTCAACGACCGCAACCGCCGCGGTCCCGGGCAGGGCGAGCAGCGCTTTGCGCCGCTTTTCGCTGCCCTGAAGAAGAACGGCTACCGCGGCGACGTCGCGGTCGAGCCGTTCGACTACGTGCCCGACGGCCCCGGCGCTGCGGCCCGCGCCATCGGCTACATCAAGGGAATCCTGGAGGCGCTCGAGGCGTGAAGTTTTCGATCCGGGCAATCGACTTCTTCGAGCGCGACGTGCGCCTGCGCATGCCGTTCCGCTTCGGTGTCGTCACGCTCACCGAGTCGCCGCAGGCTTTCGCGCGCGCGCGCATCCGCCTGGAGGACGGGCGCGAGGCCCAAGGCACCGCCGCCGAGCTGCTGGCGCCGAAGTGGTTCGACAAGAACCCCGCGCTCAGCAACGAGGACAATTTCGAACAGTTGCGCGCGTCAATGCGCACCGCGCGGGATCAGTACCTCGATTCAGGAACCGACACTGCGTATGGCCATTCGCGGCCGACCGTCGGACTGGTCGAGAACTACGGTCCGGCGCTCATCGACCGCGCGCTGCTCGACGCGCTCTGTTGCGCGCTCGGCATTTCGTTTTATGAAGCGGTAAGGCAAAACGTGCCACGAATGACCTTCGAGGGCCTGGATCTGCCGCGCTTCCTGAGCGGCCTGAGACCGCAAGAGCGGATCGCCGCGCGCCATACCGTCGGACTGGTGGATCCGATTACGGCGTCGGACCTCAAGCGGCGGGTCAACGATGGACTGCCGGAAACGCTCGAAGAAGTCATCGCGCGCTACGGGCACCGCTGGTTCAAGCTGAAGGTCGGCGGCGATGCGAAGGCGGATGTCGAGCGGCTGGGCGCGATCGCTGCCGTGCTGGATCGCATACCCGAGCCTTACCACGCCTCGCTCGACGGCAATGAGCAATTCGAGGACGTCGCGGGCGTGGTGGAGCTGTGGCAGGCGGTCAAGGCGCAGCCGAGGCTCGAGCGGCTCGCTTCGAGCGTCGTGTTCATCGAGCAACCGATCAAGCGGCAAAATGCGCTCTCCTCAGTCGAAATCCCGCGCTTCGGCGAGCGCTTCGGCCGGCAGTCGGATATGGCGCGCCAGGGTGGTGGCCAGACCGAGCGCGAGGCACGGATGAAGCTGCTCACCTCCGCAAAGCCGGTGATCATCGACGAGTCGGACGATTCGCTCGACGCGTTCCCGCGCGCGAAGGCCCTCGGTTACCAGGGGGTTTCCTCCAAGACCTGCAAGGGCATCTACAAGTCGCTGATCAACGCCGCGCGCTGCGCCGCGTGGGGCGACGGCTACTTCATGAGCGGGGAGGATCTCACCATCCAGGCCGGGCTCGCCCTGCAGCAGGATCTCGCCTTGGTGTCGATGCTCGGCCTCACGCACGTCGAGCGCAACGGTCATCACTACGTGAACGGCATGGCCGGCCTGCCGGCGAGCGAGCAGGAGCGCTTCCTGAAGGCGCACGGCGATCTTTACGAGCGCAGCCACGGCGCGGTGCGGCTGCGCATCGAGCAGGGCACCATCCACATGAAGTCGCTTGACTGTCCGGGCTACGCGAGCCGCGCCATGCCCGACTGGGATGCAATGAGGAGAATGAATTGAACGAAAAGCGCATCGGCATCATCATGCATGGCGTCACCGGGCGCATGGGCATGAACCAGCACCTCATCCGCTCGATCCTCGAGATCCGCAAGCAGGGCGGGGTGGCGCTGAAGGACGGCTCGCGCGTCATGCCGGACCCGATCCTGGTCGGCCGCAACCCCGCGAAGATCGAGGAGCTGGCGCGCAAGCACGGCGTAGGGCGCTGGACGGTCGACCTGGACAAGGCGCTTCTTTCAAAAGACGAGATCTTCTTCGACGCGGCATCGACCCAGCTGCGGCCGAAGCTGCTTAAAAAGGCGATCGCGGCCGGCAAGCATGTCTACTGCGAGAAGCCGGTGTCGATGACGCTTGCCGAGTCGAGGGACCTCTACGCCGCGGCGAAGAAGGCGCGCGTGAAGCACGGCGTGGTGCAGGACAAGCTGTGGCTGCCCGGCTTGCTCAAGCTGCAAAAGCTCCGTGATCAGGGCTTTTTCGGCCGGATCCTCTCGGTGCGCGGCGAGTTCGGCTACTGGGTGTTCGAAGGAGACCGCGTGCCGGCACAGCGGCCGTCCTGGAACTACCGCAAGCAAGACGGCGGCGGCATCATCCTCGACATGCTGTGCCACTGGCGCTATGTGCTCGACAACCTGTTCGGCGAAGTGAAAGCGGTGAGCTGCCTCGGCGCCACGCACATCCCCCACCGCTGGGACGAGAACGGCAAGAAGTACAAGGCGACCGCGGACGACGCGGCCTACGCGACTTTCCAGCTCGCCGGCGGCGTGATCGCGCACTTCAATTCCTCCTGGGACGTGCGCGTGCGGCGCGACGACCTCCTCACGCTCCAGGTCGACGGCACGCAAGGCAGCGCGGTCGCCGGCCTGCGCAAATGCCTGCTCCAGAGCTACGACAAGACGCCGAAGCCGGTGTGGAATCCGGATATCCCTCAGCCGATCGATTTCTTCGCCGGCTGGGAAGAAGTCCCCGACGAGAACTACGACAATGCGTTCAAGGCGCAGTGGGAGCTCTTCCTAAAGCACGTGGCCGGCGAGGGTCCCTTCCGCTGGAATTTGCTCGAAGGCGCGAAAGGCGTGCAGCTCGCCGAGCTCGGCCTGAAGAGCTGGAAGCAGAAGAAGTGGCTGGACGTTCCGAGGCTCAAGTCATGAAACGCGACACGATTCTCAGCATCAAGCTGCCGCGCGGCAATCGCATGGAAGACTACGCCGTGCGCGAACCCCGCCGGTTCGAGAAGCCCCAGAACGCGTTCACGCGCAAGGCGCTCGCCGCAGCGCACGTGGTGGCCGACCCGCTGTCGACGAAGGAGCCGTGGCTCGAGGCCGCGATCGACTGGGAGGCGACGCTCGCGTACCGGCGGCACCTGTGGACCTGGGGCTTCGGCGTCGCCGAGGCGATGGATACCGCGCAGCGCGGCATGGGCCTCGACTGGGCGAACTCGCTGGAGCTGATTCGTCGCTCGCTGGGCGCGGCGAAAGGCATCCACGGTGCCGAAATCTGGTCGGGAGCCGGTACCGATCACGTCTCGAACACCAACCTGGACGGCGTGATCGCCGCCTACGAGGAGCAGTGCGCCGCGATCGAGAAGCTCGGCGGCCGCATCATTTTGATGGCGAGCCGCGCGCTTGCCGCGTGCGCGAAATCGCCCGAGGACTACGCCAAGGTCTACGACCGCATCCTTTCGCAGGTGCGCCAGCCGGTGATCATCCACTGGCTCGGCGAGATGTTCGACCCGGCGCTCGAGGGTTACTGGGGACAGAAGGACCATTCCGCCGCGATGGAGACGTGCCTTTCGATCCTTGAAAAAAACCGGGGCAAGATTGACGGGATCAAGATCTCGTTGCTCGACAAGCAAAAGGAAATCGACATGCGGCGCAAGCTGCCCAGCGGTGTGCGCATGTACACCGGCGACGACTTCAACTTCGCCGAGCTGATCGAGGGCGACGCGCAGAGCTACTCGCACGCGCTGCTGGGAATCTTCGATGCGATTGCCCCCGCGGCTTCGCAGGCTCTTTCCCATTTGAGCCGTAATGAGAAGAGCGCGTACCACGAAGCGCTCGCACCGACGGTGCCTCTCTCGCGCCATATCTTCTGCGCGCCGACGCGCTTCTACAAGACGGGCGTGGTGTTCATGGCGTGGCTGAACGGCCACCAGGATCACTTCGTGATGGTCGGCGGCCAGCAGTCGGCGCGCAACGTACTGCACCTGGCGGAGCTCTTCCGCCTCGCCGATACGGCGGGACTACTCGCCGATCCGCCGCTCGCGTGCGCGCGCATGAAGCAATTGCTCGGGACGCACGGATGCGGCTGAAGAAGCTCGGCAGCTTCGGCGCCGAGGCCGACGATTTCGGCGCGCCGTTCCAGGACATCTGGCAGGCGTTCTTCGCCGCCCAGGTGCTGGTGTTCCGGGGCGTGGACCTGTCTGCGGAAAATTATCTCCAATTTGCGAAGCGCTTCGGCCGACCCGAGCCGCACGTGATCGACCAGTTCCACTACCCGGGGTATCCGGACATCCTGATCCTGTCCAACGTGCAGAAGGACGGAAAGCCCATCGGCCTGGCCGACGCCGGCACCTACTTCCACACCGATTATTCGTATCTCGACGTGCCGGCGCGCTGCACGATGCTGTACTCGCGCCAGGTACCGAGCAAGGGTGGCGACACGCTGTTCGCCGATCAGTACGCCGCCTACGACGGCCTCAGTTCAAGCATGAAACGAAGAATTGAAAACCTTGTTGCGTTGCATCACTACGGCAACCGCGATGATCTCGACAAGGGCTCGCGCACCGTCGCCTCCGTACTAAGCGCCGAGCAGGAGGAGAAAATGACCTGGGTGCGGCACCGGATCGCACGCAAGCACCCTGTTACTGGCCGCACCGCGCTCTACGCAGTGTCGGGCAGCTCGTTCGGCGTAGAGGGCATGCCTGAGGACGAGGCGCGCGAGCTGCTGGACGAGCTCAAGCGCCACGCGACGCAGGACAAGTACCAGCTGAGACTCAAATACGGCGTCGGGGACGTGGTGATCTGGGACAACGCCGCGCTTTTGCACTCGGCGACGCTCACCGATCCCGCGGACCCGCGTACACTGTGGCGTATCACCATCAAGGAGGAGAGAGGATCATGAAGAAGTTTGCTTTTGCTGCTGCGGTTGCAGCGCTTGCTTTCCCCGCCTGGGGTCAAACCCTTCACGGCGCCTCGCAGTTCAACGACGACCACGCCTTCACCAAGGCGATGGTGAAGTTCGAGGAGCTGATGAAGAAGTACTCCGGCGGCAAGTCTGTCAATTTCGTGCTGCACAAGAACAGCGAGCTCGGCCTCGAGAAGCAGTACTTCGAGTACATGGCGCAGGGCAAGGCGGTGGACTACGCGATCGTGTCGCCGGCGCACATGTCGACCTTCTCCAAGGCCGCGCCGTTCATCGACGCGCCGTTCCTGTTTAGAGACCTGGCGCACTGGAACAAGGTGCTTGACGCCGACATCCTGAAGCCGGTAGCCGACGAGATCGCGCAGAAGGCCGACGTCATGCTCATCGGCTATGCCGGGGGCGGCACGCGCAACATCTTCGTCAACAAGCCGGTCAAGAACCTCGCCGAGATCAAGGCGCTCAAGGTCCGCGTGCAGGGCGCGCCGATCTGGAGCAAGACCTTCCAGGCCGCGGGCATGGCGCCGACCGTCATCGCCTACAACGAGGTGTACAACGCGATCCAGAACGGCGTCATCGCCGCCGGCGAGAAC
>Ga0075430_100000318_pt1 | contig 34303 bp, 29 predicted proteins | sample RhiMetdeltSRZDD4_FD_75294 | JGI IMG/M metagenome (GOLD analysis project Ga0075430, IMG submission 75294) | Populus rhizosphere microbial communities from Tennessee, USA - Rhizosphere MetaG P. deltoides SRZDD4 | ecosystem: Host-associated > Plants > Roots > Rhizosphere > Soil | place: USA... | reverse complement strand
CGCGTCGTACGCGAGAAGGACTTCGTCGCGGTGGTCGCGCCGCGCGAATGGGATGCGGTGCGCGCCGCGCAGATGCTGAAGGTGGATTGGCACGCGCTCGACGGCGCCTTCCCGGGATCCGACAAGCTCTACGACCACATCCGCGCCGCGGCCGTGGTGAAGCGCGAAGAGCCGGTCAAGCGCGGCGACGTGTCTTCCGCTTTTGAGCGAGCTGCGAAAATCCTGGCCGCGGAATACGAGTGGCCGATGCAGTCCCACGCCAGCATGGGCCCGGCCTGCGCCGTGGCGCACGTCGATGGCGAGCGCTGCACCGTATGGACCGGCTCCCAGAAGCCGCACTACGTTCAATACGGCGTGGCGAAGCTGCTTGGCGTGCCGACGCAGAACGTGCGCGCGATCTGGGTGACCGGACCCGGCTCGTACGGCCGCAACGACGCGGGCGACGCGGCCCTGGACGCGGCCTTCCTCTCGAAGGTCACCGGCAAGCCCGTACGTGTGCAAGGCATGCGTGCCGACGGCACGGCGTGGGATCCGAAAGGCCCGGCTTGCGTGCATCGCGCGCGAGCGGCGCTCGACGCCTCGGGCAACGTGATCGCGTACGAATTCATCGCCAAGGGGTTCTCGCGCCAGCACATCGCCACCAACGAGTCCGATCCGGCCGACAGCCTGGTCGGCCAGTTCACCGGCATCCCGCCCAAAGGCACGCAGATCTTCGGCGTGCCGGCCGAGTCGTACGGCTTCGAGAACAAGCTGCTCGCCTGGGAGACCATCGCGCCGCTGGTCGAGAGCTGCTCCCCGCTACGCACCGGGCACTTGCGCGATCCGGTCGGCCCCGAGATCCATTTCGGCTCCGAGCAGTTCATCGACGAGGTGGCGCTCGCCGCCGGCGCCGATCCGGTCGAGTTCCGCCTCAAGCACCTCACCAATCCGCGCCACCAGGCGGTGGTGAGGGCCGTGGCGGAAAAGTCGGGTTGGAAGAATCTCAAGAACCGTGGCATCGCCTTCGCGGAAAGAAACGGCACCGCGGTCGCGGTCGTGGCCCAGGTCGAGGTCGAGCGCTCGAGCGGCCGCCTCTGGGCGCGCCGGCTCTGGGTCGCGCACGACTGCGGCCTGGTGATCAATCCGCTGCAGCTGCGTCTTACGATCGAGGGCAACGTAGTGCAAGGGCTGTCGCGCACGCTGCACGAGGAGGTGCGCTTCGACCGCGACAGCGTGACGAGCGTGGACTGGGCGAGCTACCCGATCCTGGAGATGCCCGACACGCCGGAATCCATCGAAATCGTCCTTATCGATCGCCCGGAGCTGCCGCCCACCGGCGCCGGCGAGCCGACGATCAGGGTCGTCCCGGCGGCGGTGGCGAACGCGCTTTATTCGGCGACCGGCCGCCGCGCCCGGCGCGCGCCGCTGAATCCCGAAAGGATCAAATCGCTGCTCGCGTAGTTGTCGCGGGCGGCGGCCCCGCGGGCATGATGGTCGGGCTGCTGCTCGCGCGCGCCGGCGTCGAGACGCTGGTGCTGGAGAAGCACGCCGACTTCCTGCGCGACTTCCGCGGCGACACGCTGCATCCCTCCACGCTCGAAGTGATCGCCGAGCTCGGCGCGCTCGAGCGCCTGCTCGCGCTGCCGCACGACCGGGTGCCCGAGATCGCCGCGCAGTTCGGCGACCGCACGCTCACCGTCGCGGAGTTCCGCCGGCTACCGACGCGCTGCGGGTTCATCGCGATGATGCCGCAGTGGGATTTCCTCGATTTCCTGGCGCGCGAGGCGACGCGCTTTCCGCGGTTCAAGCTCCGGATGGCGGCGGAGGTCAGCGGTCTGCTCGAGGCCAACGGGAAGATCGCCGGCGTGCGCGCCGGCGCGGAAGCGATCGAGGCGGAACTGGTGATCGGCGCGGACGGCCGGCATTCCACGGTCCGCGCGCTGGCCGGGCTCCAGGTCGAGACGTTCGGTGCGCCGATCGACGTCCTCTGGTTTCGGCTCTCGAGGGGGAAGGACGACCCCCAGTCGAGCATGGGCCGCTTCGATGCGGGCGCCGCGCTCGTGCTGATCAACCGGCGCGATTACTGGCAGTGCGGCTACGTGATCGCGAAGGGCGCGGCCGACGAGGTGCGCCGGGCCGGGCTCGCCGCCTTCCGGGATACGCTCGCGCGGCTGCTACCCTGGGCATCAGACAGAATTCATGAAATCGCCGACTGGGAGCGGGTGAAGCTGCTCACGGTGCAGATCGACCGGCTGAAGCAGTGGTGGCGCCCGGGACTGATCTGCATCGGCGATGCGGCGCATGCGATGTCACCGGTCGGGGGCGTCGGCATCAACCTCGCCATCCAGGACGCCGTGGCGGCCGGCAACATCTTGCGGGACAAGGACTTCTCCGTCGATCGGCTGCGCAAGGTGCAGCGCCGGCGGGAGTGGCCGGTGCGGGTCACGCAGCGCCTCCAGATCGCGGTTCAGGACCGGGTGATCAGCAGGGTTCTGGCGAGCGCCCAGCCCCTCGAGCCGCCGCTCTTCTTCCGTCTTGCGACGCGCTTTCCCTTGTTGCGGGGCATACCGGGGCGCTTGATTGGTATGGGAATTCGCCCGGAGCACATCGCCGACTAGCGCGCCGCCGCGCGCTATCCCGTTGTCCGATTTGCTGCAGCGCAATCGAAAAAGCGCGGCGAAACCGGTTTGCCCCGCCCGCGGCTCAATGCAATAGTTAACACGAGAAACGTTCTGTAACCAGCTAGAGTACAAACGTTTTCTGGACGCGGGAAAGCGCCGAGGCAGGTTGTGTGACCTGCAAATATGAGAACAAGCGGCGCGGGTTCCCGAGCACCCACAAGGTGCGCGAGCTATTTGTTCCTTAAGAGGGGGAGTCCCCGGTGGCAGTAGCGGCAGCAGGCGCTATCAAGGTGCTCGTCATCGACGACAGCAACACCATTCGTCGAAGCGCCGAGCTCTTCCTGCGCCAGGCCGGCTACGAAGTGATCCTCGCCGAGGACGGCTTCGACGCGCTCGCCAAGATCTCGGACCACCAGCCGCAGGTGATCTTCGTCGACATCATGATGCCGCGGCTCGATGGCTATCAGACCTGCGCCCTAATCAAGCAGCACCCCCAGCTCAAATCCACGCCGGTCATCATGCTGTCGAGCAAGGACGGCGTATTCGACCGCGCGCGCGGCCGCCTGGCCGGCTCCGACCGCTACCTCACCAAGCCCTTCACCAAGGAAGGGCTGGTCGAGGCGGTGACCCAACACCTCAAACCCTCGAACGCTTCCCCCTAGAAAGGTAGTCCATGCCGATCAAGAACATCCTCATCGTCGACGACTCCGCCACCGACCGCCAGTTCCTAAGCGAGCTGCTGGCGAAGAACGGCTTCAAGGTCGAGACCGCGCAGAACGCCGACGAGGCGCTCGCCAAGGCGAAGCAGCTGCGCCCGGACCTCGTGCTGATGGACGTGGTGATGCCGGGCCAGAACGGCTTCCAGGCGACGCGCGCGCTTTCCAAGGACGAGACCACGAAGCAGATCCCGATCATCATCTGCACCAGCAAGAGCCAGGACACCGACAAGGCCTGGGGCCTGAAGCAGGGCGCGCGCGACTACGTCGTCAAGCCGGTGAAGGGTCCGGAGCTGCTCGCGAAGATCTCGGCGCTCGGCTGATGGCCCAGAGAATCTCACTTCGGGACTACCAGCGCGAGCTCGCGGAGCGGCTGCGGCTCGCCGACAGCGCGCGCAGCGCGTCGAAGCTTGGAGTACAGGTCGGCGAGCAGAACTGGCTCATCGACCTCGCCGAGGCGGGCGAGGTTATGCCCGTGCCGCCGCTCACCGCCGTGCCGCTCACGCAGCCCTGGTTCCGGGGCGTGGCGAACGTGCGCGGCAATCTCTACAGCGTGGTGGATTTCGCCGAGTTCCTCGGCACGGGTGTATCCGGCACGGGCGAGCAGGCGCGGCTCGTGCTCCTCGGCGAGCGCTTCCGCAACGCCGCGGCGCTGCTCGTCGACCGCTCGCTCGGGCTGCGCAACCCGAAGGAGCTGCGCGCGCGCGAGGCTGCGCCCGGGCGCAAGAGCTGGCTGCGCGGCGAATACGAGGACGAGACGGGCGCGCGCTGGAGCGAGCTCGACGTGGGCGAGCTGGTGCGCGCCGCCGAATTTCTTTCCGTTGGACTTTGAAGGGATAACCATGCGGCCAATTCTCTTTGTCTTGAGCATGAGCGCGGCGAGCTTCGCCGCGGCCCAGGGCGTGACGCCGGACAAGATCATTCTCGGCCAGGCGGCGGTTTTCACCGGGCCCGCGGCCCAGCTCGGCATCCAGATGCGCAACGGCATCAAGTCCTACCTCGACCACGTGAACGCCAAGGGCGGCGTGCACGGGCGCAGGATCGAGCTCGTCACCGAGGACGACCGCTACGAGCAGGCGGTGGCGCCGAGCGCGAGCAAGAAGCTCATCGAGGAGCACAGGGTGTTCGCGCTCATCGGCTACGTCGGCACGCCCACGGGAGTCGCGCACCTGCCGGTGGTGACGCAGGCGAAGGTGCCGCTGGTCGGCATGTTCACCGGCGCGGAGGCGCTGCGCGCGCCGTTCAACCGCTACGTGTTCCACGTGCGGGCGAGCTATTACGACGAGACCGAGAAGATCGTGGAGCAGGTGGTGTCGACCGGCGGGCGCAAGATCTCGGTGTTTTACCAGGACGATGCCTACGGCGAGGCCGGGCGCAAGGGGACCGAGCTCGCGCTCGAGCGCCGCAAGATGAAGATCCACTCGCAGGGCACGGTCAAGCGCAACACGGTCGAGGTGCAGGAAGCGGCGAAGGTCATCCACGACTCGCAGCCCGACGCCATCGTGATGGTGAGCGCGTATACCTCGATCACCGCTTTCGTGCGCGAGATGCAGAAGAAGGGCAGCGGCGCGACCTTCTACAACGTGTCGTTCGTCGGCTCGAAGGCGCTCGCCGACGCGCTCGGCAAGGACGGCACCGGCGTCGCGATCTCGCAGGTCGTGCCGTTCCCGTGGGGCACGGCGGTGCCCGTGGTCAAGGAATACCAGCAGGCCGCAAAGAAGGCGGGCTTTCCCGACTACAACTTCAGCGCGCTGGAGGGCTACCTCAGCGCGAAGGTAATGGTCGAGGGCCTGCGGCGCGCGGGCCGGAACCCGACACGCGAAGGCCTGGTCGAGGCGCTCGAGAAGATGAGCGACGTCGACCTCGGCGGCTTTTTCGTCAGCTATTCCCCGAACAACCGCGCGGGATCGAAGTTCGTCGACCTGACGATCATTTCCCGCGACGGCAAGTTCCTGCGCTAAACCCGTTCGCACAGGCGAGGTAACCATGGCACTGAAATTCAAGCTCCCCAACCTCAAGCGCAGCGCCGGATCGGCCACGGGCCGCCGGCTGCGCATGCTGATCGCGGCGCTGGTGGCGCTGTTGCTGGTCGACGCCGCGGTGGTGTGGCTCGACGCGCGCCAGGCCACGTTCGGCACCCTTTACATCGCGACCGCGGGCAAGATCCGCATGCTGTCGCAGCGCCTGGCCAAGGCGGCGCAGCAGGCCTCGCAGGGCAACATCGAGGCCTTCAAGCAGCTGCGCGAAAGCCGCGACGAGTTTGCCGCGCAGATGAATCTCCTCCTGCGAGGAGGCCAGGCTGCGGGCGTGGACCTGCCGCCGACCTCGTCCAGCGTGCGTCCGGTGCTCGACGTGCTCGACACGCAGTGGAAGAAGAACGAGCGCAACGCGGGTCTGGTGATCGCGGAGGAGAAGAACCTTCTCAACCTCGGCCGCGCGGTGCGCGCCATCAACGAGAGGAACCCGGTGCTGCAGGAGCTCGCCGACGAGATCGCCGCGCTCAGCGTGCAGACCGGCGGCTCGGCGCGCCAGAACGCGAACGCGGCGCAGCTCATGATGCTCACACAGCGCATGGCGAAGAACGCCAACACCATGCTCGCCGAGGCGCAGATCGACCCCGAGGTCTCATTCCTGCTCGGCAAGGACACCAACAACTTCCGCGATATCCTGCAGGGGCTGCTGCACAGCAGCGAGGCGCTGCGCATCCAGCGCGTGGCCGACCCGGAGCTGCGCGGCAAGCTCGCCGAGATGGAAGCCGCGTTCAAGGAGTACCAGGCCGCGGTGGCGAGCGTGCTCGGCAACCAGCAGCAGCTGGTGAACGCCAAGCGCGCGAGCTTCGACCTGTTCAAGGACAGCGAAGCGATGCTCGCGGCGGCCGAGGCCCTCAACGTGGCCTACACCGACGAGCTCGGCGCCCGGCGCGTCAACTTCATCGTGCTCGCCGTGGTGTCGCTGCTCGCCTTCGTGGTGCTGGTGCTGATCGGCAAGGCCTACATCGACGACACGCGCCAGCGCGCGGAAGAGAGCGAGCGGCAGAACCGCGGCAACCAGGAGGCGATCCAGCGCCTGCTCGACGAGATCTCCAACCTCGCGAACGGTGACCTCACGGTGCACGCGCAGGTGACCGAGCACATGACCGGCGCCATCGCCGACTCGATCAATTACACCATCGACGAGCTGCGCCGCCTGGTCGCGGGCATCAACAACGCCTCCCAGCAGGTGACGAGCGCGACGCAGGAAGCCGAGACTGTGACCGGCAAGCTGCTGCAGGCGGCGAGCAAGCAGGCCGCCGAGATCCAGGGTGCGGGCCAGTCGATCGCGCAAATGGCGCAGTCGATGACCGTGGTGTCGAAAAAGGCGACCGACTCCTCCAAGGTCGCGGAGAGCTCGCTGCACGCGGCGCAGAAGGGTGCGCAGGCGGTGCAGAACGCGATTCGCGGCATGAACGACATCCGCGTGCAGATCCAGGAGACCTCGAAGCGCATCAAGCGCCTGGGCGAGAGCTCACAGGAGATCGGCGAGATCGTGCAGCTGATCTCGGACATCACCGAGCAGACCAACGTGCTCGCGCTGAACGCCGCGATCCAGGCGGCCTCGGCGGGCGAAGCGGGCCGCGGCTTCACGGTGGTGGCGGAGGAGGTGCAGCGTCTCGCCGAGCGCTCGGCGGAGGCGACCAAGCACATCAGCGCGATCGTGAAGTCGATTCAGCGCGACACGCAGGAGACGGTCGAGGCCATGGAGCGCAGCACGCAGGGCGTGGTGCAGGGCACGAAGACCGCCGACGAGGCCGAGCAGGCGCTGCGCGAGATCGGCATCGTCTCGCGCCAGCTCGCCGAGCTGATCGAGTCCATCTCGCAGGCGACCGAGCAGCAGGCGGCGTCCGCCGGCAAGGTCGCGGCCAACATGAAGGTGATCCTGGGCATTACCCAGCTCACCACCGACGGCACGAAGCAGACCGCGAGCTCCGCGGCCAAGCTCACCGCACTGGCGGACGGCCTCAAGAGCTCGGTGGCTGGATTCAAGCTTGCTGCCTAATGTTTGAGGGATCGTGAAAAAGAGGCACATCGTCATTCCCGTGAAGGCGGGAACCGGTGTATTTGAAGATCGGGCCCCCGCCTGTGCGGGGGCGAGCTTCAGACCTTCACCTAATTAATGACCGACACCACACTCCTGACGTGGATCAACGCCGAGGTTGAGCGGGCGCTGACGCTCGTCCAGGAGTCGATCGGCAAGTTCTCCGCCTCGCCGGAAAACGAAGCGGTGCTGCAGCCTTGCCCCGAGCACCTGCACCAGGTGAGCGGGGCGCTGCGCATGGTGGGCCTCGCCGGCGCGACGCGAGTGTGCGAGGCGATCGAAGGCAGCTTCCCCGGCCTGAACGGGGCACGGCCGACGCCCGCGGCGATGGGCGTCATCGACCGCGCCGTGGTCTCGCTCAAGAACTTCGTCGGCGAGCTGGCGCGCGGCCAGGCGTACGTGCCGTTGCGGCTGTTCAGCGTGTACCGGGACGTCTCCGGCCTGACCGGCAAGACCCCGATCTCTGAGAAGGACCTGTTCTTCCCGGACCTGAGCCCCCCGGCGCCGGCGCACGCGAGCCCCAAGGCGGTGCCGGAAGAGGAGCGCGCCGGATTCCTGCAGGTGCAGCGTGCGCGCTTCCAGCGCGGCCTGCTCGCCTGGCTGCGCGGCGCGCCCGCCGGGCTCGAAGAGATGCGCCAGACGGTCGACGCCCTGTACCAGGTGGCCACGCAGTTACCCGAGCCGCGCGCCCTCTGGTGGGCGGCGGGCGCGGTGATCGACCTGCTCGAGAAGGAAAAGTCGCCCGACGCCCAATGGCTGAGCGGCGCGAAGGTGGTGTGCAACCGCATCGACTTCCAGATCCGCGACCTCGCGGGCGGCGCGGCGAAGAACGGCGAGGCGCTGCTGCGCGAGGTGCTGTACGCGGTCGCGCGGCGCGCGCCGGTCACGCCGCGCGTCAAGCAGGTGCAGCAGCTCTACAAGCTCGAGGCCCTGTTCCCGCAGGACGAGAGGCCGGCCGCCGGGCTCGAGCTCGACGCCGAGCACCTGGAGCACGCGCTGTTCGACATGCATTCGCGCCTGGATGCGCTCAAGCGCACCTGGGAGCAGTACGTGGCCGGCGAGCGCAACAAGGCGCCCGCTTTCCGCGAGCGCGTAAACGACTTCCGCGCCAAGACCAAGGACCTCGGCAACCAGCATCTGATCAAGCTGCTCGAGGCCATCGCGGTGGTCGCGGCGAAGCTGCCCGACCCGTATCCGCGCGACACCGAGCTAATGGTGATCGAGATGGCTTCGGCGTTCCTGCTGGTCGGGCACGTGATCGACAATTTCTCGAGCCCGGCCGCAGACCTCGAGGTGCAGGTGGTCATCATGGGCGGCTGGCTGCTCGACGCCGCGAAGGGAAAGTCGACCGGCGAGCCGCCGGCGGGCCTGCGCCGCGACTTGACCGAGCGCATCGGCGCGCTGCAGCTGCGCGCGCAGGTCGCGAAGGAGATCCTCGCCAACCTCCAGCACATCGAGCAGGTGATCGATGCATATGCGCGCGACAGCGCCAAGCGCGCGACGCTCGGCGACCTGCAGCCGTACCTGCGCCAGATGCACGGCGCGCTCTCGGTGCTCGGCTTCCCAGGGGCCGCGCAGGCCGTGTCGATCTGCGAAGGCCTGATCCTCGCGCACGCGAGCGCGCTGGTTCCGAGCGATGCCGGCGCGCCGGACGACGTGGACTGGATCGCCGAAGGCCTCTCCAGCGTCGGATTCTTCCTCGACCCGTGCCGCCACGGCCGCGATCCGCACGAAGAGGCGATCGCGCTCTTTTTCCGGCGCTACGAGAAACGCAATGCGCCGGTCGCGCCATTCCAGGCCACGCTGCCGGTCAAGGCTTCGGTGAGCGAAGACAACGAGCTGCTCGGCGTGTTCCTGGAAGAGGCCGCCGAAGTGCTGCAGACGATCGCCAAGACCCTGCCCGTCTGCCGCGAGAAACCCGACGACCACGAAGCGCTGACCACGTTGCGGCGCGCGTTCCATACGCTGAAGGGCAGCGGGCGCATGGTCGGCTTGACCGACCTGGGCGAAGCGGCGTGGGAGGTCGAGCAGGTGATGAACGGGTGGCTCGAGCAGAAGAAGCCGGCCACCCCGGCGCTGCTCGAGCTGCTCGACGGCGCCGCGGCCGCGTTCTCCGAGTGGCTCGAGAAGCGCTCCGCGGACTTCGACCGGATCGCGGAGCTCGCCGCGCGCGCGAAGGAGCTCCCGGCCAACGAGATCACCGTCGGCACGGTAACCCTCACGCGCGGGCTCTACGACATCTATACCAAGGAAGCCGCCGAACACATCGCCGTGCTGCGCGCGGAGTGCACGAAATGGCGCGAGGCGGTGCCGGGCGAGGTCTCGGCGGACTTCATGCGCGCCGCGCACACGTTGGCGAGCACCTCGCGCACCGCGGGCTTCATCCCGCTTGCCGAGCTGGCGGGCGCGCTCGAGCAGTGGAGCGGATACGCCAAGGAAACCACGGAGGCCGCCGACGCCGAGACCATCCAGGCCGCCGTGGTCGACCTCGGCATCATGGTCGAGGCGATCAGCAAGGGCGACGCGCCGGCGATCAAGCAGATGCCGCAGGACGCGCTGCGCGCGCTGGTCGAGCGCCTGGAAGGCGCGCGTGCGGCAGCGCTGCGCCCGCCGCAGCCCGCCGCGACGCCACCCGCGCCGCTCGCGCCGCCCGACGGGCGCGAGAAGCGGCGCATGCACGACGACATCGACGGGCAGCTACTGCCCGTCTTCCTCGAGGAAGCGCAGCAGCTCGTGCCCGAGATCGGCGCGGACCTGCGCGAGTGGAAGGCGAACCCCGCCGATGCCAAGGCCACGCAGTCGCTGCGCCGCTCGCTCCATACGCTCAAGGGCAGCGCGCGCATGGCGGGCGCGATCCGGCTGGGCGAGCTTTGCCACCTGATGGAAAGCCGCATCGAGTCGGCGCTCGAGGCATCCGAGCTCCCGGCAGGGCTGTTCGAGGAGCTCGAGGAGCACATGGACCGGCTCTCTACCGACGTCGAGCGCATGCGCGTCGCGCCGGCGGCCGCGCCCGCCCCAGCCTTCGCGCCGTCGACGACCCAGGTCCTGCCGGAGCCGGCGCGCGCGGAGCCGCCGTTGCCCAGCCCGGCCGCGCTGCTCAGGGTCAACGCCGACACGCTCGATCACCTGATCAACGAGGCCGGCGAGATCGCGATCGCGCGCACGCGCGTGGAAGCCGAGCTGCGCACGATCAAGCAGTCGCTCGCAGACCTCGCCGAGAGCGTGGCGCGCCTGCGCGGGCAGCTTCGCGAGGTCGAAGTCCAGGCCGACAGCCAGATGCAGTCGCGGCTCTCGGTGATGGACGAAGGCAAGGGCGACTTCGATCCGCTGGAATTCGACCGCTATACGCGCCTGCAGGAGCTGACCCGCCTGATGGCGGAGAGCCTGAACGACGTGCTTTCGATCCAGCAGGGCCTGCAGAAGTACATCGGCGACACCGACGCTGCGCTCGGGCAGCAGGCGCGCATCAGCCGCGAGGTGCAGCAGGACCTGATGCGGGTGCGCGCAGTGCCGTTCTCCAACCTGAACGAGCGGCTTTACCGGATCACGCGCCAGATGGCGCGCGAGCTCGGCAAAAAAGCCGAGCTCGAGATCGCCGGCGGCGAGGTCGAGCTCGACCGCGGCGTGCTCGAGCGCATCAGCGCGCCGCTCGAGCACATGGTGCGCAACGCGCTCGTGCACGGGGTCGAGGCGCCGGCGGCGCGTCTTGCTGCGGGCAAGGCGGAAGGCGGGCGGCTCAGGATCGCGCTGCGCCAGGAAAGCAACGAGATCGTGCTGGTGTTCTCGGACGACGGCGCCGGCCTCAACCTCGAGGCGCTGCGCCGCAAAGGCGCCGAGATGGGCCTGCTGCCCGCGGACCGCGAGCCGAGCGAGGCGGAGCTCGCCCAGCTCGTGTTCGCATCGGGTCTTTCGACCGCCGAGACGATCACCGAGGTGGCCGGCCGCGGCGTCGGCATGGACGTGGTGCGCAACGAGGTTTCGCAGATCGGCGGGCGCGTCGACATCGTCACCGGGCGAGGGAAGGGCACCACCTTCACCCTGTACCTGCCGCTCACGCTGGCCGTGACCCAGGCGGTGCTGGTGCGCAGCGGCCAGAACGTGATCGCGCTCGCCACCTCGATGGTCGAACAGGTGCTGCGGCTCAAGGGCGACGCGCTGACCGCCAGTTACGAGCAAAAGCGGATCGAGTTCCAGGACCGGGTCTATCCGCTGCATTCCCTGCAGCAGCTCCTCGGGCGCGCCTCAACCGCACGCGACCTGCAGCCGTATAACTCAGTGCTCCTCCTGCGCAGCGGCGTGCAGCGCATCGCGGTGCATGTCGACGAGCTCCTCGGCAACCAGGAAATCGTGGTGAAGGCCATCGGCGCGCAGCTCGGCCGCGTGCCGGGCCTCAGCGGGGCGACGGTGCTCGCCGACGGGCGCATCGCGCTCATCATGAATCCGGTGCAGCTCGCGCAAGGCACGCGCGCCGCGCCGGCCGTCGCGCGCGTCATCCAGACCACGACCGCGCGCGCGACGCTCGCGCCGGTGGTGATGGTGGTCGACGACTCGCTCACGGTGCGCAAGATCACCGGGCGCCTGCTCGAGCGCGAGGGCTACCGCGTGGTGACCGCGAAGGACGGCGTGGACGCGCTCGAGCAGATGGCCGACGCGCTGCCGAAAGTGATGCTGGTCGACATCGAGATGCCCCGCATGGACGGCTTCGATCTCGCGCGCAACGTGCGCGCCGAGACGCGCACCCAGGGCATCCCGATCATCTTCATCTCCTCGCGCACCGCCGAGAAGCACCGGAACCAGGCGGCGCAGCTCGGGGTCAACGCCTTCCTCGGCAAGCCCTATCCTGAAGCGGAGCTGCTGCAGCTCGTCTCCAAATACGCCTTCGCGTGAAGGCCGAGAAGCCCCAGCCGCAGCAGGCGATCGGCAAGTACCCGGTGCTTCGGGAGCTGGGAACCGGCGGCACCAGCCGGGTGTTCCTCGCGCGCGACCCGTTCGCGGAGCGCGACGTGGCGATCAAGGTTCTGCAATTCTCGAAGCACACCGACGCGGAAACCGAGCGCATGGTGCACAAGGCGTTCGTCGCCGAGGCCTCGCTCGCCGGCAAGCTCAACCACCCGCACATCGTCGACATCTACGACGCGGTGGTCGACCCCGACCGCAGCTACTTGGTGATGGAATACGTGCCGGGCAGCACGCTCGACGCGCACGCCACGGCCACGAGCCTTTTGCCGCTGCTCAAGGTGGTCGAGATCATCTTCAAATGCATCCGCGCGCTCGAGTACGCGTTCCAGCACGGCATCATTCATCGCGACATCAAGCCCGGCAACATCCTGATGTCGAGCGAGGGCGAGACCAAGGTCGGCGACTTCGGCGCCTCGTTCCAGCAGCGCCTGGATGAGAAGACCACCCAGCTGAAGGGCGTGGGCTCGCCGGCGTACATGTCGCCCGAGCAGCTGCGCCTGGAGAAGCTCACCCACCAGACCGACATCTACTCGCTCGGCGTGACCATGTTTCGCTTGCTGACCGGCCGCCTGCCGTACGAGGCCGGCACCCACGTCGCGCTGACCTACGCCATCATCAACACGGCGCCGCCGCGGCCCTCCGATTTCCGCCCGGACCTGCCGACGCTGCTCGACGAGATCGTGATGAAGGCGATCGCCAAGAACCCGGCCGAGCGCTACGCCACCTGGCTCGACTTCGGCAAGGACGTGACGCGCGCCTTCATGCAGCTGCGCGTCGATGCCACCGCGGGCGCGGCGGCGTCCGACTCCGAGAAGTTCGGCAAGCTGCGGGACATCGCCTTCTTCAAGGACTTCGGCGAGGTCGAGCTCTGGGAGGTGGTGCGCGTCGCGACCTGGCAAACCATCGAGGCCGGCACGGTGCTGATGCGCGAGAACGAGCAGATCGACACCTTTTACGTGCTGGTCGACGGCGAAGTCGAGGTCTCGCTCCTCGGCAAGCCGATCTCGGTCTTGAAGCCTGGCAGCTGCTTCGGCGAGATCCTCTACTTCGCCGACAGCATCGAGCGCCGCACCACCACCGTCACGGCACGCACCCGCATCACCGTCACCCAGATCAAGGCCGGCGCTCTGCGCGTCGCCACGCCTTCATGCCAGGTGGGCTTCAACAAAGCCTTCATGCGCGTCCTGGTCGAGCGCCTTGCGCAGGCCAACCGCCAGCTCGCGCAGCGCTAGAAGGAGCGCGGCAGGCCGAGCACGTGCTCGGCGAGGTAGGACAGGATCAGGTTGGTCGAGATCGGCGCGACGAGATACAGCCGGTTCTCGCGGAACTTGCGCTCGACGTCGTATTCGGCGGCGAAGCCGAAACCACCGTAGGTCTGCAAGCAGACGTTCGCCGCTTCCCAGGACGCCTTGGCGGCCAGGTGCTTCGCCATGTTCGCTTCCGCGCCGCATTGCTTCTTCTGATCGAAAAGACCCGAGGCTTTGTAGCGCATCAGGTTCGCGGCCTCGATCTCCATGTAGGCCTCGGCGATCGGGAACTGGATGCCCTGGTTCTGGGCGATCGGCCGGTCGAAGACCACCCGATCTTTCGAGTAGGAGCAGGATTTCTCGATGAACCAGTAGCCATCCCCAATGCATTCGGCAGCAATCAGGATGCGCTCGGCATTCAACCCGTCCAGGATGTAGCGGAAGCCTTTACCTTCCTCGCCGATCAGGTTCTCGGCCGGGATCTCGAGGTTGTCGATGAAAAGCGCGTTGGTCTCGTGGTTGACCATGTTGCGGATCGGGCGCGCTTCGATGCCCTTGCTCTTGGTCTCCACGAGGAAGATCGACATGCCGTCTGCCTTGCGCGCGACCTGGTCGGCCGGCGTGGTGCGGGTGAGGAGGATCATCAGCTCCGAGTGCTGGAGCCGCGAGGTCCAGACCTTCTGGCCGTTGACGACGTAGCGGTCGCCTTTCCTCACCGCCACGGTCTTGATCTTGGTCGTGTCGGTGCCCGCGCCGGGCTCGGTGACGCCCATCGATTGCAGGCGCAGCTCGCCCTTCGCGATGCGCGGCAGGTAGCGCTTCTTCTGCTCGGGCGAGCCGTGGCGCAGGAGCGTGTTCATGTTGTACATCTGGCCGTGGCAGCAGCCCGCGTTGCCGCCCGAGCGCGTCACTTCCTCCATGATCACGGTCGCCTCGGTCAGCGAGAGCCCCGAGCCGCCGTAGTCCTCGGGGATGAGGGCGGACATCCAGCCGGCCTTGGTGAGCGCGTCGACGAACTTCTCGGGATAGGCGCGCTGCTCGTCGATCTTCTGCCAGTAGGCCGAATCGAACTGGCTGCAGAGCTGGCGCACCGCGTCGCGCAGCTCGGGATGGTTCTCACGGGCAAGGTTCATTTTTTCAGGTGGCTGGAAGCCTGCTCTTCGATCTGGTGCCACACCGCCTCGGCCATCGGCTGGCGCGATTCCTCGAGCAGGTGGCCGACCAGGCCGACCGCGCGCGCCATCACGCCGATGCCGCGCACCGCGCGCCAGTCGAGGCCGAGCTCGCAGGCGAGGGCGCCGATCGCGCCGGTGGCGTTCACCACGAGCTTCTTCTCCGCTCCGATCGCTTCCATGAGCTCGCAGTACTTGCCGTAGTGGCCGGTTTCGTGCGCGATCTCGAAAAGGCGCGCGGTGCGCGGATCGACCGGCTTGTGCAGGGGATGGCCCAGACCCGGGATGCGCTTGTTCTCGGCGACGACGGCCTTCGCATCCTTCTTTTCCTGAATCGCCTGGAAAAGAAGGCGAGCCGCGCCCTCCATCGATCCCACGAACACGCTGCCCAGGCCGCACAGCCCGGCCGCCACCGCCGCCTGCAACGCCTCGGGCGCGCCGAGAAAGGTGAGGCGCGCGGCGAGCGCGCTCGGCGTGATGCCGTGCTCGACCAGCGTCACCGCCATGGCATTGAATAGGCGCGACTCCTTGGCGTTGGGAACCCGGCCGGTGAGCTCGAAGAAGGCCATGTCGCCGAGGTTCAGCACGCCGAGGATCTCGGAGGGCAGGTCGCGGCCGCGCACCACGATGCGCTCGCGCGTCGACCAGCCCAGGTCGCTACGGATGGCACTCATGTCAGCTCTTTCTTGAGGACCTCGGGGTTGACCAGGTTGCGCGGACGCTCGCCCCGCAGGATGTGCAGCATCTCGTCCGCTGCGGCGACGCCGGCCCGGGCGCGCGCTTCCTGGGTAACGGCCGCGAGGTGTGGCGTGAGGATCACGTTGTCGAGCGAGAAAAGCGCATGTCCCGGCTCCAGGCGATAGTGCTCGTACACGTCCAGCATCGCGCCGGCGATGCGCTTTGCGCGCAGTGCTTCGATCAGTGCTTCTTCCTGCACCACCGGTCCCCGACCGACGTTGATGAGCCAGGCAGTCGGCTTCATCCTCGACAGGCTTTCGCGATTGATCAGGTAGCGCGTCTGCGGCGTGAGCGGGCAGGCCAGCACGACGAAGTCGCTCTGCGCGAGCAGGTCCTCGAGGGAAGCGGGCGAGGCTTCCGCCGGCAAGCGATCGAGTCGCCGCTGCTGCCCCAGCACTTTCATGCCGAAGCCATAGCGCGCGATTTTCGCCAGCCGGCCGCCGATCGCGCCGACGCCGACGATGCCGAGCGTCATGCCCGTGAGCTCGCGGGCATTCGACCCGAGACGTCGGGCGTCATCCCAAGCGGAGCTACGGAGAGTGCTGGTTATGCCCACTATGTTGCGAGCGAGCATGAGCATCGCCATCGCGCAATACTCGGCGGCCGATTGCGCGTTGATGCCGGGAAGGTTCGCGACCATCACGCCGTGCGCGGTCGCCCGTTCCACCGGCACGAGATCGGTGCCGGTGCCGTGCACTACCACGCCGCGCACGCGCGGCGCGGCCTCAAACAGGTCGTCCGGGAGCTTGCTGCGCGTGATTACACCGTCGGCATCGCCCGCCATGCGGCGCAGGGTCTCGGGCGCGCTGTTGGGCGCGCGCACCACCTCCGCGACAGCCGCGAGCAGATCCTCGCCCGCCGGCGCGATCGAATCGCTGAGCAGCACCCGCTTCAAAGTGGATCCCAGGAGAACACATCCTGCGAGCGGTCGAGGGGATAGAAGTGCGCCCGCAGGGAGGGGATCGCGTGAGAGGCAATCGTTTCCGCAGTCCAGCCTTCGGCACGGTGCACCGAGCGCAGCGGCCGGCTCTGCGACATGAGGAAGATCTCGTTCGCTCGCACCGCGAAGATCTGGCCGGTGACATCGTTGTCCGAAGCCAGATAGACCGCCAGCGGGGCGATCTTGGCGGTTTCCATGGACTTGAGCTTTTCCACGCGCGCTTTCTGCTCGTCGGTCTCGGTCGGGATCGAGCCGATCATGCGGCTCCAGGCGAACGGCGAGATGCAGTTCGAGCGCACGTTGTACTTCGCCATGTCGAGCGCGATCGACTTGGAAAGCCCGGCGATGCCGAGCTTGGCCGCGGCATAGTTCGCCTGGCCGAGGTTGCCGACCAGGCCCGAGGTCGAAGTCATGTGCACGTAGCAGCCGGAGTTCTGCGACTTGAAGTGCGGCGCGGCCGCGCGCGAGACGTAGAACGAGCCATTCAGGTGCACGTCGATCACCGCGCGCCAATCTTCAGGCGACAGGTTGAAGAAGAAGCGGTCGCGGAGGATTCCCGCGTTGTTGATTACGACGTCGATGCGCTCAAAGGCCTCGATGGCAGTGTTCACAATCTTGTTGGCGGATTCCCACTCCGCCACGCTGTCGGTGCTGGCGATCGCGGTACCGCCGGCTGCGCGAATCTCGTCGACGACCTTCTGCGCGGGGCCTGCATCGCGGCCTTCGCCCTTGACCGAGGTGCCGATGTCGTTGACGACGACCTGGGCGCCCGCGTGCGCCATGGCGAGCGCGAAATCGCGGCCGATGCCCCCACCGGCGCCGGTAACGACGACGCTTTTGCCTTCCAGGGGCTTCAATCGCGGAAGCCGGGATACTTCCTGTCGGCGAGGCGCAGCAGCGCCGGCCACTCGAGCGGGCCCCAGCGCCGGCGCGTCTCGGGCCGGTAGAGGTGATTGGTCTTCTCGATCACGTCTTGCGCCGGAAGGTGCAGCTCGGCATTGCAAGCCATGGCCGCGACCTGCGCCTTGCAGGCGCGCTCGAGCCAGAAGAGATTGGTGAACGCTTCGGACACCGTGGGCCCGACCGCAAGCAGCCCGTGGTTTCGCAGGATCATCGCCTTGAAGTTGCCGAGATCGCGCACCAGGCGCTTCTGCTCGTCGAGGTCGATCGCCACGCTCTCGTATTCGTGCATGCCGACGCCGTCGAAGTACATCGCGGTCTGGGTGATCGGCAGCAGCCCGCAATCGAGCGCCGACACCGCCATGCCGGCGATCGAGTGCGTGTGGATCACGCAGCCGACATCGGGGCGGCCCTTGTGCACGGCGCTGTGGATGACGAAGCCCGCCTGGTTGATGCCATAGCCCGTGCCGGAGTCCTGCACCACGTTGCCGGCGAAGTCGATCTTCACCAGGCTCGAGGCGGTGATCTCGTCGTACATCATGCCGTAGGCATTGATCAGGAAGTGGCCTTCCTCGCCCGGCACGCGCGCCGAGATGTGGTTGTAGACGAGGTCGTCCATGCCGTAGTGATGCACGAGGCGGTAACACGCGGCGAGATCGACGCGCGCCTGCCATTCTTCGGCCGACACCCGCTCGCGCATCGACTTTATCTTCAGGAGGGAGAGATCGCTCATCCCTCCTATTATGCCTAGCCCAGAAACTCCGCGACGATGCGGGCGGATTCGCGCGCGCTGGTGACGAGGAAGAGATGGCCGTCGTCGATCGAAGCGAGGCGCGTATTCGGAATCAGCCCGGCAAGGATCTTCGCGTTGGCGACCGGCACCAGCGGGTCGTCGGACCCAGACATCACGAGGGTCGGCTGCCGCAGGAGCGGCAGCCACGGCAGGCTCGACCATCCCACGCCCGCGAGGAGCTGCAGGTAGTAGCCGTAGTCGCTCGACCACCGCACGTGGCGTAGGTGCTCGCGTGCGAGCTCGGGCGAGCGGCGCAGAGCGCCGCCGTAGATGTCCCCCGCGATGCGGCCCATGTACTCGCGATCCTTGTAGCGCCGCGGGCTCGCCATCTTGAGCAGCACGCCGAGCTTGCCCGGGATCATCAGGTGGCCAGGCGAGGTCGCCGCCAGGACGAGACGCCGGCAGCGGCTCGGGTGCTGAAAGGCGAACTGCTGCGCGAGCGCTCCGCCCCAGGACACGCCGAGGACGTCGACCTGCTCGTGCCCGAGCTGGTCCAGCAGGCTCGCCGAGAGCCGGGCGAGCATCCAGGGCCGGTACGGCAGCGCCGGCACCGGCGAGCCGCCGACACCGGGCACGTCGAACACGATCGCCTCGGGCCCCTCGAGAGCGTCGAGAAACGGCATGACCAGCTCGATATTCGCGCCGATGCCGTTGAAGAGCAGCAGCGGCGGCCGCGCGCTATCGCCCGGCCGCACGCCGACGCGCAGCGTGCGGCTGCCGACCTCGCGCATCGCGATCTGCATCACTTTTCCATCACATAGCTGCCCGGCGCCGGGCCGAGCGGTCGATGTCCAGAGGATCCTGCTTCAACCGATGGGTGAACGAGGGGGCCCGAGCGCGCCTTGATCCACTCGAGCCAGTGCGGCCACCAGCTGCCATTGTGCTTGGATGCGCTTTGCATCCAGGCTTCACCGCTCGCCTCGCGGGCCGGGTTTGTCCAGAACAGCGACTTCGGGTTGCCCGGCGGGTTGAGGAGGCTCTGGATGTGGCCGCTGTTCGACAGCACGAAGGTCGTGCGCTCGCCGTAGAGCTTCGCAGTCCGGTAGCACCCCTGCCACGGCGTGATGTGGTCGCTCAGGCCGGCGACGACGTAAGCCTCGAGCTCGACGCGCCGCATGTCGAGCGGCGTACCGCACACGCGGAGCAGCCCGGGCCGCACGAACGGATTCGCATCGATGAGATCGAGGAAGTCGGCGTGCAACTTGGCCGCGAGCCGCGTCGAGTCGCTGTTCCAGTAGAGGACGTCGAATGCCGGCGGGGCGTTGCCGAGAAGATAGTTGTTCACCCAGTAGTTCCACACCAGGTCGTTGGGCCGCATCCAGGCGAACATGCGCGCGAGCTCGCGCCCGTCGACCACGCCGGTGAGCTGCGAGGCGGCCTTGGCCGCGACGATCGTCTCTGGCGTGACGAACATGCCGGCGGTACTTTCCTGCGCCGCCGCCATGTCGAGCAGGCAAACCGCGATGGTGGCGCTGTGCACCTTACGCTCGCCTCGCGCGGCGAGGTGCGCGATCAGCGCGGAGGTGGTGATGCCGCCCGAGCACGCGCCCCAGATGTTCACTTCCTCGGCGCCGGTAATCTCGCGCATCGCATCCGCCGCCTCCTCGAGCGCGGCGACGTAGGTGTCCAGGCCGAAATCGCGCTCGGCGGCGCTCGGATTCTTCCAGCTCACCGCGAAGGTCTGCAGTCCGCCCGAAAGCGCCAGCTCGACGATGCTCTTGCCGGGGGCGAGATCGAAGACGTAGAACTTGTTGATCTGCGGCGGCGCGATGAGGAGCGGGCGCGCGTGCACCCGCTCGGCGACGGGCCGGTACTGGATCAGCTCCATCACCGGGCTGCGATACACCACCGCTCCCGGTGTCATCGCGAGGTTCTTGCCTAAGGCAAACGCGCGCGCGTCGACCTGCGCAGGCAGGCCGCCGTTGCCCAGGTCGGCGACGAGGTTCTCCAGCCCGCGCGCGAAGCTCGCGCCGCCGGTGTCGAGGAATTTCTTGAGCGCCGCCGGATTGCCGCCGAGCGAGTTGGTCGGCGCGAATGCATCGACCAGCAGCGAGACCACGAAGCGCGCGCGCTCGGCGTCGCGCCTGCCCATGCCGGCCCGGTCGACGAAGCGGTTGAGCGCCAGGCCCCAGGCGAGCCAGGCCTGCGCGAGCGCGCGGTACGCCGGGCTCTCCTTCCACGCCGCGTCGGCGAAGCGCTTGTCGTGCGGCGCGGGCGCGAGGTCCGAGCGCCCGAGCGAGATGCGGCCGAGCTCGCCCAGCAGGGAGAAATATTGCTGCATGGCAATCCCTGGCCTGCGCGCCATTTCCGTCAGCAACATTCCACCGGCGGCGAGGATGTCCTGGCCGCGCACCCCGACGAGCGGATTCGCCGCCAGCGTGGGCGCGGTATCGGGAACGTCGCCTACTGCTTGGCGATCAGCATGCATAGCATTTCCGCCACCAGCGCGGGCTTCGGCTCGCCTTCGATGTCCAGCGTGCACTGAAGCTTGAGTAGCGTGCGCCCCGCGCTCTGCGGCTCGGCCGACACGAGCGAAGCCCGGGTACGCACGCGCGCCCCGGCCTTCACCGGGGCGAGGAAGCGCACCTTGTCCAGGCCGTAGTTCAGGCCAGCCGCCGCGTCGGCCGGGATGATGCCGAGCTCGATCGCCTGCGGCGCGATCAGCGAGAGCGACAGGTAGCCGTGCGCGATCGGCCCGCCGAAAGGGCTCTCGCGCCGCGCGCGCTCGACGTCGACGTGGATCCACTGGCGGTCGCCGGTGCACTCGGCGAAGCGGTCGATGCGCTCCTGGTCGATCGCCATCCAGTCCGAGGCGCCGAGCTCCTGCCCGATGAAGCGGGGCAGCGAGATCATGGAGTAAGAGGGGTTCATGGGGGCAACGTAACGGCCAACCGCGGCCTGCGCAGTCAAGCGGACGACACCGCTATACTTTTTGGCATGTCGAAGCTGTCCGAGACGCTGGCGAGCGCGCCGTGGGCCCGTGGCCTGACGCCCGAGGAGCGCAGCCGCGTCGAGCGCGACACCGCCTCGCGCATCTACCCGAAGGGCAGCTTTATCTTTCGCGTGGGCGACGTGGTGGACTACTGGATGGGCATTGTCGATGGCCTCGCCAAAATGACCGTCCTGCAGTCGGACGGCGCCGCGACCTCGTTCGTCGCGGTCGGCCCGGGATCCTGGTTCGGCGAGGGCTCGGTGATCAAGCACGTCCGGCGCGAGTACGACGGGGTCACGCTGCGCAACTGCGAGGTCGCCTTCATGCCGCGCGCCACCTTCATGTGGCTTCTCGAGCGAAGCCTGCCGTTCAATCGCTTCATCATCGATCAGCTGAACGAGCGCCTGTGGCAGTTCGTCGGGCTCGCGCAGCGCGATCGCCTGCTCGATCCGAACGCGCGCGTCGCCCTATCGCTCGCCTCGCTCTTCAACGCGCAGCTCTCTCCCGGCATCGGGTCGGCGCTGGTGATCTCGCAGGAGGAGATCGCCGAGCTTGCCGGGCTCTCGCGCCAGCGCACCAACGAGGCGCTCAAGCTCCTCGGCGAGAAGGGGCTGCTGCGCACCGAGCGCGTCGGCATCACCGTTCTCGACCTGAAGGGACTGCAAAACTTCAAGACCTAGTCGCCGCGGCGACGTCGCCCGGGCGGCTGCGCGCCAAGCCGGCGGGCGCTACAACGGCGGCATGGAAACCATCGCGCAAGAGATCCGGGAGCGCCTCGAGGAGCTTTTTCGGCGCTGTCCGCAGCTGCACGGCTTCGCCGTTCGTCCGGACCGGCCGCTACCCTGGCATCTCGCCTGCGACGCGGGCGCGAACGCTGGAGAGCAAGCGCTCGGCGAGCTCGCGCAGACGCTGCTCGAGCTGATCGAGGAGCGCCCGGAGGCCGCCGGGTTGCTCCGCGGCCGCACCTTCGCCCGCACGCTTCACTGATTTTCGTCCGGGCCGCTTAAGCCGCCAGCCCGGGAAGGAAGAAGAAGTACGCGTTGAGCATGTAGAGCCCGGAAAGGATCCGATGACGACGGCGGGCTTGAGGAGCTCACCGGCGAACTAAGTTGGGACAAGCATGGGCCGCGGCGTCGCCGGTAGGCGCGCTGCCGGCAATCAGCGGCCACATAAATCGCGCAGGCCGCCGGCGACCTGCTCGGCGTGGTGATCGCTCCGGGTGGTGGCGCTGCCGAGGGCCGATGTCGCCCGGTTGACTGCGGACGGACGCGCGCGGCGCTAAAAAGGCGCCGTGATCCAGTTTCTCCAGCTCGTAGTCAGCGGAATCGCGGTGGGCTGCGTGCTCGCGCTCATCGCGCTCGGGTTCACGCTGATCTACAAGGCGACCGAGACGGTCAACTTCGCCCAGGGCGATCTCATGATGCTGGGCGGCTTTGCCGCCTACACCGCGATCGTGCTCTTCGGGCTGCCGTTCTGGCTCGGCGCGATCGTGACGCTCGCCGCGATGGCGCTCTTCGGCGCGGGGCTGGACCGCGTGGTGCTGCGGCGGGTGCTCGGCCAGCCGCAGTTCGCGGTCGTGATGATGACCGTGGGGATCGGCTTCATGCTGCGCGGGCTGGCGAGCATGGTGCCCGGCTGGGGCACCGAGACCTACACCATCAAGACGCCGTACTCGGGCGAGGTGCTGCGCGCGGGCGGGCTCGCGCTCTCGGCCGAATACCTGATGGTCATCGTCATGACCGTTCTTCTTTGCAGCGCGCTCTACGCGTTCTTCCGCTTCACGCGCGTGGGCGTGGCGATGCAGGCCGCGTCGCAGAACCAGCTCGCGGCGTACTACATGGGCATCCCGGTGGCGCGCGTCAACACGCTAGTGTGGGCGCTCAGCGCGGCGGTGGCCGGGTTCGCGGCGCTGCTGCTCGCGCCGATCACGTTCGTGCACACCAACATGGGCTTCATCGGCCTGAAGGCCTTCCCGGCCGCGGTGATCGGCGGCTTCGGCAGCGTGCCGGGCGCGATCGCGGGCGGCCTCGCCATCGGCGTGGTCGAAGCGCTCGCCGGCTTCTACCTGCCGGAGGGCTTCAAGGACATCGCCGCCTACATCGTGGTGCTCGTCGTGCTGATGGTGCGGCCGCACGGCCTCTTCGGCGGCGCCGGAAGAAAGAAGGTCTGACCGATGCGCTTCATCTTCAAGACGACGTACGAGCAGGACATCCGCCTGGTCAAGCACGGCGGCCAGGCGTTCTGGTACGGCCTGCTCGGCCTCGCGCTCGCGGCGGCGCCGCTCCTGCCCGAGTATTACCTGTCGCAGCTCACATTCGTGTGCATCTACGCCCTGGTCGGCGTGGGGCTCATGCTGCTCACGGGCTACACCGGCCAGATCTCGCTCGGCCATGCCGCTTTCCTCGCGGTCGGCGCGTATACGGAGGCGGTGCTCCAGGCGAAGGGCGTCCCCTTCGGCGTGTCGCTTCTGGCTGCCGGCGCGCTGGCCGGGCTCGCCGGCATCGTCATCGGCCTGCCGGCGCTCCGCCTCACCGGCATCTACCTCGCGATCGCGACCATTGCCTTCGGCTTCAGCGTCCAGGAAGTCCTGACGCGCTGGGAGTCGGTGACGCGCGGCAATTCCGGCATCACGGTGAAATCGATCAGCGTCGGCTGGTTCCAGTTCGACGCCGAATGGAAGCTCTATTACCTCACGCTGGGGATGCTTTTGATCTCGATCCTTGCAATTCTGAACCTGCTGCGCGCGCCTACCGGCCGGGCCTTCGTCGCGATCCGCGACTCCGAGATCTCGGCGCAGAGCATGGGGATCCACCTCGCGCGCACCAAGACGACCGCGTTCGCGCTCTCGGCGGCGCTCACCGGCATCGCCGGCGCGCTCTACGCGCACAAGCTGGTGTTCATCAGCCCGGAGCAGTTCGGCATCCTGCTCTCGATCGAGCTCGCGATGATGATCTTCATCGGCGGCATCGGCTCGCTGCACGGGGCGGTCTACGGGGCGGTGTTTCTCATAGCGCTTCCCCAATTGATCGCAGTCATGAAAGATCACCTGCCCGCGGCGATAGGGCACCAGACCGGCCTCGAGCCGACGGTGTTCGGCTTGATCATGGTGCTGGTCATCCTGTTCGAGCCGCTCGGCATCTACGGCCGCTGGCTCAAGGTGCGCTACTACCTCGAGACCTTCCCGCTCTACAAGAAGGACTCGTTCCGCCGCCAGAAGACCTTCATGAAGTCGGAGCGCCTGCGATGAGCCTGCTCCGGGTCGAGAACCTCTCGATCGCCTTCGGCGGCGTGAAGGCGGTGGACGGCGTCGGCTTCGAGGTGAGCGAGGGCGAGGTGTTCACCATCATCGGCCCGAACGGGGCGGGCAAGACCACGGTGTTCAACCTGATCAGCCGGATCTACCCGCCGACGAGCGGCCGGATGCTCTTCGGCGACACCGCGCTCGAGCGCGTGGCCCCGCACCGGGTGGCGGGCCTCGGGATCGCGCGCACGTTCCAGAACATCGAGCTCTTCGAGCACGCCACCGTGCTCGACAACCTCCTGATCGGCCGGCATTGCCACCGTGCGACGGGGTTGCTCGCCGAGCTTTTCTTTCTCCCAAAGGTCAGAGAAGCCGAGCTTGCCGACCGCGAGGCGGTGGAGAAGGTGATCGATCTCCTCGATCTCGCGCACTACCGCGAAGCGCGGGTCGCCGGCCTGCCGTACGGCGTGCGCAAGGTGGTCGAGCTCGCCCGCGCGCTCGCCGTGCGGCCGAAGCTCCTGCTGCTGGATGAGCCTTCATCCGGCCTCAACACGGAGGAAACCGACGACATGGTCTGGTGGATCCGCGACATCAAGGAAGAGCTCGGCATCACCGTCCTGATGATCGAGCACGACATGAGCCTGGTGGGGCGCGTGTCTGACCGTGTGCTCGCGCTGAATTACGGGAAGGTCATTGCGAGCGGCACGCCCGCCGAGGTGCAGGGCCATCCGGAAGTGATCGAGGCCTACCTTGGCGCCTGAATCGATTCTCCAGTTGAAAAACGTAGAAGCAGCCTACGGGCCGATCACCGCGATCCGCGGTGTGTCGCTCTCGGTGCCGCGCGGGGCGATCGTCACCGTGCTCGGTGCGAACGGCGCCGGCAAGACCACGATCATGAAGACCATCTCGGGCATCCTCGACCCGACCAAGGGAACGATCGAGCTCGAGGGCGAGCCGATTCAGGGTCTCGAGCCCGACGCGATCGTGCGGCGCGGGATCTGTCATGTGCCCGAAGGCCGCGAGGTGTTCCCGCTCTTGAGCGTGCACGACAACCTGATGATGGGCGCGTTTACACGCCAGGATCGCGCCGGCATCGCCGAGGACCTGGAGCAGGCGTACGCGTATTTCCCGATCCTGCGCGAGCGCGCGCGCCAGGCGGCCGGCTCGCTCTCCGGCGGCCAGCAGCAGATGCTCGCCATCAGCCGCGCCCTCATGGGCCGGCCGAAGCTGCTCCTGCTCGACGAGCCGAGCCTGGGGCTCTCGCCCAAGCTCACGAAGGACATCTTCGAAATCATCACGCGCATCAACCGCGAGCGTGCGCTCTCGATCGTGGTGGTCGAGCAGAACGCCGCCATGGCGCTCTCCCACGCGCACTTCGGTTACATCCTCGAGGTCGGCCGCGTGGTGATGGAGGACAGCTGCGAGCGCCTGATGCAGAAGGACGACATCAAGGAGTTTTACCTCGGCATGCATGCCGCCGGCGTGCGCGGGGAACGGCGCTGGAAGAGGAAGAAGACATGGAGATAGACACCATCCCGGCGATGTTCTGGCAAGCGGTGACCACGCGCGGCGACAAGACCGCGCTGCGGCAAAAGGAGCTCGGTATCTGGCGGTCGGTTTCCTGGAAAGACTTCGGAAACACCGCGCGTGAGATCGGGTTGGGACTGGTACGCCTCGGCTTTGCGCCGGGCGAGACGGCGTCGATCCTTTCGAACACGAACTGCGCGTGGGTGTACGCCGACATGGGCGTGCTCGGCGCGGGCGGCGTGTGCTCCGGCATCTATCCGACCGACTCGGCCGCCCAGGTCGAGTACCTGCTCGCCGACTCGGGCTCGGCCTACGTCTTCGTCGAGGACGAGGAGCAGCTCGACAAGGTGCTCGCGGTACGCGAGCGCCTGCCCGAGCTGAGAACGATCATCGTCTTCGACATGGAGGGGCTGCGCGGCTTCAGCGACCCGATGGTAACGAGCCTCGAGGAGCTGCGGCGGCTCGGTTTCGAGCACCACCGCGATTACCCCGAGGCGTGGCAGGCGTGCCTGCGCGGCCGCCGTCCCGAGGACCTGGCGATCCTCATCTATACCTCGGGCACGACCGGAAAGCCCAAGGGGGCGATGCTTTCGCACGCCAACGTGATGCACGCCACGCGCGGCAACGCGATCACCCTGCCGAGCGGCGAGGGCGGCGAGCGCATGTGCTTCCTGCCCCTGTGCCACGTCGCCGAACGCATCGGCGGCGCTTATCTCGCGATGTATTCGGGCGGGGTCATGAACTTCGTCGAGAAGCCGGAGTGCGTGCCCGAGAACGTGCGCGAGATCGCGCCGACCGGCTTCCTCGCCGTGCCGCGCATCTGGGAGAAGTTCTACTCCGAGGTCATGATCCGGTTGAAAAACGCCACCGCGTTCGAGCGTCGCGCCTATGGGGTTGCCATCGGCATCGGAGAGGGTGTGGTCGAGCGGCGCCTCGCCGGCAAGCAGATCTCGTTTCCCTTGCGGGCAGCCTTCTGGCTGGCCCGGACACTCGTACTCGCCAACATCCGCAAGAGCATCGGCATCCACCGCTGCCGCTGGATCGCCACCGGCGCGGCGCCGATCTCGCCGGACCTCATCCGTTGGTACATGGCGCTCGGCATCGAGGTGATCGAGCTCTACGGCATGACCGAGGCAACGGGCGCGATCACCGTGAACCCGATCGGGCGCTCGAAGCCCGGCACCGTCGGCGTCGCGGGTCCCTACGGCGAGGTCGCGATCTCCACCCAGGGCGAGATCCTGGTGCGCGGCGAGCACGTGTTCATGGGCTACCTCAACCTGCCGGAGAAGACCGCCGAGACCGTGGTCGACGGCTGGCTGCACACCGGCGACGTCGGCAACTTCGACGAGGACGGGTACCTCCGCATTACCGACCGCCTGAAGGACATCATCATCACCGCCGGCGGCAAGAACATCACGCCCTCGGAGTTCGAGAACCAGCTCAAGTTCTCCCCGTACATCACCGACGCGATCGTGGTCGGCGACCGCCGCCCGTACCTCACCTGCCTGGTGATGATCGACCACGACAACGTCGAGAAGTACGCGCAGGACCACGACATCCCGTTCACCAACTTCGCGAGCCTCTGCCGCGCACAAGCGATCCGCGAGCTGATCCAGGCCGAAGTCGACAAGGTGAACGCCGGCTTCGCGCGCGTGGAGCAGATCAAGCGCTTCAGCCTGATCGAGCAGAAGCTCACCGCCGAGGACGAGGAGCTCACGCCCACGATGAAGCTCAAGCGCAAGCTCGTGAACGAGAAGTACCGCCCGCTGATCGAGTCGATGTACCAAAAGGAGGCCGCATGAAACGCTTAGCATTGCTGCTGATGACCCTCGCGCCGCTCGCCGTCGCGGCGCAGACCCAAGGAGTAACGAAGGACGAGATCGTGGTCGGCACGATCCAGGACCTGTCCGGGCCGCTCGCGGCGCTCGGCACGCACTTCCGCAACAGTCTGCAGATGCGCTTCGACGAGGTGAACGCCGAGGGCGGAATCCATGGCCGCAAGATCAGGCTCGTGGCGGAGGACTCGGGCTACGACCCGAAGAAGGGGGTGCTCGCGGCGCAGAAGCTCGTCCAGCGCGACAAGGTGTTCGCTGCCGTGAGCAACCTGGGCTCGCCGGTGATGCTCGCGACCATGCCGCTCTTCCTCGAGCGCAAGGTACTGCATCTCTTCCCGGCGGCTGCCCATCCGTCCGCCTACGAGCCGCTCCACAAGTACAAGTTCCAGAACCTGCCTTCCTACGCGATCCAGATCGAGAAGGCGGCGCCGTCGCTCATCAAACAGCACGGCTACAAGAAGGTCGGCATCCTCTACCAGGACGACGACTTCGGCCACGACGTGCTGGCCGGCGCCGAATCGGCGCTGAAGTCGCTGAAGATGCCGATGTGCGGCAAGGCGACCTACAAGCGCGGCGCGACCGACTTCTCCTCCCAGGTGGCGACGCTCAAGGGTGGCGGCTGCGACTTCGTCATCCTCGGCACGGTGTTGCGCGAGACCGTCGGCGTGATGGCCGAGGCGCGCAAGACCGGCTGGGACGTGCCGATGCTGGTGCAGGCCGCGGGCTATAGCGCCCAGGTGCCCGCTCTCGGCGGCAAGGCGACCGAGGGCCTATATGGCACGCCGCTCACGCCGCATCCGTATCCCGACCCGTCGAACGCCAAGCTCAACGCCTGGATCGCCGCCTACAAGCAGAAGTTCAACACCGATCCCAACGCCTACACGGCGATGGGGTACGGGCAGGCCGATCTCTTCGTCATGGCGGCGCGGAAAGCGGGCCCGAATCTCACCGCGGACAGCTTCGCCGAAGCGCTTGAAACGCTCGTGCGCGAGCCCGACTTCCTCGGCAGCCCGCGCTTCAAGTTCTCGAAGAGCGACCACCTCGGCTCGCGCGCGACGCGCCTTGCGCAGATTCGCAACGGCCGCTGGGAGAACATCACGGACTACATGGAGTAGCAACTATAATTGGCTCCATGAAAATCCTCGTTGCGGTCAAGCGCGTCGTCGATTTCAACGTCAAAGTGCGCGTCAAGGCCGACGGCAGCGGCGTGGAAACCGCGAACGTCAAGATGTCGATGAATCCGTTCGACGAGATCGCGGTCGAAGAGGCGGTGCGGCTCAAGGAGGCCGGGGTCGGCACCGAGCTGGTGGTGGTCTCGTGCGGGCCGCAGGCCTGCCAGGAGACCCTGCGCACCGCGCTCGCCATCGGCGCCGACCGCGCCATCCTGGTCGAAACCGCCGCCGAGCTGCAGCCGCTGGCGGTTGCGAAGCTCCTGAAGGCCGTCTGCCAGAAGGAGAGCCCGAAGATCGTGATCATGGGCAAACAGGCGATCGACGACGATTCCAACCAGACCGGGCAGATGCTCGCCGCGCTCCTCGGCTGGTCGCAGGCGACCTTCGCTTCGAAACTCAAGCTCGAGGGCGAAAAGGCGCAGGTGACCCGCGAGGTGGACGGGGGCCTCGAGACCGTGTCGATCAGGCTGCCGGCCGTCATCACCACCGACCTGCGGCTGAACGAGCCGCGCTACGTCACCCTGCCGAACATCATGAAGGCGAAGAAGAAGACTCTCGAGAACCTGAAGCCCGAGGCGCTGGGCGTCGATGTTTCGCCGCGGCTTCAAACCCTGAAGGTGGTCGAGCCGGGCAAACGCAAAGCCGGGATGAAGGTGGCGGACGTCAAGGCACTGGTCGAAAAGTTGCGCAACGAAGCGAAGGTCATTTGAGATGGCCGTCCTCGTCGTCGCGGAGCACGATAACAAGACCGTCAAGAAGGCCACTCTGAATACCGTGGCCGCGGCGCAGAAGCTAGGCCCGGAGGTCCACGTGCTGGTCGCCGGCCATCAGGCCGGGGATGCGGCCAAGGCTGCCGCGCAGATCTCCGGCGTGAAGAAAGTGCTGCACGCGGACGCGCCGCATCTCGCCGAGTTTCTCGCGGAGAACGTCGCCTCGTTGATTGTTTCTCTTGCAAAAACCTATTCTCACGTGCTGGCGCCGGCGACCTCCAACGGCAAGAACGTCATGCCGCGCGCGGCCGCGCTGCTCGACGTGCAGCAGATCTCGGACATCTCCGGGGTCGAAAGCGCGGACACCTTCGTGCGGCCGATCTACGCCGGCAACGCGCTCGCCACCGTGAAATCCAAGGACGCGATCAAGATCATTACGGTGCGCACCACCGCTTTCGACGCAGTCGCCGCGGCCGGGGGTTCCGCCCAGGTTGAAAGTGTTTCCGCTCCAGCAGACTCCGGGTTGTCGGCGTTCGTGAACCGCGAAGTGTCGAAGTCGGAAAGGCCCGAGCTGACCGCGGCCAAGATCATCGTTTCCGGCGGCCGCGGCATGGGCTCGGGCGAGAACTTCACCAAGGTGCTGGAGCCGCTCGCCGACAAGCTCGGCGCGGCCATGGGCGCTTCGCGCGCCGCGGTCGACGCGGGATTCGTGCCGAACGACTGGCAGGTCGGCCAGACCGGCAAGATCGTCGCGCCCGACCTCTACGTCGCGGTCGGCATCTCCGGCGCGATCCAGCACCTCGCCGGCATGAAGGACAGCCGGGTCATCGTCGCGATCAACAAGGACGAGGAGGCCCCGATCTTCCAGGTCGCCGATTTCGGCGTGGTGGGAGATCTTTTCCAGCTAGTGCCCTCGCTCGTTGAGGAGCTCAAGAAATGAGCTATCAGGCGCCCCTGAAGGACATGCGCTTCGTGCTGCACGAGCTCGCCGGCTTGGCCGAGGTTGCGAAGCTGCCCGACTACCAGGACGCGACCCCGGACACGGTCGACGCTATCCTCGAGGAAGCCTCGAAGTTCGCTTCGGAGGTGCTTGATCCAATTAATTATTCCGGAGACCGTGAAGGCTCGGTTTGGAACGACGGAAAGGTCACCACGCCCAAAGGCTTCAAGCAGGCTTACGAGCAGTATGTCGCCGGCGGCTGGGGTGCGCTGCCGTTTCCCGCGGAATGGGGCGGGCAGGGGCTGCCCAAGCTCGTCGCGACCGCGGTCGAGGAGATGCTGACCTCGTCCAACATGTCGTTCTCGCTCTGCCCGCTGCTGACCCAGGGCGCGATCCACGCGCTGGAGCTCTGCGGCTCCGGGGCGCTGAAGGACACCTACCTCGGCAAGATGATCGAGGGTTCGTGGACCGGCACCATGAACCTCACCGAGCCGCAGGCCGGGTCCGACCTCGCCCTGGTGCGCACGCGCGCCGTTCGGCAGGGCGACCACTACCGGATCTCGGGCCAGAAGATCTTCATCACCTACGGCGAGCACGACCTGTCGCAGAACATCGTGCACCTGGTGCTCGCGCGCACTCCCGACGCGCCCGAAGGCGTGAAGGGCATCTCGCTTTTCCTCGTGCCCAAGTTCCTGGTGAAGCCCGACGGCTCGCTCGGCGAGCGCAACAGCGCGCGCTGCGCCTCGATCGAGCACAAGCTCGGCATCCATGCCAGCCCGACCGCGGTGATGGTGTTCGAGGACGCGGTCGGCTACCTGGTCGGCGAGGAGAACAAGGGCCTTTCGTACATGTTCATCATGATGAACGCGGCGCGCTTCAGCGTCGGCCTGGAGGGCGTCTCGATCTCCGAGCGGGCGTTCCAGCGCGCGCTCGCGTACGCGAAGGAGCGCATGCAGGGCAGGGACCTGGTCGAGGGCGCGAAAACCGTGCCGATCATCCGCCACCCCGACGTGCGCCGGATGCTGATGCTGATGAAGTCGCAGACCGAGGCGATGCGCGCGCTCGCCTACGTGGTCGCGGCGGCGATGGACGTCGCGCACAAGACGGGCGACAAGAAGCACCAGGCCTTCGTCGATCTCATGATTCCCGTGGTCAAGGGCTGGTGCACCGAGACCGGCATCGAGGTTGCCTCGCTCGGCGTGCAGGTGCACGGCGGCATGGGCTTCGTCGAGGAGACCGGCGCCGCGCAATACCTGCGCGACGCGCGCATCACCACCATCTATGAAGGCACCACGGGCATCCAGGCGATGGACCTCGTCGGCCGCAAGATCGCGCGCGAGGGCGGCGCGACCGCCAAGGCTTGGATCGGCGAGGTCAGGAAGCTCGACGGTCAGCTCGGCGGACATCCTGAAATCCGCAAGGCATTGACGGAGGGCCTGAAGGCCGTGGAGGACTGCGTCGAGTTCATCGTCCAGGCCAAGGATCCCCGCGCTCAGCTCGCGGGCGCCGTGCCGTTCCTCAAGCTGATGGGCATCGTCGCCGGCGGCTGGCAGATGGCGCGCGCCGCGCTCGCCGCTGCGAAGCCGGGGGGAGATGAGGATTTCAAAAAGGCGAAAATCGCGACCGCGCGCTTTTACGCCGACCACGTCCTGGTGCAGGCGCCCGCGCTGCGCAACACCGTGGTGAACGGTGCGGCGGGCGTGATGGCGCTCTCGGAGGAGCAGTTCCTGGCCGCCTAGAAGCTCTGAAATCGTCGTCCCCGCGAAGGCGGGGACCCCGTTTACAAAATCAGAAGGCCTCTGTAGACCACTGGCATTTCACGCGGCGAGCAAGCGCTCGAGCGACCCGCGTTGACTCAAAAAAGCAGTAACGGGTCCCCGCCTTCGCGGGGACGACTTCTTCAGGCCTTTCCCTAATGCCAGAGGCCCAGAATCAGGCCGAACAGGACGAACTGGGCGGTGTGGTAGCCGCCGTCGATGGCCCAGAGCAGAGCGGAGCGGTTGGCGAACTGGTAGTTGATGCCGAAGCTCGCCGCGACGAAGCCTATGCCCGCCACCAGCCCCATCAGCACTGCGTGCTGGAGCGGCGGATTGGGGCCGAGCAGCCAGGCGAAGGCGAGCGCGGCCAGAAGCGAGAACGCGAAGGCGATCCCGAACACGCGCGCCGGGTGACCGCCCCCCGGCGCTTTCGGATTGGCGCCGTTCTCGCGATTCCAGGCGTCGCCGAAAAGCTTCGGCGAGTACCACAGTCCGCCGAGCATGAAGCTCGACGCCGCGGCCACGACGACCGCAAGCAGATTGATGCCGCTCATGCTTTCCTCTCTATGAAGCGCGCAGCTCGAGCGTGGCCCGCGTGAGCGAGGGATCCTCGTGGCGGGTGAGGGTGAAGCCGAGCTTGCGCACGAACTCGAGCATCGGCCGGTTCATGCCGAGGATGTCGCCGTAGAGCCGCTTCACGCCGCGGCGGCGCGCGAGCTCGATGAGCTTCGCGAGCAGCCGCTTGCCGATGCCGCGGCCCTGCCAGGCATCGGCCACCACGATGGCGAACTCGGCGGACTCGTCGTCCGCGTCAAGGACATAGCGCGCGACGCCGATCAGCGTCTCCGCGCCGAGCATCGCGGTCGCGGCCAGGGCCATGTCGCGCGAGTAATCGACGTTCACCAGCCGCTCGATGTATTCGTGCGTGATCGTGATCGCGCCGCCGAGCAGGCGGTTGTAGCGCGAGTCGGGCGAGAGCCCGGAGACGAATGCGGCTTCGATGTCGCGGTCCTCGGGGCGCAGCGCGCGCAACGTCACCGAGGTGCCCACGATGGGCTCGAACGCCTCGGTGAAGTCCTCTATTGGCGCATGCCGAGGAATCGGCGGATCCGGCTGACGAGGCGCACCTCGGCTTCGGCCACCGGCGGCGCGTCGGTAAAGGCCTGGCGCGCGCTGTCGAGGTCGCCGCGCCGGCCACCCATGACGCGCTTGATCTCCTCCGCGATCTCGGGCCGGCCGAGCAGCAGCTCCTGGAACGACGCGCGGTCGAGGCGGTAGCACTCGACGTCGGTCTTGGCGACCACGGTCGCGGCGCGCGCGTCGCCCGTGATGAGCGCCATCTCGCCGAAGAACTGTCCGGGATGCAGCGTGCCGATGACGTGCGCCATGCCGCCTTGCGGCTCGTAGAGGACCTCAGCCTCGCCGTACGCGAGGATATAGAGCCAGTGCGCCGTGTTGCCCTGCTTGGTGATGATGTCGCCGCGCGCGAAGGGCGCGTACTGCAGGCGCTCGGCGATGTCGGCGCGGGTCTCTTCCGGCAGCTTGGCAAAGGGCGGCACGCTGGCAAGCGCCTGCAGTCGGCGCGTGAGCTCGCGCCGCCGCACGGTCTCGGCGTGCGCTTGGTCGCGCTGCACCGCGTGCACGGTGCGTTGCGGCTCGGCCACGCGGATTCCAGCGCGCTGCAGCGAGGCGAAGAGGTGCACCCGCACCATGGAATCGGTCAGATCGTCTTCCAGGATGTCGGTGAGGTGGTAGCGCAGCTGGTAGCAGAGGTTGCCCTCGTCGAAGCGCTTCAGCACGCAGCTCGGCGACGGGTTGCGCGCCACATTCGGGATCGAGAGCTCGCGCATCTCGTCGTCGATGATCGCGATCACGCGCGCGGGCGGCACGCCCGGGTCGACCATGAAGTCGAGGATGCGGCGCCATTGCAGCGGAGCGCCGTCGCGCTGGCCGAGGAGCTCGACGCGCGCCTTCATCAGCATGCTGTTGGGGATCACGATCGTTTCCCAGTTGCGGGTCTCGATCAGCGTGGAGCGCCAGCGGATGTCTC
>Ga0075430_100000317_pt1 | contig 34345 bp, 26 predicted proteins | sample RhiMetdeltSRZDD4_FD_75294 | JGI IMG/M metagenome (GOLD analysis project Ga0075430, IMG submission 75294) | Populus rhizosphere microbial communities from Tennessee, USA - Rhizosphere MetaG P. deltoides SRZDD4 | ecosystem: Host-associated > Plants > Roots > Rhizosphere > Soil | place: USA... | reverse complement strand
CAACGACGAGGGCGTGCCGTCGGTGGCCAAGTGGGTCTACCTGCGGTAGCCGGGCCTTCGCGCTAGGCCGGTCGCGTTGGGGACCCGCCACGCGGGCGGGTCCCCAACGTCTTGCGGTCTCGTGGCGGTGCGGCCACGTCAGGCGCCTATGGCGGGGCGGTTGTGTCTAGGCGCTTATGGCGGGCGGGTGCGTCAGGAGCTCATAGCGGGGTGTGGGTCAGGAGGTCGGGGCGGTGCAGGGCGCTCCGCCGCAGGTGTCCACCAGCTGCCCGGTGGCGAGGAACTGCGCGATCATCGACCGGATCGCACCCGAGTTGGCCGGGTGGCCGTGCGGGTCAGGACCTGCGGTGTTGGGGCGGTTGTCCGGCGGTGGGGCCGGCGTGCCGCTGTCCACCACGACCAGCGCGGCTCGGCGACCGGGTCGGGTAGCTGGTCACGGAGTCGACGGTGTAGAACGGCGCGAAGATGCTGAGGTTGCCGAACGCCTCGTTGCGCATGTGCAGGATCCGCTCGGTGAGCCCGCGCTGGCTGGCCACGGTGAAGTCCCAGGCGACGTGCAGGCCCGCGGTGGACACCCCCGCCGTCGCCAGGGCGGACAGTGCCCGCTGGGCGTACTGCCAGCGCCGGGTCAGCGCCGGGTCGGCCGGCGGCGTCGGGGACATCAGGGCGGCGAACGTCGGCTCGGTCCCGATCGCGGCGCCGGTGGCGGTACGCAGGTTGCGCAGTGCGACGACGTACCGGGTGCTCTCGTTGAGGTTTGCGCGCGGGGCGGATGATGAGCGCCTGACGGGCCGGGTTGCCTGCCGCGTTGGCGTCCAGCTCGGCAGGCGATGCGGAGCAGGCGTTGGAGTGACCGTCGGTGCATGGGCACCTCCCGAGAGCGGCAGGAAGGGCATGGGTGCGTCCAATAAGACACCCCCATAGAGATCAACGTTAATGGATATGGCTGTGGCGGCTGGTGCGCAGCCGGTCCCCGTCGGCGGCGCTGCCTGCGGGCGCTGCCTGCCGTCGGTAGCGTTCGAGGCGCATGACCAACCGGCCGAGGAGCGACCATGGCGACACAGCTACAGATAGTCATCGACTGCGCCGACCCGGCCAAGCTGGCCCCGTTCTGGGCGGAGGCGCTTGGCTACCAGGTCCAGGACCCGCCGTCGGGGTTCTCCTCGTGGGAGGACTTCCTGCGGGCGCAGGGCGTGCCCGAGTCCGAGTGGGGCTCGGCGTCGGCGGTGGTGGACCCGCAGGGCAAGGGACCCCGCCTCTACTTCCAGCGGGTGCCCGAGCCAAAGACCGTCAAGAACCGGGTCCACCTGGACCTCAACGTCGGAGGCGGGCCGGGCAGGCCGCTGGCCGAGCGCATGGAACGGGTCCGCGCCGAGGTCGCCCGCCTGGAGCGGGCCGGTGCCAGCCAGGTGCGCGAGGCGCAGGAGTGGGGGGAGTTCCACGTGGTGATGCAGGACCCGGAGGGCAACGAGCTCTGCGTCCAGTGACCCGGGCCGCGCGTCCTGCCGGGCGGCCCGGTCACGCGGCCTTGCCGCGCACGGCGGTCACATGGCCCGCCGGTCGGCGCGGTCACGAGCGCTGGCACGGGGCCGGCGCCGTGGCGTCGAGGGCGGCGAGCAGGTCGGGCACGCATGCCGAGGCGCCCCTGGCCCGGGCGGCGTGCCACCCGCCGGCGGAGAGCACCGAGCGCAGCCTGGCCTGCGTGGCTCGCCAGGCGGGCAGCTCGACCGCTGGCACCGGGGTGCCGAGGGCGGTACGCAGCCGGCCGGCGAGGCCGCACAGCTCGGCTGCCCGCCTGGGCTGGCCACCGGCGAGCAGCGCTGCGGCGAGCGCCTCCAGCAGGCTGGCCTGCCGCCACCGGTCGCCGACGGCGAGGTGTACCTCCAGGCTCGCCCGGAGGGTGGCAACGGCCTCCGCCGCCCGCCGCTCGTGCAGCGCCACCAGGCCCAGGATGTTCAGCGTCCAGGCGATGCCCTCCTTGACGTCCAGCGCGGTGAACCGGGTCAGCGCGGCGCCCGCGACCCGGCTGGCGGCCGACAGCTCGCCCCGGTAGAGGGCTACCGCGGCCAGGTGGACGCCGATGGACGCCTGGTTCTCCAGGTCGCCCAGGCGCTGGTAGTGGCGGGCGGCCTCGGCGAGCAGCGGCCCGGCGCGGTCGAGGTCGCCAGCGAGCCAGGCGGTGAAGCCGGTCAGCTGCAGCACGTCGGCCACTGCTCGGCTCGGCGGTGCGTGGCCGTCCGGGCTCCCCGGTGCGCAGCCGTCGGGGGCGCAGCTGCGCCGGGCGAGGTCCAGCCACGCCAGCGAGCGGGCGTACTGGCCGCGCTCGCGGGCGACCGAGGCGAGCAGCCGCAGCGTCCCCGCTGCGCCCGCGCTGTCGCCGTGGGCCTGCTGCAGGTCCAGGGCCCGCTCGGCGCGCGCCTGGGCCTCCTGGTAGTCGCCGACGAGGAGGGCGAACTGCGCGCTGCTGGCCAGCGCCTGGCCGGCGATGTGCGGTGGCGCGCCGGGGCAGCGGTCCAGCGCGTCGTCGAGCCAGCGGCGGCCCTCGCCGTACCGGCCGCGCAGCCGGCAGTACCCGGCCAGGGCGACACCCAGCCGCAGCGCCGCGACGGGGTCTGCGCCGTCGTGGGCGTGCCAGGCCAGCGCGGCCTGCAGGTTGCCGTGCTCGATCGCGAGCTGCTCCAGCCAGGCGCCCACCTCCGGCCCGCGCAGCCGCTGGTCCGCCTCCTCCGCCAGGGACAGGTAGTACGCGGCGTGCCGGCGCCGGGTGTCCCGCTCCTCGTCGGGGTGCTCGGCGAGGCGGTCGGCGGTCCACCGGCGGAGTGTCTCCAGCATCCGGTAGCGCGCCCCCGTCGGCCGCCGCTCCATCACGACAAGGGACTTGGCGACCAGGTCGCCCAGCACGTCGACGGCGGCCGAGTCGCCCTGCGGCCCGACCGCCTGCTGTGGCCCGGCTGCCTGCTGTGGCCAGACCGCTTCGGCCGCGGCGAATGTGAAGCCGCCGGCGAACGCGCTGAGCCGGCGCAGCCTGGCCCGCATCGGCTTGTCCAGCAGGCGGTAGCTCCAGGCCACAGTGGCGTCCAGCGTCTGGTGGTGCGGGCGGTCGGGGCGGCGTTCGGCGAGCAGCAGGGCGGGGTCGTGCAGGCGCTCGGCGATCTCGACCACGGTGAGCACCGAGGTACGGGCGGCGGCGAGCTCGATCGCCAAGGGGAGCCCGTCCAGCCGGGTGCAGATCGCGGCGATGGCGAGGGCGTCCGAGTCGGTCAGGTCGCGCACCGACCCGGCGGTCGCCCGGTCCAGGAACAGCCGTACCGCGTCGTAGCGGCACACCTCCGCCAGGGCCCCGTCGAAGCGCCCCCGGTCGGGCGGGTAGGGCGGCGTTGCCAGCGGCGGCACCGGCCATGTGGTCTCCCCGCGCAGCCCCAGCATCTCCCGGCTGGTCGCGACCACCCGCAGCGTTGGGCACCAGCGCAGCAGCGGCTCGACGAGCCAGCGGCAGGCGGGCACCAGGTGCTCGCAGTTGTCCAGCACCAGCAGGCAGTGCCGGGGCTGCAGCACCAGCGCCAGGGCCTGCGGTCCGGCGGTGGGCTCGGCGGGCACGCCGAACGCTGCGGAGACCGCCCCGAGCAGCTGCTCGCGGTCTGCCACCGGGGTCAGGTCGACGAAGCGGACGCCGTCGGCGTACCGTCCGGCGACGGCCTCGGCGACCGCCACCGCCAGCCGGGTCTTGCCGCAGCCACCAACCCCGGTGAGGGTCACCAGCCGCCGCGCCGCCAGCAGCTCGCTCAGCTGGGCGATCTGGGTGTCCCGCCCGATGATCGGGTTGACCGGGGCGGGCACGGTGGCTGGCGCCAGCTGGGGGGCCGGCTGCGCCGCGCCGGCGGCCGTGGCTACCGGGGCCGCCGGTAGGAGGGGCAGGACGGCGGCGATGGCCGCCTCGATGACCTCCTGGTCGCCGGAGAGGATCGCGGCCTGGAGCCGGCGCAGCGCCGGTCCGGGCTGCACGCCCAGCTCCTCGACGAGCCGGTCCCGGGCCCGCCGGTACGCGTGCAGCGCGTCGGCCTGGCGTCCGGTGCGGTCCAGGGCCACGATCAGCAGCTCCCACAGCCGTTCCCGCAGCGGGTGCCGGCCGACCAGGCACTCCAGCTCGGCCGCGGCCCGGGCGTGCCGGCCGAGGGCGAGCTCGGCCGAGAGCAGCTCCTCGGTGGCGTAGAGGCGTACCTCGCGCAGCCGGGCCGCCTCCGCGCGGGCCCACTCCCCGGTGGCGCAGTCGGCGAGGACGTCCCCGCGCCACAGCTCCAGCGCGCTGCGCAGGTGCCCAACGGTCGCCTCCAGGGCGCCGGAGGCGGACGCGGTGCGCGCCTCGCCGACGCCGGTCTCGAACCGGTGCGCGTCGACGCAGCCGGCCGGGACGGCGAGCTGGTAGCCGGGGGAGCGGGTGGCGACCAGCCCCCGGATCCCGGCCAGGGCGAGGCCCCGCCGCAGGTAGGCGACGTGCGCCCGGAGGGTCTTCGCCGCGTTGCCGGGCGGGGCGCAGTCCCAGATGCCGTCGATCAGCGCGTCGCGCGACACCACCTGCGGTACCCGTAGCGCCAGGAGCCCGAGCAGGGTGCGCAGCCGCGGGCCGCCGAGCGGCACGGCGCCGCCGCAGCCACCCGTCAGCTCCACCGGGCCGAGCAGGCGCACGCCCACACCCGTGGACGCCTCCGCCGGGCGGACCGCAGGCGCCATCGTCGCCGTCAATCCCACGCTCCTTCTGGAGATGAGATCATCATCGTACGCTTCGTATCTAAGAAGGCACATATGTGACTTGAGTTCGCCATTGCGCCCGCAGCGACGGGCGGAAAGTCGTTGGCAGCGGGCCACCTGCGCGCTCTTTCCGGCACACACCCGAGGAAGGGAGCGCAACATGAACCGTCACCTGCTGTCCCGGCTCGTCACCGCGGGGCTGCTGACCCTGGCCGCGGCCGGTGCGGGGCTCGCCACCGCGGCGCCCGCGGCGGCCGTACCAGGGCTGGACTTCCAGGTCGGGCACAGCGGCTTCGACTCGGTCGCGGAGAAGTCCGCGACCGCGACCTGCGCCGCGGGCACCCGGGTGCTGGGCGGCGGCGCGAGCATCACCGGCGCCGACTCGCACGTGCACCTGACCCGGCTGCAGCCCAACGGCAGCTTCGACACCTACGTCGCGGTCGCGGTCGAGCGGGCACCCTACGCCGGCAGCTGGCGGGTCAGCGCGTACGCCATCTGCGGCGACGAGCCGGCCGGCCTGGAGTACGTCTCGTTCCACACCGCGACCGACTCGGAGGGCTACAAGACGGCGACCGCCACCTGCTCGGGCACGAAGAAGCTGGTCGGCCTGGGCGCCCGCACGCTCGGCGGGAACGGCCAGGTGGTCATCGACGACATCATGCCGTCCGGGACGCTGGGCTGGGTCACCGTGACCGCGTACGAGGTGCAGGGCGGCTTCGCCGGTGACTGGAGCATGTGGGCGTACGGCGTGTGCGCCGACCCGCTGCCAGGGCTCGAGCTGCGTACGGCCAGCGGCACGCCGATCGACTCGACGGACGAGACCGTCAGCGTGGGCTGCCCCGCCGGCAAGCAGGTGCATGGCGTGGGCGGCATGCTCAGCGGCGGGCTCGGCCAGGTGTCGTACCGCGGCGTCTACCCGCTGGTCGGCCTCGACAGCGCGACAGTGGTCGCGCTCGAGGACCCGGACGGGTACGCCAACAACTGGTACTCCCGGGTCTACGCGATCTGCGCCAGCTGACGCCCTGCCCGGGGTGGCCGGCGTTGGCCGCCGGCCACCCCGGGGCATCGTGGCGCCACCGTCATGGCCGCCGTCCAGGCGTGCAGGCGGTCAGGATCGACGCTCCGCCGTGGTGGTGACCGGCCTTGTCAACGGCGGCGAAGAGGTCTTCGAACACCGTGGTGGGCGCCTGTGCCGCGCGCGGCGACAGCCGGCCGAGCAGGTAGCGCAGGCACGCCTCGAGCCACAGCCCCTCCTGCCACAGGGGCGAGGTCTGGTCCGCCGCCCAGTGGCTGTGCAGCCACAGCTGGGTCGCTGCCGCTGCGGCGAGGACCGCCTCGTACCGGCCGGTGAGCCTGGACGCCTCCGCAGGCAGGACGGACGAGCGCGGCCGGAAGGCAGCCAGCTCGTCATGCAGCGTCCGGCAGTGCCGGGCGACGCCGGCGGCCAGGTCTGCGACGGCATCGCCGACCAGCCCCGCGTCCGCCTGGCGCCGCAGCAGGATGGCGGCGGCCGGCAGGGTCTGGACCACAAGGCAGCCGGCCTTGGCGGTGCGGGCCAGCCGGGACAGGTCCAGCTCGGGCAGCGTACGGTGCAGGTCCGCCGCGGCGGCGACGGCGTCCCAGGCGCCGCCAGCGTCCCCGATGCAGCCGGCGTCCCGGGCGCAGCCGGCGTCCCTGGTGCTGGCGGCGTCCCCGATGCAGCCGGCGTCCCCGGTGCTGGTGGTGGGTGCCGCGCTGGTCGCGGCCCGGTAGCGGCGTGCGAGCGACGGGAACTGGTTGACCAGGGCATGCTGGTCCACGAAGGTGCTGCCGTCGAGGACGCCCAGGATGCGGTGGTCGCGCTCCACCTTGCCGAACAGGCTGTCCGTGTACCCGCCGGACTGGCCGGCCCGCGCCCCCAGCAGGCTGCCGCAACGGGCAAGGACGTCGTCCACCACAACGGGCACGAACGACCGCACCACCGCGGACACCACGCTCATCTGCTCGGGCGCCGTATGCGCCAGGCGGGTCGCCACGATCCCGACCGCCTCTGCGACGAACAGCATGGCGTACGCCTCGCCCAGCTGGCGCCGGGCCTCGGGCAGGTCGCCGAGGCGCCCGCCGTAGAGCCACCGCTCGTTGACGAGATCGTGGGCCAGTGCGAGGCCGAGGTCGGCGGCGCCGAGGGAGAGCGCGACGCAGGCGGTCCGGGTGACCTGGAGCGCCTTCAGGATGATCTCCAGGCCGTCTCCTTCGCGACCCACGAGGGCGGTGGTGGGAACCACCGCGCCGTCGAACGTGATGCCGCTGATATCGGCGCCTCTGACCCCGTGCGTGCGCACCCTCGGCAGGCAGCGGTAGGTGCCGTCGGCGAGCGCGTGCTTGTCGACCAGCAGCAGGCTGAAGCCGCGTGAGCCCCGGTGCGGGTCGGTGCGGACCGCCACGCACATCTGGTCGGCGCGGGCGGCGTTGTTGACCATCCACTTGGTCCCGTCGACCCGGTAGCCGCCGCTGACCGCGACCGCGGTGATGTCACCGCTCAGCAGGTCGCTGCCGTGGTTGCGCTCGGTCAGTGTCCAGGACACGACCGCGCCCTGCCGCACCGCCGCGGCCAGGGCGCGGGCCTGCTCCGGCTCGCCCGCCACCCAGACACAGCATGCACCGAGGAAGGTCTTGGCGTGGGCGACGGCCACGGTGAGGTCACGGCGGGCTATGACCCGTACGGTCAGCATGAGCTCGTCCAGCCGGTGCAGCCGCCCGCCGTAGCGGGTCGGCACGTAGTGCGAAGGCAGGTCCAGCCGGTCCAGCTCCTGGCAGACCTCGGTGGGGAGCTCCTCCCAGCGGTCCAGCCGCACGGCGTTGGCGTACGAGAACACGTTCCGATGGTCGTAAGGGTCGCCCAGCAGGCGGTCGAGGTGCTCGGGGGAGGTGAAGCCGCGCACCGCGGGCAGGACCGGGGAGGCGGCCGCGGGCTGCCCGGTGCGCGACGCCGGCGGGCAGGCGCCGGCCGTGCCCCGGTAGCGGCAGCGCACCCTCGGGGTGAGGCCTTCCCGCAGCACCGCGAGGCGGCCGGCCAGGAACAGGTCCCGGGTCAGCCCCCGCTGGATCTTCCCGCTCGTGGTCCGCGGCACGCTCCCCGGGCGAACCAGCACCACGCTCGCCGCCACCCCGTACCCGTGCCGGAGCATCTCGCGGACGGCGCCCACCGCCTCGGTCAGGGCACCCGCACCGCAGGCGCCCGCCTGGGCCTCATGGACCACGACGATCTCGTCTTCCGGGCGTTCGCAGGTGCCGACCTCGACCGGGAACGCGGCACCGGCCCCCTTGGCGAGGCAGGCGTGGGTCGCCCGCGCGTCGGCCTCGACATCCTGCGGGTAGAGACTGCGCCCGCCGACGACGAGCAGCTCCCCGATGCGCCCGGTGACGTAGAGCTCCCCGCCCCACAGCGCGCCCAGGTCGCCGGTGCGCAGGAAGCCGCCCTCCCCGCCGGCGGTGGCGTTGCCGAAGACCCGGGCGGTCTCCTCGGGCTGGCGCCAGTAGCCGCGGGAGACACTGCGGCCGCGGACCCAGACCTCGCCCACCTGCCCGTCCGGCAGCACCCGCCGGTGGTGCGGGTCGACGATCCTGACCTCGACGCAGTCCAGCGCGGTGCCGCTGCCCACCAGCTCGCGCCGCCGCGCCGCACCGTCGCCGCCAAGGCTCGGCCCGGCAGCTGCACCGCTCGCCGGCATGTCCGCGAGCACGCCGGTGTCGAGCTGGGCGGTGAACGTGCCGGCTTCCAGCAGCGTGCCGGCCTCCAGCGGGGCGCCGGCGTCCAGCAGCGTGCCGGCCTCCAGGCGCGCCGTGTCGACGCGGGCCACCACCGGCCCGACCTGCCCGGCGCTGGTGATGCACAGGGTCGCCTCGGCCATGCCGTACCCGGGGCGTACCGCATCCGGCCGTAGCCCGCACGCGGCGAACCGGCGCGTGAACGCGCGGATGGTACGGGCCTGGACGGGCTCGGACCCGTTGAACGCCCACCGCCACCGCGACAGGTCCACGCCGGCAAGCTGGTTGTCGGCGATCCGGCGGGTGCACAGGTCGTAGGCGAAGTTGGGCGCGAACGACACGCTGATGTCGTAGCGGTCGATGAGCCACAGCCAGGTGTGCGGGTGCCGCAGGAAGGTCGCCGCTGGCATCAGCACGCTGCGGCACCCGGCGAACAGCGCCACGATGAGCTGGCCGACCAGGCCGAAGTCGTGGTACATCGGCAGCCATCCGCCCACCCGGGTGCCGGCGTCCAGGCCGGAGCGGCGCTGGAACCCCCGGCAGTGGGCGATGAGGTTGCCGTGGTCGATCTGGACGCCCTTGGGACGGCGCGTCGAGCCAGAGGTGTACTGCAGGAAGGCGACGGTGTCCGGGCCGGCCGGCGGGCGCGGCGCGGCGCCGGCCGTGGGGTCGAGCCGGTCGGTCACCATGACCGCAGCTGCGTGGTCAAGGCCGGACTCCCGGGCCCACGCGCGTACCGCCGGCTGGGTGGCGCTCTCGGTGAGCACGGCTGCCGCGCCGCAGTCCTCGGCTATCCGCGCCAGCCGCTCGCGCTGGCGCTGGTAGCCGTCGGGCGGCGGAGCCGGGACAGCGACCATGCCTGCGGCGAGCGTGCCCAGGAAGCCGGCGGCGAACCCCAGGCCCGGTGGGTAGAGCAGGAGCACCCGCTCACCCACCGCGAGCCGCGAGCGCAGGACCGCTCCAACGGTACGGGCCTGCGCAGCGAGCTGCCCGTAGCTGAGCGTCTCCTCGCTGGCGGGGTCGGTCGGGTCGGCGGTGAACACCAGCGCCGGGCGGTCCGGGCAGCTCGACGCGTGCGTGTCGAGCAGGTCGACGAGGCTCTCGTAGCCCGGCATCCACCCTCCGCTCCACCGCCCGCGCACCGACCGGCGCTGCGCCGCCTCCGCGTTGCTGTGGACATCATCAGCTCCATCGAGCCGTTGACCAACACGGTGGCGGGCCGCGCAGGTACGAGCCGGGCAGGCGCCTTGCGCCCGGGGCGGGTCGAGCTGTCCGACCCGGCCGGCAACCGCGACATCCGTACCACCTCGGCGGTCCCTGCCATCCTCCCGGCCCTGCCATCCTCCCGGTCTCGGGGCCGCGCAGCCGGACGCCAGGCACGGCCCTGCGGCGCCCACGAGACGCCTGCGCGGCGTCCCGGCTGCTGCGCGACAACCGCCCGGTGCGGCACGCTTTAGACCAAGCTGCCGCACCTGGCTTTGGGCGTACTGAAATTTCGCTAAAGCGCGCCGTGCCGCCGGCCGTCGCGGGCTCCGCCGCGCGATGGCCTACGCAGGCCGCCCAGCATCAGCGCCGCGCCGGTCCCGAACGCCGCGACGACGACCAGCTCCCCAGCGTCGAACCGCGACGCGCCCGGTATGCCTGCCTCGGCCTGAAGACCAGCGTGGCCATGTAGTCGAGCTGGTACACCGTGCCGAACGTGAGCACCACCGTGGCCAGCACGTACCCCCAGGGGGCCCGCTGCCACAGCAGCGCCGCCGCAAGGATGGACACAGGCACCACGAACGCCAGGTCGAGCACGTAGCCCAGATGCACGCTGGCGGCCGGCAGGACAAGCTGGCTCTCCCCGGCAGGCTCTCCGGTGAACGCGAACCGCAGCGAGTAGAAGACCCACATCGCGGCGAGGCCGAGCCCCAGGAACATGAGAAGGCCGCTGGCCAGGCGCACCGGCGTACCAGCGCGTGCGGCGCCCCGACGGCGTACGGAGAGCGCCGTCGACGGCGCTTCCGATCGTCACGCTAGGTGCCTGGAAGCTGGGCGGTCAGGGGCGTAGGTCCGCACGCCGGGGGACCTCCGGGCCGGCGATGGGCACCATGGCGGTCTCCGGCGCGGCGCGGCTCCCGTCCAGGTCGACCGCTGCGGCGTCGACCCACTCGCCGGCGTGCTCACCGGAGGCGAGCCTGAGGTGCACGACCCTGTTCAGCATGGCCCGGGCGCTGATGGCGACCCTGTCGCCGGCCTGGTAGTCCGTTGTCGCGGCGGTCATCTTTCCGGCCGCGTCGACCGTATAAGCCTTAGCCGGCGTCCTCACCACCATGCCCGCCTGCGGAAGGAGGTAGTCGATATTGGCGTACCTGCCTATCTGGAATACCCGGCCCGACTCCCGTACGTGGTAGCCGGCGAGCCCGCCGGCGTCGAGTGCATACCACATCCCGGTGCTGCCCTTTATCCGCACCCGGCCCACCGACGGCGCGCTGCCGGGCCGCGACAAGGAAATGGTCCTGCTGGCGGTCACCCGGCCGTTCTCGTCGAACCGGTGCCCGGTGTGGCTCCCTTTTGCCAGCAGAACCGTCCCGTGGCCCTCGTACGGCGGGAAGTCGGCGTAGTAGAGGTCCGCGACGCGGGCGAAGAACGGGTCGCCGGTGAGTGCGTGCAGCTGGATGAACTGCCCTATGTGTACGTTGTGGTAGAAGGCCGCGTCAGGGCCGTGGCTGAGGCAGTACCTGCTGCGCCAGCCCGGGTCGCGCACCTGGGCATAGACGTCACGCGAGGTGGTCAACGCCCCCAGCAGCAGCTGCCTTGCATTCTCGTCCCTGGTCAGCATCCAGTAGTCCCAGAGCCCGTACGCCGAGAAGTTGTGACCGTTGTAGGTGCGGTCACCAGCGACCCGCCTGGTGCTGGCGTACTCCTCCAGCCAGAGCAGCCCGTCAACGACGTACACCCCCCAGGGGCGGCCTGCGACCGGGGGCACCAGGAACGAGGCGAACGTGGCCCGGGCCGCGGTGTGCCACCGCGCGTCGCCGGTGACCTGTGCCAGCCGGCAGAACAGGCTGAGCGCCTGCCCCTGCGCCATCATCGAGAACCAGCCGGGCGCCAGGGTCTCGTACCGCAGGTGCATGCGGTGCTTGTAGTCGTACGGGTAGAACCATCCGCCGCGGTGCGTCACGCGCTGGTCGACCAGCCGCTGCGCCTGCTTCCCCGCCCGCCTGAGGTACTCCACCCCACCGTTGAGCCGGTAGCTCTCCACGAGCTGCAGGCCGTACTGCGCCTGGGCGACCGGGTGGTTGTGCAGCTCCCCGTGGACGGGGTACATCCGTACGCCGTGCGTGTCGTGCGGCAGGTTGTCGACCAGCGAGACCGGTGTGGTCAGGTCGTTCGGCCGGGTCCCGGCGGGTAGCTGCCGGATCTCGAAGTCGTCGTAGCGGAACCGGAACGGGATGTTGGGGTGTGTCCCAGGCCCTGCCCAGCGGCGCTGTTATCCCGCGCCGTTATGGCCGGTGACCGGTTGCTCAGCCAGCCGGACCAACGAGCTTCCACCCGGAAAGCCATGGCCAGCCATTATGGGCGTCCAGGCTGATGTTGAGAAACGCCATGTGCCCGCGCGTGGGCCGCACCCGCCGTACGCCGGCGCAGTGCTTGTGCTGCTCGCGGCCGGTAGCTCCCCGACGGGCCGGCATCATGCGTAGGCTTCCCCTCTCACCTGTCCGTGGCGACGACCGGATCCGGACACGGCCACCCGCCGCGGCCATCCGCAAGGAGGCACTCGCCGATGAAGCTGGCTTCGCAGGACGCCGTCGTCGCGCTGGACGAGGACTTCGGCAAGATGGCCGTACGGGTCGGTCGGCACGCGTGGGGCCTGCCGGAGCTGACCATGCGGGAGAAGGCGTTCGTCTTCGTCGCCGCCGACATGTGCAACCACAACCTCCAGTTCCCGCTCCAGGCCCACGTGACGATGGCCGTGTCCAACGGGGTCGGGCTGGACGGCATCCGGGAGGCAGTGCGGCACCTTGCGCCCTACGTGGGCTACCCGACCGCGGCCGAGACGCTGATGCGCCTGGCGGAGATCGAAGGCAGCCTGCCCGGCCCTGCCGTGGTGACCGGGGAGCAGGCGGCGGCGCCTGGGCCGGTGGAGCCGCCGGTGCTGGACGTCACGGACATCCGGCGCCTGGACGATGCCTTCGCGGACTTCCTGGCGCAGCAGTTCGACGAGCGGTGGGGACGGGCTGGCCTCTCGCCGCGGGAGCGGGCCCTGTGCACGATCGCCACGGACGTCATGTACGGCACGCTCGACGAGTCGTTCCGGCTGCACGTCGGCCTGGCGTTGGACAGCGGCGCCGGAGAGCAGCAGGTCCGCGCGGTCCTCCTGCTGCTAGCCGAGCTCGGCGTGGCAAGGTCGTGGCGGGCGTACCGCGCCCTCGCCGGCATGGTCGCCGCTACGCCCTGAGACGCTGCGCCTGGCCGCGAGCCTGAGGCGCTGGGCTGGCCATAAGCGCCGGGCTGGCGGTGAGGCCTACGGCGCGCCCCGTGGCCTACGGCGCTCCGTGGCCTACGGCGCTCCGGGGCATCGGCCGCCGGCCGGCGAGGGCCTCCGCGGCTGCCTCGCCGCTGACCCTGCTGGCACCGTGTGTGGCGAGGTAGACCGCGCTCGGTGGCACCCCGTTGGGCACGCCCATCTCCACAACCGTGGCGTCCGGGCGGGCGGCGACCAGGGCGCGCAGCGCCTCGGCAACCCACAGGTGCCGGTGGGCGTCGCGGACCACGATGACCACCGGGCGACCGGCCGCCGGTGCCAGCGCCGCGACGAGCCCACGGTCGGCCACGCCGGCGCCGGCGAGGTCGCTGGGGTTCAGGCGTACCGCGGTGGTGCCGGGAAGCAGCCGGGCCAGCGGCTCGGCGAGGCCCCATGGGGTCGCCCGGCCGATCGCCCGGTTGACGCTCGGGTCGAGCTCCACCACGTGCGGTGGCTGGCGCAGCGGGAGGAGGGCTGCGACGTCGCCGGTCGCGGTGACCGAGACCGCGCGCCGCGCCGCGGCGAGCCCGCTGGGCGCGTCGCCGTCGGCGCGGACCGGGGCCGGCCCAGCCGAGCGGCGGGCCGCGACACTCCACGCCGCGAACCGGTCCACCCGCTCAGCGGCCTCGGCGAGGCGCTCCTCGGCCAGTGTCCCGTCGGCGACGGCGTCCGCAATCGCGTCCCGCAGGGCGAGGGCGGTCTCCTCGTCGGCGTGGTCGCCGCCGACGCAGATCGCGTCACAGCCGGCCGCGATGGCCTCGACAGTGGCGCCGACCAGCCCGAAGCGGGTGGTGACGGCGCGCATCTCGATGCCGTCGCTCACCACCAGCCCGTCGAAACCGAGCTCGCCGCGAAGCAGGTCGACCAGGACCGGCCGGCTGAGGGTGGCCGGGCGGTGCGGGTCGTACGCGGGAACCAGCAGGTGACCGCTCATCATCACGCGGAGGCCGGCCGCGATCGCGGCCCGGAACGGCACTAGGTCGCGCTCTGCCAGCTCCTGCCGGGAGGCGAGGATCGTGGGCAGGTCCTCGTGCGAGTCGACGCCCGTGCTGCCGTGGCCGGGAAAGTGCTTCGCGCACGCCGCCACACCGGCCGCGTGCAGGCCGCGCACCCAGGCGGCGGTGTGCCGCGCGACCAGGGCCGGGTCGCTGCCGAAGGACCGGACCCCGATGACCGGGTTGTCGGCGTTGGAGTTGACGTCGGCGTCCGGGGCGTAGTTGAGCGTGATGCCGCCGGTCGCGAGGTCGGTGCCGACGTCGCGGGCGACCCGCTCGGTGAGCTCGACGTCGTCGACGTACCCCAGGGCGAGGTTGCCAGGGCGGGAGCTGCCGGTACGCGACTCCAGCCGCGTGACGTCGCCCGCCTCCTCGTCGATGCCCACGATGACGTCGCCACGCTCGGCGCGCATCGCCGCGGTCAGCGCCGCGACCTGCTCCAGGGTCTCGATGTTGCGGCTGAAGAGCGCCACCCCGCGCAGCCCTCCGGCGAGCCGGTGCAGCAGCCACGCGGGCGCGGTCGTGCCCTCGAACCCCGGCTGCAGCACCGCGTCGGCCATCCGTAGCAGCTCCGCACTGCGCGTCGAGGCTCGGAGGTCAGGCATCCGCGGGTCCCCTCAGGTACGGTTAGGAGGCCTAACTGTAAACAAACCTATCAGTAGCTGTCAAATGCCGTACGCGCGTACGGCGGGCCGCGCCGCGTCCGGGTTTACCCTTTCGCCGCCTTGCGGGCCCGGTACGCGGCGACGGCGGCCCGGTTGCCGCAACCGCCCTGGCAGTACTGCCGGGACCGGTTCTTGGAGAGGTCGACGACGACGTTGTCGCAGCCGGGGTGGGCGCAGGTCCGCAGCCGGCCCAGCTCCTTGCCGCGGACCAGGTCGACGAAGGCCATCGCGGCCTCCACCGCCATCCGGGTGGCCAGCGGCGCGTCCGGCGGGGTGGCGTGCAGGTGGTAGTCCCAGGTGTCGTGCCGGACCAGCTGCGGCAGGGCGTCCGCCTCGCGCAGCAGATCGTTGACGATCTCGACGACGCGCTCCTCGTCGCCCTCCCAGAGCTGGCGCAGCCGCGGCCGTAGCGCCCGTACCGCCTCCAGCTCTGCCTGGTCGTGCGCCTGCTCGCCGGTCCAGCCCCAGGCGCGGACGAACTCGTCGAGGGCGGCGATGTCGGGCAGGTGCTCCGTCCTGCCGTCGGCGGTGTTGACCAGCGCGGCGGCGGCCGCCAGGGCCAGCTCCGTGTCATGAGCGAAAAGCATCTTGACTCCTGACGTCATGCCGAGCTAGCGTCATCAGCGTAAGACTATTTTGGTTATTACACCACCTGCCCGGAGGTTCCCATGGCTCGGCAGCGCACCGCGGGTGTAGGGCTCGGCCTGGCGTTGCTGTCGGCCGCCACGTTCAGCACCTCGGGCTCGTTCGCCCGGTCCCTCACCGAGTCGGGCTGGTCGCCCGGGGCAGCGGTGGCCGCCCGGATCAGCCTCGCCGCCGTGGTCCTGGCGGTGCCCGCGGTGGTGGCGATGCGCGGGCGGTGGCGGGCGCTGCGGCGCAGCATCGCGACCGTGACCACCTTCGGCCTGGTGGCGGTGGCCGGCTGCCAGGTCTTCTTCTTCAACGCCATCCAGACCCTGCCGGTCGGCGTCGCACTGCTGATCGAGTACCTGGGCATCGTGCTCGTGGTCGGCTGGCTGTGGCTGCGCCACGGCCACCGCCCGCGCCGCCTCACCGTGGCCGGCTCGGTCACGGCGCTGCTCGGGCTGGCCCTGGTCCTCGACCTCGCCGGTGGCGCCCGCCTCGACCCGGCCGGTGTGCTGTGGGCGCTCGCCGCCGCGGTCGGGCTCGCCACCTACTTCGTGCTCTCGTCCCGCCAGGACGACGGCGTGCCGCCCGTGATGGTGGCCAGTGGCGGGATGGCCGTGGCCACGATGGCGCTGCTGGGCCTGGGCGCGGCCGGCCTGCTGCCGATGCGCGCGAGCTTCGGCACCGTGGACTTCGCCGGGCACCGTACCAGCTGGCTGGTCCCTGTCCTCGGCCTGTCGCTGGTGGCCGCGGCGGTCGCCTACGTCGCCGGCATCGGCGCCGCCCGCCGGCTGGGCGCGAAGCTGGCGTCGTTCGCCGGCCTGACCGAGGTCGTCTTCGGCGTGCTCGTCGCCTGGCTCCTGCTGGGCGAGCTGCCGACCGGCGTCCAGCTCACCGGTGGCGTGCTCATCGTCGCCGGGGTCGCCCTGGTCCGCATCGACGAGCTGCGCCCGGCCGCAACGCCGGGGCCCGCCACGTCAGTGGGGTGGCCGAGACCTCGCGCAGGTCAGGCCTTGCGCCCGCAGGCGGGCACTCAGCCGACCGTCGCCGAGCACTTCACCACGAGCCTCGACGACCTATCGTCCACCAGCACCCCGTCCACGTACACCCGGCAGGACACCGGCCATACCCGGTCTGACACGACGTTCACCTCCACCGGCCCGGAGGCCGACTCCAGCACCACGTCATGCACCCACGGCTGCGCCTCGTTGGCGCGGATGTCCCGCTCGACCCCCGAGGCGTCCCCGGCGGACCAGCTCACGGACGTGGCGTACGACATGACCTCGAACCGCACCCGGTGAGACGCCACCACCGGCGGCCTCGTCGCATCCACCGCTGGCGCCTCCGCCCGGTCCAGCATCAGGACCACCGCACCAGCCACGGCTGCGGCGGACACCAACCCGCCCACCACAAGCCCCACCACCAGACCCGTCGGCCATCCCCGCCGCTGCGGCTCCGCAGCGGGCACGGGTACGACTGGTCCAACCATCTCCTCAGCCCCCAGACGGCGCGGGTCGCCATGAGCATGCACATCCTCGCTCAGCCGCGCAGCACCTCCAGCGTGCGGGCCTCCCAGCCGGTCAGGCCGAGCTCGTGGAAGAGCCTGCGGCACGAGCGGTAGTAGCCTGCCGCGTCGTCGGCCCGGGACAGTCCACGGTGGAGCGTGGCGAGGTCGTAGAGGGTGTGCGCGACGCCGACCGGGTCGTCCTGCTCGCGGAACAGCCGCAGGCTGGTGTCGAGCGAGGCCAGCGCGGTGGCATCGTCGCCGGAACCACGGGCCGCCGCGGCCAGCACGCGGAACGCCATCGCCCGGCTGCGCCGGTCGCCCTGCCGCTTGAACATCGCCACGCTGGCCGTGGCGTGCGCCGCCGCGTCCTGGTGGTGCCCTTGGCCCAGCTCGGCGCGGGCGAGGGTGAGCAGGGTATGCGCCTCCCACATGCAGTCGTCCTGCTCGCGCAGGACCGGCAGGCAGCGCCGCAGCGTGGCTACGGCCTCGGCGAACCTGCCGTGCTGCTGGTAGGCGTACCCGAGCGCGCGCTGGACGTGGGCCCGCCAGACCTCGTCGCCGCGCTTGGCGAAGATGGCCAGGCACCTGCGGTAGCGCGCCACCGCCTGGGGGAGCAGGCCGGTGACCACGTACAGGCTGCCGAGGCTGAGCTGCGCGGCCGCATCCCACTCCGGGTGACCCAGCTCGCGCGCGAGCTGGACGCTGCGCCGCAGCGTCGATGCGGCGAGGTCGAAGCGGGCCTGGGCCCGGTAGAGGTTGCCCAGGCCCAGCACTGTGGCGGCGTGCCAGCGCCACTCGCCCAGCTCGGCCAGGACGGCCTGGCTCGCCTCGAGGTCGACGACGACGTCGGTCCACGGGTCGGTGCGGCCAGGAACCACCCGCAGCTCGCCCGTTGTGCCCACGGGGGCCAGCCGGTCGCCGACCCGGTGGCCGGCGATGCAGGCGACCTCGCGGGTCATCTGCCAGTCGTCCCAGTGCGACCACAGCTCGAACGACATGGCCACGAGCGTGGCGGTGACCGCCCAGCCCAGCTCCCACAGCGCCGCCGGGGACTCGGCCGCCGCGGCCGGCAGCGCCGCCCGCTGGGCAGGGAGCCAACCCAGCGGGTACGCGGCTGCGGGCCCGCCCGGGTCGCGGTCGGCTGGCGGGCCGTCGCCGTTGACCAGCCGGGCCTCCATCGAGTCGACGACGGCGAGCCAGCCGCCGACCGCCCGGCCGAGCCCGGCCTGCCGCTGCACGGACTCCCCGCTGTGGCGCAGCCGCTCCCGGGCGAAGACCGTGAGCAGGTCGTGCACCCGGTAGCGGTGCCGCCCAGCCGGGTCGCGGCGGGCGACGTCGAGCAGCTGCGAGTCGACGAGGCGCTCGAGGACCTCCTGCACCTCGGCGACCGGCCGGCCGACCAGGGTGGCCGGCACCCAGGCCGGGAAGTCCCCGGCACCGACCATCCCGAGCGTGGCGAACACCTGCTGCGAGGCCGGGTCCAGCGCCTGGTAGCTGAGCGAGAAGCTGGCCCGTACGGCCAGGTCGCCCACCTGCAGCTCGTCCAGGCGGCGCTGCTCGCCGGTGAGCCGCTCGGCCAGCTCGGACAGCGCCCAGTGCGGCCGGACCGCGAGCTTGGCCCCGGCGATGCGGATGGCCAGCGGGAGCTGGCCGCACAGCTGCACGATCCGGCGCGCGGCCGCCGGCTCACCCGCCACCCGCTCCGCCCCGGCCACCCTCGCCAGCAGCTCTACGGCCTCCTCCAGGTCCAGCTCGGGCAGGGGTAGCCGGTGCGCGGCCTCCAGGCCGGCGAGCGGGCGCCGGCTGGTGATCAGCACCGCGGAGCCGGCGCCGGCGGGCAGCAGCGGGCGGACCTGGGCCTCGTCAACGGCGTCGTCGAGCACGATGAGCAGGCGCCGGGTGGCCAGCTGGGCCCGGTAGAGGTCGGTACGCCCGTCCGCCTGCCGGGGGATCTTCGTGCGGCGCAGCCCCAGCAGCAGCAGGATGCGCAGCAGCGCGTCGTCCGCCGGGACCGGGGTAGCACCGATCCCGCCCAGGTTCACGAAGAGCTGGCCGTCCGGAAACTCGCCGCGCAGCCGGTGCCCGACGTGTACGGCGAGCGCCGTCTTGCCGACACCGGGCATGCCGGAGATGGCGGTGACCGTGCCGCCCGGCACGGCGGCGGTCAGGCTGGCCACGAGCTCGCCGACCGGGCGGCGACGCCCGGTGAAGTCGGCGACGTCCCGGGGGAGCTGGTTGCACTGCCGCCGCTCCGGGCGGGCCCGGCCTGGCGGCCGGCCGTCCGCTCCAGCCGCCGGGCGCCCCGTCGGGCGGCGCTCCGTTCCGCTGCCCGCGCGGCCCGCTGCCGGGCTCGCCGGGTGGCCCGGCGCGCCCCGGACCGGGCCCGGGACGGGGACCTGCCCGGCGTCGGCCGGTTCCCCGGCGTTGCGCAGGATCGCCAGGTAGAGCTGCTGGAGCTCGGTGCAGGGGTCCACCCCGAGGTCCTCGGCTAGGCGCACCTGGAGCCGCTGGTACTCGCGCAACGCGTCGGCCTGCCGGCCCGACCGGCGCAGGGCGGTCATCAGCAGGCCGACCAGGCGCTCGCGCAGCGGCTGGTCGGCCACCGCCTCGGCCAGCTCGCTCACCAGCTGGTGGTGGCGGCCGAGGCCCAGCTCCAGCTCGACGCAGCGCTCCAGGGTCGCCAGCCGCTCCTCGTTCAGCCGGGCCGCGCCGGCCTGGACCGCCCGGGCGGTGAGGCCGGACAGCGCGCGGCCCCGCCACAGCGCCAGCGCGGCCCGGAAGGCCGACACCGCCTGCCGGGCGTCGCCGCTGGCCGCCCACGCGTCCCCCTGCGCGGCCAGCTTCTGGAAGGCGAGGGCGTCCAGCTGCTCGTCGTCGACCCGGACCAGGTAGCCGAGGCCGTCCGCGGCGATGGCCGGCTCCGCTGCCCCTGAGCCGAGCTCGCGCCGCAGCGCGGAGACACAGTTCTGGATCTGCCGCTTGGTCGACGCCGGTGGCCGGTCGTCCCACACCGCGTCGATCAGCTCGTCAAGGTCGACCACCCGGTTCGGGGACAGCAGCAGCACCGCGAGGATGGTTCGTCGTCGATGACCGACCAGCTGCAGGGGCTCGCCTGCACCGCACCGGACCCGCAGCGGTCCGAGGACCTCGAACTGCACATATCCCCCACGCGGCTCGCGCGCCGCGGTCGGGGCTCGTGCGTGACCTCGGCGCTAGTCCCGCACCAATAGATCATACTCGATAATGCAAGAGCGGTGCGCCCACGATGCCGCCGCGGTGAAGGCCGCTGCGCATTGTCAGTGGTGCCTCCCGCCGTACCCGAGCGCCAGGGCAGCTCGCGGCGGGCGGCCGGAGAGGAGAGCACCATGAGTGGCGTCCCGCCGGGCGGCCCGCCGCCCACGTCATCGCCTGAGCACCCCGCACCCCGCCGCTCGTACCGGTGGCTGGTCCGCCTCATGGTGGTCGCCTTGGCCGCGGTGGGCCTGGTCCCGGCAATGGCCCTCACCGGCAGCCAGCCCGCACAGGCCGTCGACCTTGAGGAGAAGAGCTGGAGCAGGGTCGATGGCGGCAACACCTACAAGCTGACCGCCCGCATCACCATCGAGACCGACGGCGCCGGCAACGGCCGGTTCCGGTTCCGGATGGAGTGCTTCAAGAACGGGGCGGTGCACACCTGCGCCATGAGGTTCGCCAGCGGCGCCAACGCCTACTGGTGCAACACCCAGGTGCCCAACACCAGCAGCACGCCGCCGGCGGCGTGCGTCACCCGGGAGCTGGACGCCCGAACCGGCAGCAACGAGGTCTGGGTCGGCACCTACCACTCCCTGGCGCACCAGGAGGAGTGGGTCGTCGCCCGCGGGTTCTACGTGGTGTTCAACGCAGGCGCCGGCCCCACCGGATCGCAGCACTGGATCGCCAGCAGCAACGCGATCGTGAACCTTGCAAACCAGCAGGCCGCCAACGGCTACTCCGAGTGGGGCTCGAACTGCAACTACTACTCTCCGGGCGGCCCGGGCAACGTCTGCGCCGAGTGGTGCGCGATGTTCGCCACCTGGGTCTGGGACATCACCGGCGTGCCGGAGGTGACGAGCACGGTCCGGCAGATGTACGCGGCCCGCGGGCTGGGCCAGTACGGGGTGCAGTGGGGGAACTTCCACCGCAGCAGCCCGAAGGTGGGCGACTGGGTGATCTGGGGTGAGCCGGGCTTCGTCACCCCGGGGCACGTCGACATCCTGGTCGGGATCTACTCGGACGGGTCGCTGTCCGTCGTCGGCGGCAACATCAGCGACAGGGTGAGCAAGCGGCACGTCTACCCGGGGTCGACCATCACCAACGGCCAGCGGATCTCCGGGTATGTGACCCCTTCCTACTAGGCCCGCAGGCGTAGCCACGCTGTTCCTTCCCTCGCGCGTCGCGCCCCGGTGCAGCAACGCACCGGGGCGCGACCACGTGTCGTGCCCGTGTGCCGCAGGTGCGCGGGCGGGTGCGGTGCCCAGTAGGGTGGGCGGGTGCGGGTCGGGGTGGTGTTCCCACAGACGGAGATCGGAGCCGATCCGGCGGTGGTCCGGGCGTACGCGGCCGCGGTCGAGGAGCTGGGCTACGCCCACATCCTCGTCTACGACCACGTGCTCGGCGCGGACCCGGCCGACCGTCCCGGCTGGAGCGGCCCGTACGACGTGCACAGCCAGTTCCACGAGCCGTTCGTGCTGTTCGGCTTCCTCGCCGCCGTCAGCTCCCTGGAGCTGGTCACCGGCGTGGTGATCCTGCCGCAGCGGCAGACCGCGCTGGTGGCCAAGCAGGCGGCAGAGGTGGACCTGCTCACCGAGGGCCGGTTCCGGCTCGGCGTGGGGCTGGGCTGGAACGAGGTGGAGTACGAGGCACTGGGCAAGGACTTCACCGACCGGGGCCGGCGCATCGGCGAGCAGGTGGAGCTGCTGCGTCGACTGTGGACCGAGCCCAGCCTGACGTTCCACGGCCGGTACGAGTCGGTCACCGCGGCCGGCCTGGCGCCCCTGCCGGTGCAGCGGCCCATCCCCATCTGGTTCGGTGCCTACTCGCCACCGGCGCTGGCGCGCGCCGGGCGGCTCGCCGACGGGTGGTTCCCGCAGTCGCGGCCCGGCCCCCGCCTGGACGAGGCGGTCGGGATGGTCCACGCGGCGGCGCAGGCTGCCGGCCGCGACCCGGCGAGCCTGGGCATGGAGGGCCGGGTCGGGCTCGCGCACGGGGTGGACGCCGCAGCGGAGCAGGTGACGCAGTGGCGCGCGGTCGAGGCGACCCACGTCGCCATCAACACGATGGGCATCGGGGCCACCGGCATCGACCGGCATATCGCCGCCCTGGCCGAGGTGGCGCAGGCCATCGGCCTGCCACCCCGCCAGGTCAGCTAGGCCTGTCTTTCGCACATGGGATTGAGGTCCCGTGCGGTCGCGGGTGTGTGACTGTCTAGGTTTCGTGCGTGGGTATGTCGAGTGAGCCTCGGCGGGTGCCGAAGCGGCCCCGGGCGCAGATCGCGGTCGTGGACGTGCTGGAGAAGCGGCTGGGGTCGCTGCCGGTGATCGCGGACTTCTGCCGCCGGCTGGACATCGCGGGGGTCATCGACCGGGCCTGCCCGATGCGTGAGACCCGCCTACCCCACCGTGGACGAGGCTCACCCTGCCCCGGCCTACGGCCACCCCAAGGACCGGCGCACCGACCTCAAGCAGGTCCAGGCCGGTATCGCCGTGTCCGCCGACGGTGGGATCCCGGTGTTCTGCCAGGCATACGACGGCGGGGCGGGGGAGGTCGCCCAGGTCGTGGACACCATGAACCGCCTCAGGACCCTCGCCGGGCCGCGGGACTTCCTCATGGTCGGTGACTCAAAGCTCATCTCGTACCCCAACGTCACCGCGATGCTCGACGCCCAGGTCACGTTCATCGCGCCGCTGGCCGCCTCCCGCGTGCCCGACGGGCTGTTCGCCGGCCTCGACCCCGCCACGGCCACCGCCGTGGACTACATCGCCGAACGCGACGAGAGCAAGCTCCCCTGGGACCGGGGCCGCTACCGGGTCACCGAGGACATCATGGACCTGGCCGGACCCCGCAAGAAGGACCGGGTCCACCGCCTGCGCCGGGTCCTGGTGCACTCCAGCGCCAACGCCACCGCGCAGGCCAAGGCCCGCACGCTCAAGCTCGCCCGCGCCCGCACCGACCTGGACACCCTTGTGCGCACCGCCGGCACCCGCTACCGCCCCACCGTGCAGGCGGTGACCACCAAGGCCGCCGAGATCGCCCGCCGGCGCCGGGTAACGGCCTACCTACGCACGAGCATCACCACCACACCGGAGGGCAGACCCGTGTTCGCCTGGTCGTTCGACCAGGCCGCCATCGACGCCGAGGCCGCCGCCGACGGCTGGTACGCGCTGCTGACCAACCTTGGCCCTGACACCGACGCCGCCGAGGTCCTGTACCGGTACAAGGACCAACCCGTCGTGGAACGCCGTTACGGCGACCTGAAGGGCCCCCTGGCCGTCGCGCCGGTCTTCCTGCGGCACAACCAACGGATCACCGCCCTGGTCACCGTCATCTGCCTGGCGCTGCTGATCTTCTGCCTCATCGAACGCGAGGTCCGCAACAACCTCGCCCCCCACACCGACATGGTCGGCTTCTACGTCAACGACCGCCGCGCCAGAAAACCCACCGGCCGGCTGATCCTGCACGCGTTGGGCGACCTACGCCTAATCCCCGCCCACCACGGCCGGGCACCCACCATCCCCAAACCTGGCTACCTACAAGCCCAGCTCCTGGACCTCCTCCGCGTCGATCCCACCCAACCCCGCTGGCCTTGACACACGTTGCTCAACCCCATGTGCGAAAGACAGGGCTAGGCATGGACCCGCCCGGTGCCGCGAGCCGACCGGGTCACGGGCGCCTCTTCGCCACCAGCGCGGCTCAGGTCGCGAGCGCGGCTCAGGTCGCGAGCGCGAGGACGACCAGCACTGCGATCAGGACACCGAACGCGGCCTGGATGATCAGCGCCGGCCCCAGGTGGGTCCACAGGTTGGGCGGGTGCGGGCGCAGGGTCCGACCGGTGTTGTTGTTGTCGATCTGGTACGCCAGCGGTGGCAGGTCCTTGCGTGCCTGCGGCCGTACGCTGGCGACGATCTGGTCACCCGGCAGGAGCGCCTTGGGGTGCAGGTAACCGTGCACCTCGATCTCGCTGACCTGGCCGAAGGCGTCCCGCACCCATACCTGCTTGACCGTGCAGGTGGGCCCCTTCCGCAGCTCCTTGAGGCCGCGCGAGTCCAGGCCGCCGGGCGGCGGTGACCGCAGGACCGCCGCGAGCGCCCGGACCACCAGATGGCCGAGCGTGGCTGCGGCCAGCACCGGCAGCAGGACCAGCCAGCCGACTGCCTTATCGCGCGAGTAGGCCTCGTCGGCCTGGGTGATCTCGCCCGTAACGGTCGAGGGGTTCGTCCGCATCGCCCACCGCCGTCCCTTTACCTTCTACGGTAAGCGACGATTTGGCGAACGCAGAGTGAACATGGAGGGTTCATTCACGCTGGCTGCGACGCGCTGGTGGGGCCGCCCAAGGACGGGCCGGGCGGCCCCACCAGCCGGGGACGGGCAGCCGTGGCCTCAGCTGATGCCGAACCTCAGCCGATGCCGCGGCGGCGGAACCCGGCCAGGCCGGCCACGGTGAGCGCGGCGGCCAGGGCCACCAGCCACAGCAGCGGCGTGGCCGTGAACGGGGTGCCGGGCAGCTTCGGCAGGTGGGTGTAGGGGGACAGGTCCATCACCCACTGGTTGAGCTGGAGCACCGCCCCGAAGTAGGTGAGGATCAGGAACAGCACGACCGCACCCCAGGCCACCGCGGCGAGCCGCGGCGCCAGGCCGAACAGCGCGACGCACAGGCCGGCGACCACCCAGGCGGCCGGCACGACCACCAGCGCTCCGGCGAGCACCCGGGGCAGCTCCCCGCCGAGGTCGCCGGTGCGCAGGCCGTGGGCGAGGCCGGCGGCCAGCCCCAGCGCGCCGAGGACCACGACCGTGCCCAGGAACGCGAAGAGCAGGTGGCTGGCTGCCCACCGCAGCCGGGTGACCGGGGTGGCCAGCACCGGCTCGGCGCGTGCCGTTGTCTCCTCGACGCGCAGCCGCAGCGCCGCCTGGACCGTGTACGCGGCGGCGATCAGCCCGACGATACCCAGCGCTCCAGCGAGGAACTGGTCGATCTGCCCCTGGGCCCCGCCGATCCTCTCGAAGACGTCGGCCATCCCCTGGTTGTCGCGGACGAGGTCGCCGACGCCCTCGGCGGCGGTGCCGAGCGCCAGGCCGAGCGCGGCGAGCCCGGCGCTCCACGCCAGCAGCGAGCCGCGCTGCAGCCGCCAGGCCAGCGCGACCGGGCTGCCCATGGCGGAGGCGGCCGGACCGAGCCGGGGCGGCACCAGCCCGGACGCGTAGTCACGCCGGGCGACCAGGGCGTACGCGAGCGCGACGAGCAGCAGGCACACGCTGGCCATGAGCCCGAGGACCCACCAGCGCTCGTTGCCGTACGGGCGCACCAGCTGGACCCAGCCCAGTGGCGACAGCCAGGACAGCCAGGACGGCCCGTTCTCGCCGGCCGAGGCGCCGTCGCCGAAGGCCCGCAGCAGGTAGGCGGCGCCGAGGACGACCACGGCCAGGCCGGAGGCGGTCCGGGAGTTCTCGGTCACCTGCGCGGTGACCGCGGCGACCGACGCGAACACCAGGCCCGCCCCGGCGAAGCTGAGGCCGAGCGCGAACGCGCCGGTGGCGTCCTCGCCCTGCCCGATCATCCCGAGCGCGATGAGCAGCGCGAGCACCAGGTTGACCAGGAGCGCCAGCACCAGCGCGGCGGTCAGCGGCGCGCGGCGGCCGACCACCCCGGACCCGACCAGCTCGAGCCGGCCAGCCTGCTCCTCCGCGCGGGTGTGCCGGATGACCAGCAGCAGGCTCATCAGCCCGATCAGCACCGGCAGGAACCCGCCCATCCGCCACGACACCAGCCCACCCAGGGTGGTGGCGTCGTAGATCCGGCCGTACAGGCCGAGCAGGGTGGGGTTGTTGCTCATCTCCGCGGCCAGCTTCATCCGCTCCGGCACGCCCGGGTAGAGTTCGGCGAACGAGGAGGCGGTGGCCAGCGGGAGCCCGACCAGGACGAGCAGCCAGACCGGCAGCCGTACCCGGTCCAGCCGCAGCGCGAGCCGCACCAGCGACCAGGTGCCGGTCATGGCGTCACGCTCTCGTAGTGGCGCAGGAAGAGCTCCTCCAGCGTGGGCGGCTGGCTGACCAGGCTCCGTACGCCCAGCGGCGCCAGCGCCTTGACCAGGCCGTCGAGCGCGGCGGTGTCCACCTGGCAGGTGACCCGGTCCCCGTCGACCTTCAGGTTGTGCACGCCGGGCAGCTCGGACAGGCCGGTCGGCGGGGAGCTGACCACGGCCGTGACCGAGGTACGCGTCAGGTGCCGCAGCGACTCCAGCGTCCCGGTCTCCACGGTGGCCCCGTTGCGGATGATCGAGACCCGGTCGCACAGCGCCTCGACCTCGGCGAGGATATGGCTGGACAGCAGCACGGTACGCCCGTTCTCGCGCTCCTCGCGGATGCAGTCGCGGAACACGCCCTCCATCAGCGGGTCCAGCCCAGAGGTCGGCTCGTCGAGGATGAGCAGCTCCACGTCTGAGGCGAGCGCGGCCACCAGCGCCACCTTCTGCCGGTTGCCCTTGGAGTAGGCCCGGCCCTTCTTGCGCGGGTCCAGGTCGAAGCGCTCCAGCAGGAGCGCCTTGCGCTTCGGGTTCAGCCCGCCGCGCAGCCGTCCGAGCAGGTCGATCACCTCGCCGCCGGACAGGTTGGGCCACAGGGTCACGTCGCCGGGCACGTACGCCAGGCGCCGGTGCAAGGTCTCTACGTCGTGCCACGGGTCACCGCCGAGCAGCCGCGCCGTGCCCGCGTCGGCGCGCAGCAGGCCGAGCAGGATGCGGATGGTCGTGGTCTTGCCCGCCCCGTTGGGGCCGAGGAACCCGTGCACCTCACCGGAGTCCACGGTGAGGTCGAGCCCGTCCAGAGCCCGGGTCCGGCCGTACGACTTGACCAGGCCGGACACCTCAATTGCGGAAGTCATGGTTCACAATATATAGCTGTTTCTGAAACTACAGAAGTTGATAAAATGCCAGCGTCGTCCTCAAGGAGGTGATGCGCGGTGACCTCGCCCAACCATGAGCGTGACGAGGCTGCCGTACCAAGGGACGAAGCCGCCGTTGCCAGGGACGAGGCCGCCGTGGCGAGGTTTGTCGAGCGCCTCGGCGCCTCGCTCACCGAGGCGGGGATGGCCCGCATGCCGGCCCGTGTCTTCGCGACCCTCCTCGCCAGCGAGCACGGCCGGCTCACCGCCGCCGAGCTGGCCCACCGGCTGCACGCCAGCCCGGCGGCCATCTCCGGCGCCGTACGCGCCCTCGTGCAGCTCGGCCTGGCCGGCCGCGAGCGCCAGCCCGGCACCCGCCGCGACGCCTACCGGGTGTACGAGGACGTCTGGCAGGAGGCCATCCTCCGCCGGGACCAGATGCTCGCCCGTCTGGTCACCATGTTCCGGGACGGTGTCGTAGCCGTGGGCGGCGCCAGCCCGGCCGGTGCCCGGCTCAGCGAGACGGTGGCCTTCTTCGAGTTCATGCAGGCCGAGATGCCGCTGCTCATGCAGCGGTGGAAGGCACACCAGGCCAGCCGGCGCGCCGACCGGTGACGGCCGGCACGTGACTGGCCGACCGGTGACGGCTGACACGTGACAGGCCGACCGGTGACGGGCGAACGGGACCGCCTGGGCCTGCTGCGCGAGCACGACTTCCGCCAGCTCTTCGTCGCCACCACGGTCAGCCAGGTCAGCATGCTGGCGCTGCCGCTGGCCGCGGTCCTACCGTTGCTCCGCTCCCCGCTGCGGACCATGCGCGAGCTGCCCACCTGGGGCGGCGCCGCTCACCCTTCGTAGGCGTCCTCTATGCCCTTCACGTCGATCTTCTTCATCCCGAGCATCGCCTGCATGACCCGGTTGGCCTTGGCCGGGTCGGGGTCGCTCATCAGGTCTGTCAGCGTCCGCGGGATGATCTGCCAGGACAGGCCGTACCGGTCCTTGAGCCACCCGCACTGCGACTCCTCGCCGCCGTCGGTGAGCTTGGCCCAGAGTTCGTCGACCTCCTCCTGGTCCGCGCAGTCCACGTAGAGCGAGACCGCCTCGGTGAACTTGAACTCCGGGCCGCCGTTGAGGGCGATGAACTGCTGGCCGGCCAGCTCGAAGCTGACCGTCATGACCGATCCGGCCGGGCCCGGCCCGGTCTCGCCGTAGCGCTGCACGCTCACGATCCGGGAGTTGTCAAAGATCGAGGTGTAGAAGGTTGCCGCCGCTTCGGCCTGGTTGTCGAACCACAGGAAGGTCGTGATCTTCTGCATGGTGTCCTCCGCGAGCTGTCCGCGTACGCTATTTGATCATGTATAAGCTATCACGTCGCGATAAATGCGCTGAAGCCGGTCCTCGACCGGGTCGCGGCTATGACGGGAGCTTGCGGCGCCGCGATCGACAAGTACCCGATGGGACAGGCGGCAATCGGCGTGGAGTCGGTTATCGTGACCGCAAGGTCGACGCTGTTCGATCTTTTTAATCGACAAGGCTCTCTCGTCCGGCAGAAACGGAGGAACGCTCGTGGCTTCACCAGCCGAAACGGCGGTAAGCGGCGCCGGTTCCGAGCCGCAGCGGCCGATCCCGCGCTACCTCACCGAGTTCACCCCGACCCGCTGGCGCCGCCGGCTGAGCCCGTTCTCGCGCACCCCGTCCTACTCCAAGATGGGGGAGACCTGGCACGTGGCGGCGAAGACGGCGCCGGACGAGCTGGTCATCGTCGACCGGCCGCCAGATATCGACCGGGACGGGCCGACCAGCCGCACCTACACCCAGTGGGCCGAGCTGGTGGACCGCGCCGCCGCCTGGCTGCACCAGGCCGGGGTCAGGCCGTGGGACCGGGTGGCCATCCTCAAGGCGAACCACCTGGACATCGTCATCCTCGGCTGCGCCATCGCCCGCATCGGCGCCATCCCCGTCATGTTCTCCGGCACGTACGGCCCGGAGGCCTTCGTCCCGATGCTCACGCGGCTCGAGCAGGCCTTCCTCCTGACCGATGCGCGGCACGTCGAGAAGTGCGGGGTCACCCCGGAGGTCGTCAAGGACCTGACGGTACGCACGATCAGCGTCGACCCGGTCCCCGACCGGCCCGACATCGCCCTGCTGGACGACTTCAAGGACGCACCACCGGTCCCGCCGAGCATGCGGGAGCTGAAGGAGCCGGTCGTCATCACGCACACCTCCGGCACCACCGGCATTCCCAAGCTGGTGATGCACTCGGCCGAGTCCATCTACGCGATGGCCATTGTGGAGACCGAGCGCTGGCCCCGGTTCGGCCTGCGCCGGGACGACACCGTGGTGTTCTGCGACCCGTACACCCATGAGCGGCTGACCACGATGCAGCTGGCCATGGCCACGGTCGGCTCGCGGGTGGTGTTCCTCTCCGAGCCCTGGCCGCCGCGGCTGCGCGAGCTGCTCATCGAGCACAAGCCGACGCTGGTGGAGGCGCTGCCCAACATCTACCTCGCGTGGGAGCCGCTGACCCGGGAGCCGGCCGGCTACTTCGACAACGTACGGGAGTACGTGAACTCGTTCGACGCCATCCACACCCGGACCATCCGCACCTTCATGGCGGCCACCAAGCGGCGGTTCCCGATCTGGGTGCAGTCGTGGAGCCAGAGCGAGAACGGGGCGCTGTGCGTGCGGCCGTACTTCCGGTTCGTGGTGCGCCGCAAGGGGCACCGGCCGCCGCCCACGCAGCTGATCGGCTGGCCGATCCCGTTCCACGCCAAGATGCGCGCGGTCGACCCGGTCACCGGCGAGGAGGTCCCCCGGGGCCAGGTGGGGCTGATCGAGATCAACCAGCCCGGGCGGTGCCTGGCCTACGTCGGCGAGCAGGACCGGCACGACATCAAGGTCAACGGCTGGTGGTGGAACACCGGCGACCTCGGGATCATCAACAAGTGGGGCGCGGTGCGCATCGTGGACCGGGAGATCGACCGGATCCCGGGCGGCAGCGCGATCGAGTTCGAGGACCTGATCCTGGACCGCATCCCCTACACCACCGAGGTGGTGATCTTGCCCGTCGCCGGCGACCTGCCGGTGCCGGTGGTCAGCACCGAGAACGACGTGCCGCTGGACCGGGCCGACTGGGAGGCGGCCGTGGCCGACCTGAGCCCGATGGCGGCACCGGTCCAGATCAAGTGGGACGAGTTCCCGCGTACCGGGACCTGGAAGATCCGCCGGGTCCACCTGCGGGAGACCCTGCTCGGCGACAACGCGAAGGCCATCGGCATCGGCCGCTGGACCTGAGATCCTTTCTGAGCCGGATGGCGGCTGCGGCCTCTGGCAGGGCCGCAGCCGCCGCATGAGGTGAGGCGGAAGGAGCCGACGATGCTGGACCTCCTCGGCCGGGCGATGTACCGGGCGCGATGGTGGGTGGTCGCCGGCGCGGTGGCCATCCTGGCTGGGGCGGGCGCGTGGGGCGCGGGCGCGTTCGGCGACCTGGTCGGTGGGGGCTTCACCTACGCCGCGAGCGAGAGTTCGCAGGCGGCCGACGTGGAGCGCAGCCGGCTCGGGCGCGACGACGCGGACGTCGTCGTCCTGTTCCGCAGCGACCGCTGGACCGTCGACGACCCCGCCTTCGCCCAGGCGGCGAGGAGGGTGCTCGACGCGCTGCCGGACGAGCGGGTCGAGGGGGTGACCGACTACTGGAGCACCCGGCTGCCGGTGCTGGTGAGCACCGACCGCCGGGCCGCCTTCGCCGCGGTCCAGGTCGCCGGCGATGACGAGAACACCCGGCACACCAACTACCTGGCCCTCGCCGACCGGCTGGCCAGCCCGGACCTTCAGGTCTCGGTCGGTGGGCCGCTGGCCATGTTCGACGACGTCAACGCCCAGAGCAAGGCCGACCTGACCCGGGCGGAGGCGCTGGCCCTGCCGGTGCTCTTCGTGCTTCTCGTGCTCATCTTCCGCAGCCTTCTTGCCGCGCTGCTGCCGGTGCTCATCGGGCTGCTGGCGATCGTGGGGTCGCTCGCCGCGCTGCGCCTGCTGGCCCTCGCGACCGAGGTGTCCGTCTTCGCCGTCAACGTGGTCACCCTGCTGGGTCTCGGCCTCGCCGTCGACTATGGACTGTTCATGGTCAGCCGGTTCCGGGAGGAGCTCGACCACGGCCATCCGGTCCCGCAGGCGCTGCGCCGCACCATGGTCACCGCCGGGCGGACCATCGCCGTGTCCGCGGTCACCGTCGCCCTGGCCCTGGCCAGCCTGCTCGTCTTCCCGCAGGTGTTCCTGCGCTCCATCGGCTTCGGCGGCATCGCGGCGGTGCTGCTGGCCGGCGTCTTCGCGCTGACGGTGATGGCGGCGCTGCTGGCCGTTCTCGGGCACCGGCTGCAGGGACGGCGCCGGGCCAGGCACGCCACGGCCGACCGGGGGGCGTGGGCCCGGATCGCTCGGGCGGTGATGCGCCGCCCGGTGCTGGTCGGCACGGCCGTCATCGCCGTGCTGGTGGTGCTGGGCCTGCCGTTCCTGCGCATCTCCTACGGCTGGCTGGACACCCGGGTGCTACCCGCCTCCGCGCAGAGCCGCCAGGTGCAGCAGGTGCTGGAGGAGTCCTTCCCGGAGAGCGTGACCCGGCCGGTCGAGGCGATCGTCACGCTGCCGGACCCGGTCACCGCGCCGGCGAGCCAGCAGGCGCTCGCCTCCTATGTGGACCGGGTCAAGGGCCTGGCCGGCGTACGGCAGGCCGCGGTCACGGCGGCCGCGGGGAACACCGCCCGGGTCACCATCGGCTTCACCGCCGAGCCCATCTCCGAGGAGGGCCGCCGGCTGGTCGGCGCGGTACGCGCCGTGCCGCTCCCCGGCGGCCAGGTCCTGGTCGGCGGCGACGCGGCCGCCTTCGCCGACCTGATGGACATGCTGGAGGAGCGGCTGCCGTGGATGGCCCTGCTGGTCGGGCTGGCCACCTTCGTGCTGCTCTTCCTCGCCTTCGGCTCGCTCGTCCTGCCGGTCCAGGCGATCGTCTTGAACGTCCTGAGCCTGTCGGCCGCCTTCGGGGCCGTCGTATGGGTCTTCCAGGACGGCCGGCTGGCCGGGCTGCTGGACTTCACGCCCACCGGCAACATCGACGTGGTGCAGCCCATCCTCATCTTCGCCGTGGCGTTCGGGCTGTCAATGGACTACCAGGTCTTCCTGCTCTCCCGCATCCGGGAGCAGTACGACCTCACCGGCGACAACACCGAGTCGGTGGCGCTCGGGCTGCAGCGCACCGGCCGCATCATCACCAGCGCCGCGCTGCTGCTCGTCGTGGTGATCGTGTCCTTCGCCACCTCGCAGGTGCTGGTCGTGAAGATCATCGGCGTCGGGTTGGCGCTGGCCATCCTGGTCGACGCCACGATCGTGCGGGCGCTGCTGATGCCGGCCACCATGCGCCTGCTGGGCCGGCTCAACTGGTGGGTGCCGGGCCCGCTGCGGGGGCTCTACGCCCGCTGGGGGATCAAGGAGGAGCAGGAGGCTCCGCAGCCGCTCGCGGCCCCCGCGGCCGAACCCGTCCCACCCCCCGCCCGCCTGCCTGGCTAGGGGTGCACAAACTGTTTGTAGTACAAGCAGGTTGTAGTACAAACAGTTTGTAGTACCTTACGTATGTGCAGGTTGTAGGCCGCACGGCGGAGCTGGCTGAGCTGAACGCCGCATGGGCGCGGGTGGCGGCGGCGGAGCCGGAGCTCGTGGTCATCTGGGGTCGCCGCCGGGTCGGCAAGACATACCTGCTGAGCTACTTCGCGCGGGACAAGCGTGCGGTGTACTTCACCGCGACCCGACAGGACACCGAGGAGCGCCAGCTTCGTCGTTTCGCGGAGCGGCTCCGGGAGCAGCTCGGCGACGAGGTTCGCGACCTGGCGCCGGAGACCTTTCCCGACTGGGAGGCGGCGCTGCGGTTCGTCGTCCGCCTGGCCGACCGCACACCGCTGCTCGTGGTCATCGACGAGGCGCCCCGCCTGGCCGGAGGGCACACCGACTTCGCCGATACGGTCTCAGCGGTATGGGAGAACCGGGTCAGCGACCAACGGCTCATGCTGGTGCTGTCGGGCTCTGCCGTGGCGGTGATGGAGCACATGCTCGGGCCCCAAGGGGGACTGCACCGCCGCGCCGGGGTGGAGCGACGGATGGACCCGTTCCCCCTGGTTGACGCCCGCGCGTTCCAGCCTGACCTGGCGCCAGATGCCTTCATCGAGGCGTACGCGGCTTGCGGGGGGTATCCGCTGCACCTTCGACGGTGGTCCGCCGCCCGAACCACCGCGCAGAACCTTGACGAGCTGGCCTTCACCCCCGGCGGCCTGCTGCTGCGCGACGCCCCGGACATCATGTCCGAGGACCTCGACTGGCGAGGCGGGTACGAACGCGTGCTCATGGCCATGTCCGGCGGGGCCCGGCGCCGGTCCCGCATCGCCGGCAGGGCACAGCAGCGGATCGACTACACGCTGGACCGGTTGCGTCGAGCTGGTTATGTACGGGTCGTGCGCCCGCTGGGCGCGGGTGGCTCGTCCGACGCGTTGTACGAGATCGCCGACGGCTACCTGGCGTTCTGGTTCGCCGTCCTGCGCGACGACGCCGACCTGGTCGAAGGCGGGCAGGGCGCGGCCGTGCGACAGCGCACCAAGGGGCGCTGGGAGACGCACCTGGCTCGGGTGTTCGAGGAGGCGGCACGGGATCATGCCCAGCGCCTGGTGCGCTCGGGCGCGCTCCCCGCGGAGACGGTCATCGGCCGCTGGTGGAAGGACGAGGCCGCCGAGATCGACGTGCTCGGCCTTGCTGGAGCGGATCCAGTGCTGGTCGGCGAGTGCCGGTGGCAGGCCAAGCCCATCGTCACACGCGACCTGGCCGAGCTGCGGCGCCGGGCCGCGCACCTGCCGCCGGTACGCGCCGACGCGACGTACGCGTTCTGGTCCCGCGGCGGTGCGGACACGGCGGTGACCAGACACCCCGATGTCCGCGTGTTCACCGTAGCGGACATCCTCGACCAGGACCGGGCGGGTTGAGGCGGCGCGTCATCCGCGCTGGAGCTGAGCGGGCCGGATCGGAGAGTCGGCCGGCCTCCGGACCAGCCCGGGGACGTACTCGTCGAGCTCGCCCGGTGCGAAGCGGCACAGCTTGAGGGCCCACCACAGGACGTTGCCGGGTTCACCGTCGAGCTTGTACGAACCGTCCGGCAGTAGGACCGCGTAGCCGCTGGGGAGCGGCAACAGGACGGCGAGGCAGGTGCCGGTAGCAACTTCCCAGAGCCGGGCGGTGTTGTCGTCGGAGGCGGTGGCGAGCAGAGTGCCGTCGGGGGAGAAGGCCACCCCGTTCACCCAGTTGGTGTGGCCTTCCAGGGTGGTGTGGTGTTGGCCGGTGCTGGTCTGCCAGAGGCGGGTGGTGGTGTCACTGGAGGCGGTGGCGAGCAGGGTGCCGTCGGGGGAG
>Ga0075430_100000316_pt1 | contig 34363 bp, 24 predicted proteins | sample RhiMetdeltSRZDD4_FD_75294 | JGI IMG/M metagenome (GOLD analysis project Ga0075430, IMG submission 75294) | Populus rhizosphere microbial communities from Tennessee, USA - Rhizosphere MetaG P. deltoides SRZDD4 | ecosystem: Host-associated > Plants > Roots > Rhizosphere > Soil | place: USA... | reverse complement strand
CGCCGCCGTAGAGCAGAAGCTTCTCGGTGAGCGTCGTCTTTCCGGCGTCGGGGTGGCTGATGATCGCGAACGTCCGGCGGCGGCGGATGGCCGCCGCGAGCGCGCTCTCCGCCTCGGGGGATCGTTGCTCGTTCGTCGTGTCCTGCAAGGTCGTCTCGCTTCGATCTGCGTGAAGTCTCTCGAAGCTTAACGCCCTGTTTGTCGTTCCGACCCCAGCCCTCTATCAGGAGACTTGCTGAAGACCGAACGCCGATTTGGCCGATTACCCGGATTTCGCAGAACTGTGTGCGCTCGGAGGGTCTGTCACTCGAAACGTGGGCCGCTGGAGTGAGGGCGTTCGGTTGTACTCGGAGCTTCTGCGAAATCGGTGTAATCGGCTCAATCGGCGTTCGGTCTCGTCAGAACCTCCTGAGAGGAGCCCTACGGAAGCGGCGTGCTTTCTATCGACGGAAGCCCTCTCGACTCACGGCTCCACCCATACCCGTTAAGGTACCGGACCCGTGGGAGCGTCAACTCGGACGACGCCGCGTCGGCGCGCCACGTGGGCGGAGCACGCTGCCTTCGAGACCAAGGAAACGTCCGTAGCGGTCGGCGGCATTCGCGACCGCGCGCAGATCATCCCGCCCGAGTCGTCCGAACAGACTCGGCGTAACGGTCGCGCCCGACTTGCCGAGCGAGCGCCGCCAACTGCCGACGACGTGGCCGCGTACGACGATGACCGGGTTCAGCACTCCGCCGCCGGCATTCACCTGCTTCGCGTGTTTCGGGTCGAGGACGGCATCGCGGTCGCGATAGGCCACCGTGTACTCGTCCCAGGCGGGCAGCAGGTGTGCCTCGTTCATCGCACCGCGTGGCGGCGTGCCCGACGCGAACCAGTACGTGCGGCCATCGAGGTCGTCGGCATCGAGCTCGTTCCGCACCGACTCGATCGCCGTACGAACATCGGTCACCGTGAGCCCCGACCACCAGGCGAGATCGTGGACGGTCGCCGGACCGTGACTCCTGAAGTAGCGGCGGGCGAGCTCGCCTAACGCTTCCTCACGCGCGAGCGACCGCGCGGCCGGGAGCCATTCGTCGAGTAGGGTGAACGTATGCTGCTTCCCATCGCGCGGGCCGAAGCAGATGAGTCCCGTCTGCGCGAGATGACCGAGCAGGTGAAGCCCGCGCGAGTCGCGCGTGACGATCCCGGCCGAGGTCCAGTGCTCGTAGAGCCGGTCGCGCCTAACGCATTGCCCGCCCGCGAGCGCCTGCTCCGTGACCCGCGCGGCGCGAGCGAACGTCTGGCCGTCGAGCTCGAGCTGACGGTACCGGCTGGCGGTCGCCGCGATCACGCGCGGCGTGAGGAGACGTGACATCCAGCGAACGTCGTCGGCAGCGACGAAGTGCAGCGTACCGCGCATGGGCCACGTTCTCACGAACTCGCGACGGGAGATGGCGGCTTCGACGCTGGCCTCTGTCGCCCGCCGCGTTCGGAGCCCAACCGCCCACAGTCCGCCGAGGTAGTCCTGCGCCTGCACGGCGCCCATCCAGCGGACGAGGGCGGCGGGATCGTCGAACTTCGAGCGGACGATCTGCTGGTTCGCCAGGCGAAGGCGGGGGATGTTCATCGCGGCCAAGGTCGGGTCGCGTGAATACTACAACGGCACTGGTTGCTGTCAGCTGGAACTGGTTACTGCAGGGTAACGCCCCCGGGAGACTCTGCGTCCCGAGACCTAGCACTTCACTGTCGGATTCCAGTCGGCGAACAGCCCCGCCGGGTTTCTCCGCCATATCCAGACGTGCAGGGCCCAGTAGTTCTGGCTGTCATATCGCTTGAGCGCCTGACCGAACAGGCGCGGTGCCTTCGCGGTCGCCGGCACCGCGCCGTAGGGCACGACGTACTCGACCGCCACCAACTCCAGCTTCCCGCTGCCGAGCGGGGCGTAGAGGAGCATCTCAGGCCGCTCGATCTCGAGCTTCTCGTCGTAGCGCGTGCGGTCGATCATGTGATGGCCCATCCCGCCCATCGTCGAGTCCGCGATGCACGCGGGGATCCGTGTGGGATATCCCGCTTCTCCGGCGACCGCGAGATCGTGGAACTTCTCGGTCGCGCGTCGGACCGTCTCGACGTCACGGCGGACGTTCGCGTCGAAGCCTTCGGTCAGCAGAGAGACCGCGTCGGCCTGTTGAGCGGGTCGAGGTCGCGCGCACGCGCCGGGGACGATGGCAAGCGTCGTGAGAACGAAGACCGGAACGACCGAGCGTGTTCGCATGCGGCGTGGCAGTGAGGGTGTACGCCAGGAGGGAGTGTCGGAGGCGGCACGATGACCGATCCGCCGGATCGCCGGCAATCTCGCGGCTCCCAACCGTGATGAGCGCGGGCCGAGCCGTACTAAGAAGCATCGGGGTCAGACCCCCAACGCGAGCTACCGATCCGCGACGCCCGGCGTACCTGTCTGCACGGTGTGATCGCCAGCACGCGCGCCCGGAAGCGCCGCTGGCGCATCGTGACGCTGTCCGTTGCTCTCGATCTGCAGCACCTGCATTGGCACCGCGAGCCGAGTCCCGGCGCGCTCGATGATGTCCATGATCGAGAGCAGAACGTCCTGACGGATGATCTCGAACTCGGCGGCGTCGGTCGTGGCGAACCAGGCGTTGATCGTCACGTCGAAGCTATAGTCGCCGAGCGACGCCAGGCGGACGGCAATTCCCTCCTTCCAGATCCGTGGGTGTGCGGCGAGCAACGCCTCCGTCTCGCGGATGACTGTTCGCACCTGCGCCGCGGTCGAGCTGTACACGAGCCGGATCGTCGTGGAGAACCGAATCCGGTCCCGCTCGCCGAACGATTCGATGCGCAGGTCGGCGAGTCGGCCGTTAGGCATCTTGATCACGGTCCGGTCCGGAGTGCGGACGTGCGTGGATCGCAACCCGATTCGCTCGACCGTCCCCTGCACGTCGTCGAACCTCACCCAGTCGCCGACCCGCAATACGCGATCGGCCGCCAGGGTCACCGACCCGAACAAATTCTCGACGGTCTTCTGCGCCGCGAGCGCCACGACGATACCGCCGATCCCGAGCCCGGCCAGCAACGTCCCGACCGGGTAGCCGAGCTGCGCGAACGCGACGAGCAGGGCGGCGAGGCCGAGCGCGACGCGCAGCGATCGGCCGATGAGCGGCACGATCGTCTGAGCGTTCGTCCGGTCGGACGCCCACGCCTTTCGCGCGAGATGGTGCTGGGCCAGCCCGATGAGGCGCAGCAGCATCCAGAACACGGCGACGATCGTGATCCCGCGCAGCACACGCCAGATCGTGGCGGTCGTGTTCGCGTCGAGCTCCAGCAAGGCGAGAACCGGCAGCGCAACGATCGACGCCAGGAAGAGTCGCACCGGTGCTCGCAGTCGAACGACGAGCTCGTCATCCCACGTCGACTTCGTCCGGCGCACAACCGCGAGTGCCGAACGTCGGAGCACCGCGGCCACGGCGAGCGTCAGCAGCCAGATGATCGGAATGGCGAGGATCATCCCGACCCACTTCCATCTCGGGAGGTTCAGCGGCCCGGGCTGCAGGAGGACCGCGGGCAACCGACCTTGCGTCCAGGAGCGCGTGACCGTGGCGTACGCGGAGTCGAGCGTCGCGACCGACTGTGGTGTGATGAGCCAACGCGTCTGACCGCGCTCGGTCGCGCGCGCGAGCACGAGCGGATGACTGACCGCGCCACCTCGGCCGTACATGACGCCGACGCGATCGTGCAGCGCGGGTTCCTCGTCGCCGACGTTGCCGTCGCGCGACGGGGAGACGCTGTCGAGGTCGATGACCACGCGCCGGCGAATGACGTCGTGGACGCGACGTGCGAGCTCGGCACGGCGTGGCGCGTCGCGCGGGTCGAGGGCGAGATACTGCGCCGCGCCGGCGTAGTGGCCACGGTCGGCGAGCTGGAGGAACTCACGAATGGCTGCCCGGGGTGATTCCGACGATTCCGGACCAGCGGCTGCGGCCTGCGCAGTGGATTCCGGCGGCGGCCGGAAGGTCAGATTCTGTGGCCGAGCCGATCGGGTGGGCACCATCGCGCACGCGACGCAGCCCGCGAACAAGATCTGGGAGACACGCATCTGGCGCGGGACCCGCAAGCTCGAGTCCAACGAGTCGGGAGCGAGCTATCGGGGATCTCGTGGATTGGGCGCGACCAGGTCGACGGCGCTCGAGACGCGCTGAGGGTGCGCCGAGCAAGCAGGACGCGGGAGACGTACTCCGCGTCCGGCTTGTCACGCGCACTGCAAGCGTGGCCGAGCCGCGCGCACGCCGAGCGTAACTCCCGGATCTGTCCGTTAGTTGACTACCTGAGCCCGATCAGCCCCTTCACCGACTCCCTCAACTTCGCGGCGTCATGACCGAGGCCGCGCCGGAACACCGTCTCGACATTTCGAATGTCCGCCGGCTTGCGCACGGGGTCGCCGGCGATGATGACCAGGTCGGCCTGCATCCCCGGCGCGATCGTGCCGACCCACTTGTCGAAGCCGAGAATCTTCGCGCCGTTCGATGTCATGATCTGCACGGACTGCTCGGGCGTGAAGCCGGCCTCGATGAGCAGCTCGTAGTTGCGCTGGTCGCCGTAGCCCGCGATCGAGCTCAGACAGCACGGATCGGAGCCGGCGCCGAGGAGGCCGCCGGCTTTCACGAACGCGCGCTCGAACGCCATGGACTTCTTGAACGCCGCGATCTGGGCGGAGTCCTTCGCGGTCTTCCCGCTCTCGTAGTAGTTGGCGATCTGTTTCGCCATATCCGGGTACAGCGCGTCGAGCACGCGCTGGTCGAACGGCACGCGGCTCGGGCTCGAGAGCTCGTAGACGACGAGCGTCGACGTGAGCGCGACCTTCTTCTTCACCATCTCCTGGATGGTGCGCTGCACGTCCGGGCTGTCGACGTCCAACGCGCCGTACATCGCGCTGTCGGGCACCTGCGGGCAGGCGTCGGGCTTCTTGCCGGGGTACCACTCCGTGTTGGTGAGCATCCCGTGCTCGAGGGCGTCGATGCCTAACGCCACCGCCTCCCGGAACCCGACCGAGCACAGGTGCGCGGTGACCTTCACGCCGCGCTTGTGTGCTTCATCGATCGCGGCGGCGAGGTCGGCGCGCGAGATCTGGGTGTACGCCTTGAACCACGTGACGCCTTCGTCCGCCCAGTAGCGGACCATGCGTCGCGCGTCCTCCGGCCCCGACACCGGATGCATTGCGCCGGGACCCGGGCCGCCACCCTGCAGGTACGGTCCCGTCACGACGATCGTCGGCCCGACGATCCTGAGCGAATCCGTCGCGTGCTTGAGGTTCAGCTCCTGATACGAGTCGACGCTGCCGGTCGTGCGGATCGTCGTGACGCCCGCGGAGATGTAGAGTCGCGGATAGCTCGAGCCCATGAACCGCATGCCGGCATAGTACATGTGGTCGTGCAGCCCGATGATGCCCGGGATGACGGTCTTGCCGGCGAGGTCGATGCTCCGGGTGCCGGCCGGGATTGTCATCGCCGCGGTTGGCCCGATGGCTTCGATCTTCTCGCCACGGATGATGATCGTCTGGCCGTCCTTCACCGGCGCGCCGGTGCCGTCGATCACGCGCGCGTTCGTCAGCGCGACGACAGGCTCGTTGATGGTGACGTACGGACGAAGAGGAGGGGCCAGCTCGCGCGCCTGCGCGCCAAGCGGCGCGGCCACGAGGAGAGCGGCGAGACAACGGCGAACCTGATGGAACATCGGAGCGGGCCTCTCGAGGTTGTACGGCACGTTGGAGTGATCGTTCGAGCGTCAGCGGGCGTCCACCGTGAACACACCCATCATCCCCGCCCCGAGATGCTCGGCAACGTGGCAGTGTATCATCCAGCGCCCGGGGTTCGCCATATCGACCAGGAGGTCTACGGTCTCGCCGGCGGGAACGATGGCAGTGTCCTTCCAGACGAGGTTCGTCGCCTGCACACCGTCTCGGCTCACGACGAGGAACCGCTGCCCGTGCAGGTGAAGCGGGTGCTCCATCGCGTGCGCTGACGCGGGGTCGTTCACGATCCGGAGCTTCACGACGTCGCCTTCGCGAAAGCGCCAGTCGAGTCCCACGTTCTCCTTACCAGTGTCCGGATCGCGCAGGACCCACGCTACCTCCTTCCCCGTCGCGAGCCAGTTCATCATCGACATGCCGTCGTTCCACTCGACGGGCGCGTTGATGCCGACGAGCATGCTCGACACCGCCGACGGCAGCCCCTGGGCGCGCATCGTCAGCACGAGCGAATGCGCGGGTGGTGCGTCGAAGAGGCGACGAAACGGAGCGATGTCCGCCGCGACATCGGCATGCGTGCGGAGCCGCGCGAACTGCGCGGAGTAGCTCGGCGCTGCGGGCGACGCCGACACACGCACGATCCCGAGCGTGTCGGTCTCGGGCGAGTATCGACCGCGCATGTGGTCGAGCGCCTGAATGCGGTTGAGCAGTGGGGTCGGTCCGGTGCGTGAGAACTCGACGTCCACGATGTAGCGTTCGGCGGGCGCGAGCACGACGCTCGTCGCCCACGCCTCGCGCTCGAACTTGCCGACGTCGCTGGCCACGACCTTCATGCGCGCGCCGGGGAACGAGATGTTGTAGAGCCGGGTGTTCGAGACGTTCGTCAGGTAGAACCGCACGATCTCGCCGCGCCGCACCGAGAGCTCGTATCGCGGCTCGCCGTTCACGAGCAACACGTTCCCGAATCGGCCCATGAGCGCGTGCGTCGGCGACTCGGCGCCGTGTGGCGTGAGGCCATCGTCGCCGACGAGCAGGTCATCGAGCATGAGCACCTGCTCGCGATGGGCCGGTCCGTAGTAGTCCGCCGACGCCGGCCGCACGAGCATGTTGCCGTAGAGCCCGAGGTCCTGCTGGATGTCCTCGCGGACGTGCGGGTGATACCAGTAGAGGCCCGCGTCGGGGAATCGGATGACGTACGTGAACCTGCCGCCGGGCGGTACGGCGTCCTGCGTCACGCCGACGGCGCCGTCGAACCGGTTATCGAGGCGCACGCCGTGCCAGTGCACCGCGCTCGGCTGGTCGATTCCGTTGCGGAACTGCACGACGATGCGGGCGCCCCTGGCGACGTCGATCAGCGGCCCTGGATGCTGAGCGTTGAAGCCGTACATGACGACCGAGCGTCCGCGCACCGTCCGCCTAACGAAGCCCGCGTCGAGCCGGAGGGTATCGCCGTCTCGAAGGCGAACGAGCTCGCGAGGTCGCGAGGCCGGGAGCGACGACGGATCGACGCCGGCGCCTGCCCGGTACGGACGCACGGTCGGGAGGAGGTCGTGCATTCCGGGCATCGCGCTCATGGACTGCCCGGTGGGCATGGGCGGCATCGACCACGAGCCGTGCCCGGCGTTAGGCGTGCCGTGTCCCGCATGCCCGGTGGCTTGCGGCCCCGGTGCGGCCGCGCTCGGGACGGCGCCCGGCGCCGACGGCTGCATGAGGTCGCGATGCGCCATGAGCCGAGCGCTCGGCGACGTGCCTCGGAGAACGAGCCTCCGCCCGCGCTCGGCGACATCCGCGGAACGTTCGGCGGTGATGAGGATGCGAAACTGGACGACGCTCAGCTCCCCTAACGACACGACGCCGTTCGTCACAGGACCGAGCTTCACGGCGCTGTCGAGCGAGATCGTGTACGCCCATGCGACGTACGCCCCGAAATCGCCGAGCGTGCGCGGATCGGGGAGTCCGGCGATCGTCGCGACGAGGCGGTAGCGCGGGCGACCGTCTGGAAGCACGGCGAGGCCGAACGGGGTTGGAACCGGACGGAGGTGGATGATGCCGCTCGCCGCGGGCAGCTCCGGCACGCTGACGAGCGTCATGCAGTTGAGCACGGAGCTCGCGCCCGGATCGTCCGCCGGCGCACAGGCAGGCGTGCTCGGTGGCTGTGCCGGGCGCGCGTGCGTCGGCAGCACGCGGCCCGCCACCACCCCGGCGCCTACGAACGCCGCCGCCGCGACCGCGATCCAATGAAGTCCCCCGCTGGTCCCACCACGCATCGGCATTACCTGCTGCACCGCACTTGGCACCGCACTTGGGGTCAGAGTCCAATGGCATCATAACAACCCAAAGCAATCGAACGATGAAATTGGACTCTGACCCCAACGCGAGGACAACCGTTAGACGCGCCCCATCTGGCGCAGGTACTCGCGATCCCACGCCGCCGGTATCGACTCACGTGGCGAGTAGGGGCCGGGCTGGTACCGCCGCGACGAGATCCCGAGCTGACTCTGCTCGACGATGTGCCAGTCCTGCCGGTTCGTCAGGTCCCAGAACTCGATCGCGTCGGCGGGATTGAACGTCGCGTCGCTCGCGCCGTCCGGGTTGAACATCCATTCCGACTCCACGAGCGTGCGGTCGACCGCGAGCGGCGTCACGATGTAATAGTTGGCGTAGTCGGGATGAACGCTCAGCAGCAGGTTCGGCATGAGCGAGTAGTAGTACGCCCGCCGCCGCTCATCCACAGGCAGATCCTCGTGGAGGAGCCGCCCGCACGCGCGCCCGGTCATCGTCGCGCTCTCGTTAGGCTCCGTGATCTCCATGTAGCCGCCGAGGAACGGCCCTTCCGTGAGGTCGTTCGCGCCGCTCTGGTACGGGAGAACCGCCGTCAGCTGCGGGTGGATCGTCGGACAATGAAGGCACTCGGAGTAGTTCTGGAACACCAGCTTCCAGTTCGCCTGCACCTCGTACGTCGCGCGGTGACCGACCGCGAGCGACGGAAGCGCGAACCGCGAGAGCCGCCCGATCATCGGCGCGAACGTCCGCTCGAACGGCTCCGGTTCCTTCGCCACGTTCACGAAGATGAATCCCTCCCACTCGGCCAGCGCCGCGGGGTGGAGCGGAAAGTCACGCTTATCGAATCCCTCGACGGCGGTCATGTGCGGCGCGCCGATCAGCCGCCCGTCGAGCGTGTACGTCCACGCATGGTACGGGCACTGAATCGTTTCGGAGAGCTGCCCCGACGCTGCCTCACACAGCCGGGTGCCGCGATGGCGGCAGACGTTGAAGAAGGCGCGCAGCGAACCGCTGCGATCGCGAAGCACGATGAGCGATTCGCTGGCAACGGTGCGCAACACATAGTCGCCGGGCTTCGCGAGCGCGCTCGCGCGACCGACGCAGTGCCACGACCGCGCGAAAATGCGCGGCTCTTCCTCGGCGTAGATCGCGGGCGACGTGTAGTACTCGCCCGGCATCGTGTGCGCGCCGGGTTGGTACGTCGTCGTCGTTCTGTGGAAGGTGGTCATGCGTCTCTCCGACCCGGTTTCAACGCCTGCTTTGCAGCGAGCCATCCCGCCGCACCGAGGATACCAGGCCCGGGGTGCGCGCCGGATCCGCCGAGATACAGCCCGTCGATCGGCATTGCATAACGACCCCACCCGGGCACCGGTCGCATGAACAGGATCTGATCGAGCGTCAGCTCGCCGTGCGTGACGGCACCTTCCGCCAGCCCGAACTCCTCGGCCAGTTGGGCCGGCGTGATGACGCTCAGGTCCTTGATGCGCTCCCGGAACCTTGGGCTCACGCACGCGATCGCGCCAGTCACGCGGTCGGCGAGCGCCGCGGCGCGTGTGCCGTCCCACACGCCGCCATCCCGAAGCCGGTATGGCGCGTACTGCGCCCGCGCGACGAGCACGTGCTTGCCGTCGGGGGCGAGGCGCGGCCACCGGATCGAGGGGATGGTGAACTCGACGTGCATCGACTCCGACACCTGCCCGTACTTCGCCGCGTCGTAGCTCCGCTCGAGCGCCGAGGTCGAGGACGTGAGCGTCACCATGCTCGCGAGCGTCCCCTTCACGTCGCTCGGGCCGTTCACGTCAGGCAAGCCGTCGAGCGCGTACATGACGTATGCCGTCGCGCCACGCATCTTGATCTGCCGCACCGCGTGAAGGAACTCGGGGTCGAGCCACACCGGGTCGACCATGCCGAGCAGCGTGGTCACTGGATCGGCGGTCGAGATCACGAGCGGCGCCTTGATCTCCTCGCCGCTCGCGAGGACGACGCCGGTGACTGCGTCGTCGCGCACGTCGATGCGCTGCACGCGCGCATTCACGCGGATGGCCACGTTCGCCTTCTTCGCGAGCGCGTCGGCGGTGAGCGTGAACGAGTCGGGGCCGTCGCGCCACCAGCCGCGCGTGCGCACCGAGCCGACCGGCGCGCCGACGAGATGGTGCAGGAGCACGAACGACGTTCCGCCGGACCGCGGCCCCTGGCGGATGTCCTGCACACCGCCGGCGGCGACGGCCGCTTTCACGGCGTCGTGCTCGAACCACTCGTCCACGAGGTCCTGCACGGACATCGGCATCACGCGCAGCAGCTCGGTCATTCCGGTCCTGCCTAACGACCGGAACCGCCGGCCGAGGCCGACGAGCGGTGCGAGCTCGCCGATCGATGCCGCATCGACGTCAGGCGGCGGGAGCTGGTAGAGCGCCTCGAGAAAGCCGGCGAGGGAGCGCAGGCGCCCGACGAACGACGGCCAGCGGTCGGCGTCGCGCGGCGAGAGCCGCGCGATCTGCTCCGCTGCCTTGCGCGTGTCGCACGGGAGTGAGATGAGCTGGTTGTCCGCGGTCGCGAACGTGACACCCACCGGCGGCTCGGTGTCGGCGAGGTCGCCGAGCCCCATGCCGATGGCACGGGCGACGGCGGGTGGAAGCCAGCCGGCGTCGAGTCCGAGGGGCGCCGCGTGGAACCCCGGCGAGAACTCGACCGTCCGCGAGAGCCCGCCGGCCGCGTCTCCGGCGTCGAGGACGAGCACGCGCTTCCCTGCCCTGCCTAACGTCGTCGCGGCAGCGAGGCCGTTGGCGCCGGCTCCAATGACGATCGCGTCGAGGATTCGCGACGCCATGTCAGCGCCCTCCAGCGGCGACGATCTCGAGCGCCGCCAGCCGCCCGGACGCTCCCATGATCCCGCCGCCCGGGTGCGTCCCGGCGCCGCACTGCCAGTAGCCCCTGAGCGGCGTCCGGTACTTCGCCCACGCGGGCGCTGGCCTGAGGAAGAACAGCTGGTGCAACGCGAGCTCGCCCTGAAAGATGTTCCCCTCCGACAAGCCGGTGATGCGCTCGATGTCGGCCGGCGTCAGGACCTGTCGATGGCGGATGATCGAGCGGATGTTCGGCGCATGACGCTCGAGCGTGTCGATCACCGCATCGCCGAACGCTTCGCGCTTCGCGTCGGTCCAGCCACCGGTGATGTGGTACGGCGCGTACTGCACGAACACGCTCATCACGTGCTTGCCGGGCGGCGCCATCCCCGGGTCGATCATCGACGGGATGACGATGTCCATGTACGGGTTGCGCGAGAACTCACCGTGCTTCGCGTCGTCGTACGCGCGCTCGAGATAGTCGACGCTCGGGCTGATCGAGACCGCCCCACGCAGCGCGGTCGCGAGCAGGGGTGACGCGTACGACCCGTTGCCGCGCAGGCACGTGAAGTCCGGCAGCGCGTCGAGCGCGAGGTTCACCTTCCCCGACGAGCCGCGGAACCGGTAGTTCCTGATGCTCGTGACGAGATCGTCAGGCAGCTCCTTCGGCTCGACGAGATCGATGAACGTGCGGCGCGGGTCGAGTCCCGAGACGACGACGGGCGCGATGACCTCATCGCCGTTCGCGAGCGCGACGCCCGTGACGCGCCCCTCGCGCACGATCACCTTCGCGACGGCGGCGTCCGTTCGGATCTCCGCCCCAAATGCGCGCGCGGCGCTGGCGATCGATTCGCTGATCGCCCCCGTGCCGCCCTTCTGGAACCCCCACGCGCGGAAGGCGCCGTCGATCTCCCCCATGTAATGGTGGAGGAGCACGTACGCCGACCCCGGCGACCTCGGCCCCAGGAACGTGCCGATGATCCCGCTCGCCGACTTCGTCGCCTTGAGGGGGTCGAACTCGTACCACTCGTCGAGATAGTCGGCGCTGCTCATCGTCATGAGCTTGTAGAGCGCGTGGAAGCGCTCCGAACCTAACGACCGGAAGTGTGTGCCGAGCTTGAGCAGCCCGCGCAGGTCGGATGGGGCGAGCGACGCCGGGTCGGGCGGCACCATGGCGAGAATGGGCTTCACCGCCATCGCCATGTGGTGCATCAGGTGACCGAACCGCGACGCCGCCTCGGCGTCACGCGGCGAGTGTCGCGCGATCTCGCGACGGGTCTCGTCGGCGTCGCCCCATCCTGCGAGGTAATCGCCGTTGTCGAGCGGCGTGACCGTGCTCTCGAGTGGCAGGATCTGAAGGCCGTGGCGCGGCAGATCGAGGTCGCGGATGATCTCGGGCCGGAGCAGGCTCACGACGTACGAGAACACCGAGAACTTGAAGCCGGGAACGATCTCTTCGGTGACCGCGGCGCCACCGACGAGCGGGCGCCGCTCGAGCACAACGACCTTGCGTCCCGCGCGCGCCAGGTAGGCCGCGGCGACGAGTCCGTTGTGTCCGCCGCCGACGACGATCGCGTCGTATCGACTGCCCGTCATGCGCGCTTCCGGTCAGGGTCGTAGAACGGAAGCTTCCGGACCACGGCGTCCGCCCGCTGACGCCGGTGCTCTACCGTGACCTCGATCTGCACCGCCGTCCCCGCGGCGAAGTGCGGCGCCTGGAGGTGTGCGAGCGCCAGCGACCGCTTCAGCAGCGGCGACCAGCACCCACTCGTCGCGTAACCGACCTGCTGGCCGTTCCGGTACACCGGCGCGCTCGTCCGCCAGGCAACGTTAGGCAGGTGAGGGGGAAGCCCACGCGCGGCATACAGCCTTTCGAGCGACTCCCAGTCGACATCGATGCCGACGAACGCCCACGTCTGCGCTTGCGCTCGCGCCGCGCGCAGCGCGCGCCGGCCGTTGTACGGTCCCTTCTCCAGATTGACCGTCCACGCGAGGTTGATCTCGTCGGGCGACGACTTCTGGTCCTCGATCAACGCGTGATGCGCGGAGTAGTAGTCCACGTCGAGCATCACGAGCCCTGCCTCGATGCGGGCGATGTCGAGCGCCCAGATTCCTGCCGGCGTGATCCCGTGCCCCGCACCGCCCGCCATGAGCGCGTCCCACAACGCAACCGCCCGGTCCGCATCCACCCACAGCTCGTAGCCGAGATCGCCGGTGTATCCGGTGCGCGAGATCGTCACCGGGATGTCGCGCACAGTCGTGTGCACGAGGCGAAAGTACTTCAGCCCCGCCAGATCAGCCGGTGAAAGCGACTGCAGGATCGTGCGGGAGAGAGGCCCCTGAAGCGCGAGCGCCGCCGTGCGCGCGGACACTTCGTCGATCGTGACGTCGAGCCCGACGGCGTTCATCGCGAGCCACCGCATGTTCGGCTCGGCGCTCGTCAGGCGGAAGGTCCGATCGTCGAGGCGGCTTACCGTGCCGTCGTCGATGACCTTGCCGTGCGCGTCACACCACGGCGTGTACAGCACCTGGCCTACCGCGCACTTCGCGACGTCGCGCGTGACCATGCGGTCGAGGAGGCGAGCGGCGTCGCGTCCGCCGATGCGGTACTTGTACAGCGGCGACACGTCGAACAGCGCTGCCGCGTTTCGCACGGCAGCATACTCGCGGTCGGGATGCGGGTCGTACGCGCTCGCAACCTGGTGGCCCGCCCAACGGCGCCAGGTCTGGGCACGTACCAGCGGAGCAGTACGCTCGTGGAATGGCGTCGTCTTGAGCATTTCGCCGCTACTGCGGCGTGATCGTGAAATCGATCATCACTCCGTTTACGAAGCTCGCCGCGATGCGCTGGCCGTCCTTGCGATACGTCCGGTCGAGAACGGTCAGCCGTCCCTCCTTCTTCTCCGTCGCGGTCGCGGCCGGCCCGAGAATCGCTTCGACGTCCTCCAGGAGCAACCCCTTCCGTAGCGCCGCAACGCCGGCGCGCGGCGCCGGCTCAGTCGATGCGACCGGGACTCCATCACCGAAGTCCACGTACTGCGCGAGCGCGCGCTTCAGACCGTCGGGCGTCAGGGCATCGGACGGGATGCCGGTCCGATAGCGCACGTTGAATCGACTGCCACTCTCGGCGCGCTTTGCCCGGAGGTTCGCCTCGATCACGCTCTGCGCCTGCTTCGCCTCCGCCTCGGCCCGCGCGTTCTCCCGCTCGCGCTCCTGACGCATGCTCGCGAGCTCACGCTCGAACTGTTTCCGCTTCGTCGGCCCCTGTGCCTTTTTGATCGAATCGCGAAGCGCCTTCTCCGCCCGCGTCTCCCCCTGAGCCGTGAAGCCGAGCCCGGAGCCGTCGGACGTGTTGTCGCCGAACGTGCCGTAGCCGCCGCCACCAAGTTGAAACTCGATGTGCGAGTTGCTCTTCACGACGACCTTCGTGACCATCACCTGCTGGCCGATCTTCAGCGCCGTCGAGTTGTCCTTGAGACGCTGGGCGACGTCTCGGAAGTTGACCGGCATCTGGTCGAGCGGATACACGTCGACGCCGCGGCTCGTCGCCGGCATCTCGATCTTCACGGTCACGACCTTGCCTTCGAACGCTTGCCGAAGAATGGCCTCGTTCTGTGCGAGGGCCGGCGGCGCCGGCAACATCAGCGCGGGAAGAATCCATTTTCGCATTGGTCGCTGTTTCCCTGTTTCCCGATTCCCGATTCGGCGACGGCTCCGCACAGCGTCTGAGTTGCGGGTCGCACCACTGGCATCAACGCATTGGGAATGCGGATGGAGCGGACCGGGCGGATGAAACGGACCGCTCCCGAGCACGGATGTGCCCTCTCGCCGGCACCAAATGACTGAGCGGAACAGCCGTGCGGGAGAGTAGGCTCCCGACGGTGTACCCACTGACACTCGCTCCTTGCGCGGGGCACCGCGCCGACCAAGACCGATCCGTTCAATCCGTTTCATCCGCCAAATCCGCATACCCCTGGGCGTTGATTGCCCGCCACGCGCGATGGACCCGACGGCCCGAGGGCCGTCGCAGCAACTTGCCGATCCCCGCCCGATTCCCGATTCCCGACAATGGCCGGATCTGTCCCCCGCTCGTCCCGTACAGACGCCTCCGCTACTCGGCCGGAAGCGGCACTTTGAGGGACCGCTAACGCCACAATCCCGGAGCTTCGAATGTTAACGACGGATCAGGTGCCTCTATCGCAGTCCGCGCTGCTCGTCATCGACGCGCAGGACTCATTCAAGGTCGGGCCGCGCTGGGCTCGGCGCAACAACCTCGAATTCGAGCGCAACGTCACCGCTCTCATCGAGGCGTATCGTGCCGCCCGCCTCCCGGTCATCTTCTTCCTGCATACCGATGGCGACGCGGGGTTCGAGCCGGATAGTGTTCATCTCAAGCTGATGGACTTCCTGAGCCCGCAACCATCGGAACCCGTGCTGCTCAAGGACACCCGCAACGCGTTCACGAGCACGACGCTCCAGGCGAAGCTCCTGCACCTCGGCGTGCGGCGCCTCGCGGTTACCGGCATCTCCATGGAGCAGTGCTGTGAGACCACGACGCGTGTCGCCGCCGACCTCGGCTTCGCGGTGGACTTCGTGATCGACGCGACGATGACCTTCCCCATCCCGAACCCCTACGTTCCTGGCGAGGAGCTCGGCGTCCAGGCGATCGAGGAGCGAACGACCTACGCGCTGCGCGGCCGGTTTGCCCGCATCGTGAAAACGGCGACTCTCGTTGGCGAGCTCGATGCCGTGCACGAGCTCGACGCAGCCGTTCCGGCACACGCCACGTAGACCGTGGCCAAGCGCGCGCCCGTCCGCACCATCTTCGCCCTGTTCCCCGGCTGCGAGATCCTCGACCTCGCCGGGCCGGTGCAGGCCTTCCACGAGGCCGCCGGGCTCGGCGTGCCGTACGAGATGTCGTATCGCGCGGCCACCCGCACCGTGCGCACAGCGCAGGGACTCGAGCTGAGCGACCTCGGTGCGCTGCCCGACGTCGGCCCGGGCGATCGCGTCATCGTGCCCGGCTACCCGGTGATGACCGACCGCGTGCCGCCGAAGCTCGTCGCCTGGCTGCGCACGGCGTACCGGAACGGCGCCGAGCTGTGCTCCGTGTGCACGGGATCGTTCGCGTTAGGCGAGGCGGGAGCGCTGGACGGCCGGACGTGCACGACGCACTGGCGCCGGGTGGCCGAGATGAAGGCGCGGTTTCCGCGCGCGCGCGTCGTGGGCGATCGGCTGTTCGTCATCGACGACGGCGTCGTCACGAGCGCCGGAATCGCCGCGGGGATCGACATGGCGCTCGCGCTCATCGAGCAGGATGCCGGTCCGGTCATCGCCTCCGAAGTGGCCCGCGAGATGGTCGTGTATCTGCGCCGCGACGGTGCGCATCATCAGGACAGCGTCTATCTCGATTACCAGACGCACCTGAGCCCGGGTATTCATCAGGTGCAGCAACACCTCGTCAAGAATCCCGAAAGCCGGGCCACGCTCGGCGATCTGGCTCGGCTGGCGGGCATGAGCGAGCGGAATCTCACGCGCGTGTTCAAGCGAGCGACGGGGATCTCGATCCACGACTACCGCGAGCAGCTTCGCCTCGAGCGCGCCCGCGACCTCATGCGAAACCCGACGATGACGCTCGCCGCCGTCGCGGCGGCGAGCGGCTTTGGGGATGGCCGGCAACTGCGTCGGGTCTGGGCGGCGCGGTTCGGTGAGCCGCCGAGCGCCGCCCGAGCAAAGGTCGGCGCCGAGCGACTCCTATCTACATCGAGTGCTCAGTCCGCTAGAGATTGACGAGCGTCTCGATAACCGGATCCCACGCCCGCATGCGTGTCTTGGCCGTGACATCGGTGAGCGTCACGAGCGCGGCGTTCACACCGCGACCTGAGACGCGCACCGGCGCGACGTGAGCGCTGAGCCACCGCCGCGGCTGGCCCGGGGCGACGATCTCGATCTCGTCCTCGCGAACCGCATCCTCCGTGAGAAGGGCACGCGTCACGGCCCACTGAAGCGGCTCGAGATGTTCGATGCCGAGTGCGCGAGCGGCGCCGTTCGCATACACCGCGCGCCCATCGCGATCAACGATCATCACGCCAGTCGGAAGCTGATCGATGAGGAGGTCGATCGCCCGGGAGGAGATCTCGTGCGCCGCCGTCGTCAGCGAGAACGAGGCGGGCCGATTCGCCACCGCAGGCATCGTCGGCGCACCGCGCTCCGGCCTCACGAGACGTTCAGTCGGCTCGAGATCGCTCGACGGCAGACTCGGGTTAATGCGTTTGGCAAGCATGGGGTGTCCTCCTTCGCATGACTCTCGGCCGCTCGAAGGCGGTGCCATCGAGAATGACAGCGTCACACCGGAAGCGGTCGGCTTCATCCAGCACCTGGCTCATGGAGTCCGCTTCAACGGCTTCCACGAACGTCCGCGCGGTTCCGGCCGCTAACGCGAGGCGATGCCACCGCGGCTCGCACGTCACACGCGACGTCGAATCGCCCGATACCGTTCGGCTCTCGCCCGGGGCTTCGACGTGCAGGATCACGAGCCGACTGTTTGGCCGCTCGAGCAGTGCGCTCGCGATGGCCATCGTATCGTCCGAAATGTCGGTGCCTACCACCGGGACCAGCACCGTGTGAGTCGTCCGCGCGAGTTTCACTGTAGCTCCTCCGTATTGGGAGCGTAGCACAGGCCGATCGCCGATGCAGTCGGAGAATGCCGCACACGTTGTCGGCGAAACGCTGTGGCGGTTCAGCATTCACCCCTACTGATCGTCGTTCGTGGCGCACGCATCTATCTGGCTGCTTGAAGACGCCACAGCGGGAGTGCTCATGCCGACGACCCAGTGTATCGAGACGCGCGCCACGTCGTTCCCCGACGCCTTCGCGCCACCCCCGGGCTCAGCCGTGGAGCGTCACGCCTTCACCGAGCTGCAGCGAGGGCTCGCGCCGATGTTCGGGCGCGTATTTCCGGATCCTTACGCCGAGCGCACGGTTGTCGTGATTCCGAGCATGTCGCTCGACCACGAGGAGCTCGAGAAGCTCGTCGGTGCGACGCGCTACGAGGAGCGGTTTCTCTGCCTCCTTCTTCTGCTCCGGTTGCCGGCGACCCAGGTCGTCTACGTCACGAGCGAGCCGGTCGACCCCGCGGTGGTCGATTACTACCTGGGACTCGTCCGCGGGGTGGACATTCGCGATGCCCGGTCGCGGCTCACAATGCTCGCGTGTGATGATGCATCCCCGGCACCGCTGACTGCGAAGATCCTCGCTCGGCCGGCGTTGATGGCGCGCATACGCGATCAGGTGCGGAACCCGGCGACGGCCCACCTCACGTGCTTCAATGCTACCGGGCTCGAGCGCACGCTCGCCGTTCGTCTCGGGCTTCCACTCTATGGATGCGATCCGGCGCTCGGCCATCTCGGCACGAAGAGCGGCAGTCGCGACGTGTTTCATCGCGCCGGTGTGGTCACGCCGCCGGGGTACGAGCACCTGCGTGGAGATGACGACATGATCCGCGCTCTCACCGAGCTCAAGCGCGAACATCCGCACGTGCGCCGGGCGGTGATCAAGCTCGAAGAAGGGTTCTCGGGCGAAGGCAACGCCGTGTTCTCCTATGACGGCGCGCCCGACGGCGCGGCACTCGGGTCGTGGGTTCGGTCAGTGCTGCCGACCCGTGCGCGCCTGGTTGCCGCCGACGCGTGCTGGGAATCCTACTCGCACGAATTCGCGCGCATGGGCGGCATCGTCGAGGCGTTCGTCGAGGGCGAGGAAGTCCGCTCGCCGTCGGCACAATGCCGAATCGACCCGCTCGGCGCGACGCAGATCATCTCCACGCACGACCAGGTACTGGGGGGCGCGAGTGGACAGGTGTATCTCGGATGCACGTTCCCCGCGGCGCGGCCGTGCACCCTTGGCCTCGACGACGCGGCCCGGCGCGTCGCGGCGGTTCTCGCCGGCGAGGGCGTGGTCTCGCGGTTCGCGATCGACTTCGTGTCCACGCGGGTTGGCCGCGAGTGGCGTCACCACGCGATCGAGATAAACCTCCGCAAAGGCGGCACGACGCACCCCTACCTGACGCTGCAGCTGTTGACCGACGGCTCGTACGACCCGGGGACCGGCCTGTTCCACAGTTCGACAGGACGGCGGTGCTGTTACGTCGCGTCGGACAACCTGTGCGGCTCGGCCTACAGCGCGTTGACGCCCGGGCTCGTCATCGCAGCGGCGAAGCGAGCGGGGCTGCTGTTCGACTCGGAGACCGAGTCGGGCGTCGTGTTCCATCTCATGGGCGCGCTGGGCGAGTTCGGAAAGCTTGGCGCCGTCTGCATCGAGCGTACGCGGGAACGCGCCAACGAATTGTTCGAGAGCACCAGGCGTCTGCTCGACGCGGAAGCCGCGCGGGTCGCCCAAGTCGAGGGCGATGGCGCTATCTGCTCGACGACTCCTGCGCGACCCGCCGAGCGAGCGCCTGCCGCGCGTTCGCGGCGTACTTCCGGCACGCGTCCCGATCGCGCAGCGCCGCCGGGTCGCCGCGGTCGCGGGCATCGAGCCGCTCCCAGAGTCGCGACGCCCCAGGGTGCGGTGTGACGAGCACGTCACACGTTAGGCGCTCCAGCACCGCGAACCCACGCTCGAAATCGCTGAGCACTGTCGGGTAGGCCGTGTTGCGCGTGAACAGAAAGTTGTCGTCCGACACGGGAGTCTGGCTGTCGGCATAGACGAACGTGACGCACTCGCCCGCGTCGCACGACCGCCACGACCAGCTCGTGCCCCCTCGCGTGTGCCCCGGCGTGAAGTGCGCGACGATCTCTATCGGCCCGACGCGCAGTGTGTCCCCGTCGGCGATCACGCGGACGTTCGAGGCGCCGGGGTGCGGAAGCATGCGCGGCCCGTACTGCGGGTCGTCTCGCCCGGCAATGCCGGTTCTGAGCACCGGCGCGCTCGCGGGACTCGCCGCGACGGAGGCGCCCGACCAGCGCTGCAGCGAGGCGATGCCTCCGGCGTGGTCGTAGTGCGAATGCGAGTTCACGATCAGCTCGATGTCCTCGACGCGGAAGCCAAGCGCGCGAACGTTCGCCGCGATGAGCGGCGCAGATTCCGGAAGTCCGGCATCGAGCAGGACGTGTCCCTGCGGTGACGTGAGCAGGATCGCGCTCAACCCGCGTGTTCCGACGTAGTACGCGTTTCCGAACAGCCGCACCGGCTTAGCGGCCGCATTCCATTCGGCACAGCTCGGGCACTGCGCGGCCGTGTACGCAGCAATCGAATCGGTATTCTGCGCACGGAGCGGCAGCGCTGCGGACAGCAACACTCCGACACGCACGACGAGACGGATGACGTGATGCATAGGGCTCCAACATAACCGACTCGCTGGCGGTGGTGCCGCGCCGCCACGACTGAATGGTCCATCCGCCGCGCCGCGTTCGATCATACCATAGGGCGCTGAACGGCCGTCGGTCAGGACGATGAAGTCCCTTCCCGTCGTCGCTGGGTGTCCGCCTGCGGCGGGTTCCTCGACGGCAGGCGCCTGGCGGCTCACGATGACACCTCATTACCTGGACGATGACGCATCGCTTTCACCGGACCCTGGTCGCGCTCTCGTTGCTCGGCGTGAGCGCGTCGACCGGCGCACAGTCGAGCGCCCAGTCATCCACCGCCGCGCGCATGCAACAGGCACAGCGTGCGCTCGCCACGCAGGATTTCGCGACCGCCACGACGATCCTTCGCGAGGTCGTCGCCAGTGAACCGGCCAACGCGCGAGCCTGGAACACGCTCGGTGTCGCGCTACGTCGTGGCGGCAACTGGACCGAGGCGATCCCGGCGCATCGGCGCGCGGCGGAGACGCCCGCGGTGCGACCCCTGGCGCTCTATCAGCTCGGGCTCACGTTCGCGGCCGGCAAGCAGCTCGACAGCGCGTTTTACTGGCTGGTCGAGGCGAAGCGCACCGGTCGCATGAACATGGTGACGATCGTCCAGGATCCACTCTTCGCGACACTGCAGGCGGATGCGCGCTTCGCGTCGCTCATGCCCTCGCCCGAAGAGCTCCGCGATCCGTTCGTCGAGCCGACGAAGATCATCCACGAATGGCACGGCGAAGCGACCGGCGATCAGTTCGGCTGGGTCGCTCGCAACATTGGCGACGTCGACGGTGATCGCGTCGCCGACGTCGTCACGTCGGCGCCGACGAACGCTGACGGAGGCCAGCGCGCCGGGAAGATCTATGTGTATTCCGGCAGGACTGGCAAAGCGCTGTGGACGGCGAAAGGCGAGCCGAACGCGCAGCTCGGCCTCGGCATCGAAGCGGCGGGTGACTTCAACGCTGATGGCGTTCCGGATGTCGCCGCCGGCGCGCCGTCGATCGACAAGGCGTACGTCTACTCGGGTCGCACGGGGGCGGTTCTTCGCGTGTTCGAAGGCGAACGACAGGGCGACGCGTTCGGGCGAAACGTCGGAGCGGCCGGCGACGTGAACCGCGATGGCTTCGGGGATCTGCTCGTCGGCGCGCCAGCGCACAATGCGGCTGGTGCAGGAGCAGGACGCGTGTACGTGTTCTCGGGAAAGGATGGAAGCCGGTTGTTCGTTGCCGATGGCGAAGCCGCTGGTGACGCACTCGGAAGCGCGCTTGCCGGCAAGACCGTGAACGGGCAGAGCTGGATCGTCGCCGGTGCGGGATCGGGCGGCCGGAACGACGCGGGCAGGGTGTACGTGTATAAGGGGCTCGATCCGAAGCCTGCGTTCCACATCGATCCCGATTCGACCTCTGCCGGGCTCGGCGGGATGTTCGTGTCGATGATCGGAGACGTGAACGCTGATGGCGTGCCGGACGCGTATGGAGCCGACTTCGGGAACAACGCGAAGGGCGCGTCCACGGGTCGCATCTTCATTCACTCGGGGAAGGACGGGCGGCACCTGCTCACGCTCACGGGCGAAAACGCGGGCGACGGGTTCGGCATCGGTCCTGCTGACGCTGGTGACGTCGATCGCGATGGCCATGACGACATCATCCTTGGAGCGTGGCAGTTCAGCGGCGCCGCACCGAGCGGCGGGAAGGTCTACCTCTATTCAGGCAAGACGGGCGCGCTGATACGGGCGTGGACGGGGAAGGTTCAGGGTGAGACGTTCGGCTTCGACGCCACGGGCATCGGCGACGTCGACGGGGATGGAACGCTCGACTTCCTGCTGACGTCGGCGTGGAGCGCGATCAAGGGGCCGCAGTCGGGGCGCATGTACATCCTGAGCGGGGCAGCGTCCGGTCCGCGGCGGTAGAGCAATGCCATCCGAGCCGCCAGCCACTTTGTCATCCTGAGCCGTCAGCCACTTTGTCATCCTGAGCCGTCAGGCGCCTGCCCTCGAGGAGCCCGCCCGCAGGCGGGCACCCGGGACGAAGGGAAGGATCTTCGGCGTCCCGAGCGAAGGCCCTCTGCCGGGACGGCGACGATCTTTCGCTGCGCTCAGGATGACGGCTGCTTTCCCAATCGCTCGCGGCGCGTAATATGTGGGCATGGCCCTGCGCATTCGCGTCAATGGGAGCGAGCATGACGTCGCGGCCGCGCCTGATACGCCGCTGCTCAACGTCCTGCACAACGACCTTTCACTCAACGGACCGAAGTTCGGCTGCGGTCTCGGCCAGTGCGGCGCGTGCATCGTGCACGTCGATGGCGTCGTGCGGCGCGCGTGCGTCACCGCGCTGTCGGCAGTCGTCGGCAAGGACGTCGTCACGCTGGAGGGGCTGGGAACGCCCGACCGGCTCCACCCGCTCCAGCAGGCGTTCATCGACGAGCAGGCCGCACAGTGCGGCTACTGCATCAACGGCATGATCATGCGCGCTGCTGCGCTGCTGAATCAGACACCTCGGCCGACGCGCGATCAGATTACCGCTGCGCTGTCGGCGAACCTGTGCCGGTGCGGGACGCACATGCGCATCGTCCGTGCGATCGAGCGCGCCGCCGGGACGACTTCGTCGAGCGGGGACGACTGACATGTCGGCCGCGCACACCACGATCTCGCGGCGCGAGTTTCTCGCCGACGCCGGCATGCTCGTCGTGGCGTTCACGCTCGTGCCGCGCGCCGGGAAGGCTGGTTCGTTAGGCGCGACCACGACCGCATCCCTCGCGGCGCCGCCAGCGGAGCAGCTCGACTCCTGGCTCGTCATCGGTCGCAACGAGCGCATCACGGTGTACGCCGGGAAAGTGGAGCTCGGCACCGGCGTGTCCACCGCACTGAGACAGATCGTAGCCGAGGAGCTCGACGTCCCCGTGGCGCGCATCGACTGGGTGCAGGGCGATAGCAACCTCACGGTCGACCAGGGACGCACCGTCGGCAGCGGCACCGTGAAGCGAGGCGGCGCGCAGCTCCGTCGCGCGGCAGCGGAAGCTCGTCACGCGTTGCTCGAGCTTGCTGGCGCGCGGCTTGGCGTTGCCACCGACAGGCTCACCGTAAACGACGGCGTCATCTCGGTAACTGGTGATGCATCGAAGACCGCGTCGTTCGGTCAGCTCATCGGCGGCAATCGGTTCGATCGCACCATCTCCGGCCGCGCAACGCCGAAACCAACCAGCGCCTACACGGTCGTGGGTCGCTCGGAACCGCGCGCGGAGCTTCCAGCCAAGGTGACGGGAGCTCACGTGTACGTGCATGACGTTAGGCTCCCCGGAATGCTCCATGGCCGCGTCGTCCGGCCGCCGCGCGTTGGGGCGACGCTGGCGTCGATGGACGATCGCTCCGTAGCGAGCGTCCCTGGCATCGTCCGCGTCGTCCGGCGCGGGGCGTTCGTCGGAATCATCGCCGAGCGCGAGGAGCAGGCCGTTCAGGCGGCGAAGGCGATGGTCGTTCGGTGGAACGCCGCGCCACCGATGGCTGAACCGGGACAACTCTTCGACTGGTACCGGTCACAGGCGACGACCGAGCGTCAGATCGCCGCCGAGGGCAACGCTGAGAGCGCGTTGCGCTCGGCGTCGCGTGTCGTGCGCGCCACGTACCGCTGGCCGTTCCAGCTGCATGCGTCCATCGGGCCATCCGCCGCCGTCGCCGATGTCCGGGACGGCAAGGCGACCGTCTGGTCCGCGACGCAGGGCGCACATCAGCTCTGCGCGCCGATCGCCGCGGTGCTCGGGGTCCCGGTGGAAAACGTGCGCGTGATCTTCACCGAAGGGTCAGGGTGCTACGGCCATAACGGTGCCGACGACGCCGCTGCTGATGCGGCGCTCCTGTCGCAGGCCGTCGGGCGCCCCGTGCGCGTGCAGTGGAGCCGGGAGGACGAGCACGTGTGGGAGCCCGAAGGCCCGGCGATGCTGTTCGAGATGGCGGGAGCCGTTGGCGGCGACGGGCGCATCTCGGCGTGGACGTACGACGCGTGGTCGCCGACGCACGGTGGTCGGCCGACACGGGCCCCGAACACGCTCGTGGCCGGCATGCTGATCGGCAGTCGGCCGACGACGCCGTTCACCGGCGGCGGTGGCGGCGACCGCAACGCGCGCACGACCTATCGGCTCCCTAACGAGCGAGTGACGTCGCATCCCGTGCCGCTCTCCCCGATCCGCACGTCGTCGCTCCGCGGGCTCGGCTCGCCGCAGAACTCGTTCGCGAACGAATCGTTCATGGACGAGCTGGCGGTGGCGGCCGGCGTGGACCCGGTCGAGTTTCGCCGACGACATCTCAGCGATCCACGCGCGCTCGCGGTGATCGATGCCGCCGCGCGTCGTGCAGGTTGGCAGCCGCGCGCGTCGCCTCCGGCGCGGTCGCCGGTCACGAGTCGACGCGCCGTGAGTGGGCGCGGATTCGCGTACGTGCAGTACGACCGGACGGAGACGTACGTCGCCGCGGTCGTCGACGTCGATGTCCGCCCCGACACGGGCGTCGTGCGCGTGCGACGAGTCACGATCGCGCACGACTGCGGCCTCATCGTCAATCCCGACGGCGTTCGCAATCAGGTCGAAGGTAACGTCGTGCAGGCGATCAGCCGTACGCTCAAGGAGGCGGTGCGCTTCGACAGCGCGCGCGTGACGGGACTCGACTGGAGCGGCTATCCGATCCTGCGTTTCTCGGAGATCCCGGACGCCATCGACATCGAGCTCATCGATCGCCGTGACGAGCCGTCGATCGGCGCCGGCGAGGGGGCAACGTCGCCCATCCCGCCGGCCATAGCGAATGCCGTCTTCGACGCGACGGGCGTGAGGCTTCGGGAAGTTCCGTTCACACCGGAGCGCGTGCGCGCGGCACTCGCAAAGCGTTAGGTGGCGAAACAGAAACGGCGGCGCGCCGCGAGCACCGCCCAACCACCTCCGTCAGGTCACCGAACCGCGTCACGGCAGACTCGACTCGCGAGTCTGCGCCTGCCGCTCGCCGCCATCATCGTGCTGGCGATCGTCGCCTACGCGAATGCACTGCGCAACGGGTTCGTCCTCGACGACATTCCGATCATCGTCGAGAACCCTGTCATCAGAGAGCTCGGCAACGCGGGGACGATCTTCACGACGAACTACTGGAGTCGCGGCGGCGGCCCCGCGGTGGGTGATCCAACGCTGTACCGGCCGCTGACGGTGCTGTCGTACGCGGTGGACTACGCGATCTGGAATCCGAGTCCGGTCGCGTTCCATGCGATGAACGTGGCGCTCCACGCCGCTGTCAGCGTCCTGGTGTTCGTCATCGCCGCAGCGGTGTTGGGCAGTAACCCGGCCGCGTTCGCGGCGGCGGCGATCTTTGCGGTGCACCCGGTGCACACCGAAGCTGTCACGGGCGTCGTCGGCCGCGCCGAAGTTCTCGCGACGGCGTTCTTTCTCGCTTCGTTCTGGGTGCTGCGCCGGCGTTCGACCTTTCTGTTTGGCCTCGCGCCGGAGAACACGTTCTCGCGCGTGCTCGCGTGGTCTGGTGTGGGTGCCCTGCTCTACCTGCTCGGCCTCTTTTCCAAGGAGAGCGCAGTCACCCTCCCGGCCGTACTGGCGCTCGACGACTGGCTGCGGCGAGACGAGCTCCGAGGCGACCGTTCACGCGTCGTAGCCCTTGCGACTCGTTATGGCGCGCTCGCGAGCGCGCTCGCGATCTACCTCGTTTTCCGCCAACACGCCGTCACCGGCGGCTCGCAGATCTGGCCCGGGTTCCTCGGCGTGCCCGCAGGTGATCGCATTCTCACGGCGAGCCGGGTGCTCATGGAGTATGTCGGTCTGTTCGTGTTCCCACGAACGCTATTGGCTGACTACTGGAAGACCGAGGTACCAATCGCGAGCTCGCTCGCCGATCCGCTCGTGCTGCTGTCGTTCGTCCTGTGGATCGGTATCGCGGTTCTCGTGGTTACGCGTCTTCGCCGGGACGTTGCCTTCATCCTGTCGGTCGGTTGGTTCTTCATCACGGTGGCGCCGGTGAGCAACATGGTGTTCCCGATCGGCGTCGCGAAGGCCGAGCGCCTCCTGTATCTCCCTTCGGTCGGGCTGTGCCTGCTCGCAGGCTGGGCGTACGCCCGTGCCGAGTCAGCCGTGCGCTCGCCGTTGATTCCCCGGCTCGCGCTCGCGGCGGTGCTCGTCGCGCTCACCGCGCGCACGGTGGTTCGCAACATGGACTGGAAGGACAACCTCACGCTGGCCACGGCCACGCTCGCCGTCTCACCGTCATCGCCGCTCATGAACGACATCGCGGCCGAGGCACTCGTGAAGAGCGGCGAAGCGAAGCGCGCTGTTCCCCTCCTGCAGGAAGCCGTGAAGCAGGCTCCCGACATGGCGCTCATTCGCAGCCACCTCGGAGCGGCATACCATGCTCAGGGGATGCTCGATGAGGCGATCGCGGAGTATCACGAGGCGATTCGACGACACCCGGCGGACGCCGATGCTCACAACAACCTCGGCGTCGCGTACCTCGACAAGGGGGGCCGCGAGGCAGAAGCGGTGGCGGCCTTCCACGAGGCGGCCAGACTCGATCCTCGTTATGCGGACCCGCACATCAATCTTGGTTCGTTGCACCTGCAGCACGGACGGTTGGCGGACGCGACGGCGGCGTTCGCAGCCGCGGTGCAGGCCAGTCCATTGAACGCCGAGGCCCACAACGCGCTCGGCGTCGCGTACGCTCGGCAAGGCCAGATGGACCGGGCTGCTGCGTCGTACCGGGAGGCGCTGCGACTCAATCCGGCACATGCCGGCGCGCGAGAGAATCTGGTGCGCCTCGAGGCCGCGCAGGCTGGAGTTCCGCGATGAGTCCGACGAAGGCGCTGCGACCCGCGGTCGTCACCACAGCCGGGAGCGCACTGTGATCTGGGGCTTGATCCTCGAGCTGGTCGCGACGTTCTCGACCGCGATCTTCGCCGGCGCGGCGGTCTACATCAACCTCGTCGAGCACCCGGCGCGAATCGAGGTCGGAACCGCCGCGGCGGTCCGTCAGTGGCGGCCGAGCTATCGACGCGCGACGCTCATGCAGGCGAGCCTCGCACTCGTCGCGCTCCTCTCGAGCCTCGGCGCATGGTTGCTGGGCCGAGGGATCGCCGTCCTCGTCGGCGGCGCGTGCATCGGCTTCGTGATCCCGTTCACGCTGATCGTGATCTACCCGACGAACCGGCAGCTCGAGGATCCGAAGCTCGATGTCGGAAGCATGTCGACGGCGACGCTGCTCGCGAGGTGGAATAGGCTGCACGCGGCGCGAAGCGGGGCCGCTATCATTGCCCTGATCATCTATCTGCTTGATCTCGGGCAATTCGTTTGATGTTACGCTTCGGTCGTATCCGCGCTGGTGACGTGGCGACTGCGACGCAGAATACGCAGCAACGGCGAGCGCAGATGACGCAGAGGAGCGCCCCTGGCGCCGGTCGGCCATCGCTACGACGAATGGCTCGTAGCACTGGGGGGAACGACCCGCGAGTATTGGCGTTCCGCGGGTCGTTCCCCTCATTCATGAAACAGTCGTCCGCACCGCTCTCGGCCGAGACGCGACCGACTCTCCCATCTGCGTTCCATTGCGTTCGCGCCGTCAGGCGCGAGTCTGCGTAATCTGCGTCGCAGTCGGTTCGGCCCCGCGCCCACCGACCCTCCCATAGGGCTAACGAACCCGATCCACGTAGCTGTCACCCGTGATCATGCGAACCACGCGACCGTTCTCCTCCACGAACCGAACGATCTCGCCCACCGGGCCGCCGCCCGTCGGGGCCGTGTAGCGGAAACGCCCACCACCGAGCGGCTCGAGCGTCACGGGGTTCTCGAGGTTCGAAGCGTTAGGCGTGAGGATCACGAGCCGCTGGTTGAGCAGCACGACCTGGCTGTCGCCGAAGCGTCCCCGGTACAACCCCGCGAATCGCTCCCACGACGGGTCCCACGCCACGACCTTCGGCTTCTGCGCCGCAGCCTTCGCGACCGCGTCGCCCACCGAGATCATGAGCTGCCGCGCGATCTCACCCGGGTTCGAGTCGTTCGTGTTCGTGAGCACGATGACGCCCACCTTGTCGTCGAGCTGGATGGTCGTCTGCGTCGTGTACCCCGGATACCCGCCGCCGTGGCCGACATACGTCTTGTTCCCCACGCGGTTCACGCCGAAGCCGATACCCGTACCCGACGTCCAGTTGTTGTCGAGCGAGCGGACCCGGTGCATCTCGCGGAGTGATCCGGTGCTCAGGATTTGCCGTCCACCCATCTTGCCTTTCCGGAACTGCGCCGAGACGAACTTCGCCATGTCCTCGACGGTCGACGTGATTCCCGTCGCTGCCGCCATCCCACGCGCATCCATGAACGGCACCGTGTCGCGGGATCCGTCGGGCAGCCGGCGCCCGTAGCCGGTCGCCATCCCCTCGACATTCTTGTCCACGCTCGATGCCGTCATCCCGAGCGGCTGATAGATGTGCTGGTGGACGTAATCCGCCCACCGCTGACCACTCACCTGCTCGACGACCAACCCCGCGATCGAATACGCGAGGTTCGAGTATTTCCATCGGACCTGCGGCGCGAAGGCCGCCTCCCGATCGGCCATGAGCTTCTTGAGCTCGTCCTCGGTGGGAAACGACATCGTCGTCCAGTGATCGCCCGCTTCGCGCGGAAGCCCCGACGCGTGGCCGAGCAGCTGCTCGATCGTGACCGGGCCGTCGTCATCACCCGCCGGCTTCAGCTTGAACCACGGCAGGTACTTCGAGACGGGATCATCGAGTCGCAGCTTGCCCTGCTCGCGGAGCTGCATGATCGCGGTCGCCGTGAACAGCTTGCTGTGCGACGCCATCCGGAACTTCGTCTGCGGCGTCATCGGCCTCTTCGCCTGGACGTTCGCGTAGCCGAATCCCTTCGCCCATACCAGTTCCTGATCCGACACCACGCCAACGGCGACTCCCGGAAGTCCGCGGTAGGCGATCTGACCTTCCATCCAGGCGGAGAACAGCCGCTGGGCCCCTTGCACGTCGGGGTCGTCAGCGATGTTGGTGACCGGCGGCGGACTTTGCGCCGCCAGCGATGTCGCGGCGAAGCAGATGACGGTCGCGAGCCGAGTGCGTGACGCGAAGCGGTACATGCGATCCTCTGGAAGCGGATTGGAACAACCGTCGCCCCAATCGCGCGGAGCGTCAAGACTCATGGCCCTCGAGCACCACACATCTCGCACAATTCCGGGATACTTCCGTGAGGACGCGGTCGAGCCGGCTCGGTAGGCTAGGGGTGCCTCTCAACCCGCCAGCATGGACGCCTTCCTCCGCGATCTCCGCTACACGCTGCGCAGCTTCCGCGGAACGCTGCGCCTCTCGCTCGCCGCCATCGGCTGTGTCGCCCTCGGCATCGGTGGCGCGGTGTTCATTCTCACCGTCGCGAACGCGGTGCTCGTCGCCCCGCCGCCTTTCCCCGACGCGGACCGGCTCGTCCGCGTCTGGACGGTGCGCGACGGCACGGGCCAAACCGCCGACGTCTCCTACTCCGACATCCGCGACGTCCAGGCGCGAGCCCGCTCGTTCGAGGCCATCGAGCTCGCGGCCCGCACGCGAACCGCGTTCACGACCGCCACCGGCACCGAACGCGTTCGCGGCGAGTCGGTCACGCCTGGCTACTTCGGGATGATCGCCGTCCGCCCCGCGTTAGGCCGGGCGTTCAGCCCCGACGAGTACAGGCCGGACGCACCGCGCGTGATGATCATCGGGCACGCGCTCTGGATGCGCACGTTTGGAGGAAGACCCGACATCGTCGGCCAGACCGTGACGGCGCGCGGCAACGCCGGCATGCCGGGCGAGGGCGACCGATCCTACACGATCGTCGGCGTCATGCCGCCGGGCTTCGCCGGCACGGTCGACCCTGACATCTCGGAGTTCTGGCTCCCGATCGAGCAGTACACGCCGCGCATGCTGCTCGACGCGCGACGGACTCGCTCGACGTGGGTGCTGGCGCGCCTTCGGCCTAACGTATCAGTGACGGCCGCGCACGCCGAAGTGGCCGCGATCGGCAAGCAGCTCGCAGCCGAGTATCCGGACGACTATCGCGACCTCTCGCTGGCTGTGGAGGCGGTTGGCGAGAGCTGGCGCGAGCGGTTCCGCGACGGCCTCACGATGGTGACGGTCGCGGCCGGCCTGCTGCTGCTCATCGCCTGCGTGAACATCGCGTACCTGCTGCTCACGCGCCTCGCCCACCGCGAGCACGAGCTCCGCATCCGCGTCGCACTCGGCGCCCAGCGCTCGTCGATCGTTCGGCAGCTGTTGCTCGAGAGCGTGACGCTGACCGTCGCCGGCGGCGTCATCGGTACCCTGCTTGCGGTCTGGGGCGTGAAGACGTTCGCTGCCGCCGAAGTGTTCAGGCTCCCGTCGTACGTCCCGCTGGCGGTGGACGCGTCCGTCGTGGCCCTCGCGTTAGGCCTCACGCTCGTGACCGCAATCCTGAGCGGCGCGCTCCCAGCCGCGTTCGTGTCCCGCGTCGGATCGAGCCAGCAGCTCCGCGAGATCGGCCGAGGCACGACGCTCGGACGCAGGCAGCGGCTGGCCATCGATGGACTGGTCGCAGCCGAGATCGCGTTCTCCTTCCTGCTGCTCACCGGGTCGACGCTCATGCTCCGCACGTACGCGAACCTCGTGCGCAGCGACGTCGGATTCCGCATCGACAACCTGCAACGCCTCGCGGTCAGCCTCGATCTGCAGCAGTTCGCGCGCGCCGATCAGCAGCTGGCGTTCGCCCAACAGGCGAAGGCGGAGCTCGCCGCGCAGCCTGGCGTGACGGGGGTGTCGTTCGTCGCCGGCATCCTCCCGCCGTGGTTCGATCCGGAGGTGCAGCTCTCGGTTGGTGGTGCGCTTCGCCCGGAGCTCGCGTCGGTGGCTCGGCATTCGGTCGATGAGGACTTCTTCCGCGTGATGGATATCGCCATCCGCGACGGACGCGCGGTCGATGCGAGTGATCGTCCGGACACCCGCCGTGTGGCGGTCGTGAGCGCGAGTGTCGCTCGGGCGCTCGCCGGCGGCGATGGTCGCGCCGCCCTCGGCACCGAGTTCCAGATCGCGCCGGACCCGCGACGCCCATCGACCGGCGTTCCGCTGCTCATCGTCGGCATTGCCGAGGACGTGCGCTACAACGGCCCGCGTGCGGATCGCACCGCGGACCACGACATCTACGTTCCGATGACCCAGGCGCCGAGCTCGATCATGTCCATTGCGGTGACGACGGCGCGCGACCCCGGCCCGCTCCTGCCGAGCCTCCAGCGCACGTTAGGCCGCCTGGCGCCGACCTCGCCGCAGCACTGGGTGTCGACGATGGAAGACGAGCTGGCGCTGCAGTTCGGAGACGCACGACTCTATGCGTGGCTCACGGGCGTGTTCGGCGCCAGCGCGCTGCTGCTCGTGACGATCGGCATCTATGGCGTGATCTCGAACGCCGTGACTCGGCGCTGGTCGGAGCTCGGGCTTCGGATGGCGATCGGCGCGCGGCCGGCGGACATCGTCGCGCTCGTGCTCGGCCAGGCGTCGCGTCCGATGCTGCTCGGCATCGTCGTGGGTGCGCTGGCATCGCTCGCGGCCGCGACGCTGGCGACGTCGTTGGTCTACGGGATCGCCTCGACGGACCCGCTCACGTACCTCGGCGTCGGCGCGATCCTGCTCGGCACGGGACTGGTCGCGTGCTTCCTGCCCGCGCGCCGCGCGACTCGGCTCGATCCGAAGGATGTCTTGCAGGCTCGTTAGACCATCCCAGCGGGTAGAGCCCGCGATCGGGACAGTGGCTGAAAAAGCCTTTGACGCAGAGGGAAACCGAGAGGAACAGCTCGCAGGGGAGCTGCTGACGCGGCCGCCTGGCCCGGACGGTCATGACATGAAATAGGGGCAGCCTGACGCTACAGTGGCGCCTCGAGCGACCATTCCTCCTCGTCGAGTAGCCGTTCGATTCCCGATTCCGGATTCCCGATTCCCGATCTCCGGCGACGGCGCGCGGCACCATTCGCGTCGCGGCGCGCCGAGGCCGGCATCAACGCTCATGGTTATCCGGATGTAGCGGAGCGGGCGGATCGGGGCGGATGGAACGGCCGACGGCGAACGGGATCGGGGGACCGGCCTGCCGAGACGCTGGCGTCCGGGTCGGGGCGTCTTCCCCTTTTTCAGTTCACCCGATGCGCGCGGATCCTTCCGAGGCGGGGATCGATCCGTTTCATCCGCTTCATCGGTCAAATCCGCATAACCCGCCGCGGCCCTCAACGCAGCGAATTCGAGCGCGCGCTACGGCATCCAGCGTCAGCCTGACTTCTTCATGTGCTTCACCGAGTCCTCGACGAGCGTGCGAAGCACCTTCGTGTCGATATCAGCGAGCCGCTTGATGTAGAGACACGACTTCCCCGTCTTGTATTTGCCGAGCGATGACATCAGCTCCTCGTATCGCTCGAACCCCGGCATGATGTAGAGCGTCAGGTCCTTCTTTCGCGGGGAGAACCCGGTGAGAAACCAGTCGAGCTCGCGGCCGCTCGCGTACCTGTAATGGTGATCGCCGAACCCGACGATGCTCGGCCCCCACATCTTCGGCTTCGCGCCCGTGGCCTTCTGCATGATCTTCACGACGGCGAGACAATCCTCGCGGCGCTCCTCGTCGTCGACCGCAGCGAGGAAATCGGAAACGCTGGCGGTCGTGGGTTTCGTCTTGAGCTCGGCCATGGGAGTGGTCGATCGGGGTCGGCGGTCTGGTTGACTCGGGAGCCAACGCTAGCGCAGCCTGCGCCGAGGCGTCAACCGGGTCGCGCCGGAACGCGGTCCGAACAGCCGCTGGCGATCCCGGGCGAAATCGGCCAGAATCCGGAGTGGCGCGGCATTGCGTCGACCGGCCGCCGCGTCCGCTTCGCCGTCCGAGTCTCGTCACGAACCTAACGAGGACGGCGGACTTCGGCCCTGACTCATCGGGGAGAGGGACGTATGCGATCGACATCGCTGTATTACCTTGGCGCTCTCGCGGCCCCGGCACTCGTCGCCGCCGCCTCCCTGTCGTCCTTCGCGGACCGCCGCTCGGCCGAAGGTCATCGCGCTGCCGAGAACGATATCTCCGGCGTCGTCACCGGGCCGAAGGGACCCGAAGCCGGCGTCTGGGTCATCGCCGAGACACGCCAGCTGCCGACGAAGTACGCGAAGATCGTCGTCACCGACGATCGCGGGCGATACGTCATCCCGGAGCTGCCGAAGGCGACGTACGACGTCTGGGTGCGGGGGTACGGCCTGGTCGACTCGCCGAAGCGACGCGCCACACCAGGGAACACCGTCAACCTCCGCGCCTCCGTTGCGCCGAACGCGCAGGCCGCTGCGCAGTACTATCCGGCCGGCTACTGGTACTCGCTCATGCAGATCCCGGCGAAGAGCGAGTTCCCGGGCACTGGCGCCGAGGGTAACGGACTCGCGACGAGCCTCACGACGCAGGCGCATCTGTTGCGGCAGCTGAAGTCCGGCAACTGCACCGCCTGCCATCAGCTCGGCACCATCGGCACGCGGCAGTTCCCGCCGTCGTTAGGCAAGTTCTCATCGTCCGTGGCCGCCTGGGATCGGCGAGTGCAGTCGGGCCAGGCCGGGGCCGGCATGAGCGGCTCGCTCGACAACCTGGGCCGCCAGCGAATGCTTACGATGTTCGCCGACTGGACGGACCGGATCGCAAAGGGTGAGGTGCCGCAGGCGCCGCCTCGCCCGCAGGGGATCGAGCGCAACGTCGTCATCACGCAGTGGGACTGGGCCGATCCGAAAGCGTACCTCCACGACGTCGTCTCGACCGACCGGCGAAACCCGCGGGTGAACGCAAACGGGAAGCTCTACGGCGCGCTCGAGGCCAGCGCCGACTACCTGCCCGTGCTCGATCCCGTGCGACACGACTCGTCGCGCGTGCCGCTCACGCTCCGCGATCCGAGCACGCCGACGGCGAGTGCGCCGAACATGCCGCAGCGCTCACCGTACTGGGGCGACGAGCCGATCTGGACGAGCCGCAACAACGTCCACAACCCGATGATCGACGACCGTGGCCGCGTGTGGATCACCTCGACGGTGCGGCCGTTCGACAACCCGGACTTCTGCAAGGCGGGCTCGGATCATCCCTCGGCGAAGCTGTTCCCCGTGAACCGATCGAGCCGGCACCTCGCGGTGTACGA
>Ga0075430_100000315_pt1 | contig 34468 bp, 30 predicted proteins | sample RhiMetdeltSRZDD4_FD_75294 | JGI IMG/M metagenome (GOLD analysis project Ga0075430, IMG submission 75294) | Populus rhizosphere microbial communities from Tennessee, USA - Rhizosphere MetaG P. deltoides SRZDD4 | ecosystem: Host-associated > Plants > Roots > Rhizosphere > Soil | place: USA... | reverse complement strand
CGCAGGTCGATTTCTACCGCGGCAAGCAAGTTCAACTGCTCATTGCCAGCGCTGCGGGCGGCGGAATCGACAGTGCTGCGCGCATCGTGGCGCGGCACCTCGGCAAATACCTTCCCGGCAATCCGTCGATCATTGCGCAGCTTATGCCGGGCGCCGGCGGCATTCGTCTGATCGACTACATGAACTCGGTGGCCCCGAAGGACGGCACCGTCATCGGTGTCCTGCCACCCGGTCCGATCATCGAGCCACTGATCGGCAAGCGGCAGGCGGCCTATCGGATGACGGATTTCGTGGCGATCGGCGCCATGACCAAAGAGGTGAGCCTGTGCCTCTCCTGGGGTAGATCTCCGTTCAAGACGATCGAGGATGCCAAGCGCAAGGAGATGACTGTCGCCGGCACAGGTGCTGGCTCGTCGCCCGATATCTATCCCGTCGTCCTCAACGAGGTGCTCGGAACCCGGTTCAAAGTGATCTCCGGCTACAAGGGGTCGCAAGAGACCGCCATAGCGATCGAACGTGGTGAGGTTGACGGGCGTTGCAGCTGGGGCTGGGCGAGCCTCCAGGGCACCAAGCCCGATTGGATCCGCGATGGCAAGATCAACGTCCTGTTACAGCTCTCGCTCGCAAAGAACCCGAGCATCCCCGAGTCGCCTCTGGTTATGGACCTGGTCAAGGATACTCCAGCCCGGCAGATGCTGACGCTGCTGTTTGGACCGCTGGCGATGAGCAAGGCGTTCTTCGGGCCGCCCGGCATGGCGGCGGAGCGTGTGCGAGACCTACGTAACGCCTTTGCGCAGACCATGAACGACCCCGAGGTGCGAGCAGAGCTGATCAAGCTCACCGGCGAGGATGTTGACCCGACCACGGGTGCGGCCGTTCAGGATCTCGTTGCGAATATGTATGCGACCCCCGAAGCCACGACGCGCCGGTTGCGGGATATTTTGACAAGGTAGGTCCGTGAGTGACCGTGCCGCGAACTTCGCTGGCTTGCTATGCCGGGGAGGGGGAGGGGGAGGCCGAGAAGCGTCCGCTTCAGGCCAATGGCCCTCGTGACATCCAGAGATTATCGGGTCCTGAGCCCGACACGCACTGCAGAGTCCGAGTGCGGGCCAACGCGTCGGCATTTGCGCACATCTGAATCGTTCGTGAGGTCAGGTCGTTCAAGTCATATCCGACAACCGTAGCCCCGTGACGCGCCAGGAGAATAGCCATGTGTGAGCCGAGGGTTTCGGCAAGCGAAATCGCCTCTTTGGCCGTCGTTACCCATAAACCGGTGTCTCCGAATTGGGCATGAGAATCCCAAATCGGAATCGGGTTCGACAGGAGGTCCTGACCTGGAACGGTTGGCGGTGACACGCCGGCTATACAGAACGGCATGATGGCGTTGGCATGATGATGACAAACCGCTCCGACCTCTGGCCGCATCTGATAGATGCAACCATCGATAACCCTCTCCGGATCGAGTTCCAAGCTATTGTCGTAGACAGGAGACGAATCGATATCGAACTCGATGATGTCATCGGCGACAAGACGCGCCGCGAGCTGCCACCGAGCCATCAAGTACCGGTTCGGATTGCGCGGATGGCGGACACTGACGTGCCCGAAGGGATCCAGGATTCCCATGCCCGCAAGCGTTCGGCTTACACGCGCGATCTCATGCCGAAGTTCGGTGAGGTCATGACGGCTTGGCATGCGACCTCCTGGAAGTCGATCATGACCACCGATCGCGATCGGCCTATTCCGCTGCAATCACCTTGGTTCTGTTCGTGCCAAATCCGGCCTCCGAGCCAAGCAGCGCGGCCGAATGCTTCAAATCCTCCTGCCAAAGCAGCGATTCCATGTAGATATTCAGCGGCTGATCCTGCACGGTCAGCTCGTATACCGGCTCATCGTACGATGCATGGTTGTGTACGCCCCAGCCGGGTGCCGACAACATCAGATCGCCAGCTTTCCATTCGTACACCTTGCCTTCGACCGTACTCCGGCCCCGACCATGGAAGTAGTAGTTGATGGCCGCTGAACTGTGTCGGTGCGGTCGGTCCACGATCTTTGGTGGGCGAATGGTTATGGTCGCAAAAAACGATGGCGTGCAGCCATTCGTCCGGCCAGTCATCGGATTGTACATCATGTACAAGCGTCGACCGATGTAATCCTTGCCGAGGGATTCAAGCTTATCCAGGTGAGCTTTCACCTGCTGCCACGGCCAGTACAGCGCGTTTGACTCGACCGTCTGCGGATTGATCAAGATCTCGTAAGGCATCAGCAGCGAGCCGTTGTCCAGAGTCACCATTCCATACGGGCTCTTCCGGCGCGGGTCGTCACGTTCTTCCTTTGCGGCGACTTCCACGCCGCTACCCGGGCTGGCTGGGTTCTCCTCGACAATGTGAATGTTCATCATCTCGAGAACCGGCGCATTCGAATATGTCAGCCGAGCCTGTATTTCCTTGCCATCGTTGAAATGGGTGTAGGTTTGAAACGACGGAGTATTCCACACGTCGTGCACGCCGTAGCCGATGTGCTTGTGACCAATTTCGGTCGAACCTTTGCCGCGAATACAAAAGTTCACCTGAGTAGAGTTGTGGCGGATAGGAGAAGTGCGCTCTCCAGGCTTCAGGACGCTCAGCGTCACTTGTATTCCCGGTGCCAGGCCGCCGCCGAAGTCCCGAGCGCGCGGATGTACGAAAACGCTCTGCCGCCGCCCATTCAACGGCCGAGGAATTGACGCGAGGCGTTCGATTTCAGCATCAATCTCTTCTGCCGTGATGGTGACCGGTTCCCAGAGGTCCAGCGAGCTCGGTGCGCTCGCGCCGCTTAGGTCACGGATGATGGCTTTGCTCATGCCGCAGTCTCCCTTTCGAATTCGAATATCCGTGGTGTCACCGGAACCCGCTGTGGGATCGGAACGCCGCTTCCTGCTTTCTCGGCCCTACGCAGAATCTCGATGCCGAGCGCCAAATCCGAGATTCCCATTCCCATAGCTTTAAAGAGCGAGATGTCCGTCGTTGTCTCTCGAGGCTTGGCCCGCGCGACAATGTCCGAAATCCGTTGGACGCCGGACCAATCGCCACCCTGATGGCCATCATACCATTCGATAAATTCTGCGCTCAGTTGCTGCGTCGTTGGCAGCGAGTCAACCGCGACCATATCCGCCCGCGGAAAGATATCTTGTGCGAACTCCTTACGCTCGTCGGTGATGGCGCCGACGGCATTTACATGAGAGCCGCGCGCGATCATCGAAGCGTGCAGGACAGGCTCGCGAGCGCGAGTGACCAGCGTAATGATTGAAGCGCCGTCAACGGCCGTCTCGACATCGTCGCGGGTCACGATCTCGGTTTCCGAGAAATATGATCGCAATTGTTCGGCAAACGCGCGCCGCTTCTCGACGGTTGGACTGTAGACGCGCACGCGACGCAACTTGCGAACGGCTGACACCGCCGCGATCTGTGTCAGTGCCTGCTTTCCGCTTCCAATGATCGCGAGATCGTCCGCGTCGGGATGACTCATCCAGCGCGTCGCCACGCCGGACATGGCTCCTGTTCTCATTTGCCCAAGCGCCATTGCTTCGATCGCCGCCAGCAATTTTCCATCCTGGGCATCCCACAGAACAAGAAGCGGATTCGAGCCCTGCGGGGTATGCCCCCAACTCTTGGCCCCAAACACTCCCGCGCTCTCGAACACGCCACCAATGGCGTGCATGTTGCTGCTGCTGCCCCAGTGCGCCGTGGTCTTTTCCATGTTGCGCGCGGAGCCTAGGGCCTCTTCTCGCAGTCCGTGTTCGAGCCCCTTGATTGCATCGCCAAGGTGCATCAGACGAACAACATCAGCCTCTGAGATCCATCGCGCGTTGGGCATCACACTGCTTCCGTAAAGATCGACTTGACAGGCGGGGACAACATAAGGGCGTTGACGAAGAGTGCGTGGGTTACGTAGCGGCCGACGACGAAGAGAATCGCGATCGCTTTGTCAGCACTCAACAGTTCAACGACGGCATTGAGCTCGGAGTTGATCTCGTTGCCCCTGCGCTCAACCAGGCCAAGACAAAGACGCTGTACGGCGCAGTCTATTGCATCCAGGCTCGACGCGGTATCCGGACTAAGCTTGTTGACGTCCGCCACCCACTCTTTTGAAAGTCCCAGTCTCAGGCACAACTGCTCATGTTGATTGCGTTCATAATCGTTCTTCAACGCACCGGATACTGTTAACGCGCAGACTTCTATGACTCGCCCCGACAATGCCGTCTGAAATGCTTCCGTCATCGTGAGAAACGCGGATAGTATCTCCGGCTGGTGAGCGGCGTATTGGAAGAACTCCCCGAAGTAACCGAGACGTTTGACGCGAGGGTCAAGCTGTTGCCGTAGCTGCGGCGATATTGCTTCGTACGAAAGCTTGGGGATCGCAGTCACGCAACTCTCCAACGCATGAAACAGCGACGCCGGCCAATTCGGCTATAGTTAGCGATAACATCCGCCGTTTTAGCGGGCATCCTCAACAGCGCTTCCGCTCAAGGTGATGAGCGGCACCGTAAGTGCTGCGCCTATAGTCTATCAATCTTGATTACTTGATCAACAATACTCCGCAAATGCCTGTGGGCCGAATAGAAACTGGCCAGCGACGAGCATGTTCACGGAGCCGTGAGATGTCTTCGCGCAGCGGTACAATCGGATCTTTATGCAGAAGTTCCACGGTGCTTGGGCCCGCGAGTTCCGCCGACGCCAAGCTTGATCTCAACGCCTTCATCTGTGGAAGGATTTGGCCTCAGGTTCCGCCGAACCCGACGACAAATGGGCGTTCATCCAAACGGGACGATCAACGGGCTCAGGAGACGAGCGCCAGGCAGCGATCCGCCGGAAATTCGAGCAGGATCACATCGCCCTCGCTGATAGCGCTGGAGGGATGCAACTTTACCTGCAGCACGCTGTCGCCGACGCTGACGCGGACATCCAGCGCGTCCCCCAAGAACACCGCCGACACGACCTTTCCTTGAAGCTGGTTGCCCTGGCTCCGGTCTTGCGAGGATGCCAGGGTGATATCTTCCGGCCGCACGACCAGGACGACCGTTTCGCCCACCGCGGCGTTGTTGGGCAATATACATTTAAGCGTTGCGACCGATGTCGTTGCCTCGCCGAGCCCCGATGCGTTGGCCGGATGCGACACGCGGGCTTCCAGGAAATTCGCAAGGCCGATGAAGTTTGCAACGAAGCGGTCGTTTGGCCGTCGGTAAATTTCGAACGGCGACGATTCCTGAGCGATTCGGCCGAGGTTCATGACCGACACGCGGTCCGACATCGTCAAGGCTTCGAGCTGATCGTGGGTGACGTAGACGGTGGTGATACCGAGCCGCTTGATCAAGGCGCGCAGCTCGAAGCGCATGCTTTCGCGAAGCTTGGCGTCGAGGTTGCTGAGCGGCTCGTCCAGCAGCAACACCTTCGGCTCGCGCACGATCGCGCGCGCCAAGGCCAGACGCTGCTGTTGGCCGCCCGACAGAAACGGGGCGGGCCGGTTTTCGAGCCCGCCGAGGTGCACCAACTCCAAGGCCCGACGCACCTTGTCGCGAATCACCGTACGCGGCATCCGCGTACGCGACTCATGAAGCGGAAAAGCGACATTCTCGTACACGGTCATATGCGGCCAGATCGCATACGATTGAAACACCATACCGATATCGCGTCGGTAGGTCGGGACAACGAGCCGCTTGGCCGAGGAGTAAACGACCTCCCCATCGATGACGATCTCGCCTTCCTGCGGCGTTTCCAGGCCCGCGATGCAGCGCAACGTCGTCGTCTTGCCGCAGCCCGATGGACCCAGCAACGTATAGAATTGGCCGGTGCCGACGGTGAAGCTCACGCCTTGCACGGCATGAACAAGGCCTTGGCTGCTCTGATAGCGTACTTGAAGATTGCGAACTTCGATCATGCGTCGCGCTCAGCTCTTGTCCAGATTTCTGCCGAAACCGATGATCCGCATGCCCAACGTGATGGCGAGCAGGACCATCGTCAGCAGCGTCCCGATGGCAGCCACGGCCGGAAGCTGACCCTGCTCCCACATGTTCCACATCAAGACGGCTAAGACTTGGTTCTTGGTGCCTTCATAGAGAAGGAGCGGGATGCCGATGATGCGCGCCGCGTGCAGGATCGTCCAGACCCAGACGCCGATCAGCGCCGGCACCATGAGCGGAAAGAAGATGCGTTGCATGACGCGCCATTGCCGGCTGCCGCTGGCATAGGCTGCCTCCTCGAGGTCGCGATGAACCTGAAGGATCGCCGCATTCATGGTGCGCGTGCCGTAAGGCAGGAAAGCAACCGTGAAGGCGATCGCAATCGACCATATGGTGCCGAACACGCCGGGCACGGCCTTGTCGACCTGAAGGAAGACCCACAGGAAGGCGAGCGCCAGCACCATGCCGGGGATGGCGCTCGGCGCGAACGCGAGCTGATCGAGAACGCGACGTCCCCAGAATCGGCTGCGCACCACGACCATTGCGATCGCAAAAGAGAGCACCGCCGTGGCAGTCGCGGTGACGACGCTCATGATAACCGTATTGGTGACGATCGTCGCGATAAACGGCGATTCCAGAATCTCGCGGTAGTTGTCTAGGGTGAACACCCCGAAGGTGGCCATCGACGGCAACCGAAGCGTCGGCAGGAACGAGACGTAGGCAAGCACCGTGACGGGCATGATGACCGCAACCACGATGTAGGCCCAGGTCAAAACGGTCGCGAGGTAACGCCAACGGCCAAGACGAATCAATTGCGGCCGATATCCCTTGCCGGTGATGATCGAATACCGTTCCGAATGCGACACCGCGCGCCCGTAGAAGTACATCCCCACGAGGGCGATCACGAGATAGAGCATGGCGAGCGCGTTGGCCTGCCCATAGACGGGCAGCGAAGACGTTTGAATCAGCAAGAGGTAGATCTTCGTGCTGAAGACGAGGACGCCGGCCGGCATGCCGATGATGCCCGGAATCTCGAATGCCTCGATCGCGGTAATGAACTGATAGATCGTGATGGCGAGGACGCCCGGCAGCATCAGCCGAAGGGTGACCTTACGGAGCGCCGAAATGGCGTTCGCCCCGCAGGTCGAGGCCGCTTCCTCGAGCATGGGATCCATGCTGCGCATAAGCGGCACCAGCATCAGAAACGCAGTCGGAACCAGCCGAAGGCCTTCGATCAGGATCATCGCCTGCATCGAGTAGATATTGAACACCGGCTCTTGGAATCCGGCACCCTCTCGCAGCGCCTGATTGACGAACCCGATCCGGGGACTCATCAACAGGACCCAGGCCATCGCCTGCAAGAGGCCGGGCATTGCCAAAGTCAGTGGAACGGCAGCATAGATCAGCGTCTTGCACCGGATGTCCGTGCGTTCGACCAGCCAAGCGAGCGCGATCGCGACAACGACGCCGATCGTGGTGGCGCCGACGGCATAGAACAAGGTGTTGTACAGAATCTGCGGTAGCGACGGGTCCGCCCAGACCGCCCGATAGTTCGAGAAGCTCAGGCCAGAAAAGACCAGGTCGCCCGGAATCTTGGCGCTGCTAAAACTACCCAGAACCAGAAAGGCAATGGGCGAGGCGACGAGCACGAGCGTCAATGCGAATATCGCATAGCTCATAGCGTCGCGCCGCAAAAGCGTGGGCAGCCGCATCACCTTGGACAACGCGATCGTCGCAACCGACATCAGTGACCCGACATTACGCTAGTTGAAGCTTGTTGATGCGTGTTGAACGACGCTTTGAACGGCGATTACTTGGTTTGCATTCTTTTTTGCCATAGGCCCCCCCAGACCTTCTGGACCTCCTCCGCATGTTCGTCGGAGAAATTGGCGTTGATTGCAACCTGCTTCTTGCCCTTCAGCTCGTCTGGATAGACGGCGAATTTCTCGATCGGCAGGTCCTTGTGGACCGGCGGCGTGAAGATCTCAGAGTACTGGGCGATCTGCCCTTCGCGGCTGAGCAGCCAGTTGATGAATATCTTCGAGGCGAAGGTGTGCGGCGAGCCGTTCAGCAGCGCGATCTCGGCGACCGAGGCGGGGATCACATCGGGGCAATGCCAAGCCACTTTGCCGCCCTTGGTCGCGAGTTCGTAGACCTGCGTGTCGCCTGACGGGATGGAGATCGGAACCTCGCCCAGCGACGTAAGGCCTGTGAGCGCGTTGATGCCTTCCTGGCGAAGCTGGGGCCGCACGGTGCCCATGAACGCTTGGATGAACTCGGTGGTCTTTGCCATGCCCCATTCGTTGCGCAGCGGCACCAGCCATGTCATCGAGCGATCATTGGCGCCGACAACGTTGTTGTGTAGCTCCTTCATCGTGATCAGGTCTTCCCACTTCTTAGGCAGGGAGTCCTTCTTCACCTTCCCGGTGTTGTAAGCCATGCACCACAGCCGCAGGTCCTTGCTCGCGAACAATCCCGAATCGGGGCGCAACTCCTCGCGGACGTTGTTGAAATTAGGGATGTCCTTAAGACTCGCCAGCGCCTTCACCTCGTCGAACATGTGGATGGCGCCGGTGATGCTGGTGGTGATGTCGGTAATCAGGCGGCCCTGCTTGAAGGCAAGCAGAGGCTTAATCACGCGATTGTTGTAACTACCATGCTCGTACTGGGGACGAATGAAAGGGTAACGCTCGACGAACGGCGCGATGTAAGCGCGGAACGCCTTCTCGGGGTCAGAAGCCGCGATGGTGAAGGTGCCTTCTTTCTTCGCCCGCGCGATCCACTCGGCGGGAACTGCGAGCTCGGCGTCGATACCCTTCAGGTATGAGGGATCGAGCTTGATCTGCTGAAGGATCTTCTGCGTCGCCTTCGGAAGCTCCTGGGCGAGTGCGTCGATCGAATTAGACGCCAAAGCAGCGCCGGCGATGAAGATCGCGGACGTCATCGTCTGAAGCGGGCGTTTCATAAGAGGTTCTCTCTGCTTGTCGGCCTCTCGCCGCGTCACAACGCGTTTAGCTCGCGGTAGTAAGCCTCCGCGCCTGGATGCAACGGCATATGGGTGTCACGACACAGCGTTTTCGGATCGATCGGCCCGGTCAGGCCGGCGTTCGGCTGATTGAAGCTGGCGGAAATCGCGGGGCCCTGCTCGACAAGGCTCGCGACCACGTCGCGCGCGATTTGGTCGGGTAGGTCTTCCCGGCAAAACATCAGCCAGCCGCTGAAATCCAACACCTTGAGGTCACGTTCGACGCCGGGGAGTCGTCCCGCAGCGAGCGTTTTCGTTGGAATACCCCGCTTGGCGAAGCTGTCGAGGATCTCCGGACGGATCTCCAAAAAGCGCAGCGCGTGCTCCTGGCACAGCAGCGACCAGCGCTTGGTCATGACCGCCTCGTCAAACACGGCGTCGAAGCCGGGATCGACGACCTTGTCGCCGTCCATCACTCGCGTGCGTTTGCGCTGCGTGGTCAGCATCTCGCCGCCCCATGACAGAATGTCGTCCATGGAGAAGCCGTAGGCGCGGAGTACATCGTCGATGATCGGGGTCGCCGGGTTGCGCAGCGCCGGCTCCGGCATCATCACCTTGAGCGGATACTTCTTGTCGCGGATGTCCTCGAACGAGCGGATGCCCGTCTCCGGGCGGACGGCGAACAGCAGCCGGTCATCGTGTGGCAGAACCGCGAGCGCCCGCAGCGGCAATGGCTTGGTGAAGGGCGACATGCCCGCTGCCGCAAGGCCGCCGTACCATGCCGGGGTCGTTATGCCGATATCGTACTTGCCCTCGGCGATCCTGTAGGGGGATTCCATGCACATCGTGCCCGGATCGCCCGCAATGATCGAAACCGTGGAACCCTTGGGCAGAAACCCGTGGTAGCACGCGAGGCTGATGGAGACGTAGCCGGAAACCTGGACCCAGTTCCGCCCACCCGCCAAAATCTTGAAATCGACTGCTGGTTGACCTTGCACGTTCACTGCCCCTCACGCCCGCCGCCTATTGCGGATTGTTCGCCCCGCATTTCGCGAGAGTAGAGAATGCCCTGATGTGGCGATATCCGCTTTTTAAGAAACCTATCATTTCCACGTGGCGCAATCGACTAAAACCCAAGAGCCACGGCCGTTTCGACGGCCATTGAAACGCAAGATTTCCGTCTGCGCGGGTAGTGCGTCGTCCCGAGGGTTGTTATCAGTCGCAACGTGAAGCATCGCCGGCGCGGGGGGAATTAAGGCATGGCCGAACAACAGGTGTACCGACGCTTTTCCTTGCAAGAGCGCGACCGGCGCTGGGCGGAAGTGCGAAAGCGCATGCGACGCGACGGCCTCGCCGCGATCATCGCGCCGCACAATCCCGGCAACTCCACCGACTGGCAGGCGGACGCGCGCTATTTGTCGCACTGCGGCGGCGGTGCCGATACCTCGATTGCCTGTGTGTTCCCGTTGGAAGGCGAGGTAACCGTGGTCGCCACCTCGGCAGCCGAACGTTGGGGCCCATCGATCCAGACCTGGGTGAGCGACGTGCGGGAAGCCAATCGCCGCTACGGCCGAGTGATGGCCGAGCGCCTTCGCGAACTCGGCATCACCAACGAGCGCATCGGCGTCAGCGGGCTCGGCGGCGGAACCCGCACGCCCGAAGGCACGATCATCTATGGCACCTACAAGGAAATTGCGGACACCCTGCCCAAGGCTACCTTCGTCGATGCCTCCGATCTCCTGCAGGAGGTCCGTGAAGTCAAAAGCGCCGAAGAGATCGCCGTCCTGCAGCGCTCACTCGACATTATCGAGCGTGCCGCCGACGCCTGGATCAGCGCAGCCCAACCTGGCGTGCCAGACTATGTCGTTTGGGCCGAGGTCATGCACGCGATGTTCTCGCGCGGGTCGGAGCTGTCCGTGCATTTCAATTGGGTGGCCTCGGAGAACCCGGGCCGCACGCTGACGCGCCCGACGGGCCGGCCGCTGGTCAAGGGCGATATCATGGTCGCCGAGATCGAGTCCTCGGTGATCGGCTATCGCGCGCAGCAGATACGCTCGATAGCGGTGAACGATTGTGATCAGATGTTCAAGGAACTGTCGAAGATCCACAGCGAGCTCTATCCGCGGCTGCTCGAAGTGTTCAAGCCCGGGATCGCTGTCGGTGAACTGATCGAGAAGACGATCGAGATCGGCAAGAAGGTCGGTGCGAGGACGGGCCCATTGGCGGATGCCAGGGCATCATTGATCGTTCACGGTCGCGGCCTGGGCGACGATCGTCCGCTGCTGCTCACCAATCTCGATGCCCGTCCCATGTACGACGGAACCGAACGCACCATGGATTACCGGTTCCCCGAGAACGGTGTCTACATCTTCAAGCCGACCGTGGCGACGGCCGACAAAAAATATCAGTTCATCTGGGGAGATTCGGTGTTGCTCGGCGCCAAGGGCGCGCAGCGCATGGGGCGGCACCCGCTCGGCATCTCGATCTCGACGCCCGGCAAGGCGCCAGTCTGGCCGACCGACGTCACCGTCTATTCGTGATCAGGCCGCGGCGAGATTGCGCGAGAAAAAGCCGACCAGCTTTTTCCACGCGTCGTCCGCGGCGGCTGGCACGTAGCTATCGAGCTGATTGTTCATGAAGGCGTGGCCGGCTCCGGGATAGATGTGGATCTCGTGCGGCACGGCGTGGCGTTCGAGCGCCTGCTCGAACTGGCGCGCGGTGTCGACCGGAATATATTTATCGTCCTCGCCGTAGCCGCCGAACACCGGGCACGTGAGCTTGCCGGCCGCATCGATAGGCGAGGGTGAGGCCACGCCGGGTCGGTTGGTCAGTCGGCCGTAGAATGAGGCCACGGCGCGGATATCGGGGCAGTGCACGGCAAACAGCAAGACCTGGCGCCCGCCGCCACACCAGCCGACCGCGCCGACGCGCCGTCGGTCGACATAGGGCTGCTGGCCAAGCCAAACGAGGGTTTCCTGAAGCACGCCAAGGGTCTCATCCTCGCTTGGCCCGCCGCTGATCGCGCCGTCCTTCATCACGGGCTGTTTGCCCAACGCGGCATAGTAGTCGGGAATGGCAGCTACGAAGCCCTCGTCCGCGAAGCGTGCGGCGAGCTCCAACATATGAGAGGCGCCGCCCCGCACGTTCGTCATGCCGAACAGCTCATAGCCGAGCATGATGGTCGGAAACGGGCCGGGCCCGTCCGGTCGCGCAATCGACACCGGGACGGTCTTCCCGTCGACCGAGGAAAAGTGGGCCTGTTCGCTGATCATGCTGAGACCGCCGTAAGATAGGGGCTTGGTGCGAAGGCCGGGATGACCTGTTCGCCGAAAATCTTCATCGAGCGGACATAAAGCTCGCGCGGCATGTCGGTGAACTGGTGGTTGAGCAGGAGCACGTCGTAGCCGCACCGTTCCTGCTGCGCCTTGATCGCGTTGGCCACGGTCTTCGGGTTGCCGATGAACGCAAGGCCCTCGTCCACCCAGAACTCCACCGATCGCGACGTCTCATAGTAGACGCGCACGCGCTCCTTATTCTCCGGAGTCTGATCTTCGGGCCGATTGGAAAGCCCACGGGCGACCCCATGCGGACCCTGAATGCCCTTCAGCATATACTGCTCCGCCTGCTCGCGGGCGATCTTGTCGGTCTCGGCGACATGGACATGACGCACCAGCGCCGCGCGCGGCCGCGGCCCCGGATGCCCTTGCTTCGCCCAAGCCTCGCGGAAATAGGCGAACTTCTCGGCCACGTGCGTCTCGACCTCGAAGATCTGCGAGACGTTGAAGTTCTTTCGCGCGGCGTAGTCGTAGGACGTATGGCTGTGGGCGCCGATCCACACGGGGATGGGCTGCTGATAAGGGAGTGGCTGCGGCAGGGCATTATTGAAGTTGAAGTACGTGCCCTCGTAGGAAACCTGCCGCTCGGTCCAGGTCTTCAGGATGATTTCCATCACCTCTTCGCCCACGGCGCGGCGGTTCTGGTAATCGCTCTTCCATGGCTCGAACTCGCCTTTCCGCGTACCGTAGCCGATCGCGAATTCAAGCCGACCCTTCGACAGATGGTCGATCATTGCCGCATCCTGGGCGAGGCGGATCGGATGGTGGAACGGCAGCTGGAAAATCATGGCGCCGATGCGGATATGACGGGTCGCGCGCGCCAAGGCGGTCAGGTAGACCGCGGGGGACGAAATGCAGGGAAAAATGGCGTTCTGGTGCTCGATGAAGAAGAAGTATCGGTAGCCGACCCGTTCCGCCAACTGGGCGTCCGAGATATGCGCCTCGAATGCCGCTGCGGTGACGGCCGGGCCTTGGTCGTTGGGGATTTCGGTCGGATCAAAAATGCCGAAGTCCAGAGTTTGCGCGTCCATCTTTACCTTTACTCCTGACCGTGAGCCAGCCGAGCCATACCAAGGGTGCACTCAAGCCACCATCCGCTTAAACGGAAACCTATCTTTTCCCCGCCACCTCCTCGCGTACGACAAGCCGCGCGTTGGCACATTCGCGCCGCTCCACTTCATGCCAAAGCAAAGGACAAGCGGGGAGGGCATGGATCTGCTCCCGCGGCGGATCGGCGAGGCGACGCAGCATTCCCACCGGAACAGCTGGGCCTGTCACCGCAAGGCGGGTTCTCTATGGTCGCCGCGGGCCGCGGCGCACATCTGGCCACGGACGACATCGAACGCTAGTTTACGCGCGTTGTAGAGGTTACCGACTGGGTTCGGAGCTAAGGTATCGGTCATGATCAGCTTGGACGACGTATCGGTTTTCATAGCGGTCGTGGAGAACCAGAACTTCTCCGCCGCCGCGCGGGAACTGAAGATATCGCCGTCGGCCGTCAGCAAGCGCATCAACCGGCTGGAGCATCAACTCCGGGCCAAGCTGATCGTCCGCTCCAGCCGGCGTATCTCGTTGTCGCCCGCCGGGTCCGCTTTTTTTGAGAAATGCGCGGGTATTCGGCCGATCGTCGACGACGCCACCCGCTCGGTCCAAAGCCTGCATGCGGCGCCGGGTGGAAAACTGAGGGTGCACACCAGCGCCGGGCTAGGCATCAAGCTCATAACGTCGCTCATCCCCCGCTTTCAAAGCCAGTATTCCAATATCGCTGTCGACCTCATCACGCACATCCAGGATCCCGTCGCGTTCGCGAAGGGGCTCGACGTTTTCATCCGCCAGGTGCCCGTGGCCAACAAGCTGCTCGACCATCGCGAACTCGGCATCTCGCGCTACACCATCTGCGCCACGCCGGACTACTTGCGGCGCGCGGGGCGCCCCCAGACACCGCAGGAGCTTAGCAAACATAATTGCCTACTTTACTGTTACGAAAACGAGCATCTCATCAACCGCTGGACCTTTAAGGACAGGAACGGGCCGTACGAGGTCGCGGTCAAAGGCAACTTCGTCTCGAACAGCAGCGCTGCGCTGTTCGAAGCGGTGATCAAAGGCCATGGGATCGCGCTCTTGCCCCTCTATGCCGTCTTTGACGAGATCAGGGCAGGGGCGCTGGTCGCGCTCTTCAACGACGAGATATCGTTTTATCGGACGTTGCTCGCTTACTATCCGCGCAGCCCGCATCTGCCTATCAACGTGCGCATCTTTCTCGATTTCGTGGCGAGCCATCTCAAGGATCTCTCGCTCGACACGGAGGAAGAACCGAAAAAGGCTTGAAGAACTGGCCAGGGCGGCGCACCGCCTCAAGGCGAGCAACCCGCGGGCCCCCGGACCGATTGAAACGAGCATGATCCCGAAAAGTCGGAATCGCTTCACGGAGGCGATATTCGAACCAAGCCACGCGAGCCAATGCCGCCGTTGCGTCCGGGGACGCCTGAACTTTCCTGAAGCGGAGCGCGAGATCGCATCGGAAGCGTCGTCCGCTTTCTGAGCGTGCGGTGCACCATGCATGGTCGGTATACCCGGTGGACAGGCACCCATTACCGCTGCTTACAGCATGGCCAGCGGAGGGCTTTTAGCCGGCCAACAATTGATTCCACGTCTGGCAGCCCAGAATCCCAAGAAGCGTGCCCGAATCTGACACTTTGTTGAATTTAGCCATGCGCGCAGCGCGGGGCTGGAACTCTGCTTTGGGTGTTTTGCAGTGCAGCATGTGCGCCTATCTGTCTGACAGGCAATAGGTGCGCCTAACCGGGAAATCCGGCATCCATCTGCAATCTCTCAGGAAACTAACAATGAACATCAAGACCAAACTCCTCCTCGCCACCGCCGCCGTTGCGCTTTTCGCTGCCCCGGCTTCCGCTTTCACTGATGGCGACACTAGCGCCGAGAGCGCATTTCCTCGCTACCTGCAAGAAGATCACGCATCCAGCAGCAACGCCTCCGCTGCGTTTGCGTCTGGCACTGTCGTTCGGCCCCGCGCCACCGTTCAGCGGCCGCAGCAGCGGCCGCAGCGTCCTGACAATTCGCAGCCGGGGCGGTAATCCTCAGCATTCGGAAACCTCGGCGGGCGGCGGGCTTCGGCCCGCCGCTTTTTTTTGTGCGGCGCCCGGCAGCCCCGTTGATGGGCAAACGTCCGCCGCGAGTTTGGACAGCAAAAAGCCCCGGGATGTGGCCGGGGCTAGTTGTCTGCAACGGGGGGCTCCGGAGTGCAGAGAAGGCCCGCGACGGAGGTCCTGACGTCGCGGGGTCTGTGTTTGCCTTCGCTTAGCCGCCCCAGGTGCGCTGGGCGCGGAAGATGACCGAGGTGATGCCGAGGTCCTTGACCGTGTAGACGCCGGACGGGCGGTTACCCTGCTTGGTGGCGAGCGTGACAGTCGCGCCCTCCATCGCCGTCTTCACGCCGGTATGCATGACGTCGACCGAGAACCGCAGACCCGGTATCGGGAACCAGTCATGATGCGTACCGAGGAGCCAGAGATTGAAGCTGGGATCGCAAACGGTCCCGGCTCCAACGACGATGTTTTGTGCGACGCCACCGCCACCGCCGCAGAACAGGCGGTTGTCGACCACGGCACTGTTGTAAGTGACTCCGGCGTAGCCACCGTAGACCGTGCTCGAGAAGTTGCGGGTCCAATAGTACTCGAGGCCGCCGGCAATCGTCCACGACGTGGTCTGCTCCAGACCGCGGCCGTTCACATAGACGGCGTCGGTGACCACGCCAAACGCAATCTGGTTGCCGCTGCCGTAGAGACCAGGGCTAAACAGGAGGCCGCCGCCAGCATACGCCGTCGCGCCGACGCCGTAGCTGCCGTAAATGGCAAAGTGCGTACCAGGGCTCAACATGTCGAGCTTGATGTCGGTACCGCTGAGGACTGCGAAGCCCCACTGGTCGCCTGGTGAGCCACAGAGCGTCGTGCTGGTCTGGCCGCCGGCGCAGCCGTTGCCGACCGTGTAGTAGGACGCTTGATTGTGGGTGGCCACCACCGCCAAGCTGGCACCACCCCAGGCTTGTCTGACCTGCAACGCCACCCAAGGATCAGGATGGCTGGCCCCGGCGCGGAACGACGTCGGATCGGTGCCGATGGCTGTGGTGTTGACGGACCAGTTGGCGATCGACTTTATCCCCCGCTCGTCGGCGCCGACGTTGAGCGTGACGCCATTACCGATCTGCCACGTGTAGGCGATTTGGTTCACGCCGGTGGCGCCGGTATCGTACGTGATCGGCAGCGAGTGCAGAGAGTTGAGTTGGCTGTCGCCGAGGCCGCCAGGTGATTGGAGGTACGATACCGTCCGGCCGAAGGTGAAGCCGCCCCACTGGATAAAGGCGCGCGCAACGTTGGTCGCTTCCGTCGTGTCTTGGTTCTGCAGGTGGAAGGTCGAGAACGTCCGCAGCGTGCCATAGGCAGTCTGCGTCCGGGTGTCGGCCGAGAAGCTGCCACGATGCCGGGTCGTAAAGGTGCTGACTGAGCGATCCCTTGCACCAGCCGCGCCTGTGTACTGCGGGTTACGGCCGCCGGATACATTGTAGCCGTAGTCGGCTCGGATGTAGCCGCTAAACTTGATGCAGGTATCGGAGCCCGGGATGTAGTAGAACCCGTCGCCATAGAGCGTGCAGATTTTCACGTATTCGACCGGCTTGGCCTTGACCGGCAGGTCTGCCGCGCTCACGGCGGTCGCCGCGATCAATCCAGCGGCGCTTCCGAGCAGTACAGTCTTGATATTCATGTTCCCCAAACCCCCGTGTTATCGACGTTTCTCTATATCGAGAGTTCGCTTGAACGCGAATCTCGCATCCCCCAAGCTTGGTAGCTTGCGACAGCGTAGTGACGCACTTATGGTTGATCAATCTTGAATGCTTGATCAACAATGCTCAGCGGATAACGCCTCCTCTCGGCCAATGATCAATCAATATTGAGTGTTCGATCAACAATGCCCCGCAGGAAACGACCATCGACCGAATTGAAGTCCGCTAGCGACGAGGACGAGTACGTGTCGCGGGAAAGCGCGCTGAAGATGCTGCGGGTCAAACCGCAGACCCTCTACGCCTATGTCAGCCGCGGCCACGTTCGCAGTGTTCAACAGCCCGGCGGCGGCAGGCGCAGCCTATATGCTCGGGCAGACATCGAGGCGCTGAAGGCTCGTATCAATGCAAGGCACGGGCACCGCGTAGCAGCTGCGGCGGCGATGCGATGGGGCGAGCCCATCATTCCCACGGCGATCACGGAGATTACCGAGGATGGCCCGTCCTACCGCGGAAAATCCGCTGTGGCGCTCGCGCGAGCCGGAACATCGTTCGAGGCGGTTGCGGAGTGGCTTTGGACCGGGCTGTGGCTCGACGAAAAAGTCACGTGGCCGGCCATTGAAATTCCCGCGTACATTCTTGAGCTGTTCGAACGGCGCGCTGGACGGTCGAGCGAGCACTTGCTTTGGCATTTTGCACTTCTGACGCACCACCTGGGTGCTACGCGGCAGGAGCGCATTGAAAACGGATCGATCCCTGATGCCCTCGTTGCAGCGCGGCAACTCATTCAAGCGATGGTCGGCTGTATGGGCCTCATAGGACCGAAGCGAAAATTCGGCGTTATGCACCATGGCGAATCGGTGTCACAGGCGCTGGCCCGAGAGTTGGGCTTGCCGGCCAATGAGTCCAACAGCCGGGCCATAGAGGCCATCCTGATCTTGCTCGCCGATCACGAGCTAACAGGTTCAACCTTTGCTGCGCGTGTAGCGGCCTCGTCCGGTGCGCTGCTGCACGCTTGCATTACCGCGGCACTTGCGACCCATTCAGGCACCGAGATCGGCAAGCTCTGCGACCGGATCGAAGACTTTATCAAGCCGTTCGAACGCGGGGAGTCACTGCTTGAACATGTGCGATTCTTGCAGACCAAGGGGATTACTCCTCCTGGCTTTAACCATCCCCTGTACCGACGAAGCGATCCACGGGGGAGTTATCTCATCGCGGTGGCGGCTGACTTCCCGCGCAAACCGATTCAACTGAAAGAGACACTTAAGTTCCTGGAGAAAGCGCAAAGTACCATGCGGCTTTACCCTCGGTTTGAGATCGGCATTGTTGCGCTGGGCCTCGCGCTCGGCTTACCCCCTCGTGCGGGCGCTGGGCTATTTGCCATCGCTCGGACGTCAGGCTGGGTGGCGCATATCCTCGAACAGAGAACTGCCGGATACCTAATCAGGCCTCGAGCACGATTCGCGTCGCATCCTTAGGCGCAGCTTGCGGGTGAAAGGAAGACGGCGTGGGTCGATAGAAATCGTATCCGGAGCCCTTTCTGTTAAAGGTCCAAGACGATTTCCTCGGTTTTCGATCCGGAACAACAGATCATCATGACCTTGTTGGTGGCTTGTTCGTCAGGCATCAGGACCGAATCCCGATGGTCCGGAATTCCCGCAAGAACTGTGGTCTCGCAAGCGCCGCAAATTCCTTCCGAACAGGAATAGCTGGCGGATATTCCTGCCTCGGTGAGAGCTTGAAGAATCGTGCGCCCGGGAGGCACGGAAACGGTGATGCCCTGGCGCGCCAACTTGACGATAAATCCGCCTTCCTGCGACGGAGCTTCTTTCGGCGTGAAGTATTCGACGTGCTTATATTGGTCAGAAATTGCGGCTGCCGCTTCGTCGAAGGCGGCGATCATCGGCAGGGGTCCGCAGCAATAGAGATGCGCTTCCGGCGGCGCGGACCTTATGATTTGTCCCAGGTCTAGAAACTTGCCTGCGCTTTCGTCATCGAGATGCACGTGGCTTGGCTGCCCCGCTGGCAACTCGTCGCGAAAAGCCGCATCGAGCCGTGACCGACACGCGTAGTGCAGTTCCCAGGATTTGTTGAGCTTGTGGAGCCGGTGAACCATGCTGAATATCGGCGTGATGCCGATACCCCCTGCGATGAGCAGGGAATGCGACGCATTTTCTTCCAGTGGAAAGTTGTTGCGGGGCGGGCCGATTTTAACGAGGTCCCCGATCCGAAAGTTATCATAAATATAGGTTGATCCACCGCGACTTGCGGCGTCCCGCTTAACGGCGATTGTAAAGCTCGCCGTTTCGAAGTCCTTCAAGATCAAGGAATATTGGCGAACGAGACCGTTCGGCAGAAAGAGATCGATGTGCGCTCCTGCTCCAGCGGGTGGTAGTGGAGTGCCGTCCAGGGATTCCAAACGATAGACTTTGATATCGCGTGCGGGTTCGGTCACCGACGAGATCCGAACATTGATCAAGTGTGCCACGTCTTCTCGATTGTGATCGAGGTCCATCGGCCAGCATTCTCTGGATTGCTTCAGGTCAAGCGTTCGCAGCTGCACGGGGCTCGGAATTCAGAAACCCGTACGATGCCGGATGCCGTGCGTTACATGCGGGACACACACGTCTGTCGTTGTCACCATTGAACAGTGCGACCTGCGCAGCAGTGCTGTTCAAAAATGCTTCGAATCGCCTCTTGGTGATCTCGACGCTGTGCTGGTGAAGAAGCGTTCCGCACGAAGGGCAGACCCAAGCGGAAGACAGGGTGCCGGGGAGTCCTTTGGAACCACCCAGGATCAGCGTGTAGTAATGTCCATCGTTTCCCGGCGCATCGACCCAAACAGTGTCAACGTCGGCACGCATCCAGAATCCGAACAGGTGCTGGACGTGGAACCACGTCCCTCCCTTTATCGCATGCAGGATTGCCCGCGCCGTGCTCACCGGGACCGGAAGAACCCGGCTATCGAAAAGCTCGTGGAGAACATAGGGCTCCTCGGGAACTCGCCGGTTGCCAGACCAAATCGCGTAATCGCCGATGAGCTTCCAATCGCTCGACGGATCAATCATCGAGCGGGTGTAGGACATTAGCGGCTGCGGAATGCCCGCAGCCGACGAGGCGTCGTCTACCATAGCTGCCGTGCCTCGCGCACTTCAGGCGTGTCGTTGTGATGGAACGCGGTGTACCCCAGCGGATTGACGTGGCCACATTCCTTACATGTTCGGTGCCGAATCTCGCTGTTGTAGCTGTCGACGGCGGATTTCTCCCAGCGCCAGAAGTGGCGGAAGTTTTCCAAGCCAGTGACGAACTCGCTCATATAAAGCAGCGTCGTGCACTTCTCGCAGTACCAAGCCGCACGGTCGCTCTCCTGTCCGGTCGGTCGTCCCATGACGATCATCAGGTGATCTGGGTCGCCTCCAACCCCGGGCAGGGGAATGATGATCTCGTCCTTGTCGTTGATATGCCAGTACCCGAACACAAACTGCGTGTGATGAGGGGTTCCTGACATCGTGACGTGGGCGACATACGGCTTTCGTTGAACCTCGACGATCCCTTTTGGACCGATCTCGAAGTTCTTCCGGTTCTTCACCAATCCGATCGTGGGGCTGTGATCGTCGATCGTCTTGGAGGTCTCATGCGCGACCGGACGAATGCCGTAGATGTTGTCTCCAATCGGCGCGAAGCCCTGCAGCTTCTGAATGATCTTGTCAGTCATGAAGTCCCAGTCGCCCAGGACTTTCTCGATCGGTTCGTCGACATAGATGTTGGTGTACATCGGGCGTCTCCACGCGTTGAGTGCCGGCAAGGCGTGAGCGCGTTGTCGGCGGCGGCTAAGGCTCTTTGTATCCTCAGCTTTGGACGCTGTTCAGGCATCCGCAGAATAGCAAACTGTCAGGAACCTGTCCACTTGGGCAAACGTCAGTTGACAGTAACCTGCCAAACATATTTGCCCGTGTCGTCACGCCTTGCTTGAAGACTCGGGGCCTCTTGCGCCCGCTATTTCCGGGCGCCGACCTCAGCCAGCCAGGCGATCAGGAGGTCCGCGATCTCAAGATTGTTCTTGTCCATCATCATCATGTGGGTGTTGCCCTTGATCCCGGCCTCGGGCAGCAGCAGGAACTTGGCGGAGCCGCCGGCCGTCCGGATGGCGCCGATCGTTGCGGCGCAGTTATTGCGCCGCCCGTCGCTGTTGGGGCCTGAAGCGCCGACGGTATTGTCGCCCCAGACCGCGAGCATTGGAACTTTCGTGAATTGCTTCGCCACGTCGTCCGCACTCAGCGGGCCGCAACTGCCCTCGACGTCGACGAGGGCGCGTATCTTGTCGGTGCGTTGGCGCACGAGGTCGAGCCCATAGCCGCCCGATTGCGAATGCACGATCACGATCGCCGGGCCGATCCGGTCGAGCAGCGCGACGAGGGCCGCCACGGTTTCCGTCCCCGTTTCCCCAAGCGTCACTTCCGCGTTCGGGACGAGCTGTGAAAAATACTGATCGATCGCCTCGCCGGGAAACCGTGAGCCAGGATAGAGGTTGGGGTAGGTGGCGCCGAAGTGGAACGACTGCCAAGCGCGCTCGCGCGTCGGGAGCGGGATATCGGGTATCGATTTGGCATCGGATTGGGCGCGAGCACGATTGATCGGCGTCGGATTGAAACCGGAGCGCCCGCGGCCGGCGTGGTCGACGACGTAGACCGGGAAGCCTTTGCGCGCGAAGTAGGTGGCCCAGCCTTCGCGTCCGTCCGGCGTCGTCTCATACGTGACGCCGGTGTGGCCGGAACCGTGCACCATAACGATCGGCGGCGCGCTGACCACTTTCGGGATGCGATAGTGCACGTACATCTGGTTGATCGTGATCGAGCCGGCACCGGCGCCGCCGACGACGGCATTCGGCGTGCCGGGATATTCCGAGCGCACCACTTGTCCTCCGACGAAGAAGGTGCCTTCGTCCGCGAGTTCCAGCGGTCCGCCAAGCGAGCTGGCAATGGCGGGTGCAATAGCCGCGGCGGTAAGTGCCGATGCCGTCAACGCAGCGTACCCGAACTGGCGTTTGTTCATGGTCTTCCTCCCAGAGTGTCTTGGTGTTTGCGATTTGGAATCTTGGCATCCGACAGTTCGGAAACCCCTAGTCCCGCATTGCATACAGGATTGACAGTAACCTGCCAAATTGATTAGCTGCCCACTAGCGCGGTGGCTGCATCACTGTGGGAGGACACGAGCATGTCTGAAAGCCTTAGATGCGAACGCGAAATTATCGTGGATAAATCGGCCGACGAGGTCTGGGAATGGTTGTCAAACGTGCGCAACGTTATGACAGCCAATCAGTTTCACATGCGTCTCGACTGCGACGACGCGGAGATTCGCAATCCGCGAGCCGGCCTTGAGGTGCCGATCCTGCATAATATCCTGGGCCGTCAAGTTCACAGGATTGCGCGGATCACGAGGTTCGAGGACTACGCGATATCGTGGGGTGAACGCGTCCCGGACAACTGCGGCTACGTGGACTCGTTCCCTCATAGCGAGGGGTGGAAAATCGAGTCGCTGGGGACAAATCGGTGCCGAATTCAAAATCATCTGCGTGGGGCCTTTAGGCTGCCGGTGGGCAAGCTCATTGGCAAGCACGTCTGGGACACCGTCATGCCCTCGATCCTCGATCACGATCTCCAGGATGTCGCTTTAGCGGCCGGTGCGATCGATCGGAAGGTACCGGTTCAAGTGCCACCTGGTGCCGCCGCATTGCTTCGGCTCGTGCATGCTCGGCAGATCGATGGCCAGCCGGTTGAAGAGGTTTTGGACTTGTCGCTGAGTCTGACGAAGCCGTCGAACTGACCGCGAGTGGCCGCGTCGAGCTTGCTGTCGGGTTTGGCGGATACGGAAACTTCGATCGGCGGAATGTAAGGGACGGCGCATCTGCGCACGTTCCTCGAGATCTCAGTGTTCAGCCCACATCAGTGTTCAACCCACAAAGGGCGGTGGGTCGAATTTCCGTTCGTATCGCTGACGATCTCGATCATCGCGAGTCGCGATAAAAAATCCGATCGCGGTTCAACATAGCTCGAGTATTTCGGGCTCGATCGTGCCCAGACGCTGAGCGCCCCCAGGGGTGATAACCACCGAGTCACCCCAGACGACATCCGTGTGGCCCTCGCGGGTTACCATCGGCTTGATGATGAAGGATGCGTTGTCCTCAAGGACCCAGCGCTTTATTTCCTCACCTGCGGAGAAGACATAGATCGGCGCATCGTCACCGAGCCCGCGCCCATGCATCAGGAAGCGGATGCCGCAGGGTGTGCCATTCGCGATCGCCTCCGTACGCGCTGCGAGCTCTCCTAAGGTGATGCCCGGCCTGGCCAAGTCACAACAGAGCGCGACCGCCTCCTGCTGAATCCGCCATTGCTCGCGATAAGCGGCGGGAACGCGGCCCAGCACCGCCATCTGCGTGACCTGTCCGCAATAGCCGGCATAGCGGCCCTCGACCTCGACGCGCATGAAGTCGCCCGGCGCTAGACGCCGCGGCGTGGGTGGACCGGCGCATGTAAGGGTCTCGGGCGGACCTACCGCCCACATGATCATTGCCGGCACCTCGCTGCCGCGGGTGACCATCGCTGCCAGCATTGCAGCATAGACGGCGTTTTCGGTGACTCCCGGCCGGGCCGTCGCCCGCAGCGCGGCGATTGCGGCCTCCGCTTGCGCGACGCTGCCACGCAGGAATTCGATTTCCTCCGGTCCCTTCGTGTAGCGCGCTATGTCGAGAAGATGCGTGCAGTCGGACAGGACTGCGTTGGGGAAAGTCTGCCGCAGCTTCTCGTAGAAGCCGTGCGCGACGATGCCATCGGCGAAACGGGGCACGCCTGTAAGGCCCGCGAGCCCGATGCGCGAGCGATTGAGCCCGAGCTCTTTCAGGCGCGCGATGATGCCATCTCCGAAGGCGCGCCCGCTGGTCCGGATGTCATGGACCCAATCCTGCTGCGCGCGCCATTTCTCTGGAAAGACGTCGGGCACCACAATTGCCGTGACCGCGTCCTCGAGCGGGAACACCGCGCCCAGCTCGAAGGAATAGCCACCGAGGCCCGTCAGATAGCGCGTATAGGCCGAGAAATGATCGTGGTGACCGGTGTGTGGTGGCGCCACGATCACGTCAAGCCCGTCGCGCGCCATGAGTTCGCGGACGTGCCTCCACCGGCGATCGCGTTCGGCAGCGGAGAAACAGGGGGCGCCGTCCTCTTGCATGTTTCGCTCTCTAGTCAGCTGTGCCGGCGCCAAGGACTAGATCGCTCTTGGTAAGGAGCCCGATCTTCATCCGAAAAAAATCCACCGCACGAAGTGCAGGGGTCTCGCCGGCTAACTTGCTTGTTGGTTTGGTGTGCGTCGGATCACGGTAGTCGGAAAATAACGTCTTGCGACATGGTGACTGACATCATGCGCGCCAGTATCTGCGAGTGTTTGGAGCGTTCCATATTGGCAAGATACTGTCAAAGATAATTTGACATTAACTTGTCGTTATCGGTACTCTCGGATGCGAACACGAAACTAGCCGTTCAACAGTTCTGTCGCATCGGCTGAGGGAGCGAAATGCGATGGCCTGGATTAGGGCCTGTTCTGTGGAGCAGGTAGCGTCGGGCTCGATACTGCGTCGGCGGCTCGAGAGTGGAGAGCGGATCGGTTTGACGCGATTGCCGGATGGTCGCGTCGTTGCTTTTGAAAACAGCTGTCCGCACGCCGGCGGCCCTCTCAGTATGGGCGTCGTTCAAGGCTCTGAGATCGTCTGCCCCTGGCATTTCTTCAGGTTTGACCTTCTCACTGGAAAGCCGGCCGCCATCAAGGAAAGCGTTATGCAACTGCACGTGTTTCCGGTGGAGGTGAAAGACGGACAAGTTTTCGTGGAAACCGGTGCGCGCGCGGAAGCAGATTGACTTCATCCCACAGCCGGAAGGCGACGGGAACAATGCAAATAAAGGGGAGGAACACATGGTCGGACGTCACGCAACAGCGGCGCTATTTGGCGCAGTGCTCGCATTATCGGTGACCGCGCCATCGGCGATGGCTCAGGCTCCGATCAAGATTGGCTCCATGCACTCCCTCAGCGGTCCATTGGCGATCGTTGGGGCACCTGCACACGAGGGGTTTGCGCTTTACTTCTCGCAGATTGGCAACAAGGTCGCCGGCCGCCCCATTGTAATCGACACTCAGGATGACGCGGCGAATCCCTCGCAAGGGCTTGAACGCGTACGCCGGCTCGTCGAACGCGAGCGGGTCAACATACTGGTCGGCATTACCAGCAGCGCGGTCGCGTATGCGGTGCGCAACTATGTTGTCAAACATGAGGTGCCTCTGATCCTCATGGGTTCTGCGGGCGCCAACGGTCTCACGGACGAGCAGGGCAGCCCATATGTCTTCCGCACGAGCTTCAGCAATCGGCAGATAAACGGACCATTTGGCCCGTACGTCTGCAACCGTCTTGGCTACAAGAAGATCGCGATAATGGCCACGGATTTCGTGACGGGCCACGAGCAAGCAGCCGCTTTCGAGAGCCAGCTCACAAAGGCCGGGTGCGAAGTTGTCAAGAAGATCATGGTTCCGCTAGGCACCACGGACTTTGCGCCGTTCTTGAGTCAGCTTGCCTCCACGGATGCAAACGCGGTCTGGGCTATGTTCTTCGCCGCGGATGCGATCGCTTTCGTCAAACAATATGAGTCTCTCGGTTTCAAAGGAAAGCTCCCGTTGGTCGGCTCCCCAGGCCTGATTGATCTGCCCCTGATTAGTCCGATGGGAAAATCGGGCGTCGGAGTGGAGAGCCCGGTCTTCTACTTGCCCTCTCTCGACAATCCGGAGAACAAAGCCTTTGTCGACGCCTATCGAAAAGCATATGGACGCGAGCCCGGGCAAACGGCAGTCTCAGGCTACGTGGCGGCGCAAGTGGTTGCCGCGGCCATCGAAGCCGTTCGCGGCGATGTAGAGAACAAGCCAGCCTTCCTCGCCGCTCTAAAGGCCGTCAAGCTGAAGACCCCGATGGGACAGTTTGAGTTTGACGCCAAACAGAACATTGTTTTCGACCTTTATCTCGGCAAGGTGGTTGAGAAAGGTGGCAACTACGAGCAGGTGATTACCGACACGGTAATGCGCAGGGTCAACCAGTTCGGGCTGGCAAACTGAACGCCGGGCGGGATCTGTCGTGGCTTTTTCGAGTCTCCTGGCGTCATAACGGATGACCGCACTTTCGCTCGTAAACGGTGTTGCCTACGGCAACCTGCTGTTCTTGATGGCGGCTGGATTCACGCTGATTTTCGGCGTGCTGCGCGTCATCAACATGGCTCACGGATCGTTTTATCTGGTGGGCGCTTATGTCGCGATTGCAGTGGCACAAAGCGGCGGCGGTCTATTGCTCGGCATCGTGTGTGGCGCCGTAGCGACGGCGATTCTTGGCGCGATCGCCGAACGTCTGCTGCTTTACTATCTGCAGGGTGACTATCTTGCGCAGGTGTTGGCGACGATCGGAATCCTGATGATCGTCGGCGATGTCATCCATATTGTTTGGGGCGGCGCGCCCCGAATGCTGTCGGTTCCAGCCGCGCTTGATTTCAAGATTGCGATCGGGCCGCTGCATTACCCGGGCGACCGGCTCGTGCTTGTCGTGATCGGGCCGGTTGTCGCGTTCGTGCTTTGGTTTCTAACGGAACGAACTCTGATTGGAGCGCGTATCCGTGCCGCAGTCGACGACGAAGAGATAGCGCAGGCCATTGGCGTCAACGTGCCACGCCTTCGCATAATCGTCTTCGCGCTTGGGAGTCTGCTCGCGGGCTTCAGTGGCGCGTTGGGATCGACTTTCGTCGGCGCGAAGCCCGGTCTCGATCTTGAGGTCATCCTATTGGCACTGGTTATTGTCGTGATCGGTGGTCCCGGATCGCTGGTTGGCTCTTATGTCGCCGCGATTTCCATCGGTATCATCGATTCAGTCGGCAAGAGCCTGCTGCCCGAGGCGTCGCTTTTCCTGCTATTCGTACCAATGCTCATCGTATTGATCGTCCGACCGAACGGTCTCTTCGGGAAGTCCGTCAATCAGCCGCCGGTCGTTATGCCGGCCGTACCAATCACGGTCGCTGTCCCACAAACATTGCTGTCGATATGGAGGGCCGTGGCGTCCCATTTGCGCAATTTTCCGTTCGCATGGGGTGCCGGCGTCGTGCTGTTGGTCGCAGCCGCGATGCCTTGGCTCGCATCGTCCCATATTTTGGGCGTCGTTTCCCTTGCGCTCGTCTGGTCAATAGCCGCGATCTCATTGAACATCCTGATGGGGTATGGCGGCATGCCCTCTCTTGGCCACGCCGCCTTCTTCGGTACAGGGGCCTATATCGTCGCTGCATCGAGCTTTTTCGGCGTGGGGGGGTATTTGGGTATCGCGATCGGCGCGGCCATCGGCGGCGTGGCCGGTGCCGCGATGGCTGTTGCCTCCCTTCGCGCCAGGCATGCCCATCTGCTGCTTGTGACGCTGGCGTTCGGCCAAGTGTTTTGGGGAATTGTCTTTAAGTGGCGCAGCGTAACGGGTGGAGACGACGGGCTTATCCACTCGCAAGGATTCGGATTCCCAACAGCGTTTGGACACGGTTCCAATCTTTATTTCGGTATTTTCGCGGTATTCATCGTGGTCATGGCGATTTATTTCGCGTTCGCTCGAGGCCAATTTCGATTGATCCTCGAGGGGCTGCGCAACAATGAAGGCCGTCTGCGAGCCTTCGGCTATGATGTGAACACTTACCGCTTGCACGCCTTCATCCTATCCGGTGCGCTCTGCGCTACTGCAGGCGGCGTTTATGCAATCTACGCTGGCTTCGTGTCGCCCGACCTGTTTGGGATCAACAGCTCAGCCAAGATCCTTCTGATGACCATTATCGGCGGCGCCGGCACGTTCCTCGGGCCTATAGCCGGCGCGTTTAGCCTCGTGGCACTCGAGGAACTGCTGTCGGCTTGGACAGCACGATGGATGTTGGGCCTTGGACTAATCTATATCGTCGTCGCGATGGCGACGCGAGTTAGGTTTCGCTTCGTGGGATGGCAGCGATCCGGGCCACTCGCGCGCGAAGCGCCGGCTACGCGCGTGGTCAAGGTGCCATGACAACCGAAACGGGGAAAATCCGTGTTCGCGGGTTGGAAAAGTCCTTCGGCGCGGTACAGGTTATCAGAGGCGTAGACTTAGACATTTCCGGCACGCAGCGGCATTTGATTATTGGGCCGAATGGCGCCGGAAAGACTACGTTCTTGAATCTGCTTTCTGGCCAATTGTCGGCAAGTGCCGGCGAGATTGAATTTAACGGTGAGACGATCACGCACCTGCCAGTCCATCTGCGCGCGCGTCGTGGGCTAGGAAGGACATTTCAGATCGCCAGCCTGTTTCAGGGCCTGAGCGTGTGGGACAACATAACTCTCGCAGCCAGCGCGCCGGCCGCCTCTGATCGGTCGCGCGACGCGATCGCGAGCCGGGCTGCCAACGCGCTCGAACAATGCGAACTCGAAACGAAGCGATCGTCGCCGGTTCGAAGTCTGTCCTATGGTGAGCAGCGCCGGCTCGAGATTGCATTGTCGCTAGCAACCGCGCCAGCTTTTCTGCTGCTCGACGAGCCAATGGCAGGCTTGACTCAGGATGAACGAAAAACGTTGGCCGCCCGTATTGTCGATCTCAGCAATACAGTCGGCATCGTCTTGATCGAGCATGACTTGGAAATCGCACTTACGATCGCGGAGCGCCTTACGGTCTTCCACCTCGGCAAGGTTGTCGCGGATGGTGGTCCGGACAAGGTCCTGATGGACCCGTTAGTGCGCGAAATCTATCTGGGATAGCGAATGGCCGATCTCCAGCTTGACGACTTGCATGCTCATCTCGCGGGGGCCTACATCATCCAAGGCATCAGCTTGACTGTGCGCGCCGGGGAGACCGTCGTCATTTTGGGTCAGAACGGTGCCGGGAAGACCACGCTGCTGCGGGCAGTCATGGGCCTTTTAGGGCCACCATCCAGTGGCGGTATCCTCTGGGACGGGCACGAGATCAGCGCGGAGCCGGCTTGGTTGCGAGCTCCGCGCGGCATTGGCTACGTGCCGCAGTCAAGGCGGATATTTCCGTCGTTGACCGTCGAAGAAAATTTGAGGGTGTCCCAAGTCGTGGGCGCAGGAGGTGGCGAAAAATGGACGATGGCGGACATTTTTTCGCTCTTCCCGAATTTGCAAGAGAGGCGGCACAGCCGAACGGGGCTCTCGGGCGGTGAGCAGCAGATGCTTGCTATCGGACGCGCCTTGATGGGCGCACCCAAGCTGATTCTGCTCGATGAGCCGACGGAAGGGCTAAGCCCCTTAATGGTCAGCCGCGTGCTGGAGGTGCTTAAGACGCTCCGGCAACGCCGCTATAGCATCCTATTAATCGAGCAGAATTTCCGATTTGCCGCGTCGATCGCCGATGAAATCCATTTTATGCGCGGCGGCCGTATCGTATACAGTGGCCGCTCGATGTCCGAATCGCAGATTGCCACGATTGCTGAGGCTGAGCTCGGCATCAGCAGACGGATTCTTGAGGCGCATGCGAAGAACTAGACGAGGCGATCAACCCCACGTTCGATCCATCGATAGTGGGCGCATCTTTCCAGCGTTTGTCTTCGAACTGTTTAAGACGTACAGCCGCCTGAACAGCGCAGGCGACGATATCGCCCGGGAGTTCGGATTGTCGGCCGCGCGCTGGCGTGTGCTTGGTTCAGCCTGCCAAAGCCCGAAGACCGTGTCCGCCATCGCGCGAGAGCGAGGCCTAACGCGCCAATCCGTTCAACAAATCGTCAACTCATTGGTGGAAGAGGGCTTGGCCAAACTGGTCAATAACCAAGATCACAAGAGTGCCAAACTGGTCGCGCCAACAATAGCCGGAAAGCGGGCGATCCTTAATCTCAATAAACAAGCAATTGGTTGGATGAACAGCATAGCAGGTGCCGTTTCGGCGAAGGAACTGGAAACCACGACCCGCGTCCTCGAGAGACTTCGCATTCAGATCGAGACTGTCGTGACAGATCGCGCATCAGGTGTCGGTTAGAGCGCTCTCATCGAGGCGCCGTGTTTGATTGCGACGACCTTGGACAAGCGAGCATTCAGATCCGCAATCTCTGATTTCGCCGATCTAACGCATTGTCGCCTGTGAACAGTGCGCTGGCTCTCATAAGAGATAGATTCGGGTGAGGGGGCGCTATTTCGGCGAGCCAGGAGACGTGCTGATATATGTTCCTTGCGGATGACCGATATAGCTTTCGAAGCGCTTGCGCAGGTTGCCGGCCTGGGCCTCATTCGAAATGAAGGCGATATATCCATCGGCAAGGCGGCTACTCGCCAGCGGTTGCAGCCCGGCTGGGGGCGCGACGTCGCTGCGCACCGGTATCACGCCGGTAGCGGCCATGCGTTGTTGTCGCTCTTTAGAAATGGCGAAAGCCAGAAACAGTTTAGCGGCGTTAGGATGTGGTGCTTTCGCGAAGATTCCTGTCGTGATCGGGTAAACGGGCATCGGCAAGTCATCTGGGGCGACGAACTTGACTTTATTGAATTGCGAGATCTGATCGAAGGTGACCGGCCGTTCGCCTTTCTCGGTCTCCTGCGCCACGAGGACATGACTTCTTACGAATTTCATATCTTGTTTCAGCAGTTGCTCGATCATTCCCCAGCCGTACTTTTCGACGATCAGGGTATAGAGATAGAGCGTTAGATCGTCGTCGTGCGGATAGGTTGAGACGATCTTGCTTTTGAAAATGGGTTTGAGGAAATCTGGGATCGTGCGGGGCGCATTTGCTTCCGTGACATGCGTTGAATGATAGGCGCTTCCTATCATGACCAGAAACACTGGCAGGAATTCCGCTGCTGGATCCTTAAGATTGGCGGAGATCAGATCGAAGCCGGGCGGTGCGAACGGCTGCAAGGCGCCCTGACGCTTCCAACGCACGTAGTCTTGCGTGGTCTGCAGGATCGCAAGATCGGCGTCCAGGCGTCCAGCCGCGATCTGCGCGTCGATCTTGGGCATCAGATCGTAGCGGCCGGGCGTAATCCGTACCTTGACCTTGGGATATTGGGCTTCGAACTCGCGCACGAAATCAGCGTAGACTTGCGGCGGTCCCTGCAGGTAAGCCGAAACTTCGCCCTCTGCCGCGGCTCTTTGATAGAGCGCGTCCAGATCGATGGTTTGGGCGGTGGACACTGATGCACCACCGCAAAGGGTCAGTGCACTGATCAACGCGTAAATGCATCTTCGTGCTCTGAATTTCATGGTGAAAATCCCCCGCGGTGCCTAGTTTTTTCTCGCTTCCGAATAGGGGTAGATCATGGGGCCTGTCTTATGCTCGGGCGGCCATAGGATCACCTGCCTGGTCGTGTCGCGGAATTGATCGAGGTCGCGACCGGTGACGTTCTGGAACTGCGTGAACACCGTACGCGGCTTTGCCCATTCCCCGTCTTGGCCGAAGGCGATGTCGCCGGCCACGGTCGGGAAGCTGTGGCTGCGCATATAGTCGGCGAGCTTGCTGTGATCGAGACTCTTCGTCTGCGTGACCGCCGTGGCCAGCACCTGACCGGCCGCGTAACCGAACGGAACGAAGCCGTAGCCCAGCGGATCGATGCCTTGGCTTGCCGCCTTCGCTTGGTATTTGGCGAGCACATCCTTGAGACCCGGGAAATCAAATGTCGGAGCGGGCGCGAAGCTCTCCATGATCACGATGCCGTTGACCAGCGGACCGAGTTGCATCTTGATCGGCGTCGCCAGCAAGCCAATCATCGTGCCCCCGAACATCTTCGGCGTGAGTCCGATCTCGCTCGCCGCGCGCAGGATGCCGACCGTATCGGGCGGATAGGCCGCCACGAACACCACATCGGCGTTCGCCGCCCGCAGCCCCCGGACAACCGGCAAGAAATCGGCGGTCGGCGGCGGATAGCCCCGGTCGTAGACGATGTTGAAGCCGAGCGCTTTGGCATTCTCCTTCGCGCCGTCTGCCGCTGTGCGAGCGAACTCCGCGTCGGCAGCAAGCAGCGCCACCGTCCGAGGCTTCGGGTTCTGTGCAGCCGCAAGCTCGAAGAATCCCCGCGAGAATTCCTTCACACCACCGGGTCCGATCGGGACCATGGAGAAGTATCTCGGATAGTTGAAGTGCCGGTTGATCCCGATCGCCATCATGCTGACCGTTGTCTTGTTGTTCTGCATGATGACCGGCATCGCCGGCGCGACCATATTGGTTGCGTAAGGACCAAGTATCAGGTCGACTTTGTCGACGCTGATGAGCTTGGTGTAGATGGCCGGCACGTTCGACGGATTGCTCTGGTCATCGTAGTGGATCAATTCGACCGGGCGGCCTAGCAAGCCACCCTTGGCATTGACATCGTCGCGCCAGATCTCCAACGCAACCAGCAACTGCCTGCCGTTAGGCGCGACAGCGCCGGTGAGGGACATGCTGAATCCGACCTTGATCGGAGTCGCCTGGGCCAGGGCCGCGGTCCCTGTCGAGAGCCACAGGATGACGCCCAGCAGTACGATGGCAAATGCGCAGCACTTGCTGCGAAGTGATGATAGGTCAGACATCGTATCCTCCCATTCTATGATTCGCCGCGGCGTTTGCGCCACGTGCGTTGTGCAAGGCCAGCTAGCGCGACAGGTTTTCGAGAATCTCCACCATCACCGCGACGTCCTTGCTTTCGACGCCGCTCTCCCGGGCCTTCGCGTAGAGTTCGGCCGCGCGATCCAGCATCGGGGTTGCACGGCCGAGCTCGGCCGCCATCTGTTGCGCTTGGGCAATGTAGTGCTCGAGCATGGCCGAGGTTCCCATCGGGGGCGTGAACCTGCGGTCTGCCATCGCCTGGGCGCGCGCGCTAAACGCGCTTGATGCTCCGCTGCCGCTGGAAATCGCCTTGATGGCGGACGATGGGTCGATGCCGGCTTTCATGCACAGCGACATCGCCTCCGCAGTGGCAGCGATGTGAATGGCGACAAGCAGGTTGTTGATCAGCTTGACCTTCGTGGCCGCGCCGAACGCGCCGAAATAGAACGAGCTGTCGGCAAAACCTTTGATGACGGGGTCGATCGCGCGTGCGGCTTCTTCGTCCCCGGCGAGATAAACGGCGGCTTTGCGCGACGCCACCATTGGCGGTGTGCCGCTCACCTCGCCATCGAGGAACGTGACGCCTTTCGCAGCCAGCGGCGCAATGTGACGGGCCTTCTCCTTGGCATCATACGAGCCCAGTTCGACCACGATCTGGCCGGGTCGGGCGGATTTCAGCAGTCCCGCCACGGTCTCTTCAAGTGCAGGGGCCGAGGCCAGGCAGGAAAGCACGACGTCGGTCGAGGCACCGACCTCGGTCGCAGAATTTGCGCGCCGCATACCGAGCTGCTCAAGCTCAAGTGTCGGGCGCCGGCGGAAGCCCACCACATGGAAGCCGCTCTTGATCAAGTTCTCGGCAATCGGCGTGCCGATGTTGCCTAGCCCTATGACGCCGACCGTCTGCATGTCTTCCTCCCACAGTGTCCTCTGGCTTCCAGCGTTAGCGCCGCGGGCCAGTTATGACTCGGCTCACGAGAGCTGCGAGTTGCGTCAACCGACTTCAAGTGATTTTGAGGAAAATGAGAGACTGACGTTGATCCGCCCCTCCATCAATGTCCACTCCCGCACGCTGAAGGACCGTGCGCCCGAGCGGACGAAGGGGTCGATCGCCGCAAGGGTCCGTGCGTGCTCGAGACTGTCCACGTTGAGGATGGTGAGCCCGTCGCCGATGGCGGCACCGTCGCCGGCGCCAAGGGGCCCGGACGCAAACAGGATGCCGGCGCGCTCCAGGCCGATCATGTACTGGAGATGCTCCGGCAGCAGGCTCTGGATAAGTTCCGTCCGTCCGCTGCCCTTCGAGATCACGGCATAAAGACGCTTGCGCAGCATACCTTTGGTGAGCTCTGCGATGCGCTCCTGCGGCGTCGTCATGCTCTTCTCCCAATCACAGGCGCTTTCCCCCTCAGTCGAGGAATCCTGGGGGCGGAAGGATGCCCCACAGGTTCGCCGCGGTCGGGTCCTTGGCCCATACTTTGGGAACCTGTGGCTGGTCTCTGTGCCACGGCCGCGGTTCGAAATATCCGAGGTCCTCGTCGTAGATTCGGTCGAGCTCGCAGAACAGTTCTACGACCTGTCCGTCGGGGTCACGATGATAGGCGAAGATGTTGTGTCCGATGCCATGGCGTCCGGGTCCCCAGATCAACGGGTAGCCGTTGCGAGAGAGGAAATCGCATGACGACTGAATATGCGCCCAGTCGCGCAATTCGAACGCGATGTGGTTGAGACGTATACGCTTGCTGTCGACCAGATTGATGGTGTGATGATCGGGCCCGCAGCGCAGGAAGGCGAAGAAGTCACCCATCCAGTCGGAGACACGAAAGCCCAGCACATCGACATAAAACTGCA
>Ga0075430_100000314_pt1 | contig 34482 bp, 30 predicted proteins | sample RhiMetdeltSRZDD4_FD_75294 | JGI IMG/M metagenome (GOLD analysis project Ga0075430, IMG submission 75294) | Populus rhizosphere microbial communities from Tennessee, USA - Rhizosphere MetaG P. deltoides SRZDD4 | ecosystem: Host-associated > Plants > Roots > Rhizosphere > Soil | place: USA... | reverse complement strand
GTGTGGCGGGAGCGTGTGGGAATCGAACCCACCCAACCCGACGGCGTCGGGTCGCATCAGTTTTGAAGACTGAGGGGACCACCAGACCCCAGCCGCCCCCTCGCGTCAGATGAGAACGATCGCAGCCTCACCCCGTCGCAGCACTTCGCCGATCTCGACGGCGCGTGGGACCCGTGCAAGATAGTCACCCACCCGGGACTGGGGCACCGCAACGAGCAACCCGCCGGAGGTCTGTGGGTCGGTGAGTACCGCGCGGTCGAAGTCCGTCGCCGGCCCCCAGTCGACCAGACCATCGGCGTAGTCGCGGTTCCGGTTACCACCGCCCGGGCGCGCACCGGCCAACCACGCCTCGCGCGTGGCGGCTTGCACCGGAACGTCCGCGATGCGGATCGCGAGCGTCACATCGCTCGCGCGCGCGATGTGCGACGCGTGACCCAGCAACCCGAAGCCCGTGACGTCCGTGGCACAGTGTGCCCCGAGGTCGCGCGCCGTCACGCTCGGTACGGCGTTGAGCTCGCGCATCAATGAAATCATCTCGCTCGCCGACGTCGGGTCGAGTGTTCCGCGCTTGAGTGCCGTCGCGAGAATCCCGTTCCCGATCGGTTTCGTGAGCACCAGGCGCTCGCCGGGCGTCGCGCCGGCGTTCGTGAGCATCGCTCGCGGATCGATGCGCCCCGTAACCGCGAGCCCGTACTTCACTTCCTCGTCGGTGACCGTGTGCCCGCCGATGATGTGCGCGCCAGCCTCGTGCACCTTATCCTGTCCGCCACGCAGGATCTCGGTCAGCACGGAGAGAGGCAACGTGTCCGACGGGAACGCGACGATGTTCATAGCGGTGAGCGGCGTGCCGCCCATCGCGTACACGTCGGACAGCGCATTCGCGGCCGCCACCTGACCGAACTCGTACGGGTCGTCGACGATGGGTGCGAAGAAGTCGACGGTCTGGACGATCGCGACATCGTCGGACACGCGAAACACCCCCGCGTCGTCGAACGTTTCGTGACCGACGAGAATGCGCGGGTCGGAGAGTCGCGCGAGCGGCGCGAGCGCCCGAGACAGGTCCGCCGGACCCATCTTGGACGCTCAGCCGGCGCAGCGCGCGAACTGCGTCAGGCGGAAGATCTCCGACCGGGTATGCGACACGTTGATGCGGCGCCTCGGTGCAACTTGTTAGGCTTGCTGGTGGTACTACCCGACCGTGGCGACGGCGTCGATCTCGACGAGCACGCCACGGGGCAATCCGGCGACCTGCACGGTCGAGCGCGCGGGACGCGCGTCGCCGATCATGCGGCCGTAGACGTCGTTCACCTTCGGGAAGTCAGCCATGTCCTGAAGATAGACGGTCGTCTTCACGACATCGGCCCACGTGGCGCCCGCACTCGCGAGGACGGCCGTGAGATTACGAATCACGCGCTCCGTCTGAGCGGTCACGTCGCCAGCCACGACCTGCCCTGTCGCCGGGTCGATCGCAATCTGGCCGGCGGTGAACAACAGGTTCCCGGTAATGACTCCCTGCGAGTACGGGCCGATGGCGGCCGGGGCGCTGTCGGTATGAACGATGCGAGCGGTCACGTGTTCTCCTAGAACAGGCCGACGATGGATCCGTCGGCGTGGATGGCCATGCGTTCGGCGGCGGGCTCCTTCGGAAGCCCGGGCATCGTCATGATCTCACCCGCCTGGGCGACGACGAAGCCGGCACCCGCCGCGGGGTACACTTCGTTCACGGTGATGCGAAAGCCCGTTGGGCGGCCGAGCAGCGTGGGGTCATCTGTGAGCGAGTACTGCGTCTTGGCCATGCACACCGGCGTATCGCCGAGGCCGATGGACTCGAGATAGGCGATCGACCGTTCAGCCTTCGCCGAGTACTCCGCGCCGTCGCCCCCGTACACCCTCTTCACAATGGTGTCGATCTTCTCTCGAATGGGCGCCGACGTCTGGTAGATCGGCGCGAAATGCGCCGTGTCCTGCTCGAGCATGGCCATCACCGCACGCGCGAGCTCGACACCGCCCTCGCCGCCCTTCTCCCAAACCTCGTTCAGCGCGACCTGCGCCCCCGCCTTCGCGGCACAATCCGAGACCAGCTGCAGCTCGCGGTCACTGTCGCTCGTGAACCGGTTCACGCCGACCACGACCGGTACGCCGAACTGCCTAACGTTCTCGATATGTCGCTCGAGGTTCGGAAGGCCACGCTCCAGCGCCCCAACATCCTCCTTCTGCAGCGCGTTCTTTCCCGCGCCCCCGTTGAGCTTCAGCGCGCGCACGGTGGCAACCAGCACCGCAGCTTTCGGGTCGAGGCCGCCGAACCGACACTTGATGTCGAAGAACTTCTCTGCGCCGAGGTCGGAGCCGAAGCCGGCCTCGGTCACGACGACGTCCGACAGCGCCAGCGCGGCACGCGTGGCGAGAATGCTGTTGCAGCCGTGAGCGATGTTGCCGAACGGACCGGCGTGCACGAACGCGGGCCCGCCCTCGAGCGTCTGCACGAGATTCGGGCGAATCGCGTCCTTGAGCAGCATCGCCATCGCGCCGGATGCCTTGATGTCCGACGCGCGCACCGGCTTTCGGTTCGAGCCCGCGGTCGAACCCACGATGATGCGGCCAAGCCGCTGCTCCAGGTCGGCGGCGCTGGTCGAGAGCGCGACGACCGCCATCACTTCGCTCGCCGGAATGATGACCCACCGCTCTTCGCGAGCGACGCCGTTCGCGACGCCGCCAAGGCCGATGATGCAATCGCGCAGCGCCCGGTCGTTCATGTCGATCGTGCGCGGCCACGTGATGCGTCGCGGATCGATCCCGAGCGCGTTCCCCTGGTGCAAGTGGTTGTCGAGCATCGCCGCGAGCAACGCGTGCGCGCTCGCGATGGCGTGAAAGTCACCGGTGAAGTGGAGATTGATATCCTCCATCGGCAGCACCTGTGCGTAGCCTCCGCCGGCCGCGCCACCCTTCACGCCGAACACCGGGCCGAGGCTCGGCTCGCGGATACAGAGCGTCGCGTTGTTGCCGATGCGTCGTAGCGCCTGCGTCAACCCGACGGCGGTCGTCGTCTTGCCTTCGCCGGCTGCCGTCGGATTGATGCCGGTCACGAGAACCAGTTTGCCGCGCGCGGGACGCGACGGGATGTCGAGCGCGATCTTCGCCTTGTACTTCCCGTAGAGGTCGAGGTCATCGACGCCGAGTCCGACATCCGCGGCAACGTCGGTGATGGGACGCAGCTTGGCTCGCTGCGCGATCTCGATGTCGGACGGTACGTGACCCAATGCTCCTCCACTGGCGGTAGTGAAGCGCGGACGTCGAGCCCGCGCAACGGACGACCCTGACCTGGTGCGGCGCAGATTCTACGGGGGTGGTCGAGTCGTCGCCAGCCCGAACAAGCGGCGCGCGTTCGCAGTGGTCGCTTCGGCAACAATGTCCACCGAGCGTCCGCGAGCCTGCGCAAGACGCTCGATCGTTCGGGGCACGTACGCGGGTTCGTTGCGCTTGCCGCGAAACGGCACAGGCGCGAGGTACGGCGCATCCGATTCGACGAGCAGCCGGTCGTCGGGCACGAGCCGCAGCAACGCATCGTCGAGCCACTTCCTGAAGGTGACGATGCCGCTGAACGAGACGTACCATCCAACCTCGAGTGCCGCAGCGGCGAGGTCGTGGGACCCGGTGTAACAGTGCAGCACGCCGCGCACGCCGGCCTTCCCCGCCTCGACGACCATCGCGCGCGTATCAGGCTCCGCTTCGCGCGTGTGCACGACCACCGGTGCACCGAGCTCGCCTGCGAGAGCAAGCTGCGCCGCGAAGGCTGCGCGCTGGTTGTCGCGCGGAGAATGATCGTAGTGGTAGTCGAGACCACATTCGCCGACGGCGACGGCACCGCGAGCCACGTGCGCGCGAATTGCCGCAACGTCGCGCGATTGCTCGAACGATGCGGCGTCGTGCGGATGTACGCCGGCGGTGTAGGTGACGAAGCCGACGTGATCGGTCGAGATGATCGCTGCGCGATCGGCCGCGGAAAGCGACTCACCGATGCAGACGATGGCAGTCAGCCCTGCTTGCCGCGCGCGAGCGATGACGTCAGCGCGATCCGCATCGAACGCGGGATCAGCGAGGTGCGCGTGGCTGTCGATCACGAAGGGTCGATGCGAAGCGCCGGCCCGGAAGCGCTCGGGCCGGCGGGTTCGCTCGCTAGCGCGTGACGGCGCCCTCTGCTTCGCGAGACCGCGAGCTGGGCTTGCGCGCCACCGGCGCAGAGCCGAGCGACCGCGGACCAACGGCGTCTTTTCCGCCGACTCGACGAGGCCACTTCCGCTCCGTCCAGAGGAGCAGCGGAGACGCGACGTAGATCGACGAGAACGTTCCGATGATGATGCCGAACGTGAGCACCCACGCGAAGGGCCGAATGACTTCGCCTCCGAAAATCAGGAGCGCGAGCAAGCACGCCAGCGTGGTGGAGCCCGTCATCACCGTACGCGGGAGCGTCTCGTTCACCGACCGGTTGAGGAGATCGTAGAGAGGCTCCTTGCGCGCCTGACGCAGGTTCTCGCGAACGCGGTCGAACACGACGACCTTGTCGTTCATCGAGTAGCCGATCACGGTCAGGATCGCGCCGACGACGAACACCGAGATCTCGATGTTCATGTACTTCATGAACGCGAGCGACGCGATGATGTCGTGAACGGTCGCGAGCACCGCCGCGAGCGCGAACCGCCACTCGAAGCGCCACGCGAGATAGATCAGGGTGAGACCGAACGCGATGAGCGTGGCGGTCGCCGCCTGCCGACGCAGCTCGTCGCCGACGCGTGGGCCGACAGCCTCGGTGCGAACGACGTCATACCCGCCGGCGCCAAAGAGCTTGTCCAGCGTCGCACGGATCTGCGTCGCCACGGTCTCCGCCCCACCCGACTGCTGCCGCTCGACGCTCGACGATTCCTGTGCGCGGATCACGAGCTCGTTCGTGCCGAAACGGGCGATCTCGACGCCGGGAACACCACCCTGCGTGAGCGCGGATCTCACCTGGGCAACGTCAGGCGGCTGCTTGAAGCCCACCTGCATCAGCGTCCCGCCAGTGAACTCGATGCTGTAGTTGAACCCGCTGATGGGGATCAGCACCAACGCGGGCAGAATGAACACCGCGATGACGATGGCCGCGGTGCGCCACAGCCGGATGAAATCGATCTTGGTGTCGTGAAGAATGCGCAGCATCAGATGCTCAGCGGTTGAGTGGCACGCGTGCGGTGGAGCCAGACCAGGAACAGCGTGCGAACGACGAAGATCGCGCTGACCATCGACGCGGCCAGGCCGGCGAGCAGGGCGACGGCGAATCCGCGTACGGGGCCCGTACCGAACTGATACAGAATTGCGGCGGTGAGCGCCGTCGTCACGTGCGTATCGACGATCGCGCTCCAGGCATGATCGAACCCTTCGTTGATCGCGGTGCGGATGGTTTTCCCCCGCACCATCTCTTCCCGGATTCGCTCGAATATCAGGAAGTTCGCGTCGACGGCCATACCGATCGAGAGCACGAACCCGGCGAGGCCCGGTAGCGTGAGCGTGGCGTCGAAGCCCGCGAGAATTCCGAGCGTCGTGAGCCCGTAGAACAGGAGACCGAGGACGGCGAGGAAACCCGAGAAGCGGTAGTACACGATCATGATGAGGATGACGAGCCCCAGGCCGAGGGCGCCGGCCGCGAGCCCCTGGCGAATCGCATCCTCACCGAGGCTGGCGCCGATCTTTCGGACTTCCGCGACCTTGAGCGGTACGGGCAGCGCGCCGGCGCGCAGCACGAGCGCGAGGTCCTGCGCTTCCTGGAGCGAACGCCCCTGCCCCATCGTGATCTGGCCGCGCGTGCCGATCGCGCTTTGAATGACCGGCGGCCGGCCCATCACGCGATCGTCGAGGACGATCGCCATGTAGTCGCCGACGTGCTTGCCCGTTTCATTCCGGAAGCGGCGCCCGCCCTCGTTGTTCAGCGTGAACTCGACGACGGTCCCTTCGATCGGAACCTGGTTCGGCTTCGCGTCGGTGAGATATTCGCCCGTGATGATCGGGCGCGTATCGACGAGGTAGAGCGGCCGGAACATCGTCGCGCCGCGCGACACGGCGTCGGCTCCCCAGCGGAGCGTCTTTCCGGGCGGCAGCGCGGCGCGGACGGCCGGCATGTCCAGGTAGTGCTGCGCGGTAAGCACATCCGTCTCGGCCACGAAGTACTCGCCGGGCATGTCACCACCGCCCGCCACGAGCTTGGAGAACGGCCCGCCGGTCGTGAGGTTGACCGGAGCGGTGTCGGCTGCAGCGCTGTCGCCACCGGCCTTTGCGGCCGAATCGCCCTTCGCAGTGCCCGGTGTAAACAGCTCCTGCAACCCCTTCTGGCCGGTCTTCGCGGTGGAATCACCGGCCGTCGGCGCCGCCGCGGCCGCGCCGCTCTCGCGGATGATCGCGTCGATTCTCGGCAGCACCTTCTCGAGCGCCCGAGTTTCGTCGGTGATCTGGAACTGCAGGAACGCCGACTTCTGCACGACGTCGATCGCGCGCGCCTCGTCATCGATGCCGGGGAGCTCGACGATGATCCGGTCGTTTCCGCTCTTCTGAACGATCGGCTCCGAGACCCCAAACTCGTCGATTCGCGTGCGAACGACCTTGAGCGCGCGGTCGAGCGCCTCGGACTTGTCCGTGACGGCCTGTTTCGCCTCGTCGATCTCGAGCGACAGGTGCATGCCGCCCTGGAGGTCGAGTCCGCGCTTGAGCGGCACGCGCCGGGTCGTGTCGTAGACGTACCGATCCCCTCGTCTCACGCGTTCGACGACCGTACGCGGAAACAGCGAGTAAATGGCGCCTCCGATCATCACGACGATGAGCAGCAGGCGGATCTTGAGGTTGGACATGCTACCGGTAGAAAAGTGTGGTTCGGAGAGCTTTCAAGGTTAGGGAACCGCTCCGGCAGAGTCAACGGAGAGGGTTATGGCCGTACGGCTTAGCCCACCGATCCCAACGCGTGACGGGCGGCGCGCTCGTCGCGCTGCAGTTGCTCGATGAGCGCCTGGGGCGACTCGAATTTCTGGGTATCCCGCAGCCGCGCGATGAAGTCCACGCGGACCCACGCATCGTACCAGTCACCATTCGTGTCGAACAGGTGTGCCTCGACGCCGACGGCGGCGTCATTGAACGTCGGGCGCGGCCCCAGATTCAGCATTCCTCCATGTGCCCCTGCGGGGGTCTGTACACGAACGGCGTAGACGCCCTGCGGGGGCAGAAGCTTGCGCGGATTCGGCGGTGCGACGTTGATCGTCGGGAATCCGAGCCCCTTGCCGCGAGACGCACCGCGCACGACGCGACCGCCAAGCGAGTATGGCCGACCGAGTCCGTAGGCCGCTCGCTCGAGGTCGCCACCGGCGATCGCCCGTCGGATTGCGGTCGACGAAATCGGCCGTCCGTCGCCCAGCGACACCGGCGCGACGACCTCGACGCGAAAACCGTCCCGTGCCCCAAGTGCCTGTAGCACCTCCACGTCACCTTCACGGTTTCGGCCGAAACCGTGATCGTGGCCCATGAGCAGGTACTCCATGCGAAAACGCTCGCGGAGGACATGCGTCACAAAATCCTCCGCACCGTATCGAGCGAGCGCCGGCGTGAACGGAAGCACCGCGAGGTAGTCGATGCCGGACTCGGCGAGAACCTCTCGCTTTTCCTCGCCCGCGGTGAGCAGCAGCGGCGCGGCAGCCGGATTCACGACCTCGAGTGGATGCGGCTCGAACGTCACGAGCACGCTGCGGAGCTGGAGTTGCGACGCTCTCAGCACGAGACGGTCGAGTACGTCGCGATGGCCACGGTGCACACCGTCGAACGTCCCCACCGTCACCACCGTGGCGGTCACATCCGGCGGCAATCCAGAATCTGTCGGTCGCAGCGGGTCAGGCATGCGGAAGAACGACTCGAGGCTGCCACGCACCGCCGACGCGTTCGGCGATGCCCACGAGGCGCCCGTCCGGCGCAATGAGCGCCCCCGTTCGCAGCGTGGCATCGGCGACCCCCGACACCGATCGCCCGTGCCTAACGTGGTCGAGGTCCTCATCCGTGAGGACAACTGACGGGAGCTGTTGGACGGCGGCCACCGGGGACATCAACGCGACCGGGCCGATCTTCAGCGACTCGAGTGACACGGAGTTCCGTACGTCGAACGGTCCGCTGCGCACGCGTCGGAGTGCGGCGAGGTGCGCAGCGGAGTCGCACAGCCGACCGAGATCCCGCGCGAGCGCGCGAATGTAGGTGCCGCCACCGCACGTGATCGTCGCGTCGAGTCGTTCCGGGCGAAGCTCGCGAATCGCCCACTCGTGCACCGTGACGCGCACGGGCTCGAGCGCGAGTGGCGCACCCTTGCGCGCCGCCTTGTACGCGCGCTGCCCGGCCACCTGCTTGGCCGAATACGAGGGCGGCACCTGGTCAATCGTCCCGGTCAAAGCGGCGAGCGCCCCGCGAACGCGGTCCGGGGCGGGAAGGTCAGCGCGACGAACCACAGCGCCCGTCGCATCGTCGGTGTCGGTCTCCGTGCCGAATGCAACGGCCGCCTCGTACACCTTTGGCTCCCCGTCCATGTACGGCAGCAACCGCGTCACGTGCCCGACGAGCAGTACGAGCAGCCCCGTCGCGAACGGATCGAGCGTACCGGCGTGGCCGATGCGTCGATTGCCGGTGGCCCTGCGCGCGACGTTCACGACGTCGTGCGACGTGACGCCTGCCGGCTTGTCGACGAGCAGGATCCCGTCAATCGTTCGACCCTCCGCCGGCAGGCGGGCGGTCCGCCGGTGCTGCGTCCTCGCTGCTGCGCTGATCATCATTGATCTGGGCGAGCAGCGTTTCGATTCGCGCCGCGCGAGCGATACTCTCGTCGAGCTTGAACGTCACCTCCGGCGCGAGCCGGAGACGCAGCGCACGGCCGATGCGCGGGCGCAGGTGGCTGGCGACACTCGCGAGCCCATCCAGGGTCGCGGAGCGCTCGGAGTCGCTGCCGAGTATGCTGACGTAGACCTTCGCGTGTCGCAGGTCGCGAGTGACGTCGACACCGGTGACGGTGACGAGTCCTACGACGCGCGGATCCTTCACGCCTTCCGCGAGGAACATTGCCACTTCTTCGCGGATCGCTTCGGCAACGCGGTCTGGGCGACGATTATCGTGCGCCATGGTTGACTGAATCCTTCGCCGGCTCGGGTTTTCGCCCACTGTCGCGCGAGCGAGCCAGGCGGTCACACGCGGCATTCATTATCGGCGAGCCGAGCCGCGGGACGGAGGAGACCTGCGGGACCGGCCGCGCTCGCGCGACGCGGCCCCGCCCGACTCAATGGGACGTTAGTTCGACGACTCGGACTGGAGGGTTCGCGCGACTTCCTCGGTGCGATAGCACTCGATGACGTCGCCCACCTTGATGTCGTTGAAGTTCTCGACGGAGATACCGCACTCGTAGCCCTCCTTCACCTCGCGGACGTCGTCCTTGAACCGGCGCAGCGAGCCGATCGTGCCGTCGTACACTTCGATTCCGTTGCGGACGACGCGCACGCGAGCCTGTCGCGTGATGGTGCCGTTTCGCACGTAGCATCCGGCGACCACGCCGACCTTCGGAGCCTTGAACGTCTGACGCACTTCCGCCTCGCCGAGGACGACCTCTCGCTCCTCGGGACGAAGCATGCCTTCGAGTGCGGCGCGCACGTCGTTCACGGCATCGTAGATGACCTTGTACAGCTTGATCTCGACGCCTTCACGTTCGGCGGCATTGCGCGCGTTGTTGTCAGGCCGCACGTGGAAGCCAACGATGATCGCGCCGGCCGCGCGCGCGAGCAGGATGTCGCTCTCCGTGACCGCACCGACGCCGCGGTGAATCACTTCCACCTGGACTTCGGCATTCGAGAGCTGCGCCAGTGCGTCGGCGAGCGCTTCCGCCGGTCCGCCCTGGTCAGCCTTGATGAGCACACGAAGCGTCCGCTTCTCACCCGCCGAGGCCGACGCCATGAAGTCTTCGAGCGTGACCGCGCTCTTGCTGGTCCGGCGGCTCTTTGCCTCGCGGTCGAGCCGCTCACGCCGTTGCGCGATCTCGCGAGCCTGCGTGGCATCCTCGACGACCTTCAACTCGTCGCCGGCCATCGGAACGCCCGTTAGGCCGAGCACCTGCACTGGAATCGCGGGGCCGGCCTGCTTCGTCTGCTTGCCTCGCTCGTCCAGCAGTGCGCGAACGCGACCGGAGTAGAGACCGACGATGAAGTCGTCGCCGATTTTCAGCGTCCCGCTCTGGACGAGCACCGTCGCGACCGGTCCCTTGCCCGGATCGAGCTGGGCTTCGACGACCGTGCCTGTCGCGTTCTTGTTCGGGTTCGACTTCAGGTCGAGGATTTCGGCCTGGAGCAGGACCTGCTCGAGGAGCTCGTTGATGTTCGTGCCCTTCTTCGCCGAGATCGGCGTCGACAGCACCTGACCGCCGAACGCCTCGAGCACGACGCCGTGTTGCAGGAGGTCCTGCGACACGCGAGTCGGGTTCGCGTCGGGAAGATCGACCTTGTTGATGGCGACGATGAGCGGTACGCCCGCGTTCTTCGCGTGCGAGATCGCTTCGATCGTCTGCGGCATGACCGAGTCGTTCGCGGCCACGACGAGGACGACGATGTCGGTGACCTGCGCGCCGCGAGCACGCATGGCGGTGAACGCTTCGTGACCCGGCGTGTCGAGGAACGTGATCAGCTTGCCGCTCGGCAGCGTGACATGGTAGGCGCCGATGTGCTGGGTGATGCCACCGGCCTCGCCCGCGACGACGTTCGCTTTGCGGATGTAGTCGAGCAGCGAGGTCTTCCCATGGTCGACGTGACCCATGATGGTGACGATCGGCGGCCGCGAGACGAGGTCTTCAGCCTTGTCCACTTCTGTCGGCTGCCCTGCGTCGGCGGCGTACTCCTCCTCACGGACGGCCTGGAACCCGAACTCACCCGCGATCAACTCGATCTGATCGAAGTCGAGTCGCTGGTTGATCGTGACCATGAGCCCGAGATTCTTGAACGCGAAGCCGACGATCTGCGTCGCGGGGATCTTGAGAATCTCGGCGAGCTCGGAGACCGTGATGAACTCGTTGACGTGAACGGTCTTCCGTTCGCGCTCGCGATCGGCCTCGCGCTGCGCCTCCATCTCCTCGCGCGATGCGGCGTCCTCGGCGCGGCGCGGACCACCGCGCCGCTGCGCCGGACCGCGCATGGCCGACATCGTCTTGAAGATGTTGGCGGACACCGCTTCCTGATCGACCGCCCCGCGCTTGCCCTTCTTGCGGCGACCCTGAGGCTGCTGCTGCTGTTGTTGCTGCTGGCCACCGCCGCCGCCACCACCACCGCGCTGTTGCTGCGGGCGGTCGTCGCGGCGCGGAGGCGACATCGATCCGCCGCCCGGCGCGGCGGAAGCCACCGGACGCGGAGGGACGAACGGTGAACCGCTCGCTACGGGACGCGGACGCGGAGCGCCTGGCACGATCGGTCGTGGACGCGGCCGATCTCCACCGGCGGAGGCGGGCGGAAGCGGGGATGGCGTCGCAGGGCGCGACGGCACCTGCGGCGGTTCCAACGTCGCCGCAACGCGCTCGACGGGTTCCGGACTGCGCGGCGCAGGTGGCGCGGGTGGCACGAGCTGAGGTGCCGGTGGTGGCGCGACGACGTCGGTGGCAGCCGGCTCGACCGCCGGTACATGCGGCGACGTGGTGACCTCGGGCTCCTGCTCGGTCACCGGCTCGTGGTCGACTTCCACCGCGTTAGGCGCGGCGAACTCGACTTCGTGCTCTTCCGTTGTCGTCATGCCGGAGTCGCCCGCCACTTCGGCGGGGCGGCGGCGCCGACGAATCCCGGATGCTTCAGCCGACGCGGGGGCTGCCGGAGCAGCAGGCGCGGGCGCGGCGGTCGTGGCGGCCCCACGACGGCGACGCGGCGGCGCTGCCGTTTGCTTCTCGGCGCGAACGCGCTTCTCGCGCTCCCAGCGGGCGCGAATGCGCGCCACCTGGTCGTCGGTCAGCAGCGTGAGATGGCTGCGCACGGGAACGTCCATCTGACGAAGGATGTTGATGACTTCGTCACTGGAGATCCCGAACTCGCCTGCCATGTCATGTACGCGAAGCTTGCTCAAACAATCCTCCTAGCGGGCTCGCGGGGAGTCCGCAGTACGCCCCTCGTTGGGGGCCGACTCGACGAGAGCACGAACACCCCTCGCGAGGTCTGCATCGACGACACCAACGACGGCCGTCGATTCCCGATTGACCGCGTCGCCCAGAACGGCGGCCGACGGCCCCTCGATCAAACGTATCCGTTTTGCTCGCAACATCGGCACAACCTTGTCCAGGCTATGCCGAGATGCGTCGGGCGCGAACACGGCCAGCTTGAGCTTGCCGCGCTGTGCCGCCTCTCGCACGCGTTCCACTCCTACGACCACAAGCCTGCCGCCCATGCCCACTCCGAGCAGGCGCATGAGCTTGCGGGTCATCAGCTCGTCCATCGTCCCGCTCGGTCGTCGTTATTCCTGCGACTTGCGTCGCGCCCCGTCCTCGGAATCGCCACCCTCGTCGCCACCGTCTTCCGTGAGCTCATCGAGCATCGCGATGATCCGATCGGCCTCCTCGGGGGCAATGCCCGGGAGCCGCAGCAGATCGTCGCGCTCGAGATCGATGATGTCGTTGAGCGTGCGGTAGCCGGCGTCCTCGAGGACGGCCACGGTCGCCGTGGACATCCCGTCGATCTCCGACAGCTTCACGTCGGCGGCAGTATCGGCTTCCTCGGGCAGCGGCGCGAAGAGCGGCGCGTCGCCGCCGCGGTCCAGCCACTCGCGGCTCGAATAGAGGTCGATCTTCCATCCGGTGAGCTCGGACGCGAGGCGCACGTTCTGACCGTTTCGTCCGATCGCCAGCGACAGCTGATCCTCGTCGACGACTGCCTGAATGGTCTTCGCGTTCGGGTCCGAGAACACGCGGGCGACGCGCGCTGGCGCGAGCGCGAGCTTCGCGAACCGCTCGGGATCGGCAGACCACGGCACGATGTCGATGCGCTCGCCATTGAGCTCGTTGACGACTGCCTGGACGCGCGAGCCCTTGAGACCCACGCACGCACCCACCGGGTCGATCGAATCGTCACGGGAGAACACCGCGATCTTCGTTCGGCTGCCGACTTCACGAGCGGCCGCGCGGATGTCGACGATGTTCTGCTGGATCTCGGGGACCTCGAGCTTGAAGAGCGCCTTCACGAACAGCGGATCGGCGCGGCTGAGGATGAGCCGCGGCCCCTTGGGGGTTTCCTCGACACGCTTGAGCACCGCCCGAATGGGCTCACCCTGATGGAAGTGCTCGCGGTGGTTCTGCTCGCGGTACGGGATGATCGCTTCGGCCTCGCGAAACTTGTTCAGCATCACGACGAGCTTCCCGCGCTCGATCTGCTGGATCTCACCGCTGAGGAGATCGCCGACTCGGCCGGCGAACTCGTCGCGGATACGCGTGCGCTCACCCTCGCGAACGCGCTGGATGATCCGCTGCTTCGCGGCCTGCACCGCGGTGCGTCCGAACTCGGCGAAATCGACGGGGATCTCCATCATGTCGCCGACCTGGAACTCGGGATCCTCGAAGCGCGCTTCTTCGACCGTCACTTCGCGGCTCGGATCCGTGACTTCCTCGACCACGGTCTTGAGGAGCACGATGCGAATGGAGCCCTTGTCTTCGTCGATCTCGACTTCGGCCTGGACGTTCGGCCCGTGCTTCTTCGCGAGCGCGGCATGGATGCCGTCCTCGAGCAGCCCGTGAAGCTCGGACCGATCGAGCTGCTTCGAATTCGTCAGCTCGCGAATCGCGTTCAGGATATCAGCAGAACCGATCATTACGCCCTCTATCCTTTCCAGTGAAACACCAGCCGTGCTTCGCGAATGGCCTGGAGCGGAGCGCGATGCACCTCGCCTTTGTCATCGCGCAGCACCACCACGGCACCGCTGGCGTCTTCCTCGAGTCCGACGATCTCGCCTTCCTTCATCCCGCCGACCGCCGCGCTGGTGAGGCGCGCCCGCTTACCGGTGAAGCGACGCCAGTCGTTCTCCGTTTTCAGCGGACGTTCGAGTCCAGGCGACGAGACTTCCAAAACGTACTTACCCGCGAACACTTCGCCCGCGTCGAGGCGCGCCTCGATGGCGCGCGACGCGCGGGCGCAATCGTCCACGGTCACTTTCTCTCCGTCACGCCTATCGATGCGAACGTCGATCACCGGCTTCGTTCGCGTCCCGCCCCGCCGTAGCTCGACCAGATCTAGCCCGAGTGAATCAAGCTCGGCAACTACAACATCTTGCAGCGCTTGGTTCATGTCATGTCGAGGTACCCGCCAAGAACAAAAAAATGTGGGGAGCCCTCCCCCACATTTCGCTGGCGCTTGACGGACGTCAGCGTGGTGAATCTAGACGGCGTCGGATGTGCCGTCAAGCCAAACGGCACCCGGCACGATGGCTATCTCACACAGCCGCAATCATTACCCCGAGCTGGCGGCCCGCGTCGCCGGCGCGATGAGAGTAGAAGCGGTCGTTCTGGCACCGCGTACAGCTCGGGCTCGTCGTGATCCGCCGGACTCCGCGCAGCCGAGCGTGCTCGGCAATGATGGACCGCAGGTCGACCTCGGCGTTGTAATCGACCCGGCGTCCCGTCAGCTGCTCGAAGACGTCCGGGCTCACCTCGTAACAGCCGCCGCAGATCGCGGGGCCGAGGTGCATCAGGAGCTCGGCACTCGGGATCCCGCGCGACTCGAGCAGGTCAATGGCACGGTCGACGATTCGGGCCACTGTGCCGCGCCAGCCGGAGTGAAGCAACGCGACGGCGCCTGATGGGTGAGCGAGGAACACGGGAACGCAGTCGGCGATGGAGACTGCCATGCCCGTGCCGCGTTCGAGCGAGGCGTGTCCGTCACCGTCGTTCGCGCGCAACCACCCTTCCCACCCGGTGCCGTGCAGAATGACTCGGTCACCGTGCACCTGATGGGCGGTCGCGAGGCGCGGACCCGCGGGGGACAGCTCACGGCGAAGTGCGTTCCACCGCTCCATTACGAGGCGGACGGGTTCGTCGGACCCGACGCCGAAGCTGCCCGCAGCGCGGGTGGTGGTGAACGCCCGAACGCCGATGGCCGCGAACTCGGAGACCTCTTCGTACCGATCGGCTGACGCGATGGACCCGACCGCCGCGGTCATTTCCGCCGGTCGTCCACGCGCTGAATGCTGGCGCCGAGGGCGTTGAGGCGCTCATCGATGCGCTCGTAGCCGCGCTCGATCTGCCCGGCGTTGTTGATGGTGCTCGTTCCCTTCGCGCACATCGCGGCGAGCAGCATCGCCATCCCCGCGCGAATGTCGGGCGACTCGACGACCGCACCACGCAACGCCGACGGACCCGCGACGAGGGCACGATGCGGATCGCACAACACAATGCGCGCGCCCATGCCGATCAACTTGTCCACGAAGAACATGCGCGACTCGAACATCTTCTCGTGGAAGAGGATCAGCCCGTTGCACTGCGTGGCCGCGACGATCGCGATCGACATGACGTCGGCGGGGAACGCGGGCCAGGGCTGGTCCTCGATTTTCGGGACGTGACCGCCGAGATCGGACTGAATTTCGCGCGACTGCTCCGACGGGATGATGAGATCATCGCCGTCAATGCGGCAGCTGATCCCGAGGCGCGCAAACCCGAGCAACGTGGACCGGAGGTGCTCGACGCCGGCGGCCTCGACGCGAATCTCGGAACGAGTCACGGCGGCAAGGCCGATGAACGACCCGACCTCGATGTGATCGGGCCCGATGCGGTGATCGCCACCACCGATCGAGCCGCCGCCGTGGATCGTGACGGTGTTCGTTCCGATCCCCTCGATCTTCGCGCCCAGCGTGCACAGGAAATGACAGAGGTCCTGCACGTGCGGCTCGGATGCCGCGTTGCGCAGAATGGTCGTTCCCCGCGCCGCCGTCGCGGCGACGAGCGCATTCTCGGTCGCCGTGACGCTCGGCTCATCGAGAAAGACGTCGGCACCTCGCAGAGACTTCGCGCGAATGTCGAACCTGTCTTCGCCGCTCACGTCGGCGCCAAGCCGCTCGAGGGCGAGGAAGTGTGTGTCGAGTCGTCGACGACCAATGACATCGCCGCCGGGCGGCGGGAGCGTGATCTCACCGCACCGGGCGAGAAGCGGGCCGGCGAGGAGGATCGATGCCCGAATCTTTCGGCAGAGCTCGGGGTCGAGGTCGGACGGCCGGATGGACTTCGCGTGGATGCTCAGCGTGTTCTGTTCCGTCCAGTCGGCGCCCGCGCCGACCGACCGAATCAGCTCGACGAGCGTTTCGGTGTCGCGAATACGTGGAACATTCCGCAGCGTAATCGGGTGCTCGGAAAGGAGCGATGCAGCGATGATGGGGAGCGCGGCGTTCTTGTTCCCCGACGGCCGAATCGTGCCGGAGAGCGTTGCTCCGCCTTCGACGATGAACTGCACAGCAGCCATGAGGTCTCGATTTCCGGGCGGGGGTGATTGCTTGACAGTGGTTTGTCGCGCCGGTACGATCCGCGGTCCGGCAACCGTGACACCGCGCTGCCTGACTCGCGGGTGGCCTCAGCCTTGCACACGCACGCGGGGCGGCGGCACGGCCGCGCGAATGACTCGTCGCACGCCGAAGGGTAACACATCACTTCCTTGATCGCATGACAGCTGGTTTCGCGCGGCTGGCTGTGGAGCTGTTGATTCAGGCGGCTGCGCAGTTCCCCGATACGATCGTCACGAAACAAGTGTCGGTCGAGCAAGGCACGTTCGAGAAGATCGCTGGCGTGGCCCAGGGGCTCATGACCATCGCGATTCTCGTGCTGACGGTGGTCCTGGTCCCGGCAGCGTGGAACTTTCGGAACAGTTACAAGCGAATCAACGAGCTGATCGACCGGTTCTACGGCGATATCGGTCCGCTGGTACGCAACGCGAACTCGATCTCGGACAACGTCAATTACATCACGACGTCGCTTCGCGTGGACGTACAGCAGTTCAATCAGACGGTCGCGCTGGCGAACGAGCGGCTCACGACCGCGGTGAAGACCGCGGAGCGGCGCCTGCACGAGCTGGATGCGCTGTTGAAAGTGGTGCAACGCGAGGCGGAAGACGCGTTCGTGTCGACGGCGTCGACGCTGCGTGGCGTGAGGGCTGGCGCCACGACGTTGCGCGACGAGGTGGAGGGTGATCTCGTGGCGGACGAGTACGAAGACGTGGAAGCACTCCAGGAGCGAGAGGAGGACCATGGCGACGACGGTGAGACCGAAAACGACGAATGGCGCGAGCGACCGCGTGTCCGACCGCGGACGAGTGAGCGAGCGTGACCAGCAGTACGACCTGCTGACAGCCGCGCTCCTCGGCGCGATGATCGGCGCGGGTGCCGCGCTGTTGATTCGACGGGGCCCGAGCGGACGGCGCCCCCTGACGCCACTCGCGCGCGCCGCTGGTGGGGCCGCGATCGGAGCGGCGCAGTGGGCGGGCAAGCGCGGCCGGCGGGGCGCGCGATGGGCCGCGAAACGCGGCGGCGAGGTGTGGGAGCGCGTCCCGGTGGACGCGGTTCGCGAGGAGATCGGGGATGCGCTCGACGCGGCGCGTGAAAAAGTCGCGGACGTCGTCGAATCCGAGCTGCGCGACCTCCGGAAGGCCATTCGCCGTCAACGCAAGCGACTCGGCGTCTGAACGCGTGAACCGCCGCCCACGAGGCGGGCGGGCGGCGCGCGGCGGCCTCGCCGGCGCCGCTGGTCTGGCCATCCTGGCGCTGATCCTGTTTCCGTCCCCGGCGTTCGCATGGACTCCGGGGACGCACGTTTTGCTCGGCGAGGCCGTGCTGCGATCGCTCGCGCTGCTCCCGGGCCCGATCGCGGACCTGCTCGCGGCGTTTCCGTACGACTTCCTCTACGGATCGATCGCCGCGGACACGAGCATCGCGAAGAAGTACGCGGCCGCGGGGCGCCATTGTCACGCATGGAATGTCGGCCTCGAAATCCGCGAGCAGGCGCGCGACGAGCCGCTGCACTCCTTCTCACTCGGTTACCTCGCGCATCTCGCCGCGGACGCGGTGGCGCACAACTACTTCGTTCCGCGCCAACTCGCGGTGACATCTAGCACGTCGGCGCTCGGGCACAGTTACTGGGAAAGCCGGTTCGAGACGCACCTCGGCGAGCGGTATGCGCGCCGGGCACGCGAGCTGATTCTGCTCGACCACGCCCGCTCGGACGCGCATCTCGATCGCATACTCAGCCCGACAATCTTCAGCACGCCGACGAATCGCCGGATCTTTCGCGGCATGGTCTACGTGACCGATACCGAGTCGTGGCAGCGGATCTTCCAGCTCATGTCCGAAAAGAGCCGGTGGGACCTGCCCGAAACCGACGTCGGCGCGTACCTCACGCGATCATTCGACTACGTGATCGATTTTCTTCGACGCGTCGAAGACTCGGAGCCCTATCGTCTCGACCCGTCAGGCGACGAGCCGCTGCGCCTCGCGAAACGTGTCCGTCGCGCGGCACTCCGTCAGGGCGGTGAGGATTTCGTCGCGGCCGAGGCGCGGCGCCATTTTGGAATGCCGGAATCCGGACTGCGATTCGCGGCGGACCTCGGCAGCCCGCTCTACTTGCCGGTGCGCGCCGCCAACAACTGATTCACTTTTCGCGGGTCCGCGCGCCCTCCCGACTTCTTCATCACCGCGCCGACGAACACGCCGAGGAGCTTCTTCTCTCCCGCCAGGTATCGCTGCCACTCGGCGTCCTGGCTCGCGAGCACCTCGTCGACCCACGCGCCCAGCTGCGCGTCATCGCCCACCTGCGTGAGCCCTTCGCGCTCGGCGATCTGCTCCGGGCGATCTCCCGTCTGGACCATCACCCCGAACACCCGCTTCGCGGCGCTGTTGCTCACCACGCCGGAGCGTACCATGTCGAGCAGTTTGGCGAGGTCGGCCGGTCGCACCGAGAACCGCTCGATGGGGACCCCGCTGTTCTTCAACACGGCGAGCACTTCGCCCATGACCCAGTTCGCCGCGATCTTCGCGTCGCCGTGCGCGCGCGCCACCGACTCGTAGTAGTCCGCGACTCGGGGGCTCGCTGTCAGGACGTCGATGTCGTACGAGCCGAGCGTGTATTCCTTCGCAAAGCGCTGCCGCTTGGCATCCGGCAGCTCCGGGAGACGGTCGCGCAGCCGATGGATCCAGACGTTCGTTAGGCGCAGCGGCGGCAGGTCGGGGTCCGGGAAATACCGATAGTCGTCGCTTCCCTCCTTCGTGCGTGCGGGACGCACGACACCGCGATCGGCGTCCCACAGGAGCGTCTGCTGCTGCACGGCGTCGCCGCGGTCGATGATCTCGACCTGGCGCGCGAACTCCGCGTCGAGCGCGCGCTCCACGGCCGAAAACGAGTTGAGATTTTTCACCTCCGTCTTCGTCCCGAGCTTGCTCGTCCCACGTTTGCGAATGCTGATGTTGGCGTCGACGCGAAGGCTTCCCTCCTCCATGTTCAGGTCGCTGACGTCCACATACTCGAGCACCTGCCGCAGCAGGCGGCAGTACGAGCCCGCCTCGGCGCTCGAGCGGATGTCCGGCTCGCTCACGATCTCGATCAGCGGCGTGCCCGCGCGATTCAGGTCGATGGCCGAAGCGGCGGCGAATCGATCGTGGATCGACTTACCGGCATCCTCCTCCATGTGCAGGCGGGTGATCCCGATGCGGAGCGGCGATCCATCGGGATGCTCGCCGATCACGAGTCCGCCATCGGTCGCGAGCGGCCGATCGAACTGCGAGATCTGATACCCCTTCGGCAGATCCGGATAGAAGTAGTTCTTCCGGGCGAAGATCGATTCCTCGTGCACCTCCGCGCCGAGCGCGAGCGCGGCGCGCGTCGCGAGCTCGACGGCCGCCTCGTTCAACACGGGAAGGCTGCCGGGCAGCGCGAGGCACACCGGGCATGTGTTGCGGTTCGGCGGTGCGCCGAACTCGGTCGAGCAGTTGCAGAACAGCTTCGTACGCGTTCTGAGCTGCACGTGCACCTCGAGCCCGACGACCATCTCGAAGGCAGGATGCTCGGTGGACGCAGGCTGAGCCGTCATCGATGCGCGTCCTCGCCTAACGCGCGCTCGAGCGCGTACGCCATGCGGAAGATCGCCGCCTCACCGAAGTGGCTCGCCATGAGCTGACCACCGACCGGCAGCCCGTCCACGCGACCGATCGGCAGCGAGAGCGCCGGAATGCCGGCGAGGTTCGCCGTCGCCGTGAAGATGTCGCTCAGATACATCTCGTACGGGTCCGACTTCGCGCCGATTGGAAATGCGGGTGTCGGAGCGGTCGGGGTGAACAGCACCTGTACTCCGCTGTCGAACACGCGGCGAAAGTCGTCGGCGATGAGGCCGCGGACCTCCTGCGCCTTCTTGTAGTAGGCGTCGTAGTAGCCCGCCGAGAGAACGTACGTGCCGAGGAGAATGCGCCGAGTGACCTCGGGTCCGAAGCCGACGGACCGCGTCCGCTCGTACATGTCCGTCAACGCTGACGCCTGCGCGCGCACGCCGTACCGCACGCCGTCGAACCGAGCGAGGTTCGACGAGGCCTCGGCGGGGGCGACAATGTAATAGACGGGGATCGCGAGATCGGTGTGAGGGAGCGACACCTCGCGGACGGTCGCGCCGAGCTCGCGAAGCCTGTCGAGCGCGGCATCACATCGGTCCCGAAGCCGCGCGTCGAGGGATTCCGGGAAATACTCCCGCGGCTTGCCGATCACGACGCCTTTCAGGTCCGGTGTCGCGGCGGCCTGATAATCCTCGACGGGGAAATCCGCACTCGTGGAGTCGTAGCGGTCGCGCCCGGCGATGGTACCGAGCGCGATCGCCGCATCGTCGACGGTCCTGCCGAACACGCCGACCTGGTCGAGCGACGACGCGAAGGCGACGAGTCCATACCGGCTCACGCGTCCGTACGTCGGCTTCACCCCGACAATGCCGCAGAACGCGGCCGGCTGCCGCACCGAGCCGCCCGTCTCGGAGCCGAGCGCGACGCGAACCACGCCGGCCGCCACGCACGCCGCCGAGCCGCCCGACGAGCCGCCCGGCACGCGCGCGGGATCGAGCGGATTCCGCGCCGGACCGTACGCCGAGTTTTCGGTGGACGAGCCCATCGCGAACTCGTCCATGTTCGTCTTGCCGATGACGATCGCGCCGGCATCGCGGAGTCGCGTGATCACCGTTGCCTCGTACGGGCTCACGTAGCCCTCGAGGATGCGCGACCCGCAGCTCGTCGGCATCGTGAGCGTCGCAATGTTGTCCTTCACGACGATCGGCACACCGGCGAGGCGTCCCGCCCCATGACCCTGCTGCTGTTGCCGCGCGATCTCGTCGGCGGCACCTAACGCGGCGTCGCGATCGCGCGACAGCAGGGCGTTGAGCCCGTCCTGCCCGGCCTTCACCTCGTCGACACGCGCAAAGGCTTTCGCGACCGTGTCGGCGGGTCTCGTGGCCCCCGACGCATGACTGCTGGCGAGTGCCGCGACCCCGAGATCAGCGCCGGTCATGGGGGCGCCTCCGTGCCCTTGTCGTCATGCGTCGCGAGGCGCGGAACGAGGAAGAACGCGTCACGCATCGCTGGCGCAAACGCTTCACGCGGCCGCGCGAGCGGAATCTGGTTTCCTCCATCCACTCGAAGCGGCGTACCTGCTGCTCCAACCCCCGTCACGGCGCCGACCGGTCCGGTGTCCACCCGCGAGAGCACATCCATGTGCTCGAGAATCCCGTTCAGTTCCGCCGCGATCGTGGGGATGCGGCCCGGATCCAGGCCAAGCCGGGCGAGCGCAGCGACGCGGCGGACGTCGTCATCGCTGACAGACATCAATCCCACCCTCGCTCGAGGCCCGCGTACGCGACGACGAGTCGTTTCCGTCCGACGGTCTCGTCGTCGAAGTCGATCGTCACCTTGGTCTCGCGGCCGGTGCCCGAGAGCTCGGCAATCGTGCCGCTCCCGAACCGACCGTGGCGCACCCGTTCACCCTTCACGAAGCGCGGCGAGTCCTGCGACGCCTCGACATCGGTGTCAGCCGCAAAGGAAACCGCCATCCCAGGTCGACGTGTCGCTGCCGATGGATGCGGCATGACCGTGCGTCCTGTCGCGCGCAGCTTCAGCGTCGCGCGCTCCTCGACCATGCCGATGGGAATGGTTTTGAGGAAGCTCGACGGGATCGAGTTCATGAGCTCGCCGTTTCGTCGTCGGGACCGAGCGTGCGTGAGGTATAGCTTCTGCTCGGCACGCGTGATCCCGACGTAGAAAAGCCGGCGCTCCTCCTCGAGCATCGGCGGATCGTCGAACGCCCTGCTCAGCGGAAACAAGCCGTCCTCCATTCCGGCGATGAAGACGACCGGGAACTCCAGCCCCTTCGCGTTATGCATCGTCATCATCGTCACGGCGTCGGCCGAGGGATCGAGCGCGTCGGCGCCGGTGACGAGTGTTGCGCGCTGGAGGAAATGGTCGAGCGGCGTCAACCCGACTTCCCCGCCCTCCTCGACGACCACTTCGGCCGCGCCTTCGACCAGCTCGCGAACGTTGTCGAGCCGGTCCTGCACGTCTGGTTCGGTCTTGAGGTGCTCGCCGTAGCGGATGGCATCGATGAGATCGCGGAGCAACTCGTCCACCGCCGATTCGCGCGCAGCCTCTCGGAGGCGACCGATCAGCGCGGCGAAGTCCGCGAGCGTCGTGCGGGCCGCAGGGCGGAGCGAGGCGACGAGGTCGGGGCGTACGGCGGCCGCGAGCAGCGGAACTCGTTCGGTGCGCGCCGCAGCCGCGAGCGAGTCGATGCTGGTGTCGCCGATGCCGCGCTTCGGAACGGCGATCGCACGACGGAAGGCCTCGTCGTCGTTCGGGTTCGCGACCAGCTTGAGGTACGCCATGAGGTCGCGGATCTCGCGCCGATCGTAGAACCGTACGGCTCCGACGAGCCGGTAGGCGAAGCCGCGTCGCCGCAACGCCTCTTCGAGCGCCCGGCTTTGCGCGTTCGTGCGATAGAGGATCGCGAAGTCGCGAAGCGTCAGTCCGGCACCGAGTGACCGGCTGGCATCGCGCCCGCCAGGAGAGCCCCGACGCGCCGAAATCTCCTCGACGATATAGTCGGCTTCATCGCGGTCATCGAGTGAGCCGACGACGGTCACGCGCTCACCGCCTGGTCGCGTCGATCGCAGCGTCTTGCCTCGCCGCTCCGTGTTCGGGCTGATGGCGACGTTCGCGAACTCGAGAATCTGCGGTGTGGACCGGTAGTTCTCCTCGAGCCTAACGACGGCCGCCGCCGGGAAATCCTTCTCGAAGTCCAGGATGTTTCGGATGTCGGCCCCGCGCCAGCCGTAGATCGACTGATCATCATCGCCGACGACCATCACGTTCCCGTGCTCGCCGCCGATGAGCTTGATGAACCGGTACTGCGCGCGGTTCGTGTCCTGATACTCGTCCACGAGTACGAACCGGAACCGGTCGCGATACTGGCGTCGATGCTGCTCGTGTTGCTCGAGAATCCGCACCGGGAGCACGAGCAGGTCGTCGAACGTCACCGCGTTTGCCTGCCGCAGCGTCGTTTCGAGCTCGGCGTACACGGGCGCCACCGCCCGGGAGTGCGCGTCGTGCGCCAGCGTCTCGTACTCGGTGGCGCTGACGAGCGCGTTCTTCGCGTCGGAGATGGCGTCGAGGACGGCGCGCGGCGAATGATCCTTGGCCGAGATGCGCAATCGCTCCATGATCCGCTTGATGACGCCGGTCGCGTCGTCCTCGTCGTAGATCGTGAAGCTCGGGCTTCGACCGACGAGATGGGCGGCGGAGCGCAGCATTCGCGCGCCGACCGAGTGGAACGTCCCGCACCACATTCCGACCGGCTCTTCGCCGAGCAGGCGGCCGATACGCTCGCGCATCTCTCCCGCCGCCTTGTTCGTGAACGTGACCGCGAGAATGTGCTTCGGGTCGACGCCGTGGTGCTCGACCAGATGCGCGATGCGCGTCGTGAGGACGCGGGTTTTTCCCGATCCCGCGCCGGCAAGCACGAGCATCGGACCTTCGAAGTGCAACACGGCTTCGCGCTGCGCGGAGTTCAGGCGCGCGAGCCAGTCAGCGGACACCGTCGTGGACATCAGTGCAAGATAACGTCGAACGTTGCGCCTCGCGGCGCGGGCACGAGCAGCAATTGACCGCCGTGATTCTCCTCGATGATCCGGCGCGCGAGCGAGAGGCCAACACCCCATCCATGATCCTTCGTCGAGAAGCCCGGCTCGAACACGCGAGCCCTCAGCTCGCGTGGAATCCCCGGGCCATCATCGGCGACGCGAATGCGGACCCCTTCCGGAACGCGCGCCGCGCTGATGTAGATCCGGCCGCCACGGCCGGCGAGCGCATCGACCGCGTTCTTCATCAGCGCCTCGAGCGCCCACTCCAGCAACACGGCGTCACCGTGGACCATGAGCGGCTCATCACCGCCTGACGCCGCGATCTCCACCGCATGCGCGAGGGTCGGCACCCGGGCACGGAAGTATCCGCCCACCTGCTCCACGAGATCGCGCACATCGACCCGGTCCTGCCGCGGCGGCCGGCCGATGCGCTCGAAGCGGTGCGCGACCCGCTCGAGTCGGTCGAGGTCGCCGCGCATGTGCCCGATGGCCTTCGTGGTCATCGGATCGCCTTCGTGCTCGCCGAGGAGCTCGATCCATCCACTCAGCGAAGACAGTGGAGTTCCCAACTGATGCGCTGACTCGCGCGCCATTCCGGCCCACACCTTCTCGCGGTCGGCGCGCTCGCGCGTTCGCAGTCCGTAGATGGCCGCAATCAGGATGAGCGCGAGCGTGCCCGCCTGGACGAGGGGAATGATGCGCAGCCCATTTACCAACGGCGTGTCGCCGATGTGCACCGTGCCGACACCTTGCTCGACGATCGGGTCATTCTGCCGATCGAGCGCCGCGATGTACTCGCGCAGCTTCGGATCGTTTCTGAGCGCCGCGTCGCGGATGCGTCCGTCGAACGGCGTGTTTATCGCGTCGGTCGGATTGCCGTCCGCGTCGGTGACGAGCACCGGCACCTTCGACTGACTGATGTGTCGCGACAGGTCGAACAGCGCGACGGTGGCGTCGGAAGATGTGTCGTTGAGCGCCTCGTAGACACGCGCGTACATCCGCGCGGACCGCTCGGCTTCGCGGCGAAGCTCGAGCACGACGCTCTGGGTGTACACGATGTACGAGCCCAGGAGCAGGGCAACTCCTACGGCGACGACGATGAACGACGCGCCGCGCCGCACGGGTCAGCGGATGGTGTCGACGCCGAGATACGGCCGCAGGACCTCGGGTACGACGACGCTGCCGTCGGCCTGCTGATAGTGCTCCAGGATGGACGCGATGATACGCGGGAACGCGAGCCCCGAGGCGTTCAGCGTATGGATGAAGCGCGGCTTCCCGCCCGTCGCTGGCCGATACCTGATGTTCGCCCGGCGCGCCTGGAAGTCGGTGAACGTGCTGCTGGACGATACCTCGAGCCACGCCCCGACCCCGGGCGCGTACGTCTCGAGGTCGAACGTCTTCGCGCTCGCGAAGCCCGTGTCACCCGCGGCAAGGAGCTTGACTCGATACGGCAGACCCAGTCGCTCGAGCAGCGTGGTCGCGTGCCGAGTCATGAGCTCGTGCTCCTGCGCGGAGGCTTCGGGCGTGGAATACCGCACGAGCTCCACCTTGTCGAACTCGTGGACGCGCAGGATGCCGCGCGTGTCCTTGCCCGCCGACCCGGCTTCGCGCCGGAAGCACGGCGAGTACGCGCAGAACCCCCGCGGCAATTGCCCCGCGTCGATCATCTCGTCGCGGTACAGGTTGGTGACCGGCACCTCCGCGGTCGGGATGAGGAACAGGTCCTCATCCTTCAGCGCGTACATGTCGTCCTCGAACTTCGGGAGCTGCGCCGTCCCGGTCATAGTGGAGCGGTTGACGACGACCGGAACCCACACCTCCTCGTACCCGTGCTCACGCGTGTGCACGTCGAGGAACAGGTTCATGAGCGAGCGAACGAGCCGTGCGCCGGCCCCCCGGTAGACCACGAACCCGGAACCACTGATCTTCGCGCCCCGCTCGAGGTCGAGGATTCCGAGCGCGCCGGCGATATCCCAATGCGGCTTGAGTCCGGACTCCATTCTCGGCGTGCCCCACTCGCGGACGATGACGTTGCACTCCTCACCGCCGCTCGGGACATCGGGGAGCGTGATGTTCGGCAGCTCGTACATGATGCCCTCGAGCTCCGCCTCGAACCCGGCCAGCTCCGCCTCGAGTCGCGCAATCTCCTCGCCCAACGCCCGGCTCTGCGCGACGACGTCGTCGGCGTTCTCCTTCGCGCGCTTCCGACGCGCGACTTCCTGGCTCGCGGCGTTGCGCGCGGCCTTGCGTTCCTCGACGGCCTGGATGTTCAGACGCCGGTCGCGATCGAGCCCCTCGGCGCGGTCGATGAGTGGACCAAGCTGATCGAGCTTGCCGCGACGACGCATGCCGTCACGGAGCGCGTCAATCTGTTCGCGCAGGGCGCGGAGATCGTGCATGCGTCAGTTGCGCGGAACTTCGCCCGGAACCAGGCTCCGGTACCCGCAGTTCGGATTGTGGACCGAATGGAAGTACACGGCGCGACGGAACGCATCGAGACTGTCCACGACGAGCTTCGTATAGCGCAACGTGGAAAACGCGAACGGGCAGTCCACCGTGGTCTGGACCTGAACGACGATCGCCTCGCCGGGTGCGAGCACGAACGAAGAATCGAAGACGTAGCCGGACGATGGCGCCCGTCCGAGATCGTCGAACGGAACGGTGAGCCGCTGAATGCCGACCGGCCTCGCGCCGGTCGCCGACACCCCGATGAGACGCTGCGGGTAGACGACCGCCTTGTTCTCGCCGTTGATGTCGAACGCGATATCGAAATTGAACGCCCCGTCGACGCGGGTGACGGCGCCGGTGGACGTGTAGTACCCGGACGGGAACGACGGAGCCGTGCCGGTGAGCGCGTACACGGTCAGCGTGTCCGCGGCGACGGTCCGGAGGTTCGTATTCTCGTTCGGGTCGTTGCAGGCAGCGGCGCCGAGGGCGATGCCGGCCGCCAGAAGTACAGTTCCAGACTTCATATCAAGCGAGGTCGAGCGAGTGAGAAGGAGTCGAAGCATACCGCCTAACACACGAGACTTCAAGCGATTGCTCGCTTGACAACCCCCCGCGTACGGTTAAGCTTCGCACGACTTTTCCAGGGAGCGCCAATGACGACGATCCGCGACCTGGTCGCCGCAATCCGGCAGCGAGACGGCGTCGATGCCGCAATCGTCGTCGGCCGCGATGGCCTCCTCATCGACGGGCAGGCGGTCCCGAATCTCGACGCCGAAGGGCTCGCTGCTCACATCCCGTCGATCATCACTGCCGCCGACGAGTTCGGCGCGATCAGCGACCGCGGCCCACTCGTGACCGGCGTGTTCGAGCACCCCAATGGGCTGGTCGTCGTGTCCGTGCTCTCTCCCGAAGCGACGTTGCTCGTTCTCGTTCAGCCGCAGGCGAACGTCGGTCAACTGCTCTTCGAGTTGCGAAGGAACCGCGAGCACATGGCCGCCCTCGTCTAGGAGCCACCGCTCGACATGCAACAGCGCCATGTTCTCGTCGCTGACGACGAGCCCCACATCGGCCGAATCATCAAGATGAAGCTGGAGCAGGGCCCGTTTCGCGTGACGCTCGCCTACGACGGGCAGGAAGCGCTCGACGTGCTCGAGGCTCAGCCCGACATCGATCTCGTGTTGCTCGATCTGATGATGCCGAACCTGAGCGGGCTCGACGTGCTGGCGCGGATCCGGTCGAGTGATCGGCTCAAGCACCTGCCCTGCATCATCCTCACGGCCGCCGGCCAGGAAGCCCAGCACCAGAAGGCGATGGAGCTCGGCGCGACGGAATTTCTCACGAAGCCGTTCAGCCCGAAGAAGCTCTACGCACGGACAGCGGAGCTCGCGGGACTGACCCAGGACGAGCAGGGGTCGGAGCAGGCATGACGACGCGATGGGTCGTCGTGCTGGCCGGAGGCGTTGGGTCGCGCTTCTGGCCGCTCAGTACGCCCGCGCGTCCCAAGCAGCTGCTTCCACTCGTCGACGATCGACCGCTCCTCGTGGCGACAGTCGACCGACTCGCGTCCCTGGTTCCGGCGGCGCAGACGCTCGTTCTCACGAACAGCACGCTCCGCGACACCGTGAGCGCACACCTGCCAACCGTGCCGGCAGAGAACATCATCGCCGAGCCGCGCGCCGTCGGAACGGGGGGCGCGCTCGCCTGGGGCGCGAGTGAGATCGAGCGCCGCGCGGGACCGGACGCGGTCATGCTTTCGATCCATGCCGACTGGGCCATTGGCGACGACGCGGGATTCCGCGCCGCGCTCGAGAACGCGGCCACCGTCGCCGAGCGCACCGGGTCGCTCGTCACCGTCGGCGTCGTACCGACGCGTCCCGACACGGGATTCGGGTATATCCGCCCCGGTGAGCCGATGCTCGATGGCGCATACCGGGTCGAGCGATTCGTCGAAAAACCCGATCGCGATGCCGCCGAGCGCATGGTCGCCGAGGGATGTCTGTGGAACTCCGGTATCTTCGCGTGGCGCGTCGGCGATTTCCTCTCGGAGGTGCGGGCGCTCACGCCGGAGCTGGCGCCGGCACTCGAAGCGGCGAACGGTGACGCCGAGCGCTACTTCGCCAAGGCGACGCCGGTGACGGTGGATGTCGGCGTACTGGAGCGCAGCCGTCGCGTGGCCGTGATCCCGGGATCGTTCGGGTGGGACGACGTCGGTACCTGGGCATCGCTCGCCCGCGTTAGGCAGCGCGACGCTCGCGGCAACGCCGCGAGCGGTCCCGTGGTGCTGGTCGATTCGAACGACAACGTCGTCCACGCCGAGGGCGCCGACGTCGTGCTGTACGGCGTGCACGACCTCGTGGTCGTCACGCGCGGCGGGCTCACCCTCGTGACGACGAGGGATCAGGCCGCCGACCTCAAGACGCTGATCGCGGCGCTGCCAGAACGGCTTCGGGACCGGCCGTGAACCAGCTCGTACTCTACGACGACACGACAGCGCGCGAGTTCGAGCCGTTCGCACTGACGCGGCCCGTGTCGGAGTTGCGAGCCGGAACCGAGATGATCCGGCGCCGGTGGGAGACGGCGCTCGGAGCAACGGCCGCCGGGTTCATCGGCTCACCGCATCTCGCGGACTTCGAGGAGCACGATGCGCCGTCGATGTTCACCGAGGAGCTTCCAAAGGGCACCATCGTGGCGCTCTCGCGGTGCGCGCCCGCGCTCGACGCTGTCGATGACGCGCCGGCGTGGACCTGTCATGGCCGTCTTGCTGCCGTGCGGCTCGCCGGGCCCGTTCCGTCAGCGTCCCTGCGCGGCGGCGACATCCCGCTCGACGCCCTTCTCGAAGGGCGAAGTGACGCCCACGAGATCGACGGATGGTGGCTCGACGAAGTCTGGGATCTCATCCGCCATCTCCCCGAGATGATCACGCATGACATTCCTCGCCGCGTGCGCCAGCTCGAGACGGTGAGCGGCGAGGATGCAGGGGCTGCGGTGATGGGGTCGCATTCCACCAACGTCGAGCAGGGCGCGACAGTCGATCCGTACGTCGTGTTCGATGCCACCGCGGGCCCGATTCTCATCCGCACGGGCGTCAGCGTCGCGGCGTTCACGCGGCTCGTCGGTCCGTGCTACATCGGCGAGAACAGCATCGTCGGCGGCGGGCGCATCGGCACGACCGCCGTCGGTGAAGATTGTCGCATCATGGGCGAAGTGAGCACCACCGTGTTCCTCGGGCACGCGAACAAGGCACACGACGGCTTCGTGGGCCATTCGTACCTCGGCCGCTGGTCGAACCTCGGGGCGAGCACGGTCACCAGCAACCTGAAGAACACGTACGGTCCGGTTGCGCTCTGGACGCCGCGGGGGATCCGCGACACAGGGATGCAGTTTCTCGGCACGCTCATGGGGGATCACGCGAAGACCGCCATCGGCACGCGTCTTACGACCGGGAGCGTGATCGGCGCCGGCGCAAACGTGTTCGACGTGCCGATGGCGCCGAAGGTGGTCGCGCCGTTCGCGTGGGGTGCTGGCGCCGATGCACCGGCGTACGCACCTGCTAAGTTTCTCACCGTCGCCGAGCGCGTGATGGCCCGGCGCCACGTGACGCTCAGCGAACGCGCGACGAGATGGTTGGCCGCGGCACACGCGGCGCGATGGACGGTGGGATGAAGGTCTGGGTTCTCGGTTCTGGCAGTCGTGGCAACGCGATCGTGGTCGATAGCGGCAGCACGCGCGTGCTCGTCGACGCGGGGTTCTCTTCGCGCGAGCTGCGGCGGCGGTTCGCGGCCGCGGACATCGCGCCCGAGTCGATCGAGGGGTTGGTCGTGACGCACGAGCACGGCGATCACGCCTGTGGCGCCCTGCGAGCGGCGCGACGGTGGAAATGGCCGGTGCACGCGACGACCGGGACCATCACCGCCATGCCCGAGCTCGCGTACACTGACGTTAGGCCCTTCGCCGCCGGCGACACGCTGACCTTCAGCTCGATGACCATTCAGACGGTCTCGACATCTCACGACGCGAACGACCCCGTCGCGGTCGTGGCGACGGACACGCCGAGTGGCGCGCGCGTGGCCGTGGTCACCGACCTGGGCCGCGAGAGCCTGAAGCTGCGCAGCGTGCTTCGCGACGTGGATGTGCTCGTGCTCGAGTCGAACCACGACGATGTGCTGCTGGCGCGCGGCCCGTATCCGATCTCCGTGCAGCGACGCATCGCGAGCGCCACCGGGCACCTCAGCAATCGGGAGGCGAGCGCGCTCGCGCGAGCCTGTGTCCACTCCGGGCTGCAACATGTCGTGCTCGCGCACATCAGCCAGCAGTGCAACACGGCGGATCACGCGCTCGCGGCGGCGTCAGCGGCGTTGGCGCGATCGCGCTTCCGTGGCCGCGTGACTGCCGCCCCACAGGATGCGGTTCAGGGCGCGTTCGTCGCGGCGACGGGTCGGAGCCGAGCGGTTCAGCTCGCGTTAGGGTTCTGACGCTGTCATCCCGAGCCGTGAGGCGTGTCGTCATCCCAAGCCGTCAGGCGTGTCGTCATCCTGAGCCGTCAGGCGAAGGATCCTCAGCCTCCTGAGCGAGGGCTCTCGGTCGGGACGACGAAGATGCTTCGCTGCGCTCAGGATGACATCGCTCTCCCGGGACGACGAAGACCCTTCGCTGCGCTCAGGATGACAAACAGAAAAATTGGGAGCTCGGACGGCCCCACGCCGCCCTCGCGGACGACGCGGTCTCCCCTGACTTTGGGCCGCCGAGCCCCCAAACCTGTGATGAAGCCTCGCTGGGCCTAGTTAGGCGCGCGCGTTCCCGCACCTCCGTACCAACGGGTTGCTCCGAACGCCTGTGATTCGAGTGCGTATGGTCGCGTGTTGTCGATCGACGCGACGTATTGCCTGATCGACCCCGGGAATGACGTGGGACTCGCGTTCCCGCCGAACGGATCCGTGTACCACGTTGTCGGTTCGTCGCGGTTCGTGAGCGTCGTCTGGTTGAAGTACACCTCGCGCCGCACACCGTTGAACGACGAGCGAGGGTCGTCGAACGTCAGGCCGGTGATCCGACCGTAGTTCGTCGCACGCTCGCACTCCCCACCGCGAGCGCGCTCACCGACCGGCAGCTCCAGGTAACATGCCGCGATCGTGCGGCCGAGCTGGTGAGGCATCGCCGCGTCGTAGAACCGGCTCGGCGCAAAGACCGCGAAGTGCGGATCGAAGTGCGCGATCTGACGCCCGTCGGCCGTGCGCAGGTAGTTCGCGGTCACCCAATCCTCGTAAAGCGCGAGGCTGTACTGAGACCAGGCGCCGTCCGGCACGAGCAGGTGACCAGCGATACAGGTCGCATCCGGAATGAATCGGACGCCGCCGCCGATTGGCGAGCTCACCGGCGCAGCCGTTCCAGCTGCAACCACCGTCGTCTTGTCGCACGAGCGCACGAACTCGCCGGGACGGCCAATGGCGGACAACAGCGTCGCGCGGATGTCGGTCCCGTCGGAACAGCGAACGAAGTACGCGAGCTCGTGGAGATTGTTCGTGAACGCATCTCGCGAGTGGGACCCCTGATGAACCTTCATCAGGAAATCGCACGTGACGCCGATCTCGACGCGCGTCCCGTCGACGCTCCGCTGGAGCCTAACGTTGTTCTCCCACTCGATCTTGTGCCCGACATGGTCCTCGTGACGGGACAAGGACGGATCGTACAGGTCGAGCCGCGCATTCGCGTAGCCGAACGGAACGTGACCGATGGTAGCGAACAGGTCCGACCCGCGCGGGTCGCGTCCGTGCTCGTGGCCGAATGTGCATCCGTTCGACGCGTCCACTGGGGGGTGCCACGTCGGGTACGCGGCGCCGTCAGGTCCCCTGACAACGTAGCGGTCGTGCGTCGTCGCCGAGCAGAGGACGGCGTTCGCGTGGACGGGCGGTGCTTTCGAATCGAGGATGATCTCGCTCGCCGGCATCCCCGTCGGAGAGTCCGACGCGCACGCGGTCGCGACGAAGGCGGGCGCAGAGAGCGCCCACAGTCGCCACGTACATGCACGCCACTCACCGCGCGGGAACCGAATCGGCAAGAAATCTCCACTGGCCGGATATCGACCGGACCAATGCTCACCCGTCGGGCTCGGGAGGCGGTGATAGCAGTCACGGGGGTGCGACCGTCTTCAGCACACTGCGCTGGAACGGTCAGACTGTCCGCGCTCGCGCCGCCAGAAACGAACGAGGGCCCCGCGATTCGCGGGGCCCTCGTCGTACGCAGGCAGCGTGCTGGTTGGCTCAGTACATGCCGCCCATGCCACCGCCGCCCGGAGCAGCCGGCGCCGGCTTCTCTTCCTTCTTCTCGACGACGATCGCTTCCGTCGTGAGGAGCAGACCCGCGATCGACGCCGCGTTCTGCAGCGCGGTGCGCGTCACCTTCGTCGGGTCGATCACGCCCGACGCCACGAGATCCTCGTAGGTGTCCGTGAGCGCGTTGTAGCCGAAGTTCTTGTCCTTCGAGCCACGCACCTTCTCGACGACGATCGAGCCTTCGCCGCCCGCGTTCTGCACGATCATGCGGAGCGGCTCCTCGAGCGCACGACGAACGATCTCCACGCCGATCTGCTCGTCGGTCTCGTCGAGCTTGAGACCCTTGAGCGCCGACTGCGCGCGCAGGAGCGCGACGCCGCCACCCGGGACGATGCCTTCCTCGACGGCCGCGCGGGTCGCGTGCAGCGCGTCCTCGACGCGGGCCTTCTTCTCCTTCATCTCGCTCTCGGTCGCGGCACCGACGTTCACGACGGCCACGCCACCGGCGAGCTTCGCGAGGCGCTCCTGGAGCTTCTCCTTGTCGTAATCCGAGGTGCTCTTGTCGATCGCGGCGCGGATCTCCTTGATGCGGCCCTGGATCTTGTCCGTCTCGCCCGCACCGTCGATGAGCGTCGTGTTGTCCTTGTCGATCACGATGCGCTTCGCGCGGCCGAGGTCCGTGAGGACCGCGTTCTCGAGCTTGAAGCCGACTTCCTCGGAGATGACCTGGCCATTCGTCAGGACCGCGATGTCCTGCAGCATCGCCTTGCGGCGATCACCGAAGCCCGGCGCCTTCACGGCCGACACGCGGAGCGTGCCGCGGAGCTTGTTCACCACCAACGTCGCCAGCGCCTCCCCCTCGACGTCCTCGGCGATGATCAGCAGGGGCTTGCCCATCTGCGCGACCTTCTCGAGGATCGGCAGCAGGTCCTTCATCGACGAGATCTTCTTGTCGTGGATGAGGATCAGCGCGTCCTCGAGCACCGACTCCATCTTGTCCGGGTCGGTGACGAAGTACGGCGACAGGTAGCCGCGGTCGAACTGCATGCCGTCGACGGTCTCGAGCGTCGTCTCGAGGCCCTTCGCCTCCTCGACGGTGATCACGCCGTCCTTGCCGACCTTCTCCATCGCCTCGGCGATGAGGTCGCCGATCTCCTTGTCGTTGTTCGCGGAGATGGCGCCGACCTGGGCGATCTCCTTCTTGCCGGCCGTGGGGACCGAGATGGTCTTGAGCTGTTCGACCACGGCGGCGACGGCCTTCTCGATGCCACGCTTGATGGCCATCGGGTTGCCACCAGCGGTGACGTTCTTGAGGCCTTCGCGGTAGATCGCCTGGGCGAGGACGGTGGCCGTAGTGGTGCCATCACCGGCGAGGTCGGAGGTCTTCGTCGCGACCTCCTTCACCATCTGGGCTCCCATGTTCTCGAGCGGATCGGAGAGCTCGACTTCCTTCGCGACGGTGACGCCGTCCTTGGTGACGGTCGGGGCACCGAACTTCTTGTCGATGACGACGTTCCGGCCCTTGGGGCCGAGGGTGACCTTCACCGCTTCGGCGAGCTGGTCGACGCCGCGCTTGAGGGCCGCGCGCGCCTCGG
>Ga0075430_100000311_pt1 | contig 34566 bp, 28 predicted proteins | sample RhiMetdeltSRZDD4_FD_75294 | JGI IMG/M metagenome (GOLD analysis project Ga0075430, IMG submission 75294) | Populus rhizosphere microbial communities from Tennessee, USA - Rhizosphere MetaG P. deltoides SRZDD4 | ecosystem: Host-associated > Plants > Roots > Rhizosphere > Soil | place: USA... | reverse complement strand
GCGCGCGGCCGCGATCGCGTTCGGTGAATCGCCATGCACGCAGACGGAATCGATCGGCGTCTTCAGCCGCGCGCCTGACACGGTGATCAGCGCGCCGGCCTCGACCATGGCGACGACGCGCGCCGCGGCTTCGTCCGCGTCGTGGATGACGGCGCCGGGCTGTGCGCGCGGCACCAGCGTGCCCTGATCGGTATAGGCGCGGTCGGCGTAGATCTGCGAGAACACGCGCAGCCCCGCGCGTTCGGCCGCGTGCACCTGCTCGCTGCGCGCGATCGCCAGCGCGGCGAGGTTCTTGTCGACCGCGACGATCGCGCGGGCCACCGCGTCGGCGATGTCCTTGTCGGTCTCGGCCAGATTGGCGAGCGTGCCGTGGGCGTTGACGTGGGTGATGCGATGGCCGGCGTAGCTGGCGAGCGCCTGTGCGGCGCCGATCTGGTAGGCGACCAGCCGCTCGATCTCACCGGCCGAGAACGGGATCGGCCGCCGCCCGAAGCCCCAGAGGTCCGGGAACCCGGCATGGGCGCCGACCGCGACGCGGTGCTGCTTCGCCACGGTGTAGGTGTGGGCCATGATCTCGGGGTCGCCGGCATGGAAACCGCAGGCGACGTTGGCCGAGGTCACGATCGCCAGCAGCGCGTCATCGTCGCCGCATTTGTAGCGGCCGAAGCCCTCGCCCAGGTCCGCATTGATGTCGATGCGCATGGCCTGGGTGCTCGCTGGCGGCCGTTTAAGCCTCGATTTGGAGCAAATGGTGCCGCAAGAGGGACTCGAACCCCCGACCCCCTCATTACGAATGAGGTGCTCTACCAACTGAGCTATTGCGGCGCCGAGTCGGGATTTAGCAATCTTGAGGCCCGCTGAAAAGCGACCATTTCAGGGATCGCTTTAATTCCGGGCAGGCTGCGGCGGGACCGGGCGGTCCAGCCCGCGCCGCCCCGGATTTCCGGCTGTTCGAGGCGAAAAGCGGCGTTGGCAGCGAGGCTAGTCCTCCACCAGCGTCCCGATCAGGCGCAGCAACTCCCGCTGTTCGGGACCGTCGCCGGCCGCGAGGAATGCTGAGATCGTTTCGCGCGTGGCGAGCCCGCCGGCCGGTCCATCCGGCACGTACACCACCGAAGCTCCTGTCATATCGCTGACAAGGTACCAGGCCTCGCCATTGGGGCTGGTGTGGAGCAGACGGCTCCTCGTGCTGGTCGGCGCCCCGTCCAGAAACTTCGCCATATGATCGATGGCGCCATCGCGCCCGGTGCTTTCCGGGCGGTCGGTCGTCGCTCTCGTTGGCATCGGAGGGCTCCACTGGAGGAAGGGCCGATCCTTAACCCTCTGCCGGCCGATCCGGTTCCCGCCGCCGCCGCCTACTCAGTTCGCGATCCGGATGTTCGCGTTTTTGGCGACGGTCTGCCACTTCTCGCTTTCGCGCGCGAGGAAGGTGCCGAAGTCGGCGGGCGTGCCGGGGCGCGGGATGACGCCGAGCTTGTCCATCATTGAACGGATCTCGGCGGACGCGAGCCCCGGCGCGAGCACGTCGGCGATCTGCTTGACGATCGCCGGCGGCGTCCCGGCCGGCGCCACCAACCCGGTGAACGACATCGAGACGAAGCCGGCGAGCCCGGCTTCGATCATCGTCGGCACATCCGGGATGGTCGGGTTGCGCGCGTCGCCGGTGACGCCGAGCGCCTTGAGCTTGCCGGCCTGCACCAGCGGAATGATCACCGACGGATTCTCGAACGTCATCTCGACCTGTCCGCCCATGATGTCGGTGAGCGCGGCCGCCGTGCCCTTGTAGGGAATATGCACGATGTCGATGCCGGCGCGCTGCTTGAACATCTCGCCGACCATGTGTGGCGGCGTGCCGTGGCCGGGCGATGCGAAGTTGACCTTGCCCGGATTCTTCTTCGCGTAGGCGATCAGTTCCTGCACCGAGTTGGCGGGGAATTTCGGACTGACCGCCAGCACGTTGAAGCTGACCGCGACCAGCGCGATCGGCGCGAATGCCTTCACCGGGTCGTAGCCGGGATTGACGTAGACCGCGGGGCCGACCACCAGCGAGGCGGTGTTGCCATACATCAGCGTGTAGCCATCGGCGTCGGCCTGCGCCGCGGCGCGCGCGCCGATGATGCCGCCGGCACCGGGGCGGTTGTCGATCACGATGGTCTGGTTCAGCCCCTGCTGGAGCGTCTGCGCGGTCAGCCGTGCCATAGTGTCGGCCGGGCCACCGGCCGCGAACGGGACCAGGAATTTGACCGGCTTCGACGGATATGGCTGGGCCTGCGCGGCGGCGGCGAGGACGGTGGCCATGCCTGCGGCGGCCAGCACTGCGGCGATTTTCTTCATTGAATCCGCTCCCGTTCCGGCGATTCCTGCCGGACTGCCGGCATCGGCGCAATGGATCGGGATGTCACGCCTCTGCGGCGCGCTCGCGCGGGGCGATCCATTCACGCCAGATGACCAGCACCACCGCCATGATGACCGGCCCGATGAACAGTCCGATGAGGCCGAAGGCCTGCACGCCGCCGAGGACACCGATAAGCGCAAGCAGAAACGGTAGTCGTGCCGAGCGGCCGACCAGCGCCGGCCAGATAAAATTGTCGCCGATGATGGTGACGGCCATGCCGAACACGAACAGCGCCAGCACCGGGAGCGCGCCGAAGCCCTGCGCCAGCAGCAGCAGGGAGATCAGGGACACCGCCATCGCCAAGCCGAGCGGCAGCATCGCGAAAGCGATGGTCAATAGCGCGAGCAGCAGTGCGTCGGGCGAGCCCACCAGCGCGTAGCCGACGCCGAGGATGATGCCTTGGACGACGGCGACCACGACCGTGCCGTTGACGGTACCGCGCACCGCCTCGACAACCTTGGTTGCCAACCGCTCGCCAGGATCGCCGATGAATCGGTCGGCGGTCGCGAGCGCGTGCTCCGACAGCCACGCGCCGTCGCGATAAAGGAAGAACAGCGCCAGCAGCGTGATGAAGAATAGCATCAGCCGATGCAGGACTTCGCCGCCGAGCGCGCGCGTCCAGTTGGTGAAGCTTTCCAGGTTTACGCCGCGCAGCCACTGCCCGGCGGCCTGCGGATCGCTGAGATTGGTTTTCCACCAGTTGACCAGGAGGTCGCCGGTGAACGGAAGCTGCGCGATCCAGGCAGGGACGGGGACGCCGCTCTGCTGCAATTCGGCGATCCAGCGAACGATCGCGTCGCTGGCCTGCGCGAGCTGCTGCAACGCCAGCATCAGCGGGATCAGCAGGACGATGCCGACCAGCAGGGTGAACAGCAGCGGCGCCACGATCCGGCGTAGCGGCGGCGGAATCAGCGCGGCGAAGCGCACGTAGAGCGGCCAGGTGGTGATGGCGATGACGATCGCCCAGGCAAGCGCGGTGAGGAAATCCGCCGCCATCCAGGCCGTCAGCGCGAGCAGGGCGAGCGCGATGACGATCCGCACGTTCTGCCGCGAGCCGGCATCGGCCGGCAGCGCGGGCTTGCCGCCACGGTCGTGTGCGCGACCTTGGGCAGGATCCTGGGCGCGTTCGTCCTTGTCGGTCTTGGATTTTGTCGGCATGCCGCGACATTGAACGCGGCGAGACGAGTTCCGGTTCCGGCCGTTATTCCGCCGCGCTGCGGCGCAGCTCCGGCGTGCCGACGGCGTCGAGACACTTCGCCAGGCTTTCGCCATCGGGATCGACCAGCGCCGCGGTGCGCGCGGAGGCGACCGCATCGGCGGCCTGACGCGCCGGAATCTGTCCCGCCAGCGCCGGGCGGATCACATGGCTCTCGATCAGGCGGTAGTTGCCGGTGCCGCGCTTGTGGGTGTCGCCGTAGCCTTTGATCAGCCGCGCACATTCCGCGACCTCGAGCGCGAGCTCGGCGGATTGTGTTGCCGCCTGAGTGATGAGGCCGAGCCAGCTTTCGATCTCGTGCTGCTCTTCGGCATAGCGATAGGTGCGCGGCCGCCAGCGCCGCAGCGCGGCAAGCGTGCGGAATCGCAGATAGCCGCTGACCGACGTGGTGTTGACTTCCATGCCCCAATGGAAGCGCGCGAGCTTCTCGCGATGTTCGGCGAACGCGAGGATGCGCCGTGCCAATGACGGCGGCAGCATTGAGCACAATTCGTCGACGCCGGGCTTCAGGAATTCGATCACGTTCACCGGTTCGCCCGGCTTGGCCGCGACCTCGGCGGAAATGCGCGCAAGGCGCGCTGGGTCGGTCTTCTCCTGGGCGACGCGGATCACGTCCTCATAGGACATGCGCACCGCAAGATGCCGCGCGGTCTCGCGCAGCAGCCGTCCGTCCGCCTTGGCGCGCGCGTCGGCATCGCGGATCGGCGCGAGGCGATCGAGATAGAGCCGTACATAGGCGTCGTCTTGATAGGCGATGAGCCGGCGCACGCCCTCGGCAATGATGTCGCGTGCGGGCTCGGCGAATTTTTCGATCTCGACGCTGAAACGGGCGTCGCCCGACGGGCGCTTCGCATCAGGGGCCGCACCCGTGGCGCGTTCGGGTGTCCGGGCTGCCTCAAGACCCGCGCGGAAGCCGCGCAGATTGCCGTCGACGCCCTTGCCGTCGGCGCGGATCGCGGCCTCGAACGCGTCGACCGGGATCGGCAGCCGGCCGGTGCCGGCGATGATGCCAAGCATCACCGAGTTGATGAACGCGCCGGTGCGTTGCGCGATCGCTCCCATGTCGATCAGCAGATGATCCTTGGAATTCTCTTCGACAGCCTTAGCGAGACGGCCGGAGTCGTAGCGGCCGTCAGCCATCGCGATCTTCTCGTTCATCACCAGTGATCGCGAGGTCGACGCAATCGCCAGCGTGCGGTCGCGCGTCACGAACCCGGCGCTGACGGCGCGGCCGGCCTCCATCAATTCGCTCGCCATCATCACGTCGACGTCGCCGACGCCGGGCGCGAGCGCCAGCACCGGTGGCGCTGTGCCGTCGCGCGCCGGGACCGGCATGATCTCGATGTAATAGGTGGTCGCGCCGGTGCGTTGCGCGACACCCGGGATCGACGTCGACTGCACCGGGAAGTTCTGCGACTCCGCCGCGCTGACGATCCAGTTGGTGAGGACGCCGCCGCCTTCACCACCCAGCGCGGCGATCAGCAGGGTGAGGGGGCGTTGCGATCGATGCCCTCTCGCCTCGGCCGGACCGGCTCCCTCTCCCACTCCAAACTCGGGTAAACCCGAGTTTGGAGTGGGAGAGGGAGGACTTGCGGCACGGCCGTGCTCAAACAACGCGATGGCGCGCGTGCGGACAGCGTGGAGCAGCCGGTCCCACACTCCCGGATTGCGCACGACTTCGGCCCGATAGAACGACGGGCACAGCACCGCGGCATGCGCGACCTCGCCGCACAGGCCGCAGCCGACGCAGCTTTCGATCACCGCCGCGACCGGATCGGTGCGCAGCGGGTCGGGGTTGGGCTTCACCGTCAGCGACGGACATCCCGACAACCGAATGCAGGAATGGTCGCCGGTACAGATCGCGTCGTCGACGCCGTAGCGGGTCTTGGTGACGCGCTCGCCACGCTTGAGCTTCTCGGCGTCCTCGGCGCGGACGCGGCGCTGGCGCGCGAGCTGGCATTCGCCGTCGGCGATGATGACCTTGAGCCCGCGCTCGGCGGTGCGCATCGCTTCCTTGAGCGTCGCGGCCATCTTCGCGACGCCGTAGGTACGGACCTTGCGCATCCAGGTGACGCCGAGCGAGCGCAGCGTGGTCTCGATGTCCATGCCGGGCGCCGCGCCCAGCCGGCTGGCACTCGACGACGGCAGGTATTGCTGGCCGGTGGCGGAGGCGTAGCCGTTCTGCATGATGATGAGCACGCCGTCGCCTTTGTTGAACAGGTTCGACGTCACGCCGGTGATCAGGCCGTTATGCCAGAAGCCGCCATCGCCCATGATCGCGATCGGGCGGCGGTCGAAATTGGGCGTCACCGCCGCGGCGCTCGCGAGCGACATGCCGTAGCCGAGGATAGAATTTCCCATGCTGAACGGCGCGAATGTCGCGAAGGCGTGGCAGCCGATGTCGCCGCTGATATGCGTCGGCCCGAGCTCGCGCTGCATCAGCTTGATGGCGGAGAACACCGGCCGCTCCGGGCAGCCGGTGCAGAAGGTCGGCGGCCGCACCGGCAGGTCGCCGAGCGACGCTGCCGCCGCGGGTTTGTGGCCGAGCATCTGCTGCACCCGCGCCATGATGGCATCGGCGTCGATGCCTGCCGGTCGCGCCTCGCGCAGGAACGCGGCCAAGCCGTTGAGCATGACGTCCGAGGTGTAGTCGCCGGTCTTCGGCAGTGCGCCTTTACCGAAGATGCGTGTCTGAATATCGCCTCGGCGCAGTTCGACGTTGATCTGCTGCTCGATGTAGTCGGGCGAGCCTTCCTCGACTACCAGCACCGCGCGCTTGCTGGCGCAGAAGTCGCGCACCTCGTCCGGCACCAGCGGATAGACGCAATTGAGCACGTGGATCGGCACCCGCGACGTGCCGTCGACTTCCGCGAGACCGATGCGCTCAAGCGCGCGCAGCACGCCGTTGGTCAGGCCGCCGCAGACCACGATGCCAATGTCGGCAAGGTCACCGGGGATGAACGCGTTGAGCTTATGCTCGCGAATGAAAGCGATCGCCGCGGGCAGGCGGTCCTCGACCTTGAGCCGCTCGTGCACGAACAGCGCCGGCGGATGCGCCAGCCGCGCATACTCGAAACGCGGCGGACCGGGAATGCGGTTGCGGCCGGAGAACGCCGCGCGCTTGTTGTTCTTCGCCGCGAACTCGCCGGTGACGTGACAGGCGCGGATGCGCAGCTCCATCATGACCGGCGCGTGGCTCGCTTCCGACAACTCGAAGCCCTTCTCGACCATGCGCACGATGGTCGGCAGGTCCGGGCGCGGATCGAGCAGCCACATCGAGGATTTCAGCGCGTAGGCATAAGAGCGCTCCTGGATAACGCTGGCGCCTTCGCCGTAGTCTTCGCCGAGGATGATCATCACGCCACCGACCACGCCGGGGGAGGCGAGGTTGGAGAGTGCGTCGGCTGCCACGTTGGTGCCGACGATCGATTTCCAGGTGACGGCGCCGCGCAGCGGATAGTTGATCGATGCGCCCAGCATGGCCGCCGCCGCCGCTTCGTTGGTGCAGGTCTCGACATGCACGCCGAGGTCGGCGAGCAGATCCTCGGCCTCGACCATGACGTCGAGCAGGTGCGACACCGGCGCGCCCTGGTAGCCGCCGACATAGCTCACGCCGGATTGCAGCAGCGCCTTGGTGACCGCAAGGATGCCTTCGCCGCGGAATACGTCGCCGTCGCCCAGCGTGAGCGATTCCACTTCCTTCTTGAACGAGCGTTCCATGGGCGTTTAGGGCGCGTTTCCTGGTGCGTTTCCTGGTGCGTTTCTTGGTGCGTTTCTTGGCGGCTCTCTGCGGCCACTGCATTGAAACTATTACAAACAGGCGCCGATGTCACAGCGCGCGGGGAGGGCGGAGGTCCGCACGTTGATGCGCCGCCGAGGCGCGGCCCATGTTTCTTGCGGGACGAGTCCGGTCTCTCCGTTCCCCTCCCCCCGCGTAGCGGCGGGGAGGGGTCAGGGGTGGGGGGTCTCAACGCGAGTCAGTCGCCTGATGAGGATCAAGCGGCCTCACATTTCGTCGAGACCTGATTGCGCGGTGAGCCCCCCCCCACCCCCGACCCCTCCCCACCACTCGCAAGTGCTCGCGGGGGGAGGGGGGCGAGAGAGCCGTCGCGCATCGGAGGTCGAGAGATCACCCGTGCATCGGGGAGCGGAGAAACACGCGTGATTCAGCCCAACGAGCGGCACAGCTGCCGGAAGCATCGGCCAATAATGCGATGATGACAGCCTACGCCGTGTCGCTGCCGTCGGGGGAGAACAGGTAGCCGGCGCCGCGGACCGTGCGGATGACGGTCGGGTGCGCGGGATCGGGCTCGATCTTGCGCCGGATGCGGGTGATGCGCACGTCGATAGCGCGGTCGAACGCCTCGCGGTCGCGCGCCTCTGCGAGGTCGAGCAGACGCTCGCGCGAGAGCACGCGCTTGGGATTCTCCGCGAACGCCTTCAGCAGCGCGAACTCGGAGGAGACCAGCGGATGCTCGTTGCCATCCTCGTCGCGCAGCACCTGCGCATTGACGTCGAGCCATTTGGTGCCAAAGCGAATCGGCGCGCTCGCCGGTGCCGGTGCGCCAGTCGCGGCCGCCGGCGGTGCCACGGCAATGCTCCGGCGCAACACCGAGCGCACGCGCGCCAGAAGTTCTCGCAGTTCACAAGGCTTGGCGAGGTAGTCGTCGGCGCCGAGCTCGAGGCCGACGACGCGGTCGATCGGCGATGCGGTCGCGGTCAGCATGATGATCGGAACCGTGCCGTGCTGCTTGAGCGCGCGCACGATCGACAGTCCGTCCTCTTCCGGCATGTTGAGGTCGAGCACGATCAGGTCCGGCGCCTGCTTAGCGATGGCCTCGCGCAACGTCTTGCCACCGTCGCACAGCGTCACCTCGAAGCCGTGCAGCTTCAGATAGTCGCCGACCATCTCGCGCGCCGGTGCCTCGTCGTCGACCACATAGATATGCTGGCTGGTGGTCATGGCGCAGCCGATTCCGCCACCATCGGCAGCCGGATCACGAAGGTCGCGCCGCGGCCCGGCCCGTCGCTTTCCGCCGCGACCGTCCCACCGTGCAACTCGACGATGCGCTTGACGATTGAAAGTCCGAGTCCGGTCGAGCTTTCGCCGGCGGTCGGCTTTGCCGACAGCCGCTGGAAACGGCCGAACAGGCGGCCGAGATCCTCCTCCGAGAGGCCGGCGCCCTCATCCTTCACCAGAATGACGGTGACTTCCTTGTCGCCGCTCATCGCCAGCTCGATCTTGCCGCCGCTCGGGCTGTATTTGATCGCGTTGCTCAGCAGGTTGTCGACCGCCTCGCGCAGCCGGTCCGGATCGCAGGTCGCCCAGCGCACCGGCGGCGACACCAGATTGATCGCCTGCCGCTTGCGTTCCGCCAGCGCCCGGTTCGCGGTGACGACGTCGGCGAGGATCGCGGCGATGTCGACGTGTTCCTGCCGGATCGAGATGTCGAGCGCGTCCATCATCGCGTCGGCGACGAGGTCGTTGACCATGCCGGTAAGCTGCGTGGCGGAGCTGCGGATGTGGCCGAGCTGCTCGCGGATCTTGTCGAACGGCGCCGGGCTCATCTCGGCGAGCTCGTTGAGCATCTCGGCGCGGCCGAGGATCACCGCCAGCGGGTTTTTGAGATCGTGGGCGATGGTGCCGAGCACCTCGTTCTTGAACTCGTTGGCGCGGCGCAACCGGATCCACTGCGTGGTCAGCCGATGGTTGGCGGCGGTCAGCGCGCGGGTGCGTTCGCGGACGCGCTCTTCCAACCGCACCGTGGCGTCGTTGAGCTGCTCGTACAGGATGACGTTGTCGAACGCGACCGACAGCCGGCTGCAGAACACCTCGACCAGCGACTTGTCGGTGGGCGTCAGCGGTCGCTGGGTTTCCAGCAGCACGACCACTTCGCGTCCGCTGGCGGTCTTGACGTACATCACCGACAGCTTGGGATGGAATTCGTGCCCATGGCGTTGGAACGCGCCGTTGACCGCGTCGCGCAACGCGGGGTCGAGCGCGGTCGCGCCTGACGTGCCGGCGAAATGCCGGTAGCTGCCGGACCCGGCGAGGATCGAGAACTTTTCCTGCTCGTTGGCGCTGTCGCGCAGCACCAGGATGCCGCCGCACTCGACATTGATCAGCGTCGCCAGCTGGGTCAGCACGCCTTCCGCAAGCCGCTGCATCGACTTGAAGTCGAATAGGGTCGAAGCGCCCTCGATGATCATCTCGAGCCCGCGGCGGGTCTCGAGCATGCGCTGGAGCTGCTGGTAGCCGCGCAGCGCCGCGGTGAGCGCGGTGAACAGCTTGTCCGCGGTCAGCTCGGTCTTCGCCTTGTAGTCGTTGATGTCGTAGTCGACGATGACGCGGCGCTCCGGCGCCTGACCGGGCTGGCCGGTGCGCAGAATGATGCGGACGGTCTCGTTCTTGAGCTCGGTGCGGATGTAGTCGACGAGCTGCAGGCCGGCGTCGTCGGTCTCCATCACCACGTCGAGCAGGATGACCGCGATGTTCGGATGCGTCCGCATCAGCTCGCGGCCCTCCTCGGCGGAGTGGGCGGAGACGATCTCAATGCCCTGGCCGTTGAGGTTGTAGTCGTAGAGCGCAAAGCGGGTGCCTTCGTGCACCGCCAGATCGTCGTCGATGACCGCGACCTTCCAGACCGCTTCCGGAGAAGCGGCGGGCGTGCCGCCGCCGTCGTCGATGACCCTGATGAAATCGTCGTTGCTCATGCGGAATGCGTCAGTGTTTCGGCCTGCGGGGGTTCTGCGGCTTCGTCCCGGGGCGCGGTCAATGGCAGCCTAATCCATAGGGTGGTGCCACGTCCCAGCGCGGAGTCAAGCCGCAAGCGGCCGCCCAGGCGCCGTGTCACAATATTGAAAACGATATGCAGGCCAAGCCCGGTGCCGCCGTGGCTTCGGCGCGTGGTAAAGAACGGCTCAAAGGCGCGGCGTTGCGTCTCCTCGCTCATGCCGATGCCGTCATCCGCGAACTCGATCTCCACGTGGTCGGGGCCTGAACGGCGGATCGCCAGTCGCATCGCGCCGGCACGGCGGTCGGGAAAGGCGTGAACCAGCGCGTTCAGGACCAGGTTGGTCAGCACCTGCCCATAGGGGCCGGGATAGCTGTTCATGTTAATTTCTTCATTGATGTCGACGCTGAAGGCGATCGCCGAGCGCTTCAGCGCCGGCAACAGGCTCGCGACGATCTGCTCGGTCGCCTCGCCCAGCTCGAACATGCGGCGTTCCGCGTGGCTGCGGTCAACCGCGACCTGCTTGAAGGCCTGGATCAGGTCGGCGGCGCGGTTGAGATTGGCGACAAGCTGTTTCGCCGCCTCCTGGCTGCCGCTGATGAACTCGTCGAGGGCCGACTTGCGCACCGCGCCGTCGCGAATCGCCGCCGAGAACTGGTCGCAGCGCCGCGCGAAGCTCGAGGCCACCGTCAGGCTGATGCCGACCGGATTGTTGACCTCGTGCGCGACGCCAGCGACCAGGCCGCCGAGCGCGGCGAGCTTTTCGGCCTCGATCAGGCTCTGTTGCGTCTCCTGCAATTCGCGCAAGGCCGACTCGGCGTTTTCCTTCGCGGCCTTGAGCTCGATCTCGGCTTGGCGCTTGGCGATGGCGTTCTCGCGGAACACCTCGACCGCGCGCGCCATCTCGCCGATCTCGTCGCGGGCGGTGGTGTCGCGGACGGTCTGGCCGTAATGCCCTGCCACGATGGCATGCATGGCGGCCATCAGCGAGCGCAGCGGGCCGACGATGCTGCGCGCGATCGCAAGCCCGATCAGCACCGCGATGAACAGCGCGAGCACCGACGCGATCGCGATGCGCAGATACATGTTGGACAGCGCATTCTCGAACCGGTCATAGGCGGTACGCTCGCGCCGGCGCATGTCGTCGGACAGGGCGTCGATGGTGCGCGCGATCATCTGCTGGTTGCCGTCGATCTCTTCGCGCAGAAGATGCGCGCGCGACGAGAAATGCTCGGTCAGATTGGCGACGCCGAGCCGCCACGACACGATGCGGTAGGCCAGGGCCCCGAGTGCGCCACGCTGAAGGTCGTTTTCGGCGAGGTCCAGCATGACCGGAATGGTGCCTTCGATCGCATCGAGGTTCTTCAGGATGTCCTCGGCGATCTCGCGATTCTGAGTCAGGTAATATGCATTGGTGAGGACCAGCGTGGTCGAGAACGACTCGCGCGACTTCGAGAGCGAGGGCCAGATCAGCGAGCCCTGCTCGCGCGTGCCGTTTTCCATGATGGCGTAGAGGCCGGCCATCTCGTGCACCGCGTTCAGCACCTGGCTCTCGTAAGCGGTGGAGATCGCGCTCTGGACGTTGCGCAGGTCGCTGAAGCCGGCGACGAACCGCTCGGTCGCCTGCACCAGCGGCTCCGCCGCCGCCTTGAGGATCGGGTCGGCTGCGGCATGCACCTTCAGGGTCGTCATCACGGTCTCGCGCAGATCCGTGACCTCTTTCAGCAGCATCACGTTTGGCAGCGTGAAGTAGCGGTGGATGAGGCCTTGCAGGCGGACAGCGTCGGCTTCGAGCTGGGTCAGCAATCGCTCCGAGTCGCGGGTCTGCCGCAGCTCGTTGCGGGCGTCCGTGAGGATGCGGGCGCCGTCCCAGATGACCGCCGCGAACACGAACACTACGATGGCGTTGAGCGCGGCCAGCGACAGGATACGCCAGCGGATCGGAAGCTGCCGCATCGCCTGGTGCGAAGTCGCCGCGCCGGGACTTCCCGCGGTCGTGCGCTCCGATGCCGCCTTCAGTTGCAAGTCAGGCCCTCTGATATCATTGCAGCGTTTCGATCCGCTTGATCAGCGGACCAAATCGCGAGTCCTTGCGCATCTCGTCGCGGAGCGGAGCGGTGGCGACCCCGAACGCCTTGCGGTCGATCTTGTCGATTACGGTCACGCCGGAATCGGTCGCCTGCTTGCGGGATTGTTGCTCCCACGTCAGCCATTGCTCGCGCATATAGCGTGTCGACTCGCGTGCGGCGTTGCGGAAGATCGCCCGCTCGTCGGGCAAGAGCTCGTCCCAGGCGCGCCGTGACATGATCACGATCTCGGGGCCCATGGTGTGCTCGGTGACGGTGTAGAACGGCGCGGTCTTGAAGTGCCCGGCGGAGACATAGGACGGCCAATTGTTCTCGGCGCCATCGACCAGATTGGCGGTCAAAGCGGTTCCGATCTGCCCATAGGGCAGGCTGATGGGAGCAGCGCCGAGCGCCTTGATCATCTTTTCCATCAGGTCGGACTGCTGGATGCGGATGCGCTGGCCGCGCAGGTCGTCGATCGTGCGCACCGGCCGGCGCGCGGTGTAGATCGAGCGCGCACCTGAATCGTAGAAGGTCAGGCCGATGAATCCGTAGGGCTCGAGCGCGGCAAGGATTTCCTCGCCGATTGGGCCGTCGATGACCTTGTAGAGGTGATCGGCGGAGCGGAACAGGAACGGCAGCGCCAACACGTTCAGGATCGGGGCGACATTGCCGATGGCACCGACATTGATGCGGTTGATGTCGATGGCGCCGACGCGCGTCTGCTCCACGGTCTGGCTTTCCTCGCCGAGCTGCCGGGAATGGAAGACCCGGATGCTGTGGCGTTTGTCGGTTCGCTGGGTGACCAACTGGTCCATCATCCGGAGCGCCTGGACGGTCGGGTAGTTGTCCTCCTGGATGTCGGCGGCGCGAAACTCGCGCGCGCCGGCCGTGCCGCCCGCAATCAGGACGGCAGCAAGCGCGAGCGCGATGGCCCACCATCGCCGGCACCCGGACATGCCGTCTGCGTCGGTCCAGATCATATTAGTGCGTCTCCCGCGCACGCGGTTCAAAGCCGGCGGATCATAGGATCGTTGTCGGGGCGGTGCCATCGGAGAAAAAAGGGATCGAATTACGGCGCGCGCCGCCGAAGCGGCCCGATACGTGCCGTTTTGTAGGATGAAATGCACATCAGCGCCGGCGGGATGGCCGATTGTTTCGTCGCCGGCCGGTGGACGAAACAATCCGGGAAACCCACGAAACCATTTTCCTTACCTGCGCAATCCTCGCGAAACCCCTCGTTGATACTTGAGGCAGGCGGCGCCGAGCGCCGGTTGGGAGCGACACATGCAGTACAGTCAGGCAGTGGCCGTCACTTCGGGACGTGGCACCCAGTGGTCCGCCCAAGACAATTCTGACGCGACTTTGGTCGACGCCATCGCCGCCGGCGACAAGCATGCCTTGCAGGTTCTGTACGGTCGCCATCACGTGAAGGTCTATCGTTTCGCGCTGCGCTTCCTGCGCGACGAGGCCTCCGCGGAAGACATGGTGAGCGAGGTGTTCATCGACGTGTGGCGTCAGGCCGGCCGGTTCGAGCGCCGTTGCCAGGTTTCGACCTGGCTGCTCGCGATCGCCCGCAACAAGGCGCTTTCCAGCCTTCGCCGCCGCTCGAACGAGCAGCTCGACGACGAAGTCGCGGAATTCATCGAAGACCCGGCCGACAATCCGGAAGTCTCGATGCAGAAGCAGGAGCGCAACCAGATTCTTCGCTCGTGCCTGTCGGAGCTCTCCCCGGCGCATCGCGAGATCATCGACCTCGTCTACTATCACGAGCGGTCGATCGAAGAGGTGTCCGAGATCATCGGCGTGCCGGCCAACACCGTGAAGACCCGCATGTTCTATGCCCGCAAGCGGATCGGCGAGATGATGGCGTCCCGCGGCATCGAGCGCTACGCGATCTAAGCTTTAGCGCGCCTCGTCCCCAACCCGGGGACCCAGTTTGTCGTGAAAGAGAACTGGATGCCTACCTTCGGGGGGCATGAGCGGATAGACCGGCGCTTCCGCGACTCTTCCCTGCACAGGTCGAATCTGGTGAGGTGCCCCCAAAAGGGGCGCCTTATGCTTTGTGACACCTGCCGATGGACGGAACGGCCCGGATTTGTGCGGTCCGGTAGCGTTGCGCGCGAAGCCGGCGCCGACGGGATGATCCCGTGCCCCGACTGCGGCGGGCAGGGCATCGGCCATTGCTGCGACGGCATCTGCGAGCAGCCCGACGTGAGCGCGCAACAGGGCTCCGACGTGCGGCGTCAACAAATTCCATGAGCGTGTCCGCAGCGTCCGTCGTCACCGCGAGCATCGTTCGGCGCGGGGAGGTCAGCATCGAGGTGCTGGCGCAGGGGGCAGGACCGCTTGTCGTCCTGCTGCCGTCGCTCGGGCGCGGCGCGACCGATTTCGACGTCATCGCGGATCGTATCGCCGCCGCCGGCTATCGCGTGCTGCGGCCGCAGCCGCGCGGCATCGGCGCGAGCCGCAGTCCCGCGCCTTACGCCGACCTGCAGGATTGTGCTGCCGACATTGCGGCGGTGATTGAGAGCGACGGCGGCGGCGCCGCACTGGTCGCCGGCCATGCGTTCGGCAATCGCGTCGCACGCATGCTCGCCACCGACCGGCCCGATCTGGTCCGCGGCGTCTCGCTGATCGCCGCTAATGTCGGCCATGCGCCCTCGACGCCGCCGATCCGCGAAGCGATCCGCAACAGCGCGAACAATGCGCTGCCGGACGCGGAGCGGCTCAAGGCGTTGAGTTTTGCCTTCTTCGCGCCAGGCAACGATCCGCGTCCGTGGTTGAAGGGCTGGCACCCCGAGGTGCTGGCGGCGCAGCGCGCCGCGGGCGACCAAACCTCTCGGCAGTTGGACTATGCTGGCGGAAACGCGCCGATCCTCTATTTGCAGCCGGGGCACGATCCGCTGGCGCACGTCGAGGATGCGCATGAGTTCAAGCGCGCGCTCGGCGAGCGCGTGACGGTGATCGTGGTCGACAACGCCAGCCACGCCGCCATCGAGGAGCAGCCGGAGGCGATCAGCCGGGCGCTCATCGACTTCGCCGGTCGGCTCTGGCCGCGCTAGGCGGCGTTGCCGTTAACCGCTGCGGCAAACGCGCCCACAAATCCCGCCTGATTTTGCCAGGAATTGATAGGACAGGCCCGGGCTGACCGCGTAAGTTGCCCCCCGCAAGACCGCGAGGGAACCGGCGGTACAAGTACCGTAACGGGCTCCCAACGCGATCGGGGAAGGGGACGCGTGGTCAAGGATTTCGTGCGTAACGGAGACGTTTTGTCGGCGGCCGCCCTGGCGGCGCTGGGCGTCTATGTATTCATCGAAGCGTGGCCCTGGCCGTACTACAACGACGACGGTCCCGGCCCGGCGTTCTTTCCGCTCTGGTACGGCGTCATCATGGTCGTTTTGTCGCTGGCGCTGATCGGGACCACGATCGCCAACCTGCCGAAGGCCGAGACTCCCGACTGGCAGGGTATCTCTCGAGCGATGATCACTTGGGGGGCGTTTGCGATCTCCGCCGTGCTGATGAACTGGCTGGGCTTCGCGATCAGCTTCGCGTTGCTCACCTTCTTCATGATCACCTACGTGTTCCACAAGCCCCCGGTCATGGCTGCCGTCGTCGCGGTGGCCGCTTCGCTCGGCTTCTACCTGGTGTTTCCGTTCGCATTGAGCACAGCGCTCCCCACCGGCGTGTTCGGGTTCTGACATGGACGTGCTCGGTGGACTGCTGCACGGTTTCTCGGTCGCGCTTCAACCTGCGAACCTCTGGTGGTGCTTCGTCGGCTGCTTCCTCGGCACCGTTGTCGGCATCCTGCCGGGCCTCGGTCCCGCGGCGACGATCGCGCTGCTGTTGCCGCTGACGTTCAAGATGGATCCGGCCGGAGGCATCATCATGCTGGCCGGCATCTATTACGGCGCCAAATACGGCGGTTCGACCACCTCGATCCTGCTCAATATTCCGGGTGAGTCCTCGTCGGTCGTCACCTGCATCGACGGCCACGCGATGGCGAAGAATGGCCGCGCCGGGCCCGCGCTCGGCATCGCCGCGATCGCGTCGTTCGTCGCAGGCACGGTCGGCATCCTGCTGCTCACGGTAATGGCGCCGCCGGTCGCGGTGTTCGCGCTGCAATTCTCGTCGCCGGAATATTTCGCGCTGATGTGTCTCGGCCTCGCGCTGGTGGTCCTGCTGTCGGGGCCGTCGTTGATCAAGGGCCTGATGGCGCTGTTCCTCGGGCTGTGGCTGACGTCGATCGGCACCGATCTGTTCTCGGCGCAGGCGCGCTTCATCTTCGGACAGTCCGAATTGCTCGGCGGCATGGACTTCGTCGTGGTCGCGATCGGCGTGTTCGCCATCGCCGAGGTGCTCGCCAGCGTCGACGCCGGCGACAAGACGCACATGCTGCCGGTGCCGAAGGGCATGCGCAATCTCCTGCCGAGCTGGGAAGAGCTCAAGGCCTGCCGCTTCGCCTTCCTCAACGGCTCGATCACGGGATTCATCATCGGCATTCTGCCGGGCGCCGGTGCCGCGATCTCGTCGTTCATCGCCTACGGCATCGAGAAGGCATTCTCGAAACATCCGGAGAAGTTCGGAACGGGCGTGCCGGAGGGCGTCGCCGCTCCGGAAGGCGCCAACAATGCCGACTCCGGTGGCGCGCTGGTGCCGCTGCTCACGCTCGGTATCCCTGGCGGCGGTACCACGGCGATCATGCTGTCGGCGCTGGTGCTGTGGGGCGTACGGCCCGGCCCGCTGCTGATGACGGAATCGCCCGACATTTTCTGGGGCCTCGTCGCCAGCATGTATATCGGCAACGTCGTGCTGTTGATCCTCAATCTACCGCTGGTGCCGGTGTTCGCGCAGATACTGCGGCTGCCGGTGCATGTGCTGTTCCCGATCATCCTCGGTATCTCGCTGGTCGGCGCCTATGGCGTGTCGGGCCGGATGTTCGACATCGGGTTGCTGATTGGGTTCGGGTTGCTCGGCTACATCATGGTGAAGCTGAAATATCCGACGGCGCCGCTGATCCTCGGCTTCGTGCTCGGCGATGCGATGGAACGGGCCTTGCGGCAGTCGCTCACGATGTCGCAGGGGGACCTGAGCATCTTGGTACGCGGCTGGATATCGGCCACCATGCTGGCCTGTGCGGTCCTGATCCTGCTGCTGCCGCTGCTCGGCCGCTTCAACAAGGCGCGCGTGCAGGCGATCGCGGAAGGCGGATAACTGCGAGTGTGGTTGTAAGCTGAGAAAAATCCTTTCTCCCGCTCGTCCCCGCGAAAGCGGGGACCCAGCGCAAAGAAGAAGATCTGGATTCCCGCTGGAGTTTACCCCCGACTTGATCGGGGGCGGGAATGAGCGGAGGAGAGAACCGTCAATTGGTTGGAGAGTTCCGGAGGTAGCGATGATTGGACGCAAAACCCTAGGCCTGGCGCTGGCGGCGCTGATCGTCGCCGCCGCGTGGCCGGCGCAGGCGCAATTCAAGCCGACCAAGCAGGTCGAGTTCGTGGTTCACGGCGGCCCCGGCTCCGGCAACGACGTGTTCGCGCGCGCGCTCACCACCATCATCGAAACTGAAAAGCTCGCGCCGGTCCGCTTCCAGGTCGTCAACAAGCCGGGCGGCGGCTCGACCGCGGCGGGCAACTACGTCGTCAGCAAGAAGAACGATCCGCACGTGATCGCCTGTTTTACCAATATCTGGCTGATCGATCCTTTGGTGCAGCAGGCCGCAGTCAACCGCCTGCAAGACATGAGCCCGATCGCGCGGCTCGTGGTCGAGCCGGCGCTGGTCGTCGTGCTCGCGGATTCGCCCTACAAGTCGCTCGGCCAGTTCATCGACGCGGCGAAGGCCAATCCGGGCAAGCTGCGCTGGTCCGGCGGCTCGATCATGTCGCGCGAGAATACCGTGCGGCAGCTTCTGATGCACACCACCGGGGCACGCTGGCAGTTTATTTCGTTCCCGTCCGGCGGCGAACGTCTCGCTGCGCTACTCGGCGGCCATGTCGAGATGATGATCGTCGATCCGAGCGAGGCCGGCGAGCAGATCCGTGCCGGCAAATTCCGCGCGATCGCGCAGGTGAGCGCGCAACGGCTGCCGGGCTTCCCCGATATCCCGACCATCAAGGAAGCCGGCTTCGACATCCCTGACGTGCCGCAGATGCGCGGCATCGTCGGTGCGCCCGGCATGTCGGCTGAAACGGTCGCCTACTACGAGGACCTGTTCTTCAAGGTGAGCCAGACCGCGGCGTGGAAGAAGTTTCTTGAAGAGAGTCAGCTCGACGGAGAGTTCGTCCGCGCGGCGCAGCTCAAGCCGTTCCTGAACAGCTTCGAAGGCACGCTGCGGGATATTCTGAAGACTGCGGGCGTGAAGGTGGTGCGATAGATGTTCTCTGGTGTCCCGGACGCAGTGCGGCGGAACGCTGCACTGCTGATCCGGGACCGTTCCAGAGGCGGTCTAACGACGTTCGGAGCTTGTGACGATCCCGGGTCTGCACAGCAGCACTGCGTGCTGCAGTGCGCCCGGGACGCGCGGGCAAGGGTCCGCTATTCCGCCGCGCGCTTCTGCGTCAGCGCGGCGGCGGCCTTGTCGTAGGCTTCCTCGCGCGCCAGCATCGGCTTCAGGCCGACGAGATCATAGTACTCGTCGAGCGTGAGCACTTGGTCCTGGCAGGCGGAGAGCGAATTCTTCTGCTTCAGCGTCCGAACCGAGTCGCGTACCGCCTTCGCCGCCGCGAATAGCGGCAGCGATGGGAACGTCGCCGCCACCACCCCGGCCGCCTCGAGATCCTCGAGGCTGCGCGCCTTCGGTCCCGCCGCTTGCGATAGCGTCGCCATGTGCGGCCCGGGAATTTCGCGCATCGCGCGCTTGATGTCGGCGATGGTGTCGACGCCCATCGGCTTCGCCATGTCCACGCCGGCCTCCATGAACAACTGGCAGCGCTCTATCGCGTCCTCGACCGAGGTCACGCCGGCAGCGTCGGTGCGCGCGGCGATGAACAGGTCGCCGTCACGGCGCGCATCGAGCGCAGACTTGACCTTGGCGAGCATCTGCTCGGTCGTGATCACCTGCTTGCCGGGCAGGTAGCCGCAGCGGTTCGGGAACACCTGGTCGGAGAGGAACAGGCCGGCCACGCCGGCATCTTCGAACGCGCGCACCATCTGCCGCACATTGTTGACGCCGCCGAACCCGGTATCGGCGTCGACATAGACCGGCACGTTCACCGCGCCGCAGACGCGGCCGTAGTGTTCGGCGTAGTCGCGCATGTTGGACTGGCCCATGTCGGGCTGCGCCAGGAGGCTGCCGACCGCGGCATAGCCGCCGGCGACGATCGCCTCGAAGCCTTCCGCCTCGATCACGCGCGCGGAGAGTGCGTCGTAGCAGCCCGGCATCAGCACGAGCTTCTTGCCGGTCATGATGGCTCGGAGTTTCTTGCGCGCGCTCATGGATGCTTTCTCCGTGACTTTCTTTTTGTCACGCCTGCGGCAAGCGCGGGCATGACGGCGCTACATCATAGCCTGCTGTCAGTGGCGGTCTGCAGCCATGGCTGCGAAGCCGCCATGCGTTGCTCGAACGTCTTGATATCGTCGGCGTGCTTGAGCGTCATGCCGATATCATCAAGCCCTTCGAGCAGGCGGGTGCGGTCGGAGGCCGCGATATCGAATTTGAGATCGGGGCCGCCGGGGCCGCTGATGGTCTGGGTTTCGAGATCGACGGTGAACGGCGCAGCGCCGTTCGCTTCGATCACGCGGCTCTCGAACGCCTCCGCGTCGGCCGGCGCCAGCACCACCGGCAGCAGGCCGTTCTGCAGGCAGTTCTCACGGTAGATGTCGGCGAAGCTGCGCGCCACGATTACGCGGATGTTGTTGGCGAGCATCCCCCACACCGCCGCCTCGCGCGACGAGCCGGCGCCGAAATTGTTGCCGGTGACGAGGATGCCGGGATTGCGGAACTGCGGCTGGTTGAGCACGAAGTCGGGGTCCTCGCTGCCGTCATCGCGCTGCTTCGCGCGCATGAACAGCAGGGCCTTGTAGTCGGGCTTGAGCGCGCGCATCGCCTGCACCGGCGCGACCTGGTCGGTGTTGATGTCGTCCTTGAGCAGCGGCGCGGCGACGCCGGTGTGCTTGATGAACGGCTGCATCAGGCGGCTCCCAGGCTGCGCACGTCGGCGATGCGGCCGGCGATCGCGCTTGCGGCCGCGGTGGCCGGGCTTGCGAGATGCGTGCGTGTCTTGGGTCCTTGCCGGTTCTCGAAATTGCGGTTGGTGGTCGAGACGATGCGCTCGCCCGGCTCGCCGCGGTCGCCGTTGCCGCCGGCGCACATCGAGCAACCGGATTCGCCCCAAGCGAAGCCAGCGTCGCGGAACACCTTGTCGAGGCCCTTGGCCTCGGCCTCGCGCTTCACCGACGACGAGCCCGGCACCACCAGCGCGATCACGCCGTCGGCGATGTGCCGGCCACGCACCACGTCGGCCGCGGCCTCGAGGTCGGGCAGCCGCGCGTTGGTGCACGAGCCGATGAACACTCGACTGATCGGCAGGCCGGCGAGCGGCGTGCCCGGCGTGAGTCCCATATAGGCCAGCGCGCCTTCGGTGATCGCGCGCCGGCCCGGATCGAATGCCGGGTCGGGCACGCGGCCGGAGATGCCGACCACCTGGCTCGGATCGGTGCCCCAGGTGATCTGCGGCTCCAGCGATGCGCAGTCGATCGTGTGCTCGGTGTCGAAACTGGCGTCGTCGTCGGTCTTGAGCGTGCGCCAATGCGCGAGCGCCCGCTCCCACTGCGCGCCCTGCGGCGCAAACGGCCGGCCGGCGATCCAGGCGAATGTGCCTTCGTCGGGCGCCACGAAGCCGGAGCGGCCGCCCATCTCGATGTTGAGATTGCAGAGCGTCATCCGCCCTTCCATCGCCATGGTGCGCACCACGTTGCCGGCATACTCGACCACGTGACCGCGGCCCCCGGCCATCCCGAGCGCGGCGATGATCTTGAGCGCCACGTCCTTGGCGGTAACGTGTGGGCCGAGCGTGCCGTCGAGCGTGATGCGCATCGACTTCGGCCGCTTCATCGCGATCACTTGCGTCGCGAGGATGTGCGCCAGCTCGGTGGTGCCGCAGCCAAACGCGAGCGCGCCGAGCCCGCCGACGGTCGAGGCGTGGCTGTCGGGCACCGCGTGGGTCGCGCCCGGCAGCACCATGCCGAGCTCCGGGCCCACCACGTGCGAGATGCCCTGCTCGGGATCGCCGAGGTCGAAGACGCGGATGCCGTTCTTCGCCGAGCCCTCGCGCATGGCGCGCAGGAATGCGGCGCCGGATGGATTGCTCTCGTCAGTACGGCCCGGCTTGGTGGAAACGGTGTGGTCCTGCATCGAGAAGGTAAGATCGGGGCGGGGCACCGGGCGGCCCTGCTTGGCGAGCTGTTCGAACGCGTGCGGTGCGTGCAGCTCATGCAGCACATGGCGGTCGATATAGAGCAGCTCGCGGCCGTCCATGCGGCGCGCCACGAAATGCGCGTCCCAGATTTTCTCGAACAGGTTTTTCGGCATGGGCGAACCTACCCTTGGGCTCGCGAGCGAGCCTTGTTGTTATGGGGTAGGGCTATTTTGGGCGCGGGAGGGAGGCGATGCAAGGGCGGGTGGCGAGCGAACCCGCCACGACGATCAGGGCATCGCCTCTTCAGCTTACTCCGCCGCGACTGCGGCGTCCGCGATGAACTGCGACAGCCACTTCTTCCGCAGCTTGACGTTGATCCGGTACAGCCCCTCGAATTCAGCCTCGGGGAACGAATGCGTCGAGGGCCGCTTCAGCAACGTATCGGCCCAGGCCTTCAGCCGCGGATACTTCTCGATCTGTCCGATCGGCCGGATGCGGTCGAGGAAGTAGTAGCGCTGCAGGAACGGCGCGTAGCCGGCATCGACCAGCGAATATTTCGCGCCGTTGAAGAACGGTCCGGCGCCCTGCTTCTCCAGCGCGCGTTCGAGCCGCTCGAATGCCAGCGGAATCTGGGCGAGGCATTTCAGGCCGGCCGCCTCGTCGTCGGCGTAGGCGACGCCAGTCACCTGGTCGGAGAAGTCCGGGATGTAGTCGGTCCAGGCGCGATTGATGGCGCGTTGCACCGGGTCCTCCGGATGCAGCCGTGGCGCGATCGTCTCGTCGAGGTATTCGGCGATCGCGTTCGACTCGAACAGCGACACGGCATCGTCAATACGCACTACCGGCACCTTCTTGTGCGGCGAGATCGCGAGGAACCAGTCCGGCCGGTTGTCCCGGTCGATATGCCGGAATTCGAAGTCGATCTTCTTCTCGCGCAGCACGATCGCCGCGCGCTGTACCCACGGGCAGGTCTTGAAGCTGACCAGGAGATATTTCGCCATCATTCCCTCGCTCGGTTCTATTCTTTTGCCTTCAGCTGACCTTCGTTCGCGGCAATGAACGCCTTGATATCGTCCGACAGGTCCAGGAGCTTCAGCCACTGCTCCTTATACAGCGTCACCGGGAAGCGGCCCATGCCGTAGATCGACAGGGCGCCCTTTTCGCTGACCTTCATGCGCAGGCCGGCTGACGCGCCTTTCTTCAGGGCGGCGTTCTCATTGCGCAGGCGTTCGAGTTCGGCCTTCAGATCTTCATCGGACATGCTTTGCTGACCGGCGTTAGCCGGCTACCTCGTTCTTGGTTTCGAAATTGAGCTCGATCTCCACGTTGTTGGGGTCGCGGAGAAAAATCTGCCAACGGGTGCTGTTGGGAACCTGGTTCACGCGGTGCGCCACGCCTTTGCCGGTAAGGTGCTGCCTCGTCGCCTCGAAGCCGCGGCTGCCGAATGCGACGTGATCGATGACGCCCGAGTCGGGGCGCTGCTGCCTGTCGGTCTGCGAGATGTCATTGAGGTGTAGCACGGGATGGTCGCCGCTATAGAGCCAGGCGCCGGGGAAATTGAACGGCGGCCGCGGCCCGTTCTTGAACCCCAACACGTTCTCATAGAATTCAACGGTCTCTTTGAGATTGCGGGTCGAGACGTTGTAGTGGTCGAGTTGGCCGACGCTCATGTCCATCGGGCTTCTCCTCGGGGCGTTTGCGATCAAGGATACTGCGAACGATACCTACTGGCGAGCGGGTCTCGAGCCCTTATCAATCCCACTTCGGCGCGCGCCCCGGCGGGTTGGCGATGCGGGCATTCGCCTGCTTGAGCGCGCCAATGCGCGCCATTTCGTCGTCGGTGAGCGTGAAGTCGAACACGCCGAGGTTCTCGGCGAGCCGTCCGGGATTGGACGAGCGCGGGATCGGAACAATGCTACCGCGTTGCACCAGCCAACGCAGCGCCACCTGCGCAACCGTGTGGCCTTTGCTCTGCGCGATCTCGCCGAGAACCGGATCGTCAAGCAGCCGTCCGCGTCCGAGCGGGGTATAGGCGGTGAACACGATACCGCGGGCGCGGCAGGCGTCGACGATCCGGGTTGTGTCGATATAGGGATGGCCCTCGCCCTGCAGGTTGACCAGCGGCTCCGGGCAAAGCGCGATCGCCTCGTCGAGCAAGGCGATGTTGAAATTCGCCACGCCGAGGTGGCGCGCGAGGCCGTCGCGCTTGGCCTTCGCCAGCGCGCCCATGGTCTCCTTCAGTGGGATTGCGGCGTTCGGCCAGTGCACCAGCAGGAGGTCGACATAGTCGACGCCGAGCGTGGCGAGGCTCTCGTCGACCGAACGCGCGAAATCGTCGGCGCGCAGGTATTCATGCGACACCTTGGTGCAGAGGAAGATATCGCCGCGCGGCACGCCGGCCGCGCGGATGCCTTCACCGACCGCGCGTTCGCTGCCGTATTTCCACGCGGTGTCGATATGGCGATAGCCGAGCTTGAGCGCGATCGCGACAGTCTCGCCGCGGACGTTGCCGCCGCCGAGGTTCGAGGTGCCGAGCCCGATCGCCGGAATTTTGGCGTCGCCTGCCGGCAATGTGGGGATTGATGGTATGGGCATGGGGGCTCGGTGTACTGGAGCGGGGGCCGACAGTGTGGCAGGCTTTCGCCATTGGCAAGGGCACAGTCGCCATCAAGAACAACATCAGGAGTGGGGAGCGCCATGAGGATGTGGAAACCGATCGCGGCGGCGGCCGCGATTTTCGCCGCAGGTACTTTCGTGACAGGTGCATTCGTCACAAGTGCGGCGCGCGCCGCCGATCATGTGACCACGCGCACGCTCGATCAACTCAAGGAGGAAGTCATCCGGCGCGCCTCCGAGGTGCCACCGCGCAGCCTCGTCGACGGCATGAAGCTCGCCGATGTGCGCGAGGCGCTCGGCCAGATCAGTACGCTCGATCGCGACGAATGGGCCCGCGCTTGGATGGCGATCGGCGATCGCTATATGGCCGCCGGGCGCGCCGCGGAGAAGGCCGGCCGCATCGCCGAGGCGCGCGAGGACTACATCACCGCGTACCGCTATTTCAAATTCGGCCACTACCCGACCGATAACTCGCCCGACAAGAAACGGTCCTACGCCAAAGGGATCGAGGCCTTCCTGGCCTATGGCCGCCATCTCGATCCGCCGCTCGAAGTCGTGAATATCCCGTTCGAGGGCAAGGAGATCGTCGGCTACCTGCGGCTACCGAAGGGCGCGCGGCCGGCGCCGCTGGTCTACTTCGTCACGGCGCTCGACTCGCGCAAGGAGGAATGGGCCGAACGCAACGAGGACTATCTCAATCGCGGCATCGGCATCTTTGTCACCGACATGCCCGGCACCGGGCAGGCGCCGATTCTCGGCAGCGAAACTGCCGAGCGGATGCTCTCGCGCGTGATCGATTATTTCCACACCCGGCCGGAGATCGATGCCAAGCGGCTCGGCTTCTACGGCGGCTCGTGGTCCGGCTATTGGGCGACCAAGATGGCGGTGGTCGAGCGCGCGCGGCTCAGCGCCGTGGTCGCGCAGGGCTTGCCGGTGCATCACTACTTCACGCCGGAATGGCAGAAGGTCGCGATCAAGACGCCCGAATATCTCATGGACCTGCTGCCGGCGCGGGCCTCCGTCTATGGCGTCGAGACCCTGGAGCAGTTCCTGGCCTTCGGCCCCAGGATGTCGCTGAAGAACCAGGGCATTCTGAATCGCGAGGCGGCGCCGATCCTGCTCATCAACGGGCAGGGCGACACGCAGGTGCCGATCGACGATCTCTATCTCGCCTTCACGGAGCTGAAAGGCGCGATCAAGCAGGCGTGGGTCAATCCGATCGGCCTCCATATGGGCCGCAGTGCCGAGTGGCCGGTTCAGCGCATCCGCACCGATATGGTGTTGCCGTTCATGCTGCGGCATCTCAAACCGAAGGACTGATCGGGATCACCATGACTGACATCAAGGTCTACAGCGGCGGTGCGCCGAAAGAGGCGCTCAACGTGCTGACGCCGCAGTTTGAGCAGCGCACCGGCCACAAGGTGCACTACACCTATGCCGTCATCAGCGAGATCCAGAAGAAGCTCGCCGCCGGCGACACGCCCGACATGGTGTTCATGCCGGTCGGCGCGATCGACGCGCTGGTCACGGCCGGCACGCTGCGGGCGGCACCGCGCGGCGTGCTCGGCAGCGTCGGCATCGGCGTCATCGTGCGCGAAGGCGCGCCGCATCCCGACATCGCGACGCCGGAGGCGTTCAAGAACGCGCTCTTGAACGCGCGTTCGGTGGTGCACGCCAATCCGAACGCGACGCCAAGCGGCGTCCATCTCGCCAAGATCACGCAGCAATTGGGCATTGACGCGGCGCTCAAGGACAAGCTGACCTACAGCAACGCGCTCGATGGCGGCGTGCAGCGCATCACGGCGGGCGAGGCCGAGATCGGCATCTATCCGTTGAGCGAGGTGATCGCGGTCCCCGGCATCGCGCTGGTCGGACTGTTGCCGCCTGCGCTGCAGAGCCTGATCGTCTACGGCGCGGCGGTGCTCGCCGCCAACGCCGCGCCGGAGCCGGCGGGCGCGTTCATCGCGTTCCTGACCGACGGCGCCCATCGACCGGTGTGGGCGAAGGCGGGTTTCGAGCCGCCGAAGTAGTTGCGCCAGGCGCCCTTCGATGGTCGCAAATTTGCCTATCACGCACCGCGCAGCCGCACCTCGCCGGCCCGACGATACTGGCTGGGCCATTTGACGCCGCCAAAATTCTGTTCGCGCGCGGCGTGGCGGACGAAATAGGCGTCCTCGAGATAGCCGCGTCCCAGCGCGCACATGTCGGCACGGCCGGCGCCGACGATGGTGTTGACGTCGCCGTGGCTGACGATGCCGCCGACCGTCATGGTCGCGACGCCGAGCGTGCCGCGGATGCGGTCGCTCAGGCTCGCCTGGTAGGTGCGGCCGTCGACTTTATGCTGCGCGCTCGACACGCCACCCGACGAAACCGCCAGCATGTCGTTGCCGGCCGCATCGAGCATGCGCGCGATCTCGATCGCGTCGTCGATCGTGGTGCCTCCCTCGACCCAGTCGACCGACGAGATACGCGTGATGATCGGCTTGTCCTGCGGCCAGGCGGCGCGCACCGCGTTGAACACTTCGAGCGGAAACCGCATGTGGTTCTCGATCGAGCCGCCGTATTCGTCGGTGCGCTTGTTGGAAGCCGGGGAAATGAACGACGAGATCAGGTAGCCGTGCGCGAAGTGCAGCTCGATCGCGTCGAAGCCGGCGGCGTGGGACATCTCGGCGGCGCGCGCATAGGCGTCGCGCACCCGGTCCATGTCGGCGCGGTTCATCGCGCGCGGGGTCTGCCGGCCGTCCGCGAACGGAATCGCCGACGGCGCCAGGATCTCCCAGTTCGCCTCGCCGAGAGTCTGGTGGCCTTCCCACGAGCGCGTCAGCGAACCCTTGCGGCCGGCGTGGCCGAGCTGGATCGCGACCTTGGACGCGCTGAACTCGTGGATGAAGTCGTTGACGCGTTTCCACGCGCCGACATGCTCGGGCGCATACATGCCGGCGCAATGCAGGCTGATGCGTCCTTCCGGCAGCACGTCGGTCATCTCGGTGATGACGAGCCCGGCGCCGCCGACGGCGCGGCTGCCGAGATGCACGAGGTGCCAGTCGGTCGGCGAGCCGTCTTTCGACGAATACATGCACATCGGCGACACCGCGACGCGGTTGGGGAAGGTGACGCCGCGCAGCGTGATCGGCGCGAACATCGGCGGTGGCGGACGGTTGCCGCCGCCGTCCGCCTGCGGCGAGATCAGCGCGTCGACGCCGCGCACCAGCTCGGGCGCGACCTTCTCGATGCGGGCATAGGTGATGCGCATGCTGGCGGTGAGGAGCGCGAACGTGAACTGCTCGAACGGCATGTCGATGTGCTCGTCGACCAGCTCGAACCAGCCCTGGCTCGCGCGCGATGCGCGTTGCAGGCTTTCGGCCTTGGGACGGCGCGCGGCATCGAAGGCTTTGAGGGCGCCTTCGACGGAATCGTGCGAGGTGAGAAGCTCGGCCAGCGCCTCGGCGTCTTCCATGCCGGAGCGAACGTTAAGGCCGACAGAGAAGTGCGACGTGTAGGCGGCTTGACCCATCAGCACTGTCTTGCCCGAATGCCAGTGGCTCGCGCGAACCGTGACGAACGGGCACCACGTCGCGTTCGTTGGTGTCGATACACCGTCAAGTGCGTCGGCGAACTGCTGGCGGCAGAACGCGAGGATGGCCTCGGCCTTTGCGTGGTCGAGCCGGTTGGCGTGAATCGTTTCTCCGGTGGCTTCGATGACCACGGTCGAGCCGACGGCCTGCGGCCACGCGATGAGGTGCATCATGCCGCCGGGCGTCTTGCGGAAGCTGTGGCTCAGGGCGTTCCGCGGCTTCGTGGACTCGAATGCAATAAACAGATTGGAGCCGGGTGCCGCCTCACACGGTGGCGCGTCAGGAACCTGCGCGGCCTGGTCGGCGACCACGATCAGGTCAGCGCCATCAAGCGTGGCAGCGACGGCATCCGGCGCGCAGATGTGGAATTCACAGCCGGCGTCGGCCGCGATACGCTTGAGTGCGGTGATCAATCCGGCGGTGCGAACCGAGGCATAGACCAGTCCTTGCGTCTCGAAGCGCTGTGCGCCGGTGTCGACCTCGACGCGGTCGAACGCCGCGACCTCCGCGTTCGCCGTGGCGGCCACCGCTGCGTCGGCAAGTTTGAGCCGGCGCTTGAGCGGATTGCACACGATTGAGGACGGCAGCGGCGTGGTGTTGCTCCCGGTTTCGACGAAGCGAACCGCGTGAGTGGGATCCTTCCGTGTCAGCAGGATGCCGAGATAGAGCGCGGCCGGGTCCGCTCCGACGCAAACGATTTTCATTCCGATGCCTTCCGGTTGGTGGCCGGGTTGCTACCATCGCGGCGGAACCGCCGCTAAGGTCGGTCTGGAGCGTGCGAGCGAAAAAAAGCACGCCAAGTTAAGGAGGAAACGGGCTGATGGGCAAGCACCGGGCGAGCACGCATTGCGTAGCGCTGATCGGCATCGCTGGCATGCTTGCGGCCTCAGCGCCGGCTGCCGCGCAGCATTTCTATAAGGGCAAGACCATCAACATTCTGGCCGGCTTCTCGCCGGGCGGCGGCTACGACCTCAATGCGCGCGTCCTGGCGCGCCACATGGGCCGGCACATCCCGGGCAATCCCGCCGTCGTGGTGCAGAACATGCCGGGCGCCGGCAGTCTCAATGCGGTGCATTATCTCGACAACACCGCGGCCAAGGATGGGACGGCACTCAACACCTTCAACTTCGGCGCGATCGGCGAGGCGCGGCTGTCGCCGGACAAGATCAGGATCGATTTTCGCAAGTTCAACTGGATCGGCAGCATCAGCCAGGACCTGACCGTCTGCTATGTCTGGCACGGGCTCGGCGTGAAGACGCTCGACGAGCTGAAGGCGCGGCCGAAGGTGCACTACGGCTCGACCGGCGCAGGCAGTTCAAGCGATCTCAACCAGCGCATCCTGAAGAACATCTTCGGCGTGAAGCTGCAGCAGGTCGGTGGCTATCCCGGTAGCGCGGAGCAGCGCATTGCGATCGAACGCGGCGAGCTTGATGGCGATTGCGGCGCCTGGAGCAGCATCCCGGTCGAGTGGATCAACGAAAAGAAGATCGTTCCGGTGATCCGCTCGTCGCCGGCGACCGCGCCCGACATGCCGCCCGGCGTGCCGTTCGGCATCGACATCGCGCCCGACGCGCGCGCGCGGCAGATCATGCAATTGCTGCTTGCCTCGAACCAGGTCGGCCGGCCGTTCGTGGCGTCGGCGGCGGTGCCGGCCGATCGCGTTCGCTTATTGCGTGAGGCCTTTGCCGAAACCATGAAGGATCCGGCGTTCATTGCGGAGACGCAGAAGCTTCGCCTGCCGCTCTCGCCGGTGGTGGGCGAAGCGGCGCGCAAGGTGGTTGAGGATATCTATGCGATCCCGCCGGATATCGTCGAAGCGGCGAAGGTGGTGTTGAAGGACTAGCCGAGCAACGCGCTCTACTCTCGATCCGTCATCCTGAGGTGCGAGCGAAGCGAGCCTCGAAGGATGCGCGGCCATGGCGTTGCGGCACTCGGGCCGTCGTCCTTCGAGGCCCTCGCTACGCTCGGGCACCTCAGGATGACGGACATAGATTGTGTGCGCAGCTCAAACCGCCAGCGCCGCCTTCAGGAATACGATTGTCTGCGGCGTCGAGAGATGGATCGCCGCTTCGTTCACCGCGCCGGGGCGTTGCATGAAGCCGTGGTCGCCGCCGGGATAGTGCTGGATGACCGTCGGCGCCGCACGGCTCTGGAGATTGGCCTGCAGCCGCAGGAACACGTCGTCGCTGGTGAGATGGTCCTTGCCGGCGCGGATCATGTGCACCGGGCAGGGAATATTCGCCGCCAGCGCTACCACGTCTTCGTTCTGCCCAGGCAGCGGCGGCGTTTCGATCGTCGGATAGTACGCTACACAGGCGGCGATGCGGGTGTCCCGCGCTGAAAGCAACAAGCCGTAACGCCCGCCGAGACAGAAGCCGGCGGTGCCGATTTTCGTGAGCGCAAGCTCGGCGGTCATCAGGTCGAGCCACCACGCCATCTCATGCAGCGACGTGGCATCCGTGAGCGGTGCGAGCCGCATTGCGCGCTGCTCACGGGTTTCGGCCGGTGGCAATCCCGCAAACGGCTCCCAGATCACGGTCGCGAGGCCGGTCTCGGCCAGCGCCTGCGCATACGCCTTGCTGTACTGGTCGATGCCGTGCACCGACGGCAGCAGCAGAACCCCTGCGCGTGCTTCTGCCGGCCGCGCCAGATAGCCGACGCGCTGGCCGCGCGTGATGGTCTCGGTCCTGATGGTCATGGCGCGCTCCGCGAACCAGCAGCGACAAGAGCCGTGTTTTAGAGCGAGCTGACCTTGATGATTGTCTGGACCGTCGCCCACGCGTTGATGAGGGCATGCAATCCCATTGTCAGCAGGGTCGAACCCGAGCGCCAGCGCACCCAGCCCAGCAACATCCCGATCAGGAAGATCTGGAACACGCCGAACCAGTCGTACTGCGTGTGGATGACCGCCCAGAACACGGAAATTACCACGACCGCCGGCCACACCGCGCGCGGCGTCTGCGCCCATCCGCGATAGAGGAAGCCGCGGAACACGATCTCCTCGCCGACCGGCGCCGCGATCACCAGCGCGGCCCACATGATGAGCAGCGAGTTCGATGCGGCGGCGTTTTTGTAGAGATCGACCTGGAACGGCGTGACGATATCCTTGCCGATCAGATAGGTGATCGCGTCGAAGGCCATCACGAAGACCACCAATATGGCGATCGACTGCAGCGCGACGCGCCGGTCCGGCGGGACGAGTGCGAGATAGTCGCTGACGCGCCAGCCCGCGAGTTTCGCGGCGATGACCAGTACCGCGGCGGCGGAAGTCGCGGCAACCAACGAGAGGATTCCGAAAGCGCGTGCGTCCTTCTCGAACGCGGGTGCGTCCATGGCGCCATCGGGGAAGAAAACAAAGATCGCAGCAAGCGTCGCGATCATCATCACGATCACCGCCACGACGATCCAGACGACCGTCATGATGATGCCCCAAGGTCGGGGCTGCGGCGCTACAGTTGCATCGACGGTCATGGGGCCTCGAGTCTTTGGTTGGAAGATCAGAATGCGCGGCCGATCAGGTGGTCGAGCGAGATGCGGCCGCCGCCGTGCACCAGGAAGTAGAACGTGGCTACCGTCCACATCACGGTGTACTCGAGGCCGAGTTGATTCCAGAAATATTTCCCGACGCGCCAGCGCTCGACGTTCGTTACCAGCAGGAAGATCAGGATCGCAAGCGCCGCCGGCCGGGTGAACAGTCCGAGCGCCAGCAGCGGCCCGGCGACGAGCTGGGTCGTTGATATCGCCGGCGCCCACAGCCTTCCGGGCCGGTAGCCGTCGCGGTCGAGCTGCTCCGCCAGCGCGGTGAGATTGTTGGCGCGCACGCCGGTGGTCGGAAAGAATCCGAAAGTGTTGCGCAGGGCGTGTGGCACCAGCCAGAGGCCGACGACCGCGCGCAGCAGGGCTTCAGCCCAGGGGGCGAGGCTTTGATAGATCGAGCCGAGCGCGGGAATGACGAGAGATTGTGATGGATCGATCATGCGCGCGGCCCCTGACGGCGTCATTCCGGGGCGCGCCGACAGGCGCGAGCCCGGAATCCATATTCGCAAAACTTTCGGTGATGAACAGCCCTGCTGAGCGCGAAATGCGGGGCCATGGATTCCGGGCTCGCGGGCTTTCGCCCGCGCCCCGGAATGACGGCATCAGTTGCTTAGAGCCTGATCTCGCCGAGATTGATGCTGACGCCGAGCTTGGCCTCGACGGTCTTCTTGTTGTGGCCGGCGGCTTCGACCTCGACGACGTAAGCGCCCGAATTCTCGTCGAGCCTGTCGAATTTGAAGTCGCCGTAGTTGTCGCTCGCCATTTCCGCGACCGGCTGGCCGTTACGAAGCAGCCGCACCGTTGCACCTTCGACGCAGTCGACGACGCCGTTTGCCTCCGCCGAGACCGAGCCGCCGATGAAGCAGGTCGAATAGCGCCACAGGTTGCGGTAGTAGACGCGCGGCTTGGTGTTGAGCTCGGGCCGCATCACCTCGAGGCCTTCGTCCTTGGCCGTGCGCTGCATGACCTCGTCCTCGACGCAGACCGCGCGCATCGCGCCGGTCGGGCAGGACTGGTGGCCGCGGGTCTGCTGCCAGCCCTGGTCGATCAGGTGGGCGTCGAAGTTGAACGCCTGCGGCACCTGATGCTCCTCGTTCCACCAGATGTGGCCGTAAGGACAGGCGTCGACCAGATCCTTGCGGCCCTTCGCCTTCTCCGGATCGATCAGCACAATGCCGTCCGGACGCTGCGTCACGGCGCCGCCGCCCTTGGCGACGCAGGGTGCGTTGTCGCACTGGTTGCACATGGTCGGGACGTAGGCGATGTCGATCATCGGCGATTGATCGGTTATCTGGCCGCGTTCCTTCTGCAGGATGTTGATCCACTTGTGCCCATGCTTCGGCATCGGCTTCGAATAGCCGGGCCAGTCATTGCCGACGTATTCGTCCATGGTTGCGAGGGTGCACAGGTTGCAGTTCGTGCACTCGGCGACGTCGATGATCATGTTCCATTTTTTCATGGCGTCACCTTGCTTACTTGGCCGGAACCAGCTGCGCTTCCTTGAGCGAGCGCTTGATCTCGGCGTCCTTCTCCATCGCCGCGAACGTCTCCGACATGTGCTCGGTGCGGCGATCCCAAACCTCGACCTGCACCAGCGCGTTGGCGCCGGCGAGCGCATGCGTCGACTTGGTCTGCGATTTGTGCGGCGTCAGCAGGTTGAGGCAGCCGCCGCGATCGACCGATTTTCCGGGCTCGCCCATCGGATCGTAGACAGCGGATGACTCGTAGCCGTGGCAGACGCCGCGCGGCAGCCGCTGCGTCGGCAGCGCCGCGCAAACGACGGCGCCGCGGTCGTTGAAGACCTTCACCAGGTCGTGCTTCTTGATGCCGCGCGCGGCTGCATCCTCGGCATTCAGCCGCATGATCCAGTAGTAGTAGCCCTCGACCTTCACCCGGTGGTCTTCGATGTTGAGCAGGAACGAGTCCTTGCCGTCGCCCTGGGTGTGGAACGAGTACTTGGAATGCGGCGTCAGCATCTGCAGCGGATAGCGCTCGAAGTCCGGTGAGTGCATGCCGTCCTCCGCCGGCTTGTATTTGACGATCGGCGGGCGCTCCGGATCGTTGGCGCGCTTGAGGCTGTTGCAATCGAATTCGAGCTTTCCGGATTGCGTCTGCAGGCCGCGCAGATATTCCTCGGTGTAGTCGGACGGCAGCGGCTGCGCTTCCGGCACGTCCTTCTTGCGGTTCTCCCAGAACCAGCGGAACGACACCGGCGCCCGCAGCTTCTCCTTCTCGGCCGGCACCACGTAGTAGCCGCGCTTCACCAGCTTGTTGAACGAGATCACCTTCGGCAGGTCGGAAGCGAGATAGATGCGCTTGACCCAGTCGAGCTCGTTGCAGCCTTCCGAGAAGTAGTTGGCAAGGCCGAGCGGCTTGCACATCTCGTTGAAGATCCAGTAGTCGGACTTCGACTCGCCCATCGGCTCGATCGCCTGCGCCTGGAACACGATGACGCGGTGATTGAGCTGCTGCTGGCCGTGGTGGCCATAACCGCCAAGGCCGGCCCATTCCGAGATGTCGGGACGCTCGAAATTGGTGCAAGCGGGCAGGATGATGTCGGCGAACTTCGCCTCGCCCTCGAACCAGATCGACTGGTTGACGACGAACTCGAGGTTCTCCGACTGATACATCTTCACCCAGCGATTGGTGTTGTTCATCGTCGCCAGGATCGAGCCGCCGTATTTGTAGAGCATGTGCACCGGCGAATGACCGGCCGACGGATACATGAACTTGCCGAACTGGTGCTCGATCGATTTGCCGACCCAGCGATAGCCTTCGGCCTTACCCTCGGTGATCGCTTCCGGCATCCAGATGCGCGGAATCGTCTGGGCGTTGGAGTTCATGGTCGGCAGCTGCGGCATGCGCTGATAGAGCTCGACCGGCATCGCCGTGTTCTCGAGGTCGCCCGACATGCCGCCTTCGGAGTAGCCCGGGAAATAGAAATTGAAGTCGAGCGGGCAGCCCCATTGCAGATTGCCCATGTTGCAGCCGGGCTTGCCGAGGCCCTGCATCGCCGAGAGGCACACCATCACGCGCGCCCACTGGATGCCGGTCTGGTTGCGGCAGGCGCCGCC
>Ga0075430_100000310_pt1 | contig 34603 bp, 34 predicted proteins | sample RhiMetdeltSRZDD4_FD_75294 | JGI IMG/M metagenome (GOLD analysis project Ga0075430, IMG submission 75294) | Populus rhizosphere microbial communities from Tennessee, USA - Rhizosphere MetaG P. deltoides SRZDD4 | ecosystem: Host-associated > Plants > Roots > Rhizosphere > Soil | place: USA... | reverse complement strand
ACGGCCCGAAGCTGCGTGCCGCAGCTTGCGCAGCGCGAGCGTGGCCGCACCAGGGACTCCCCCGCCGGCACCCGGTGGATCGCGACGGTCAGGAAGCTGCCGAACACCAAGCCGAGCGGCAGGGCGATCGCGATCCTGACCAGGACGTCGGAAGCGCTCATCGTGGGCGGACGAACGCTATCGCACGCGTCCCGAGGTCAGTTCACGACCTCGCGGAGGTAGACGATGCTCTGGTCGAAGCCCGCGACGTCGCCGGCCCCGGGCACCAGAACCGGCGTTGCGTTCAGGGTGAAGTGGTTGTTGATCGTCACGGTGTTCGCCATCACCTGGCCGGAGAAGTCGTTCTGGTTGTTCAGGGTGACGGTGCACGGGCTGTAGAACATGACGGAGGCATTGAGGAAGTTCGAGTTGTTCCCGGTCGAGATGTTGTAGTCGCCTGTGGAGCAGTTCAGCCCCTGGCGGTAGTTGGCGATGAAGTACAGGTTCTTGCCGGCGGCGCCGTTCCAGTCGTTCCGGTTGGCCATCGTGATCTTCCCGTTGGTCATGATCGCCAGGTCCTCGGCGAAGTTGATCACGTCGTTGTTCCCGACGGCGAGGTCCGCGCAGCCCGACGGGATCCAGAGCAGCTGCTTGCCGCCCGGGACCGCGTCCAGGAACGCCTGTGCCTGCCCACAGGTCGTCACGGTCGTTCGCGTGTAGTCGGTCCAGGGAAGGGCGCCGCAGACATCCGGGATCGCGTCGTAGCACAGCAGCGGGAACGCCTTGGAAGGCGGGGGACCCTGCGGGCTGCTCGGGTACTCGCTGCCGCCCACGTTCAACGATGCCGCGATCGTGCTCCCCGCCCTGGCGTCTCCCCCGATCGCCCCTGTGCCGCTGAGCGTGCCCGTCGACGTGGTGACGTCGCCCGTGACGCTCGCCGGGTTCTCGATCGAGATCGCCTCGTTCGCCCATAGGTTGCCGATGATCTGGTTGTTGTTCGTCATCGCGACTCCGCCGTTCGGGACGTAGACGTTCCCGTAGATGTTCGGGGTGTTGGTCACGATGAGGTCGCCGTCCGTGATGTAGACATCACCGTTGTTGCTCGTTCCCCCGGTCACGGTGAAGTTGTTGTTGAAGATGGTGTTCGTCACCGAGATGATCGCCGCGTCGAACCCGCCGAACGTCGGTGCGAGCGTCATGTACGCCTGCATCGTCCGCGGGACGCTGTCGATCGTCTCCCCCACCGACGTCACCAGGACCGACGAGGGGAGGTTCTCCTGTGAGGGGCGACCGGCGCCGGTACAGGGCATCGGGTCGCCCGCCGCGTCGTACCACGTGTACGTGATGTCGAAACCCGCTGGGCCGGGCGCGGTCCCCAACGATGCCGATTCCGTGCACGGGAGGTCCTCGGGTCGCGTGAACTGCACGAGGTTCCACGCCCGGTCGATCCCGCTCTCCGCCGCCGCGACCGAGGTGACGCGCTTGCGGTCGTAGGCGGCCTGCTGTGTGTTGTGGATGGAGAGGTCGAAGATCACGATCGAGAGCAGCACGACGACGAAGACGACCATCATCGCGATCACCATCGCGACCCCGTCGTCCTCGCGGTGGAGCCTGGTCAGCCTACGCATCCCGTCTCCGCCTCTCAGTCCGTCGGCTCGTCCTCGCACACGTCCGTCGGGAAGCCGTACGAGGTGTTCCGCCCGGTGAGGGCGGACTGGATCTTCACGGTGCCCGACGACAGATCGCCGTTCAGGTCCTCATTGACGAGGAAGACGACGTTCACGGTTCGGCCGCCCTTGTTCGGGTCGTCGTCGAGCCGGAAGGCGCACGTCGCTCCTTCACAGGTCGTGTCGGTCGGGTCGTCCACGGACTTGTTCACGATGCCGGTTGCCACCGTCCGCCATCCCGAGGCGGACACGTCCGGGTCCACGGTCCCGGGCTCCCAGAAGCGCGTCTGGAGCTGGCCCGCCGGCGTGATGCGCCAGAGCCTGCAGGTGTACCCGGGCGAGGGCTGACGCGTGGTGGCGTTGGCCTGCGTGTAGACCTTGAATCGGAAGTACGGGTCAGTCGAGGATGCCGGGTCGTACAGGATGTTTCCCGAACGGACCTCGCGGTCCAGCGTCTGCAGCGCGAGCCGGGCCTGCGTGTTCGTGCGCGTGCGGATGTCCGTCTCGGCGACCGACTTCTGCACCGAGGCGAGCGTCGACAGGAAGACCCCGGCGGCGAGCGACATGACCATCATCGCCACGAGGACCTCGGTGAGCGTGAGTCCCCGCTGATCCGAGCGCAACCGTGCGATGAGCGTCCTCATCGTCAGCCTGCCTCGGGCGTCGGGCCGTAGATCGACTTCGACGACAGCGTTCCGAGCGAGACGTCGATCCGCGTATCTACGATCTGGACGCCGTCGATCCAGAGCTCGTAGGTCAACGAACCGATGATCGGGGACCCCACCGTCGCCCTCGCCTCGGTGGTACAGCCGCCGGCGGGGCAGCCCTCGCTGCTCTCGCTGGTCGCCGGGACCGAGCCCATCGAGATCGAGTCCACCGTCGCGATCCTGATCTGGATCTGGTGGGGGACGCCGTTCGCGTCCGCGACGTCGGCCACGTGGATGAACTCGAGGTTCGAGAGCGAGTACTCGGGCGTGGCCCCGAGGTCGACCGTGGAGTACCCACCACCGCTCCAGTACGAGAGCGTGCCCGCGATCGAGGTCGTCGGATCCGCGGCGCTCGTCCCGGCGGCGGTCGCGACGGCGTCGCTGTAGCCGGTGAGCTCGAGGAACGAGGTCCCCCACCCGGCGGGCGCCGGGACGAACTCGGGGAGCCCACCGATCGACACGGTCCCGAGCGTCCGGCTTGCCGAGTTCTCGATGTTGCCGTCCTCGTCCGACACGAGCTCGCGGTCCGTGAACACCGTCGTCGGAACCGACGCCGGCCCGACCGAGGCGAGCGTCGTCTCCCCGAGCTCGAGATCGGCGACGTCGTCCGCGTCGAGGTCCTGATAGAGGTAGGCGACGATGCGGGACACCCCCGCCTGTTGCACCTTCGCGCCGCCGCACGGCTGAAGGTCGCTCTCCTGGGTGCTCGCGGGCGGAACCGGCGGGCACGCGTTCGTGCCGCCGGCCGCGGTCGCGCTGATGGCCTCCCCCGCATCGCCGGCGGCGTTCTGGACCTGCACGTAGTTGTCGCCCCCGGCCGTGACCTGGTTGCTTCCCTCTCCCGGGTCGACGGGCGAGACCTGGTAGTTCGGGGTCGTAGCCGACGGGTCGCTGTCGACGGCCGTGGCACCGAAGGACGCTGCGGTGGGGAGGGCGGTCGTTCCGGAGCGCGTCGTCGTGAGGTTCGTCTGTGATTGGGTCCAGCTGCTCTGAACCTGCGAGACCTGCTCGACCTGCATCGTGGTCTCGACGCCCGTGAGGATGATGGTCCCGCTCTGGAAGTCCACGACCCCGACCGAGCCGGAAACCTCGATCTCACCCGAGGGGGCGATCGCCTGCCCGTAATAGAACGGCTGGCACGGCGCCGCGAACGGGTGCGTGCTCGAGTTGATGCACCCCCCCGGCGAGTGGAACAGGCTCTGAATGGTCACGCCCTGGACGCCGTCCGCAGAGGTCCCGGCACCCTCCCAGGTCACGATGATCGTGACGCGGTAAGGCGAGATCGCCTCGCAGGCGCCTTCGATGACGACCGGACAGTTGTTCGTGACGTACGAGTGCCACGTGTAGTCGACCGGGTAGTCCTCGGCCTGCCCCACGGTCCCCGAGCTCGGCACGATCGGGACCGAACAGTCTGTGGTCGCCGTCGGGCAGTTCAGGTTGGTGGACACGACCTTCTCGCCCGTACAGTCCAGCAGGCGGTACGTGCCGGTCGGATCGCCGGCACAGGCCGTGACGAGGTTGGGATCCGTCGAGAGCTCGGACGCCTGCATGCCCCGCTGGATCTTCGAGAAGGCAAGGCCGCGCGTCAGCTCCATCAGCTGGTTGGCGACCTGGTTGCCGGCCTGCTGCTCTCGGCCGATGCCCACGTAGCGGAACCCCGTCGAGGCGCTCAGAGCGAGGGTGATCAGGGATCCGAAGATGACAGTGATGGCGATCACGGTCTCGAGCAGGCTGAATCCACGCTCGTCATCACGGACCCGAGCGTGGATGCGTACGAACAGGCTGTTCTTCCATCTCATGGGCACGATGGACCCACCTCTCCAGGAGGAATCGGCCGTTCGGGGGAGGCGCTTGAGCAGTTGGAGCTCACCAGCCGCCGTCGCACTCCGCGACGGTGTCCAGATCCGCGAAGGTTGCACCACCACCTCGCTGGGTAGCGGGGCTGCCGGCCACCTGAGCGACACAGAAGTAGGAGCCGCTGCCGGAACGTCGCACCAAGAGAAGGTCCGGTCCGGAATGGACCTCGATCGAGATCTCATCCACCGAAGGGTCCCCTCCGTCGATCCACTCGAGTGTCGGTTCGGCTGCTTCCCCCTCGACGTCGTCGAACGAGGTCCAGTCCCCGGCTTCGGCAAAGTAGGTCAGTGAGGCCGCGAGTCCTGTCCGAAGTTCAGACTGAGCTGCGCGATCCTGGGCTCGAGTCCGTGCGGCGAGGAACGTCGGGAGAGCGACCGCGATGAGGATGCCGATGATGAGGATGACGACCATCAACTCCACGAGCGTGAATCCCTCATCCCTCCTGCGATGGCGTCCGCACATGTCCTCGGCTCCTCGTGGAAGGGGCGGCCAGCCGGCCGCCCCTTCCGAGAGCGATGCTAGGTTCGAATCACCAACCGCCGGTGCAGGTGGCCACGGTGAAGTCAGCACCGGTGGTGTTGTTACCGAACACCGTGCCGGGGCCGGTGGCCGTATCAGCCACGCAGAACCCGTTGCCGGACGCGCTCTGCGTCTGCAACAGGACGGTCTCCCCGGCCGTGCCGGAGATGCCGATCCCGACGGTCCCCAGAACCGTCGTCCCGGCCACGGCCCACGTCAGCGAAGGCTCGATGGCCTCAGCGACGGTGGCGTCGAAGCCTGTGTACGTGTCGCCGTCCGTGAAATGAACCTTCGCGGCGGCGAGCCCGTTGCGCAGATCCGACTGGGCGGCCCGGTCCTGAGCGCGCTCACGTGCGCCGAGGAAGGTCGGCAGAGCGATGGCGATCAGGATGCCGATGATAAGAACGACCACCATCAGCTCGATGAGGGTGAAACCCTCCTCGTCCTTCCGGCGCTGCCAGAAGCGCTCGAGCATGGAGTCACCTCCTCCTCACATGTCTTGCGCACCCCGATGGTGCGCATCCGTAGGGTGTGTCGGTCAGGATCGGGGGCCGCTTGACCTCTCGCACCGGATCCGAGGAGGAATGACGCGAACGGGCTAGTCACTCCCGGACCGCACGCGGACATGCTCGATCAGGGCCGGAGCCGGGGGGTCGATCCGAGGCGCGACCGACTACTGGATCAGGTTGATGATGTTGAACATGGGCATGTACAAGGCGATCACGGCCGCCCCGACCATGCCTCCGATGATCGCGATCAGCAGCGGCTCGATCAGCGACGTGAGCGCCTCGACGGTCGCGGTGACCTCGTTGTTGTAGAACTCCGCGACCTTGTCGAGCATCGTGTCGACGGCGCCCGTCTCCTCCCCCACCGCCAACATCTGCACCACCATCGGCGGGAACACCTTGTGCTTGCCGAGCGGCTTGGCGATCGACTCGCCCTCCCGGACGCTCGCCTTCACGTCGTCGACCGCGTCGGCGATCACGCGGTTGTTCACGGTCTCCTTGACGTTGTCGAGCGCCTGCAGGATCGGGACGCCCGCACGCAGGAGCATCCCCAGCGTCGAGGAGAACCGCGCGAGCGCCACCTTATGGAACAGCGGCCCGAAGACGGGGATCCGGATCTTGAGTGCGTCGACGCGAGCGCGGCCCTGGTCCGTCTTCTTGTAGCGGCGGAAGAACAAGGAGCCGACCCCGACCCCCAGTGCGATGACGTACCAGTACTTCCGGAACGCCTCCGAGACGCCGAGCAGGATCCTGGTCGGCAGGGGAAGCTGACCCCCGAGGTTCGTGTAGATCGTCTCGAACTGCGGGACGACGAACAGCAGCATCGCCGCCAGGATCAGCGTCACCAGGGCGACGACGACGACCGGATAGGTCATCGCCGACTTGATCTTCCTGCGGAGCTCGACCTCCTTCTCGATCTGCGAGGCAAGCGAGAGGAGCACGTCGTCGAGCACGCCCCCGGTCTCGCCCGCCTTCACCATCGAGATGAAGAGGTTGTTGAACGCCTCCGGGTGCTTACCCATCGCCCCCGAGAGCGACGAACCCTGCTCCACGTCCGTGCGGACCTGGACGAGGACCTTGGCGAGCTCGGCGCTCTGCGTCTGATCCGCGAGGATCGACAGCGCACGCAGGATCGGCAGGCCGGAGTTCACCATCGTGGCGAACTGGCGGCAGAAGACCGCGATCTGCTTGAGCTTGACCCGGCCTGGTCGGAGGTTGATCTCCATCTTCAGGCCGGTGCCGGCCTTCTTGACCTCGACCGGGGTCATGCCCATCTCGCGCAGACGCTGGAGGACGAGGGTCTCGCTGTCGCCGACCAGCTGCCCCGTCACCAGGGAGCCGGAGCGGTCCCGGACCTTGTAGTCGTAGGTTTGCGCCATCGATCCCTGTCCGATCAGTAGTCGCCGAGCATGATGCCGGCCGACGCGGCCGCGCCGAACCCAGCGTCGAAGCTCGCGCCGCCGCCACCGATGAGCCGGTTCAGCTCCTCGGCGTCGTGACAGCGCTCGTGCGCGAGCTGCAGCGAGATCTTGCCCGCCTTGACCAGGGTGGCGAGCGACTGGTCCATCGTCTGCATCCCGAACCGCCCGCCGGCCTGCATGATCGAGTAGATCTGGTGCACCTTCCCCTCGCGGATCAGGTTCCGAACCGCCGGGGTGCAGACCAGGACCTCCACGGCGACGACGCGGCTCTGGCCATCCGCGGTCTGCATCAGCTGCTGGGTCACGACGCCTTGCAGCGTGGTCGCGAGCTGCACGCGCACCTGCCGCTGCTGGTGCGGCGGGAAGACGTCGATGATGCGGTCGATCGTCTGCGGCGCGTCCTGCGTGTGCAGGGTCGCGAACACGAGGTGTCCGGTCTCGGCTGCCGTGATCGCGGTCGAGATCGTCTCGAGATCACGCATCTCGCCGACGAGGATGACGTCGGGGTCCTGCCTCAGCACGTGCTTCAGCGCCTGCGCGAACGAGTGGGTGTCGGCGCCCACCTCTCGCTGGTTGACGACGCAGTTGTTGTGCCGGTGGAGGAACTCGATCGGGTCCTCGACCGTCATGATGTGCGCCTGCCGCTCCTTGTTCACGATGTCGACCATCGACGCGAGCGTGGTCGACTTCCCCGATCCCGTGGGTCCCGTCACCACCACGAACCCGCGCGGGTAGCGCGCGAGGTCCGCGACGACGCTGGGCAGCTCGAGCGACTCGACGCTCTTGATCTCGTAGGGGATCAGCCGGAAGGCGGCACCGATCGAATCGCGCTGGTAGTAGACGTTCACGCGGAACCGAGCCCGGCCCGGGAGCGAGTACGACGTGTCGAGCTCGCGCTCCTGCTCCAGGCGCTCGCGCATCTTCTGCGGCAGGATCGCGTAGACCATGCCCTGGATCGCCCGGGCCTCCAGGACCGGGTACTCGTCCAGCCGGATCAGGTCGCCGTGCAAGCGGATCGTGGGCGGCGCGCCCACCGTGACGTGCAGGTCCGACGCCCCGCGCTCGAGCACGACCTCGAGCAGCTCGGGGATCGGGATCTGGCTCGCCTGATCCGGCGCGCCAGCTTCCGTCATCTGACCACCCTCGCGATCTCCTCGATCGAGGTCAGGCCGGACGCGGCCTTCTCGAGGCCGTCGTCTCGCAGCGTCTTCATGCCCTGTTCGACGGCGACCGCCTTCACCGCGTCCGAGGGCGCACGGTCGACCGTCAGCCGTTCGATCTCCTCGGTCATCTGCAGCACCTCGTACAGCCCGATCCGGCCGCGGTAGCCGGTGTTCGAGCAGGCCCCGCAGCCCGACGGCCGGAACAGCTCGCCGAGATCCGGGATCCGCGATCCCGCGTAGCCGGCCTCGAGCAGCTCGCCCGGATCGGGTGCGTACGCCTTCTTGCACCTCTCGCAGAGCTTGCGGGCGAGCCGCTGCGCGACGATGCAGTCGATCGCAGAACCGACGAGGAACGTCTCGACCTCCATCTCGATCAGGCGCGTGATCGCCGACGGGGCGTCGTTCGTGTGGAGCGAGGAAAGGACGAGGTGGCCGGTGAGGGCCGACTCAACCGCGATCATCGCCGTCTCACGGTCGCGGATCTCACCGATCAGGATGATGTCGGGGTCGGCGCGAAGGATCGAGCGGAGGGCCGACGCGAACGTGAGCCCCGCCTTCGGGTTCACCTGGATCTGGTTGACGCCCGGCAGCCGGTACTCGACCGGGTCCTCGACCGTCACGATGTGGCGGTCCGCCTGGTTCACGATGTTCAGCGTCGCGTACAGGGTGGTGGACTTCCCCGATCCGGTCGGCCCGGTGACCAGGATCGCGCCGTACGGCTTCCGGAACGAGTCCTCGTAGCGGTCGAACGAGTCCGGCTGGAAGCCGAGCTCGGACAGCTGGAGCATCGCGTTGCTCTTGTCCAGGATGCGGATCACGATCTTCTCCCCGTGCACCGTGGGCAGCGTCGCCAGCCGAAGATCAAGGCTCCGGTTGTTCACGCGGAGCGACACGCGGCCGTCCTGGGGGACGCGCTTCTCGGCGATGTTGAGGTCGCCCATGACCTTGAGCCGGCTGATGAGGCCGCCCTGGATGCTCTTCGGCGAGTGCATGACCTCGTGGAGCACGCCGTCCACGCGGAACCGGACCCGGACGTCCTTCTCCGTCGGCTCGATGTGCACGTCGGAGGCGCGGTCGGCGGCCGCCTGGGTCATGATCGCCTGGACGAGCTTGACGATCGGCGCGTCCTCGACCGCGGCCTCGACCTCCTGGAGCGAGACCTCCTCGTCGAGCGCCTCGGCGGCCTCGGAGGCGAGCGCCTCGACCTGATCCCCCATCCCGGAGAACTTGGCGATCGCCTGTTCCACGTCGTTCGCCGTGGCGACGACGGGACGGACCTCGCGACCCGTGATCGTGCGGATGTCGTCGAGCGCGTACACGTTCGCCGGGTCGGACATCGCGACGAGGAGCTTCCCGTCGTCCTCGCCGATCGGCAGCGCGCGGTAGCGGCGGCAGAGCGCCTCGGGCAGCAGCGCCGTCGAGGCGGCGTCGATCCGATACTCGGTGAGGTCGACGAACTCGAGCCCCACCTGCTCGGCGAGCGCGCGGACGAGGTCGCGTTCGCGGATGTACCCGAGGTCGATCAGCACCCGGCCGAGCGACTTGGGGGTGTTGCGGTGCTCCTCGAGCGCACGCTGAAGATGCTCCTCGGTGATCAGGCCCTGTTCGATCAGGATCTGACCCAGCTGCTTCGGCTTGCGCTGCGTCGTCATCATGCCGAGCTACGCCCTTCGGTCCCAGGGTCGCCTAACCATCGGCACCCTCATCGGGGTCCTGTAGGAGCCGCCCGAACTCGCGCGCGAGGGAGAAGCGGTCGACGTCGCTCCGGTCGTCCGAGAGGTCCCACAGCCCGGCATCGAGCCTGGAGGGCTCCTCGGCCGACGGCTCGCGTGGTCCGGGCGGGGGCCCCTCCCCGGGGGACGGGGCACCGGTCGGTTCCCCGGTGGTCCCGTCGGCCGGATCCGCCGCTCCCGGGGCGATCGAGCCGAGCGCCTCTGTCGGCCGCCCGGTGCCTTCGCCCGCCGAGGCTGCGCGCACGGCGGCGGCGACCGCGGCCTCGTCTCGCGCGCCGTTGACGACGGGCTCCCCCGCGGGCCGGTCGGGGTGGAGCGGCGTCCGGCGCCTCGAGGACGGGGCGGCGGGCACCACGGGTTCGTCGCCGGCCGCCGGACGGTTGACCCGCGTCTCCTCGGCCGACAGCAGCAGCCGATCCATGTGGTCGATCACGAGACCCGGCCGGGCGGCCGGGCCTGCGACGACGAACGCCGCGTACGGGCCGCGGCGGACGTAGCACCAGGTCTCGGTCCCGAACTGCACGAAGCCGCGCTCCGGCTCCCCGACCGCGGCGAACCGGATCCACGCCGGGCGGACGCTCCCTTCGCCGTCGGGTAGGAACGAGCCGACGACCAGGCCGTCCCTGGAAAGGATGAGACAGCCGCGGACGTCGCCGACCCCGGCCGCGAGCGTGGACGCGAGACCGCTGAGTTCGTCCATCAAAGAGAGTGGGCTCCGACTGAACCATCGGGCCCGCCCGCGAACGTCTTGAGGACGACTGGGGGTTCGGCGGGTCAGGACCCCGAGCTCGAGCCTGGCTCGGCGAGCTCGGCGAGCGCCGCCGCCGACATCACATCCAAGGGCGGCACGCGGCCGGTCCACAGCTCGAACGCGATCGCCCCCTGGTGCAGCAGGAGGCCGACGCCGCCGAACGCCGCGCACCCGGCGCGACGGGCCTCCGACAGGAGCGTCGTCGAGGCCGGCCGCGTGAGCAGATCCACGGCGAGGCCACCCGGGTCGAGCGGCGGGAGCGGCAACGGCTCCCCGCGGGCGCCGAGCGGCGTCGCGTTCACGACGAGGTTCGCCGGAACCCCGTTCGCGTCCTCGAACGCTACTCCCGACACCTTCGTCCCGAAGGGCTCCACTAGGAGTCCAACCCTTTCGGCGTGCTCCGGCCTGCGAACGGCCACCGTCAGCGCGGCGAGCCCCCGCCGCGCGAGCGCGAGCGAACAGGCGCGTGCGGCGCCGCCCGCCCCGAGCACGAGCGCCGTCCGCCCCGAGGGGTCGAACCCCGCGTCGACGTCGAGGAACCGATCGAATCCCGAGACGTCGGTGTTGTGGCCCGCGAGCCCCTCGGCGCCGACCACGATCGTGTTCACGGCCCGGAGAGCGCGCGCGTCCTCGGAGAGGTCGCCGATCAGGTCGGCGCACTCGGTCTTGTGGGGCATCGTGACGTTCGCGCCCGAGAACCCGAGCGCGGGCAGGCCGGCCAGCGCGGCCGCCACCTGCCCCGGGGGCACCGGGAATGGCACGTAGACCCAGTCCATCCCGAGCGCCTCGAACGCCGCGTTGTGGATCGCAGGCGAGAGGCTGTGCTCGACGGGCCAGCCGATCACGCCGACCGTGTGCGTGGACCCCGCGACCCTCCCGGGCCGGCCGGGGACCTCGGTCACCGTTCGGCCCGCCCGGGACTCATTCGCCACACATGACGCGGTTGGCCTCGTGCTCAGCCGCGTTCAGGCCGAACTCGTGATGGCCGTCCTCGCCGCAGAGCACGTAGAAGAGGAACTCCGTGTCGGCCGGAGCCAGCGCCGCCTCGAGCGACGCGCGGCCCGGGCTCGCGATCGGCGTCGGCGGCAGGCCGGGGTTGATCCTTGTGTTGTAGGGGCTGTCGAACTCGAGGTCCGAGAACGACAGCTGCCCGTCGGGCGTCGGGTCGTCGTACAGCAGCGTCGCGTCGATCCCGAGCGTCATCGGGATCGCGAGCCGGTTGTAGATCACCCCGGCGATCAGCGCGCGCTCCTCGTCGAGCGCGGCCTCCTTCTCGATCATCGAGGCGATCACCACGACCTCGTAGGGCGTGACGCCGAGCTCCTCCGCCCGGTCCCACGGCAGGCCCTCGGCCTCGACCCCGAACTGGTCGAGCAGCTCCTGGATCACGTCGCCGGGCCGGGTCTCGCCCTCGACGAACTCGTACGTCTCGGGGAACAGGAACCCCTCGGGGCTCTCGGCGTCCTTCGGCAGGTAGGGCGGGGCCGACCAGTTCCCGGACCGGACCGCCTTCATGAACCGCTTCGCCGGGATCCCGAGGGACTCCTGCACGCGTTCGGCGATCTGGGTGAGCCGGTAGCCCTCGGGGATCGTCAGCCGGACCGTCGGGACGGGTTCGGGCGGCGTCGTGAGCACCTCGAACGCCGCGTCCGGCGTCATGTTCGTCGTGAGCTCAAACGTCCCCGCGCGGAACTCGCCCTCGTCGCCGCTCCGCCGCAGGAGCCATTTCGACACGAGGCCGCACCGGACGACGCCCTGCTCGTGGAGCCCGTCGACGATCTCCGATCCGCTCTGTCCGTCACGGACCTCGAACGTGACGGGGTCCTGCGGTCCGGAGGCCTCCTGGCACCAGTCGTAGTACCGCGCCGACGCGATGCCGAGCCCCACGAGCGACAGCACCACGACGAGCGCGACCCAGCGGCCCCAGCGCGCGCTGCGTTCGACGCGACGACGGGGAGGGTTTTCCTGCCTGGGGGGAGCTTCCTGCATCGGCTCGGCAGCATACCGGGCACCCGCGGAAGGGCAGGTTCGGAGCCGGTCAACGCGCGGCGTCAGACCGCGCGTTCGGCGTCGAGCCAGGCCTGCAGGATCACCGTGGCGGCCGAACGGTCGACCGCGCGCCGGCGATCGCGGCCGGTGGCGCCGGCCTCGCGCAGTGAGCGTTCGGCCTCCGACGTCGAGAGGCGCTCGTCCTGCAGGACGACGGGGACGGGGACGACGGCGCGCAGGGCGTCCGCGAAGCGCTCGGCGTGGTGTGCCCGGTCCCCGCGCTCCCCCGACAGCAGGAGCGGGTGGCCGACGACGACCGCAGTGACGGTGTGCTGGTCGACGAGCGCGGCGATCGCCTTCAGGTCCGCCGGCGCGCCCGTGCGGACCGTGCCGAGCGGAACCGCGAGTCGCCGATCGTCGTCCGAGATCGCGACGCCGATCCGCGCGTCGCCGAGGTCGAGCCCGAGGACCCGCCCCTCCTCCGGGGGGCTACCGCTCGCGCGTTCGCGCTCGCATCCGCGTGAGCGCCTTGAGCCCCCCGAGCCCCCCGCCTCAGTCACCGTCGCGAAGGAGCTCCTCCAGGCGCGGCTCGATCGCCCTCAGGGCCTCCGCGAACGCCTCCCCCTTCGGGCCGCCGGAGAACGCGAGTCCGGGTTTGCCCCCAGCTCCCCCGCCCACGATCTTCGCGGCGGGGTCGAGCAGCGCGGGCGCGGTCACGCCCCGTGCCTGCAGGTTCGGCGACGCGGCGGCCACGAGCAGGGCCTTGCCGTCTTGCCCGGTCGCGAGGACGACGGCGGCGCCCTCCGGGTTCTCGAGGCGGTTCGCCACGTCCTGCGCCAGCGTCCGGAGCTCGTCGGCCGGCGCGTCGTGCTGCAGCGCGACGAGCCTCGCGCCGGCGACCACGCCGGGGTCGCTCGCCAGCTGCTCGGCGACGCCCCGTTGCTGCTCCCGGTCCTTGCGTCCCTGCTCCGCCTCGAGCTGCTTCACGCGTTCCACGTAGTGCCGCGCGCGCTCGAGGGCGCCCTTGGGATCCGTCCCGAGGGCCTCCGCCACCGCGCGCAGCAGGTCGCGCTCGAGGATGATCTCGCGGACCGCGTCCGGGCCGACCACCGCCTCGACCCTTCGCATCCCGGCGCCGATCGAGCCCTCGTGCAGGATGTGGACGGTCCCGACTTCGCCGCTGTGGTGCACGTGTGTGCCGCCGCAGAGCTCGACCGAGTAGTCGCCCACCTCGACCACGCGGACGAAGTCGCCGTACTTCTCGCCGAACAGCGCGATCGCGCCCTGGTTCCTCGCCTCGTCGAACGTCGTCTCGTAGATCGTGACCTGGTCGTCCGAGGACGTCTTGTCGTTCGCGATCCCCTCGGCCTCCTCGAGCGCGGTCCACCCGACCGGCGCGTGGTGCGGGAAGTCGAACCGCAGCCGCCCGGGACCCACGAGCGAACCCGCCTGCCGGGCGTGCTCGCCCAGCAGATGCTTCAGCGTCCAGTGGACGATGTGGGTCGCCGTGTGCGCCCGCGCGGTCGCCTCGCGTCGCCCCGCGTCGACCTCGCCGTGGACCTCCTCACCGGCGCGGAGCTCGCCCGACTCGACGACCCCGGTGTGCACGATCACGTCGCCGGGGCCGAACTGCGCGTCGAGGACGCGGACGGTCCCCGCTTCGCCGCGGACGAGCCCCTGGTCGCCGACCTGCCCTCCCGACTCGGCGTAGAACGGCGTGCGGTCCAGGACGAACCGCACCTCGTCCCCCTCCGAGACGACGTCCTTCCTCCCGTCGTCGCCGAGCAACGCCAGTACCCGCGCGTCCGACTCGGTGGAGCCGTATCCGACGAACTCCGATTTCCCCGACTCGGCCGCGACCGCCGCGAGCTCCTCGTCCGCGCGACCCTTCCGGGCGCTCCGCTTGGCCCGCTCGCGCTGTTCGGCCATGAGCGCCTCGAAGAGGTCCTCGTCGATCTCGAGGCCGGCGTCCTCGGCGAGCTCGCGCGTGAGCTCCTTCGGGAAGCCGAACGTGTCGTGCAGCTTGAACACGACGTCGCCCGGGATCCGCGAGCCCGGTTCGGAGCGCACGACCTCGGCGTCGAACAGCGCCATCCCCTGGCGGAGCGTGCCGGCGAACCGTTCCTCCTCCGACTCCGCCACCTGCTCGACGTACGCGCGGTTCTCCACGAGCTCGGGGTACGTAGCGCCGAACATCTCGACGACACGCCCGATGATCGGAGGCGTGACATCGTGCTCGATCCCGAGGCGTCGGGCGTGCAAGACGATCCGGCGCAGCATCCGGCGCAAGACGTACCCGCGGCCCTCGTTCGAAGGCTGGACACCGTCTGCGATGAGGAACGTCGTCGCGCGACCGTGCTCGGCCAGGATCTTCAACGACACGTCGTGGGCCGGATCGTGCCCGTGGGTCTTCCCGGAGAGCGACTCGCCGACCTCGAGCAGCGGCCGGAGCAGATCCGTCTCGAACACGTTCTCCGCACCCTGCAGCAGCATCGCCACGCGCTCGAGCGAGGAGCCCGTGTCCACGTTCTTCGCGGGGAGCGATCCGACGACCTCGAGCCGGTCGTCGACCTGATCCTGGATGAAGACCAGGTTCCAGATCTCCATGAACCGCTCCTCGTCGACGTCGGGACCGCCCTCCGGGCCGTACTTCGGACCGCGGTCGATGAAGATCTCGCTGCACGGCCCGCCGGGCCCGGCAGTATGCGTGTGCCAGTAGTTCGCCAACTCGCCCTCGGCATCGAGGAACCCACGCCGCACGATCCGATCCGGAGCGAGCCCGACACCATCGACCCAACCTGCGATCGCCTCGTCATCCTGCTCGAAGACGGTCACCCAGAGGAGGTCGTGGTCGATCCCCCACACCTCGGTCACGAGCTCGTGAGCCCAACGGATCGCGTCGGTCTTGAAGTAGTCCCCGAACGAGAAGTTGCCCAGCATCTCGAAGAAGGTCTCGTGTCGCGCATCGCGCCCCACGATCTCGATGTCCTTGGTCCGCATCACCTTCTGGCAGGTCACGGCCCGGGGGTACGGCGGGTTCGCATGGCCCAGGAAGTACGGGATGAACTGGTTCATCCCGGCGTTCGTGAGCAGGAGCCCCGACTCGGGCGGGGGGATCAGCGAGGAGGAGGGCACGACGCGGTGCTGGCGCTCCTCGAAGAAGCGCAGGAACGACGCGCGGATCTCTCGGCCTTCCATCGGGAAGGCGAGTCTACCCGGCGGGTCCCGCCCGGCCGCTCACCGGCTCCTCCTCGGACGCCAGGAGCTCCGCCTCCTTGTCGCGCATCGCCTGCTTGCCCTCGGCGATCGACTCGGAGACCAGCTTCGCGAGGTCGAGCATCCCGCCGCGAGCCTCGCGGGCGATCCGGGCGGGCGCCACCTTCTCGCGCTGGCGGCGGAGGAAGCGCGCCGACATGATCGCGGTCGCCGCCCCGGCGCCGAGGCCGAGGGCGAGCCAGAACAGCCGCCTCACGCGCCGGCCTTGCCTCGGCCCTTGCCGCCGAAGCGACTCGACGCTTTCCGCAGCCCCGCGCCGACCGAGATGATCTTCACGAGCGGCCCCGACACGGCCTGGTCCACGAGGCCGGAGATCCGGCGGACCCGTCCGACGATCTCATCGGCCACGACCAGCATCCCGTCGACCCGGTCGAGCTCGCGGTTCGTCCGCTCGACCGACCCCTTGACCTCGCGCAGTAGCGGAACGGTCTCCTCCCGCATCGCGTCGATGATCAGCTTCGTGCTCTCGAGCACGCGGAACGTGTTGATGAGCACGATGCACAGGAACAGCACGAGCAGTCCCCAGAAGGCCGAGAGGACGATGAGGGCGATGTCTCCTCCGTCGAGCGCTGCGATCACGGCGTGTGCCCTCCTTGCGGCTCGGGTCCGGGCATCATACCGACGGCGTCGATCCGGGGTTCTCCTCGGTCTCCTCGGTCTCCTCGCCTTCGCCCGACGGCTCGTAGTAGCGCTCGCCCTCGAACCGCGCCGGCCGGTACTGCTGCGCGACCACGTGCCCGGGGTAGTCGTGCGGGTACCGGTACTCCTTGCCGAAGCCGAGCTTCTTCAGCCCCGGGTGGCCGGACGGCTCCTTCAGGTGGAGCGGCACGGGATCGGCCGAACGCGCGTCCTTGCTCGCCTTGCCGAGCGCGGCGACCACGCTGTTCGACTTCGGGGCCCGGGCGAGGTAGATCGCCGCCTCGGCGAGGTTCAGCTGCGCCTCGGGCAGCCCGACGTACTCCACCGCGTGGGCGGCGGCCACGGCGACGAGCAACGCCCGGGGGTCGGCGAGCCCGATGTCCTCGCTCGCGTGCACGACCATCCGCCGCGCGATGTAGCGGGGGTCCTCGCCCGCCTCGATCATCCGCGCGAGCCAGAACAGCGCCCCGTCAGGGTCCGAGCCGCGGATGCTCTTGATGAACGCCGAGATCACGTCGTAGTGCGCGTCGCCCTGCCGGTCGTACACGATCGCCTTCTGCTGTGCGGCGTCGGCCGCCCGCTCGAGCGTGACCGTGTCCTCTCCGGCCGAGCTTGCGGCGAGGATCGCCGCCTCGAGCCCGGTGAGCGCGATCCTCGCGTCGCCGCCGGCGATCTCCACGAGGTGGGCGAACGCCTCGTCCGACACCTCGACGCCCTGCTTGCCGAGCCCCCGGTCCTCGTCGGTGAGCGCGCGTTCGAGCAGGGTCCGCAGCTCCGCGTCGCGGAGCGGCTCGAGCTGCAGCAGGATGCAGCGCGAGAGCAGCGGCGTGACGAGCGAGAAGTACGGGTTCTCGGTCGTCGCGCCGATCAGGGTCACCGTGCCCTCCTCGACGGCGGGGAGGAGCACATCCTGCTGCGCCTTCGACCAGCGATGCACCTCGTCCACGAACAGGACGGTCCGGAACAGCGCCCCCTTCGCCTGATCGATCACCTTGCGCGCATCGGCGACCCCGGAGGACACGGCCGAGAGCTGCACGAGCTCGCCGCCGACCGCGTCCGCGAGCAGGTACGCGAGCGTGGTCTTTCCGGTCCCGGCCGGACCCCAGAGCACGATCGAGGGGAGGTGGCCGCCCTCGAGGAGCTGCGTGAGCGCCTTCCCCGGGCCGATCAGATGCGCCTGGCCGACGAACTCGTCGAACGTCCTCGGCCGCAGTCGCGCCGCCAGGGGGACGTCGGCCACCGGACCTCAGTCCTTGTAGCGGATCACACGGCGGGGGCGGATCCACAGGATCTCGCGCTCCTGCCCCGGGGTGTAGCTGTAACCGTGCCCGTCGTACCGGTGCGACAGCTCGTCGATGTGGCGCTCGGCACGCTCGCCGGTCTCGAACCGCACGACCGTCCCGGTGACCGAGATCCAGTCGTACGCGTCGCCGCCGTTCATGACCGAGACCGCGACCCGCGGGTTGGCCTCGCAGTTCCGGTGCTTCACGCGCCCCTTCGCCGTGTTGATCAGGACGTGACCGTCCTCGGCGTCGACCCAGGTGATCGTCGCGTGCGGCGACCCGTTCGGGCCGATCGTCACGAACGTCGCGTAGTTGGTCCCGGTCAGCATCTCGAGGTCCTTCTGCGTGAGCTCAACCATCGGCCGCCGCTTCCTCCCCTCGCTCGGGCTTCTCCGGCTTCACGATCACCGCGAGGCCCAGCTCGCGGAGCTGCTCCCCCGACGCCGGCGCCGGGGCGCCGGTGAGGGGGTCGGCGCCGGACTGCGCCTTCGGGAACGCCGTCACGTCGCGGATCGTCTCCCTGCCCGCCATGAGCATGACGAGCCGGTCGATCCCCATCGCGATCCCCCCGTGGGGGGGAACGCCGTACCGGAACGCGTTCAGCAGGTGACCGAACTGCTCCTCGATCTCCTCGTCCGACAGCCCGAGCACCTCGAACACGCGGTGCTGCATGTCGGGGCGGTGGATCCGGATGCTCCCGCCGCCGACCTCGTAGCCGTTCAGCACGAGGTCGTAGCCTCGCGACCTCGCGGTCTTCGGGTTCAGGTCGTCGGTGGCCGGCGCCGTGAACGGGTGGTGGGCCGAGACCCACTTGCCCTCGTCCTCGCTCCACTCGAACAGCGGCGGGTCGACGAGCCAGCAGAACCGCCACTCCCCCTCCGGGACGAGGCCGAGCCGGTCGGCCATGAAGCGCCGCAGGCCGTCGAGCGCCACGTGGGTCCGGTCCGTCCGGTCCGCGACGATCAGAACGAGGTCGCCGGGTCCCGCGTCGGTGGCCTTCCGCACGCCCTCGATCTCGTCGGCGGACAGGTGCTTCTCGACCGGCGAGCGGATGCCGTCGTCCTCGAACGCGATCCAGACGAGCCCCGCCGCGCCGCGCGACTTCGCCACCTGCACGAGGTCATCGAGCTCCTTGCGCGAGAGCTCGGCGCCCCCCGGCGCGGCCAGCCCCTTCACGAGGCCGCCGTCCGAGAGCACCGACGCGAACGCGCGGAAGCCGGTGTCCGCGAAGACCTCGCCGAGCTCCACGAGCTCCATCCCGTACCGCAGGTCCGCCTTGTCGGTGCCGAACCGGGAGACCATCTCCTCGTACGTCATCCTCGGGAACGGGATGCCGACGTCGATGCCCTGCGTCTCGCGGACGACTCGCGCGTAGAGCGGTTCGATCACCGCGAACACGTCCTCCTGGTCGACGAACGACATCTCGACGTCGAGCTGCGTGAACTCGAAGCTGCGGTCGGCGCGCGGCTGCTCGTCGCGCAGGCACCGGACGATCTGGTAGTAGCGGTCCTGGCCCGCCACCATCAGGAGCTGCTTCAGCTGCTGCGGCGACTGCGGCAGCGCGTAGAACGTGCCCGGCCACAGGCGCGAGGGGACCATGAAGTCGCGGGCGCCCTCGGGCGTGCTCCGTCCGAGGATCGGCGTCTCGATCTCGAGGAACCCGCGCGCCTCCATCTCCTCCCGCACGATCCGGTTGATCGTGTGGCGGAGCGCGAGCACCTTCGTCATCTCGGGACGCCGCAGGTCGAGGTACCGGAAGCGGAGCCGCAGCTCCTCGGAGGCCTCGATCCGGTCCTCGATCACGAACGGCGGCGTCTCGGCCTCGGACAGGACCTCGAGCCCGGAGACCGCGACCTCTACCTCCCCCGTGGGAAGCTCGGGGTTCACGGTCCCCGCCGGGCGTTCGCGCACCTCGCCGGTGACGCGGACCACCGTCTCCGACCCCAGGTGTTGGGCGTCCGCGTGCGCCTCGGACGCCTCCTCCGGATGGAAGACGAGCTGCACGAGGCCCTGCCGGTCGCGAAGGTCGACGAACGTCACGCCGCCGTGATCGCGTCGGCGCCAGACCCAACCGCACAGCGTCACCGGCGCGCCGACGTCGCTCTCGCGTAGGTCGCCGCACGCGTGCGTCCGCATCGCCGTTCGAAGATTCATCGCTCCGCCGCCCAGTCGGTCCGGGACAGCCAGTTCACCACATCGTCGATCGGCACCTCGTCCTGCTCGCCGTCGGCCAGCCGACGCATCGTGGCCGCGCCCGCCGCGACCTCGCGTTCGCCGAGGATCACCGCATAGGCGGCGCCCGACCGGTCGGCCATCTTCAGCTGCGCCTTCAGCGGTCGCTCCTCGTACGCCGTCTCCGCAGGGATCCCGGCCGTCCGGAGGGCCTCGACGACGCGCGTTCCGACCGCCGCCGCCTCGGTCCCCATCGACACGACGAAGCACGCGACCGGTCGCACGCTCGGACGCTCTCCGCCCTCGGCGTCGAGCGCGACGAGCGTGCGGTCGAGGCCGAGGGCGAACCCCACGCCGGGCGTCGGCGGACCCGCGAGAACCTCCGCGAGCCCGTCGTACCGGCCGCCACCGCACACCGTCGCCTGGGCCTGCGAGAGCGCGCCCGAGACGAACTCGAACGTGGTCCGCGTGTAGTAGTCGAGCCCGCGGACGAGGCGTGGGTCGTGCATGAACGCGACCCCCAACGCGTCCAGCCCGTTGCGGACGGCGGCGAAGTGCTCCGCGCAGGGCTGGCACAGGTGATCCGAGATCACCGGCGCCTCCTGCACGAGCGGGGTCGGACCGTCCACCTTGCAGTCGAACACCCGGAGCGGGTTCGTTCGAAGCCGGACCCGGCAGTCTTCGTCGAGCTCGTCCCGGTGCGGCTCGAGGTGCGCGATCAGGAGCTCGCGATACGCGGGACGGCACTCGCCGTCGCCGATCGAGTTCACGCGGAGCGCCAGGTCCGCGAGGCCGCGTCCGCGAAGGTACCGGTCCCCCACCGCGACGATCTCGACGTCCGCGGCCGGCCCGGCCACGCCGATCGTCTCGATCCCGAACTGGCGGAACTCCCGGAGCCGCCCCGCCTGCGGTCGCCCGTGTCGGAACTGCGTCGCGACGTAGTACGCCTTGAACGGCGTCGGCAGCTCCTGCGCGTGCGCAAGGTACGCGCGAACCACGCTCGCGGTCTGCTCGGGCCGCAGCGTGAGCGAGCGGCCCCCCTTGTCCTCGAACGTGTACATCTCCTTCGTCACGACGTCGGAGGTCTCGCCCGACGTGCGTGCGAACAGCTCCGTGTGCTCGAACGTCGGCGTCTCCGCGTACCGGAACCCGTAGAGCCGCGCGATCCGGTGCGCGGCGTCGTACAGGCCGAGCATCGCCTCGGAGTCCGCTGGGAGGAGGTCGACCGTGCCGCGCGGCGGCTGCAGCTCCACGCTCAGAGGTCCTGCAGGAACGGGTTCGTCGCGCGCTCGCGCTCGACGGTGGTCCGGGGACCGTGTCCGGGCAGCACGTCGAGGCCGTCGGGGAGCTCGAGGAACCGCCGGAGACTCCGCTGCATCTCTGCCGGGTTCGAGTTCGGGAAGTCGCTGCGACCCACCGAGCCGGCGAACACCACGTCGCCCGAGAGCACCCAGCCGTCGGTCCGGAACACGACGCTCCCCGGGGTGTGCCCGGGCGTGTGGAGCACCTCGATCCGGAACCCGGCGAACGTGAGCACGTCACCGTCCGACAGGGTCCGCACGTCCTTCACGGGCACGGGCGGCACGTCGCGGCTCGCGCCCCACCCCCTCGGGTCGGTGAGCGCCTGGACGTCGGCCTCGTGGATGTGGAATGGCAGGTCGTCGCCGCAGAACTCGTGGGCCGCCCCGACGTGGTCGAAGTGCCCGTGGGTGGCGAGCGCGGCAACGGGACGCTTGCCCTCGCTCTCGAGCATCGCGTGCACCCGCTCCGGCGAGAAGCCGGGGTCGACGACCACGGCGTCGTCCGTGCCGTCGGCGGCGATCAGCCAGCAGTTGGTCTCGAACGAGTTGTCGGAGAAGACGTCGAGGTACATGCGGGGCAGTCTATCCGCAGGCAGGCGAGGCCCAGCCCGGCGGGGCTCGTGTCGTCCCCGAGGGGTAGGCTCGCAGGGTGAAGGGCGACCGGGTGGAGATCGTCGTGGACTCGGGCGCCGGCGTGCTCACGTACGAGATCGAGGCCACGAGGGCGGGGCGCCGCGTCGAGGTCAGCACCTCGCGCGGTGTGATCGAGGTCACCGAGGTCACCAGGAGCGGGGCGCCGGTCCGCAGCGGCCGGTTCATGGCCGAGCGGGTGGTGGCGCTCGTCGAGCACCCCGCGCCGCTCGTCGCCACGCGGGGCCGGCGGCCGGCGAGGAACCAGGCCCGCCTGCTCTGAGCCGCCCGAGCAAGACGGTCAGAGCCCGGCCGCGTCGATCCAGAGCGTGACCGGGCCGTCGTTCACGAGCTCCACCCGCATGTGCTCGCGGAACGCACCCCGCCTCACCGTCGCGCCCCGGCCCTCGAGCGTCTTCGCGAAGGCCTCGACCCGGTCCTCGGCGACCTCGGGCGGGGCGGCGCCGTCCCACGAGGGCCGGCGGCCCTTGCGCACGTCGCCGTAGAGCGTGAACTGCGGCACCACGAGGATCTCGCCGCCGACGTCGGAGAGCGAGCGGTTCATCTTGCCCTGCTCGTCCTCGAACACCCGCAGGTTGAAGACCTTCTCGGCCAGGCGGTCGTACTCCCCGAACGCGTCGTCCTTCCCTACGCCCACGAGGAGCAGGAGCCCGGGTCCGATCTCGGCGACGAGCTCGTCGCGGACCCGGACCGAGGCGCGGGAGACCCGCTGGAGCAGGATCCTCAACGCGGCACGACGCGGAACGCGTCGTAGACGTTCTCGACCTTCTTCACCGCGCCCAGGATCTCGGCGAGGTGCGCGATGTCCGCGAGCTCGAACGTGAACCGCAGCATCGTCGTCCGGTCGCGCCCGACGGCGGAGGTGGCCGAAAGGATGTTCACGTGGTGGTCCGAGAGCACGGTCGCCACGTCCGAAAGCAGCCGCGTCCGGTCGAGCGCCTCCACCTGGATCGCGACCACGAACGAGGTGGGCTTGCCGGCGCGCCACGAGACATCGATCAGGCGCTCGGGCTGGCCGAGCAGCGACTTCGCGTTCGGGCAGTCGGTGCGGTGGACGCTCACGCCCTGGCCGCGGGTCACGAACCCGAGGATCTGGTCGCCGGGCACCGGCGTGCAGCACCGGGCGAGCCGAACCCACACGTCGGCCGAGCCCGGGACCTCGACGCCCGAGGTGACGTCCGTCGTCGCCGACGGCTCGCCGAGCCGCACGGGGCGCGCGAGCGGCACCTCGGTGACGTCCTCCTCGGTGGTGCCCTGGAGCGACCGCGCGAGCCGGGCGACGATCGACTGCGGAGAGACGTGTCCCTCGCCGATCGCGACGTACATCGATTCCAGGCTCGGGAACTTCATCTCGTCCGCGAGCTGCTCGAGCGCCTCCTCGGTGGCCAAGCGCTTGAACGGGACGTTCTGCTTGCGCATCAACCGCTGGAGCTGCTCGCGCCCGTCCTCGAGCGCGTCCTCGCGGCGCTCGCGGCTGAACCACTGCCGGATCTTGTTGCGTGCCCGCGGCGTCTTCACCCACCGGAGCCAGTCGCGCGAGGGCCCCTCGCCCTGGGCCTTCGACGTCAGGACCTCGACGGTGTCGCCGGTGCGCAGCTCGTAGTCGAGCGGCACGAGCTTGCCGTTCACCTTCGCGCCGATCGTGCGGTGCCCCACCTCGGTGTGGATCGAGTACGCGAAGTCGACCGGCGTCGCGCCGGCCGGCAGGTTCAGCACATCGCCCTTCGGGGTGAAGCAGAAGACCTGGCCGCCGTACAGGTCGATCTTCAGGCCCTCCATGAACTCGCGCGGGTCGGCCATGTCCTTCAGCCACTCGAGCATCTGGCCGAGCCACGCCAGGTCCGCGGCCTCCTTCGCCTTCTTTCCGTCGCGTCCTTCCTTGTAGCGCCAGTGGGCCGCGATCCCGAACTCGGCCGTGCGGTGCATCTCCCGCGTGCGGATCTGCACCTCGATCGGCCGACCCTGCGGACCGACCACGGTGGTGTGCAGCGACTGGTACATGTTGTTCTTGGGCATCGCGACGTAGTCCTTGAAGCGCCCGGGCACGGGCTTCCACAGGGAATGGACGGCGCCGAGCGCGGCGTAGACGTCGCGGACCGAGTCGACGAGGATGCGGACGCCGGCGAGGTCGTAGATCTCGTTGAACTCCTTGCCGCCGATCACCATCTTCTCGTAGATCGAGTACAGGTGCTTCGGGCGCCCGATCACCTCGGCCTTGACGCCTGACTCCCGCAGGCGCGTCTCGGCGGCGTCGAGCACGGCGTCGACGTACTGCTGCCGTTCGCCGCGACGGCGTTCGACGAGGCTCGCGATCTCGCGGTACGGGCCGGGGTGCAGGGCCTTGAACGAGAGGTCCTCGAGCTCCCACTTCACCTGCTGGACCCCCAGGCGATGCGCGAGCGGCGCGTAGATCTCGAGCGTCGCCGTCGCGATCCGGCGCTGCTTGTCCGGCGGGAGCGCGGACAGCGTCCGCATGTTGTGGAGCCGGTCGGCGAGCTTGATCAGCAGGACGCGGATGTCGCCCGCCATCGCGACGATCATCTTGCGGACGTTCTCCGCCTGTTCGTGCTCCCGGCTGCGGAACGAGAGCGCGTCGAGCTTGGTGAGCCCGTCCACGATCCGCGCGACCTCCGGACCGAAGTCCGTCTCGAGATCGGCGATCGTGACGTCGGTGTCCTCGACCGTGTCGTGCAAGAGCGCCGCCTCGAGCGTCGTGGTGTCGAGCCCGAGGTCCGCCAGGATCTGCGCGACGGCCAGGGGATGCTCGATGAAGTCCTCGCCCGACAGGCGCTTCTGCCCCTCGTGGTGCTCTGCGGCGAACCGGTAGGCCCGCTCGATCTCCTTGAGATCCGCCTTGGCGTTGTAGCCCTTGACCGTTCGGGTCAGCGCGTCGATCCCGTCGCGCGGCTCCGAGTCGCCGGGCCGCAGGCGCGCGAGCAGGCCCCCCCGTCGCTCGGTCTTGAGCTGCTCGGAGCCTTCCACGCACTCACCCCCGTGGGGCAGTGTACGCCGCGAGCGGCGCGGATCCGGCGCTCGGGTTCAGTACCGCAGCAGCGTGAACAGCTCGTACCCGTCGAGCTTGTCCCGCCCGTTCAGGAACTCGAGCTCGATCAGGCAGGCGATGCCGACCACCTTGCCGCCGATGCGTTCGACGAGCTCCGCGGTAGCCTTGGCGGTCCCGCCGGTCGCGAGCACGTCGTCGACGATCAGCACCCGCTCGCCGTGGGCGACCGCGTCGCGGTGGATCTCGAGCGTGGCGGTGCCGTACTCGAGCGCGTACTCGGCGGCCTCGGTCTCCCAGGGCAACTTGTCGACCTTGCGTACGGGGACGAACCCCGCGCCGAAGTGGTACGCGACCGGCGACGCGAGGATGAACCCGCGCGCCTCGATGCCCACCACCTTGTCGACGTTGCCGCGCCCGAAGTGCACCACGGTCAGGTCGATCACGGTCGAGAACGCGAGCTCGTCCGCGAGGAGCGGCGTGATGTCCTTGAAGACGATCCCCTCCTGGGGGAAGTCGGGCACGTCACGCACGAGCGCCTTCAGCTGGTCGAGCTCCACGGGATCACCTCCGCCGGCGTTTGGCGGGCGGGCGCCGCTTGCTCTTGGGACGCGGCCTGGACGGTGGGGTCCCGGAGCGTCTGGCCGCGGACGGCGTGGCGGCCGTGGACGACGCCGCGGCTGCGAGCTCCTGCTGCACCACCTCCGGCTCCTCCTGCTCGGCGTCCCGGGTGGGGACCGCCCGCAGGCGCCGGGCGCTCGGGCGCCCCTCGAGCCGTGCCCGGAGCTGCTGGTAGCGCGGCTCGCGCTCCTTGAGGACCACGAGGATCGGCGTGGCCACGAAGATCGACGAGTACGCGCCGGTCACGACCCCGATCAGCATCGCGAACGCGAAGTCCTTGAGCGTCTGCCCGCCGAAGAGCAGCAGCGACAGGATCGGCAACACGACCACGAGCGAGGTGTTCACCGAACGCATCAGCACCTGGTTCATCGAGGCGTTCGCGACGCCCTCGTACGTGTCCTTGCCCAGTGCTGCGGTGGACTCGACGTTCTCCTTGACCTTGTCGTAGATCACGACGGTGTCGTAGAGCGAGAACCCCAGGATCGTGAGGATCGCGATCACGGTCGCCGGCGAGACCTCCCGGCCGGTGAGCGCGTACACCCCCGCCGTGATGATCACGTCGTGGACCATCGCGACCATCGCCCCGAGCGCCATCTTCCACTCGAACCGCAGCGTGATGTAGAGCGTGATCGTGATCAGCACGATCAGGAGACCGATCAGCGCCTGCCGCGAGATCTGTTCGCCCCACGTGGGTCCCACGACCTGCGCGCTGATGTCGTCGGCGGGGATCCCCGCCTGTTCGGCCAGCGCGTCGAACAGCTGCGTCCGCTCCTCGGCCGACAGGTCGGTAAGCGCGGTCGTGCGGATCGAGACCCGGTCGGTGCCGGCGATCTGGATCTCGGCGCTCTCCCGCGCGTACGGTTCGGACTCCAGGAGCCCGCGGATGTCCTCGACGCTCGCGCCGGTGGCGAGCCGGTACTCGATCAACGTTCCCCCCGTGAAGTCGATCGAGTAGTTCAGCCCCCGCCAGAACAACCCCAGCAGGCAGATGGCGATCACGACCCCCGAGACGATCGCCCACCGGCGGCGCTGCTGGACGATGTGGAACTCCGGGTGCCGGTATCCGCGGAAGGTGTCGAGTGCGCGACGGAGGCTCATCCGGAGCCTCCGGCGATCGCGGGGGCCGGTTCGGGAGCGGTGGGCGAGACCTCGCGATCGGCGGCGAGCCCCGCCTTGACGCCGAACCAGCGCCAGTTCACGGCCCGGTCGCTCCGGACCAGGAGCGAGACGGCCGGCCGCTTGAAGAAGTACACGACGAACAGGTCGAGCAGGACCGACACCCCGAGAGTCAGCGCGAACCCTCGGACGGAGGAGATCGCCGTGAGGTAGAGCACGAGCGCGGCGATCGCGGTGACGAAGTCCGCCGCGACGATCGTCTTGAACGAGCGCTGGAAGCCCGGCCCCACCGCCGAGCGAGGCGACTTGCCGGCATGGACCTCGTCCTTCAGCCGCTCGAAGAACACGATGTACGAGTCGGCGGTCACACCCAGCGAGATCACGAGGCCGGCGACGCCGGCGAGCGTCAGGTTGTAGCCGATCGTCAGACCGGCGAGCGCCACGAGCGCGATCGCGAGGAAGCCCCAGATCGCCATCCCGACCCAGGCCACGATCGCGAGCACCCGGTAGTAGAAGAGGAGGTACAGGCAGAGCAGGATGAGGCCCGCCACGGCCGCGACGAGCCCCTGCTGGAGCGACTCGTCGCCGAGCGTCGGGCTCACCGTCTGCACCTGCTCGGTCGTGAGCGCCACCGGGAGGGCCCCTGCGTTCAGCTGGGTCGCGAGGTCCTTCGCGCGCGCTTCGGTGAAGCTGCCGGTGATCACGCCGACCCCGCCGGTGATCGCGTTCTGCACCGTTGGTGCCGAGATCACCTCCTGGTCGACGACGATCGCGAGCTGGCGACCTTCCAGCCGCGTCGTCACGTCGGCGAACGTGTCCGCGCCCTCATCGGTCATGTCGAACTGGATCTGCCAGCCCTGGCCGACGGCCGCCCCTCCCCCCGTGTCGAAGATGGCGGTCGCGCGGTTGATCGCGTCGCCGGTGATCTCGACCGGGCCGAGCCGGTACTTCGTCTGGCCGTCGCGGTCCAGGAACACGACCTCCTCGCCGGCCAGCCGCTCGAACGAGCACTCGGCCGTCTCCTGCTCGGCCTCCGTCGAGCACGTGACGCCGGCGGCGTCGTACCCCGGCGTGGCCGGCGTGAGCACCTCGAGCACCTCGCGTTGCTCGAGCCGGGCCGTCTGGCCGATGACCTGCAGGAGGCGCTCCTGCCCCGTTTCCTGCAGGCGGGCCTCGGCGTCCTCCCGCGAGAGGAAGCAGCCGAGGTTCTCGCCCGCCGAGCTCCGCACGCAGTACTCCGCGTCCGACCGCTGGACGGTCAGCTCGGAGAGCAGCGCCTCCGCCTCCTCGGCCGTGGGGAAGCACGCGGGGCCGACGTCGCTCGACAGCGTCGCGTCACCCCTGCCCGTGACGCAGAAGGTCTGCGTCTCCTCCGTCTCGATCGCCGCGAGCTCGGTCTCGGCCTCGGCGCGCGTCGGGAAGCAGGGGCCCGCCCCGCCAAGCGCGTCGCCGGCGAAGCAGAACTCCCCCTCCTGCCGTTGGACCGAGAGGCCTTGGATCGCGGCGTCGGCCTCCTCCTGGGTCGGGAAGCAGAGGGGGTCGTCCGCGAACGGATCCCCCGCGAGGCAGACCGAGGTCACCACCGGACCGGAGGTGGCGTCGGCGAGCTGGGAGTCGGCCGCCTGCTCGCGGTCGAAGCACCCGTAGGTGACGTCCTCCGTATCGACGAGGCAGAACTGGGTCTTGTCGCGCTCCTCGATCGTCCCGCGGGCGAGCCCCGGGATCTGGACCTCGATCGTGTCGCCCGTGACGAATAGCAGGGGCTCGGCCGTGCCGAACGCGTCGATGCGGCCACGGATGTTCTCGAGCGCCTGGTCCATCACGTCCTCGGGCGTCCCCTCGGGCGCCGAGAGGATCACCGAGATGCCGCCCTTCAGGTCGAGCCCCAGCACGGGCCGCGTCCCGGTGACGAGCAGGGCGACGCCGGCGACGACGAGCACCAACACGAAGACGATCGACGTCCAGAGCGCGCGTGGCTTCTTCATCGGCCGACCCTCATGCGAGCTCCGCGCCGTTGATGAGGAGCTTGAACCTGCAGTCGAGCACCTCGGCCGCGAGGCGGCACAGCTGCATGCGACCGAGGAAGATCTCGAAGTACTCCATGACCTGGCTGATCTGGGTATCGATCGTGAGCTCGAGGCTCACGGTCTTGGCCGCGGAGTCCACGCGCAGGAACGACTGTTCGGCCGCGAAGTTCACGCGGTCGTGGATGTCGAACTCGATCTGCCCGGACTTGCGGACCCGGCTCCGGTGCACGTCGGACTTGTCGGCCAGGATCACGGCCGCCGAGACCGGCGACACCGCGTAGCCGTTGTCCTCCTCGTGGTTGGCGATCGCGGAGACGATCAGCGCGAGGTCGGCGGCCGGGACACGGTCCTTGAGCGACTGGTAGACAAGCACGGCGCCGGTCTGCCCGTGCGCGTACCGGCTGACCATGTTGCCGACGTCGTGGAGGTAGCCCGCAACGCACGCGAGGTTCGCCGTGTGCTCGTCGAACCCGGCACGCGTCAGGACGTTGTACGCGATCCGCGCGGTGAGGTTGGCGTGTCGGAACCCGTGCTCCGTGTAGCCGAGCCCCTCCATCACGCGGTCGGCCGCGGTGATGAACGACGAGAGCTCGGGGTCGTCCTGGACGAGGTCGAGGGTGATGCCTTCGGGCTCGACCGTCGGTTCGACCGGCTCGATCGGGCGCGCGCCGGGCGCTGCTTCCGCGCTCACGGTCCCCGGTCGACCCCTTCTTCGTCCTCGGCATCGCCGCTCTCGTCCTCGTCGTACTGCTCGTCCTCAACGAAGCGCTGCGCGATGCCCTGCCGGACCATCCTGACGCGGGTGCCGGGGGCGATCTCGACCGTGACGGTTCCCTCGTCGTCGTCGATCTCGACGATCGTGCCGTAGATGCCGCCCGTGGTCATGACCTCGTCTCCGACCTCGAGCGATGCGAGCAGTGTCTGCTGGGCGCGCTGGCGGTTGCGCTGCGGCCGGATGAGCAGGAAGTAGAAGCCCACGATCATCAGGACCGGGAGCGCCAAGCCGATCAGCGAACCGCCGGCCTGCCCTCCCTCTTGGGCAAGGATCCCGAACACCATGGTTTGACGAGCCTCCTCGGGGGTGACGAGGCAGCATACAGGCTACCGCTCGGTTCGCCGCAGGTAGCGGGCCGGTTCAGCCGAGCGGGAGCGCCCCCTCGCGGGCCACGCCGAGGTGCCGGTAGGCCCGCTCGGTGGCCAGGCGGCCCCGCGGGGTGCGCTGGAGGAACCCGAGCTGCAGCAGGTACGGCTCGACGACGTCCTCGACCGTGTCGGTCTCCTCCCCGACCGCGGCCGCCAGGGTGGACAGGCCGACCGGCCCGCCCCCGAACTTGCCTACGATCGTCGACAGGATCGCGAGGTCGAGCTTGTCCAGGCCCTCGCCGTCCACCTCGAACAGCTCGAGCCCGTCGCGGGCGACCTCGGCGGTGACATCACCGTCGTGGCGGACCTCGGCGAAGTCCCGGACCCGCCGCAGGAGGCGGTTCGCCACCCGGGGCGTTCCCCGCGATCGACGGGCGATCTCCCGGGCCCCCTCCGCGTCCACGCTCACCGAGAGGATCCCGGCCGAGCGGTGCACGATCGCGCCGAGGTCCTCGACCGAGTAGTAGTCCAGGCGCGGGGAGAACCCGAACCGCTCGCGCAGCGGCAGCGTGATCCGGCCCGGCCGGGTGGTCGCGCCGACGAGCGTGAACCGCGGCAGGTCGAGACGGATGCTCCGGGCGCTCGGGCCCTTGCCGAGCACGACGTCGAGCTTGAAGTCCTCGAGCGCCGGATACAGGACCTCCTCGACGGCGCGCGGCATCCGGTGGATCTCGTCGACGAACAGGACGTCGCCCTCCTCGAGGTTCGTGAGGATCGCCGCGAGGTCGCCCGGCCGGTCGAGCGCCGGGCCGGACGTCGGCTGGAACCCGACGCCAAGCTCGTTGGACACGATCCCGGCGAGCGTCGTCTTGCCGAGCCCGGGGGGACCTGAGAACAGGAGGTGGTCGACCGTCTCGCCGCGGGCGCGGGCGCCGTCCACCAGCAGCGCCAGCTGCTCCTTGATCCGCTCCTGCCCGACGAACTCGTCGATCCGCCGCGGGCGGAGCGCGGCGTCGAACTCGCGCTCCTCCTCGGGCACCTCGGCGTCGACGATCCGCGGTTCGTCGGTCACGTCGCGCATCACCCTACCCCCGTCCCGCTTCCTAGACCCCGCCCACCCGCTGCAGCGCCTCCCGCAGGAGGTCCTCGACGGAGCGGTCGCCGTTCGGCGCGAGGCCGTGCATCGCCTCGCTCGCCTCCTGCGGCGACAGGCCGAGCGCGAGCAGCGCCTCGCGGACGTCCGCGAGCGGACCGTCGACGATCACGATCTCGTCGCCGCCGAGCTTGTCCTTCAGGTCGAGCGCCACCCGCTGGGCGACCTTCTTCCCCACGCCGGGCACCACGGTGAGCGCCTCGACGTCACCGGACGCGACCGCGCGGCGGAGCGCCTCGGGAGAGAGCACGGACAGGAACGAGAGCGCGACCTTCGGCCCGATGCCGTTCACCGTGACGAGGAGATCGAACAGCTCGCGCTCGTCCGCGTTCGCGAATCCGTACAGCACCATCGCGTCATCCCGAACGACCATCCGCGTGTACACGCGCGCGGGGCGGCCGACCGGTGGGAGCTTCGAGAGCGTCGAGGCCGGCACGAGCACGTCGTAGCCGACACCGCCGACCGAGATCACGACCCGGCCGCCCGAGCGTTCGGCGACGTCCCCCTCGAGGAACGAGATCACCGGGCCGCCGCCTGCCTCAGCCGCGTCTGCGTGAGATGGCAGAGCGCGATCGCCACGGCGTCAACGGCGTCCGGCTCGTTCGGCAGGTCGCGGAGGCCGTGGAAGCGTTCGAGCGCGTCGCGGACCTGCCCCTTGTCCGCGTTCCCCTGGCCGGTGACCGCCAACTTCACCTCGAGCGAGCCGTACTCCTCCACGGGAAGGCCGGCCTCGGCTGCGGCGAGCAGCGCCACCCCGCTCGCCCGAGCGACGCTCATCGCGCTCACCTGGTTCTTGTTCCAGGCGATCCGTTCGATCGCGACCGAGGCGGGCCCGTGCGCGGCGATCGCGCCGCGGACCGCCTCATAGAGGAATCGCAGGCGGTCGCTCTCAGGAAGGTCCGAAGGCGTCCGGACGGTCTCGGCGAGCAGGAGGACCGGCTTGCGGTCCCTCCGGCCGACCGCCCCGAGGCCGAGCGCGGACACGCCCGGGTCGACCCCGAGCACGCACGAGTCGAACACCTGTTCAGTCTGTTCGATGCCCGAGGCCCGGTCAATCACCCGAGGGGTGAGGAGAGAGGGCGCCTACTCGTCGCATCCCCCAGATCGTCAGACCGACGGTCGCGACCGTGGCCAGGATCGTGAAGATCGGAAGGCCCAGTGCGGCGATGAGCGGGATCGCAAGCGCCTAGATGAATCCACCACCGATGAAGGGACGTGTGAATAGCTGCCGGTAGCTGTAGCTTCGAACGACCCCGGTGTGCCGCCTCGGATCGACCATGTCGAGCATCATGAATCCGGTCGCGACGGTGCCCTGGCCTTCGCCGAACTCTGCGATCGAGCGTTCGAACCAGTCGCTCGCGAGGATCCTCCTGCCGATGACGAACACGAGGACGATGCTCCATGCGAGGACGCCACGCAGGATCAGTAACGGGCCGACGTTCTCGGCGAGCGCGCTCAACGAAACGGTGCCGATCGCGCAGAAGACGATCCCATCGATGGCGAGTCCTCCGAGCCCCTCGACGGCCCGGCGGTTCACCGCCCAGCCGAAGCCGAAGCGGACCGCAGCAAGCCGCACGAGGACGCCGCCGACGATCGCGAACGGGAGAGCGGGAACTTCTCGAAGAATCGAACAGGTCGAAGAGCCAGCGGAAGAGCTCGAGAAGCCCGAATCCGCCGCGATCGCGAACCGAGCGCAACCGCCGCCGCGGTCACCTGGCTCATGGCTTGCCATTCGTTCATCGGCTCCTGGTCGGGACGTGGGGGGGTGGTGATCGATGTCCAAGGTCCTCGTCCGGACTGGTCCGATCCTCGAGGTCACGAGCGAGCGTTGGGAAACCATCGCTGACGCGGCCCCAGGACGGGGCGCACCGCCTAACCCGGCCCGTCGATCACCCGAGCGCATCGTCAGGCGGTGACACCTTCGGTGAGCTCGACCAGCGACCGCTCGACGCCCTCGGCGAGCTCGGGGGGCTCCTCGATCGCGTCGCCGTCGGCGGACTGTCCGATCGCCATCCGAGCCAAGAGGCTGCGGGTCCGATCCGCGCGAGCGTGGGCGGGTCCTACGCAGATCGCTCGAAGGCGGCCCGCGGCACCCGGCACGCCTCGGACTGGACCGCTCGAGCGAGGGCGAAGCCCGTCGCCGTGAGGCTGAGGTCCAGCGTGTCGTACCAGGCGTCGAACATCCGAACGAGACACGCGGCCGAGGCGTTGAACTCCTGACGCGAGGCGCTCAGATCGTCCTCCCTCGCGCGGAGTTCCTCCCGGACCTCGCCGAGAAGGGCGTCGAGCTCATCGGCCTCTGCTCGAGCCTCCTCCAGATCCTCCCGCGCCGACCGAAGGTCGCCGCGTACGTCCGCGTAGAGGAGTCCTGCGACGACAAGGATGAGCACGGCGATGGCAACGGCGACGATCAGCGGGCGCCTGTTCGGGCCACGCGCCATCTCATGGTGTCCGTGCGCCTCATGGAGCCCGTGACCGCTGGTCTCGGTCCCGTCCGAAAGCCTCGTTCCACACACGCTGCAGAAGTGTGCCCCGACCGGATTCTCGGAACCGCAATTGCCGCACTTCACCTGAAACTCACCTCCCAGCCGGGCATCGTCAAGCGGTGACGCCTTCGGTCAGCTCGACCAGCGACCGCTCGACGCCTTCGGCAAGCTCGGGGAGCTCCTCGATCGCGTCGCCGTCGGCGCACAGTCCGATCGCCATCCGACCGCCGAACGAGATCGCGCTCACCCGGAGCGCGTGGTGGGGAGCGATCTCGGCGAGCGAGTAGACCTCCCGGATCTCCCCTCCCGCGAGGTAGTGCGTGCCCGCGGGGCCGCGCACGTTCGAGACGGAGAGGGCGAAGAAGTGCGGGTTGGCCGCGATGCGGTGCGCGAGCCCGAACAGGTGCTTCGACACCTGCCCCACGTCCGCGAACACCGTGTACAGCTGCTCGGCGTCGTGGTCCTGTTTGCGGGCCCGCATCTGCGCGTTGACGGCGAGCACGCGCCGGACCGCGTCGGCCTCCTGAACGGGCAGGTCGATGTTGACGAAGGAATCCCGGTTCGGGATCGCGCCGGGCGCCTCACCTTCTCGATGCATGCTCACCGGCACCTGGGCACGCAACGGCTCGACCGATCCGTGCTCTGCCTCGAGCCATCGGCGCAGCCCGCCGGCGATCACGCCGAGGAGGACATCGTTGATCGTCACCCCTTCGCCCAGCGCGCGCGACGCGCGATGCACGGCGTCGAGCGGATGGTCGACGAACGCCACCTGGCGCCGCCGCCCGGCCGGCGCGTTCAGCGGCGAGGTCGCAGGTTCGGGAACCAGCTCGCGCCGGAACGCGTTCGGGGCGCCGCGGAGCTCGTCGATGCTCTCCTGCAGACGACTGCGCGAGGCAACCCGGCGTCCGATCCGACGGGCCGTGGTGCGGGCGGCGTGGCCCCGGTCCGAGAGGGCGCCGGCGATCAGTTCGTTCGGGGTCGGCAGCGGCCCGGCGGGGGGAAGCGGAGGAGGGTCGGGCTCCTCGTCGGTCGAGTCGCTCCAGAGCAGCGCCGAGCCGATCGCCATCGCCGCCTGCCCGTCGGCCATCGCGTGGTGGATGCGCCAGATCACGGCCCTCGTGCCGTCGTCGAGCGGTTCGACGACGTCGATCGACCACAGCGGCCGATCCCGCGGCAGGCGTTCGGCCATGAGGCCGGCGACGATCTCGTGGAGCTCCACACGCCCGACGGGACCCGTGACGGGGACCGCGTGGACGTGGCGGCTGACATCGAAGTCCGGGTCGTCCGCCCAGACCGGCGCGTCGAGGCGATACGGGGTGACGACGATCCGACGCCGGCAGCTCGGGGCGAGCGCGATCCGACGCGCGATCCGGTCGCGCAGGTATGCGACGCCGTCGCCGGTCCGCTCGGCGATCAGGACCTTGCAGGTGTGACCGACGATCGACTTGGACTCGAGCGCGAGGATACGGGAGTCCTCGGGCGACAGCCGCTCCGCCATCACG